>Ga0207678_10005936_pt1 | contig 10877 bp, 12 predicted proteins | sample KBSC63metaG_FD_184319 | JGI IMG/M metagenome (GOLD analysis project Ga0207678, IMG submission 184319) | Corn rhizosphere microbial communities from Kellogg Biological Station, Michigan, USA - KBS C6-3 metaG (SPAdes) (version 2) | ecosystem: Host-associated > Plants > Roots > Rhizosphere > Soil ...
GACCGGCGACATGCCGTTCAACGGCCAGCGCATGTTCTGGGGCGGGTTCGAGAAGATCGTCGACACCGCCGACGCCCGCGCCTCCGTCAACGCCTGACCCCACTAATCATTCGAGCAGGAGAATCGAACCATGACCGACGTTCGCGACGCCCCCACCTCAACCGGCCAGCAGTCCGCCGAATCGCCCCGCGGCCAATTGATCTGGTACGAATTGATGACCCCCGACGCCGAAGCCTCGAAGGCTTTCTATGATTCGGTGGTCGGCTGGCAGATCGGCGAGCCGGTTGCCGAGTTCCAGGGCTACCGGATGATCAACCGCAGCGACGATCGGGCGGCCGGCGGCGTCCTTCCGCTGACCGACGAGATGCAACAGCACGGCGCCCGCCCGATCTGGCTCGGATACATCGGCGTCGATGATACCGACGCCGCCGTCGCCGCGATTGAGGAGGCCGGCGGCAAGTCGCTGATGCCCGCAATGGACATCCCCAATGTCGGGCGGATCGCGATGGTCGCGGACCCTCAGGGCGCGCCCTTCTATGTGATGAAACCGATCCCGCCGGCGGACAAGCCGAATGCCCAGAGCGACGTGTTCTCGGTCGACCAGCCGCAACACGTCCGCTGGAACGAGCTTTCGACCACCGACCAGGACGGGGCAATCGCCTTTTACACCAGCCAGTTCGGCTGGACCCAGGAAGGCGACATGGACATGGGCGAGATGGGCAAATACCGCTTCATCCAGAACCGCGGCACGACCATCGGCGCCGTCATGAGGAAGCCGCCGCAGCTGCCGGTCAGCCTGTGGACCTTCTACATCGGCGTCGACGACATCGACCGCGCGACCGAAGCGGTGACCTCGGGCGGCGGGCGGGTCCTTCACGGCCCCATGGAAATCCCCGGCGGCGAATTCTCGCTCAACGCCATCGACCCGCAGGGCGCGAGCTTCGGCCTCGTCGGCCCGCGCAAGTAAGGAGACTATCCATGACCAACAAGCTCACCACCTGCCTGTGGTTCGACAAAGGCGAAGCCCGCAAGGCGGCCGAATTCTACGCCGCGACCTTCCCCGACAGCCATGTCGGGCCGGCTCATGGCGCCGCGACGGACTTTCCGGGCGGCCATGAGGGTGACGAGCTGACGGTCGAGTTCACCGTGCTCGGCCAGTCGTTCGTCGGCCTCAACGGCGGCCCGAACTTCAAACCAAACGAGGCGGTCAGCTTCATGGTCCTGACCGAGAACCAGGAGGAGACCGACCGCTACTGGAACGCCATCACCCAAGGTGGCGGCGAGGAAAGCATGTGCGGCTGGTGCAAGGACAAATGGGGCTTCTCCTGGCAGATCACGCCGAAGCGCCTGCTCGAATTGACGAGCGAAAAGGGCGAGCGCGGCAAGCGCGCCTTCCAGGCGATGATGACCATGCGCAAGATCAACATCGCGACGATCGAGGCCGCCGCGGCCGGCGAGTCCGTCGATGCGTAGGATCGTCGGCGCAGCCTTCGTTTCGCTCGATGGAGTGATCCAGGGTCCAGGCGGTCCGAGCGAAGATCCGACTGGCGGATTCAGCCTGAGCGGCTGGCTTCCGCCCGTCGGCGACGAGGCGATCCACGACAAGATCGGCGAGCTGTTCGGCCGGCCGTTCGACCTGCTTCTCGGCCGGCGAACCTACGACATCTTCGCCGCTTACTGGCCCTATGCCAGCGACCAGATGGCCGACATCCGCGATCCCTTCAACGCGTGCACGAAATATGTCGTCACGCATCGCGACGAGCCACTGGCATGGGAGAATAGCCAGCGCGTGGGGACCATCGAGGCGCTGCGCGAAATCAAGCAAGGCGATGGAGCCGACCTCGTCATCCAAGGCAGCAGCACGCTCTACCCGCAGCTGCTCGAGGCCGGGCTGCTCGACGAGCTGACGATGATGATCGTCCCGCTTGTCCTCGGCCAAGGGAAGCGGCTGTTCGGCGAAGGCACTCCGCCGCGCACGCTTAAGATGAGGGGACATCATGTCTCCGGGGGTGGCAACATCGTCGCCACCTATGAACCTGTTGGACCGGTGGAAATCGGAAGCTACGTGACCGAAGCGCCAAGCGAGCGAGAGAAGACCCGGCAAGCCGAGATGGCGGAGGGAAGCTGGTGACCCTGCAACTATTCGCCCACCCTTTTTCGTCCTACTGCCAGAAGGTGCTGATCGCGCTCTACGCCAACGGCACGCCGTTCGAATATCGCCTGCTCGAGCAGGATCACCCCGAGAATTTCGAGGAGCTGAGGCGCCACTGGCCATTCGGCAAGTTCCCAATGCTTCTCGACGACGGCGAGCCGATCATCGAGACGACCCCGATCATCGAATATCTCGACGCGCATTATCCCGGCGACAACCGCTGGATCCCGCCGGGCGAGATGGAGCAGCGGGTCCGCTTCCTCGACCGCTTCTTCGACCTCTACGTCATGGAGAATATGCAGAAGGCGGTGACCGACGTGCTCCGGCCGGAAGGTAGCCGCGACCCTTACGGCGTCGAGAAAGCGCGGGCGAACCTGATCGTCGCCTACGACTGGATCGAAGGCCAGCTCGGCGATCCCTGGGCGGTCGGCGAGAGGTTCACGCTCGCCGATTGCGCCGCCGCGCCCGCGCTGTTCTATGCCGACTGGGCCGAGCCGATCGGCGACAATCGCCCGCAGCTCTCCGCCTATCGCGCGCGGCTGCTCGCCCATCCGGCCGTCGCCCGCGCGGTCGACGAGGCCCGGCCTTACCGGTCCTATTTCCCGCTCGGCGCTCCCGACCGCGATTAAGCGAACGCCGGGGATTTCCTGAGCAGCTGATACGCTTCGATCACCGCGCGAAGGCGCGCCTCGTGAGTGCGGTCGCCGCCGTTCTTGTCGGGGTGATAGCGCCGCACGAGCTGGGAATAGCGCTGGCGGACGGCGTGCCGGTCGGCGTCCTCGCCTAGCCCGAGCACGGAGAGCGCCTGCCGCTCTGGCTTGCTGAAGCGCGATGTCTGGCCGTCGCGCACGCGCCCAAACCGGGTTGCAATTGCGTCGAGCGGATCGGAAAAATCGCTCCACTTGGGCGGCGGGTCCGCCCCGTTGGCGGCGAACTTCCGGCTCGGCCGCTCCCAGCCGGCGAGCGGGCCTTGCGCCTCGCTGATCTCCTCCGGGCTCATGCCCTCGAAGAAATTGTATTTCTTATTGTGCTCGCGAACATGGTCGAGGCACAGGAAGCGCCAGCTGCCCGGCCCGTCGAAGCTGGAGGGCGCTAGCGGGGCCTTATACTCGCCGGGCGCACCGCAGCCGGGAACCGCGCAATGCGCTCTTGCTCCTTCGACCCGACCATGCATTTTGGACTGACGCGACGCCATGGAACCTCGCTATATAGGGCACATGGTCGCAGCGCACACCGGCCCGGTCGCAACCGAGATGCTTCGCCGCCTCAACTCGGCGCTTGTCCCGACGCGGATGGAGCTGGTGGACGACAGCGAGGCGCATCGCGGCCACGGCGGATACAACCCCGCGGGCGAAAGCCATTTCTCGCTGGCAATTGAAAGCCCTGCGTTCGCGGGCAAATCGAGGGTCGAGCGGCAGCGGCTGGTCTATGCCGCGCTCGGCGAGTTAATGGACGAGCGCGTCCATGCCTTGTCGATCAAGGCGAGCGCTCCGGCCGAATGAGGGGCGGCGCGCCCGCCGCCCCCTTCGCTCCTAGAACTGGAAGCTGACCGAGGCCCGGCCGCCGATCGACAGCTTGCTCTGCTGCTCCTCGGCATTGGCCTCCACCCCGACCGCGACCGGCGACCCTCCGGCGAGGAAGCGCAAGGCTCCGCGCCAGCCGCTGTCGCGCTGTTCGGGATCGAGCGTGAACGGATCGCCGTTCCCGAACGACGCCGTGGTGCTGCCAAGCTTGCCGCTCAGAATCTGGCGACGTCCGCCCTCGAGCTCGACGCGGAACATGCCCGCGTCGGGATCGGTCCCGCCGAGATTGTAGCCCAGCGCCAGCAGGGCGTTGGCCGCGGTCTCGTCGCTCGAGCGCTTGCGCACCGTGAGGTCGATCGCGCCGCCGCCGCCGGCCTCGGTGTAGCCCTTCTCGCTCAGCTTGTAATATTCGACCGAGGCGTTCGGGCGGATGCTGAGCCGCCCCATTTTCAGATCGTACGAGATGCCCGCGGTGCCCGAGTAGAGGTTGCCGTTCCACTTGGCTTTGGTGGCGCGCGTGATCTCCGCGCCGTTGACCGTCGAGGAGAAATTGCGCGTGCTGTCGAAGTCGATCCGGCCGACCGTCGCGCGCGCCCATAGGCGCAGCGGGCCGGTCCCGCCGCGCGCGTAGAGGCCGCCTTCATAATGGTTGCTGAAGAGCTCGGTGCCGCCCTTCTGGTCGCTCCCCGTGAGCCAGGTGCCGGTCACGCCGACGCTGCCGAAGGAGCCGATCGGCAGGTCGTAGCCGCCGGTGAAGCCCCAGCCGCTGATGTCGTAGCTCGACGTGTCGCCGATCGACTTGCTGGAACCCCAGGCGACCTGCTCGATCCACAGATTGTTGAGCGGAGTCGGGTCGGAGAGAATCCCGGCCGAGACCCGCGAGCCCTTGGTCGCGGCTTCGAAGGCGCCCCCGGCATGATCGGGCATCAGCTGTTGCAGGGTGTGCTTGATGGCGCCGCTGTCGGCCGCCGTCAGGAATACCGCGACGAGCGATTTGTCGGCGTCCGCCGCATCCAGCGCCGCGCCAAGAATGGCGGCTTCCGAGCGGTTGAGGCCGAGCTCGCCGCCGCCCTTCAGCTGCACGTCGAGCTTGACCGCAGCATTGGCCGCGTCGGTCGTCAGCTTGCTGGTGAACAGGAACGGCAAGGTGACGATCGAGCTCGTCAGGTTCTCTGCGCCGGTCAGCGTGCCCGCATCGATGATCGTGTAGGTCCCGGCTGCCGTCCCGACGTGATCGAGCGTCACGAGGATCTTGGTGCCCGTGCCGAAAGTCGCGGCGCCGACGACATTGTAAAGCGTGTGGCCGGTCTCGCCGATGGTTACGCCGAGCTGCCCGCCCGTCGCGGTCGTCAGCGAAGCGAGGTCGACCGACCCGAGGTTCTGGACGTCGAACAGGGAGCCGGTGCCGACCGTCACCGCCGCTCCGGCGCTGTTGACCAGGCTTCCGCGGAACAATGAGCCGCCCGACAGGCTGAGCACGTCGGCACCACCGCCGAAGTCGACCTTGCCGAAGACCTTGCCCGCCTGGATGTCGAGCGTGTCGTTGCCGGCGCCGAAGAAGATGTTGCCGGCGATGAGCGGCGCCACCGTTCCGCTGGCCGCAACCTGCCGCACGGTCGCGCCGACGATATTCGCGCGCAGATCGATCGCCGTCGCATTGTCGCCGATGTCGGAGGCATTGCTGATCCCGATCTGCCCGTTGTTCTGGACCAGTGCCAGCGTGCCCGAATGATCGACGATCGCGGCGGCCGTTCCCTTGTCGCCAAGGCGCGTCGCGACAATCGTCCCGCTGTTGGTAATGGCGTTCACGGTCGCGCCCGTGTCGATGACGATCGCCTGCGCGGCCGAGCCGTCGGTTCCGGCGCCATCGGCCGAGATCGTCCCGCCATTGACGATCTGCGGCACGCTCGCCCCCGCGCCGATGTGGATCGCGGTCGCATTGGTGTCGAGCGACTTCGCGGCAATGGTGCCAATGTTGGTCAGGCCGCCGGTGACATTTACCGCATGGCCGGTTCCGCCGATGGACACGCCGGTCGCGCTGACCCCGGCGTAAATTCCAGTGCCCAGGATTGAGCCCTTGTTGATGATCCCCTGGCCGCTCGTACCGACCTGGCCGATGTTGATGTCCTGCGTCGTCGAACCGATGGCGATTGCCGGAGCCGCGCCGGCGCTGGTTACCGACGCCGTCGTCTCGTTCGCGTCCGGAATGCCGTCATCGTCCTCGTCGGTGTCGGTGGTGCTGTTGTCCGCCGGCCTGGCGTCGAGCAGGATTCCGCCTGCGACGCTGCCGCCGACGACCACCGCCGAACCGCCCTGCAGGAGATCGTCGGAATCGAGCTTGGAAGTGTCCGCCGGCGGAGTCGTGCTGCGGTAACCGCTGGAGAGGACGGTGCCCTGGATGACGAACGCCCCGCCGATGTCGCCGCCGAGCGACACTCCGACCGCATTCTGGCCCTGAACTATCGTGCTGCTGGCATTGCCGATGATGACATTGCCGCTGACCGCGCCCGTGCGCACGCCGACGCTGTTATTGCCGAGGACGGAAATCTTGCCGGTCGTCGTCAGCGAACCGGTCAACGCGCTGTCGATAGCAATTCCGGCCGACTGATTGCCTTCGATGGTGATCGAGCCGCTGTTGACGATGTTGCCGGTATAGGTCCCGCCGCCGAGGACATGAATCCCGAAGCGGTCGGTCCCTTGCGCGAAGGGGCCATCGAGGTCGCCGTCCTTGTCGGCATCCGTTCCCGTGAAATCCTCGTCGACGGTGATCGTGCCGGTGTTGGTGATGTCGCCGGTGAGGTTGGTGTTGGCGAGGATGCCGGTCGCGCTGTTGGCGCCCTTGATGGCAATCGTGCCCTCGTTCTTGACGCTGTCATTGCTGTTGATCGTCACCGCGGCGCCGCCGGTCGGCTTTACCGAGCCCGCCGATGTGATGCGGATGTCGTCTCCGGCAGTTCCGGTCAGGACCGGCGTCGTCACGGCGGTGCTGATGACGGTCTCCGCCGACGCGGGGGTGGCGAGCAAAGCCGCAATGGTGCCGAGACCGGTCGAAGCAAGAAGGAAGCGCATGGGAATTCTGGTCCTTTTTGAACGTGCGCGTCCGCATCCCGCGCGGCACGGCATGCCGGCGGGCAGCGAAAGCAGGTTGTGTGACGAGGGAAGAGCGACGGCCGCCGCCCTCCGTTAGCCCCCCGGAGATGGGGCGCTAAAACTCATTTCCGCCTGAAGGCCAGATGAACGAATGTTAAGGCTCTGGAATGACTAGCGGAAAGCTGCTCCATTCCGGTGGTGATCTTCACTGAACCGATGGCTGGTGACGTCCGCGGCGCTTGCGACTAGAGCGCGCGCTATGAACGAAACCGCGGTTCTCGAGACCATCGTCCCGGTCAGCCATGACCTTGGCGCATTCAAGGTTCATCGCACGCTGCCGTCGCGCCAGCGGACGATGGTCGGCCCGTTCATCTTCGTCGATGAGTTCGGGCCGGCGCGGCTCCCTGCCGGCCAGGGCATGGACGTCCGCCCGCACCCGCACATCAACCTCGCCACCGTGACCTATCTGTTCGATGGCGCCATCGAGCATCGTGACAGCATCGGCTCGCACCAGGTGATCGAGCCAGGCGCAATTAACCTGATGACGGCCGGAAAAGGCATCGTCCATTCCGAGCGCTCGCCCGTCGAGCTGCGGCCCGACGGCCCGAGCCTCTACGGCATGCAGACCTGGCTCGCCCTGCCGGACGGCCGCGAGGAGATCGATCCGGCGTTCGATCATGTCGCAGCGACGGGCTTGCCGCTCATCGAAGGCGGCGGTGCGCGGGCGCGGGTGCTGATGGGCAGCCTGTGGGGCGCCACGGCCGAGACGCCCTGCCATTCGCCGACCATCTACGCCGATATCGAGCTCGACGCGGCCGGCGCGCTGCCGATCGAGGCCGAAGCCGACGAGCGCGCCGTCATGCTGGTCGGCGGTGAAGCGCAGCTGGATGGCGATGCGCTCGACCTCTTCACGCTCTATGTCCTGAGGCCCGGCCACGAGGCCAGGCTGTCGAGCGGAAGTGGCGGGCGCCTCATGCTGATGGGCGGCGGGGCTTTCTCGACGCCGCGCCATGTCTTCTGGAACTTCGTCTCCTCGTCGCGCGATCGGATCAACCAGGCGAAGGAGGATTGGAAGGCCCTGCGCTTCCCGACCATTCCCGGAGACGACGAGGAGTATATCCCCCTGCCTGAAGTGCCCAAGACCGTGAGCTACCCATGAGCACGGCCGCACGCTCGCGTTCCCGTTCGGCGGCGCGGCTGGCCGCCGTCCAGGCGGTCTACCAGCAGGAGATGGAGGGCACGCCGGTCGCGCGCCTGCTCAAGGAATTCCACGATCATCGGCTCGGAGCCATGATCGAGGACGCGCAATATCATGACGCGGAGCGCGATTTCTTCGACGATATCGTCAGCGGCGTCGACGCGCGGCGCGACGAGCTCGACGCCTTGATCTCGAGCCGCCTGGCCGAGGGCTGGACGTTGGAGCGTCTCGACCGGCCGATGCGCGCCTTGCTCCGCGCCGGCGCCTACGAGCTGCTCGCACGGCCCGACGTTCCGGTTGGCTCGGTCATCAACGAATATGTCGACGTCGCCCATGCTTTCTACGACAAGCGCGAAAGCGGCTTCGTCAACGGCCTGCTCGACGCGATCGCCAAGGAAACGCGCTCTTAACCCTTCGCTGCTAGTCCGGTGCGATGGATCTGAAAGTCCCTGGCCTGGCCGTCTGCGCCCTCGCCGCCGTGGCAATCGTCGCGCGCATCCTGTGGCTGTTCGCAAATCGCGTGCCGGTGCTGGCACGGTCCGAGAACGTCGACGCCCTCGGCGATTCGCTTTCGGGCGACCCGCTCAATCCCGCCAAGCACCCGCACGGGATACAGCGGATGTCGCCGTTCCACACCGCCGACATGCGCGTCGCCTACGAAGTCGGCGGCCAGCAATATGAGCACGACCGCGAGACTCACACGATCGACGGGCTCGACATGACGGGTCCGAACGACATGCCGATCCTGTGGGCCGACCCCGAGAATCCGGTCGCTGTCGAGAGGCGCGGGCCTGGCTTCTGGGCACTGATGCTGGTTCTCGTCGGCGCCGTCGCGGCTTTGATCGCCCAATTCTCTTAAGGCCCGCGCGCGGCTATCGCTGAAAAGCGATGGCGGGCGAGCGTGACATTCTGAAGCGGCTGCGGCGGATCGCCACCCATCCCGCGGCCCGCGACCTGCTCGACGACGTCGCGGTGCTCGACGGCCTCGTCATCACCCACGACAGCATTGCCGAGGGCATTCATTTCTTTCCCTTCGATCCGCCGGCGAGCGTCGGCTGGAAGCTCGTCGCGGTGAATCTGTCGGACCTCGCGGCCAAGGGTGCGACGCCGGTCGGAGCGCTGCTGTCGCTCACCCTGGCCGGCGAAAACGAGTGGGAATCGCACTTCCTCAACGGGATCGAAGCCGCGTGCGAAAGCTACGGCCTGCCGCTGATCGGGGGCGACACGATTGCTCTGCCGACCGGAGCGCCGCGCGTCCTTGGGTTGACCGCGATCGGGCGCGCGGGCGAAAGCGTCCCCCATCGCGGCGGCGCGAAAGCCGGCGACGCCCTGTGGCTGGTCGGCACGCTGGGAGATTCGGCCGCGGGCCTCGCCCAGCTTCGCGACGACCGCAATGCCACCGGCCACCTCGTCGACATCTACCGCCGGCCGGTGCCGCAACTCGGTGCCGGGCATAGTCTCGCGCCGCATGCGCACGCGATGATGGATGTGTCCGACGGGCTTCTCCTCGATACGCTGCGGCTTGGCGAGGCAAGCCGGTGCACCGCCGTCATCGACCTCGACCGCGTGCCGCTCTCTTCCGAATTCATCGCGGTTCGCGGGGGTTCGCCGGAGGCGAGGCTGTTCGCCGCGACGGGCGGCGACGATTACGCGCTGCTCGGCGCGTTCGCGCCCGAATTCGATCCTTCAACACTTAATTTACCCAAAGGCACGACGATCACCGCCGTCGGGTCACTCGAAATGGGCGATCCGGGCATCCGGCTGGTCAGCGATGGCCGGCCGATCGAACTGCCGGAGACCCTGGGCCATGAACATCGCCAGCCTGCCCCTGCGCCAGTGGCTGATCGGCCTTAGCGGGCTGATCTCGGGCATGACGCTCGCGCTGCTCCTCCATTAACTCCCGCTAGTTGCAAGGTCCGGCCGCGCCTCATAAAGGGGCGTCACGTCGCCGGACGTGCACCCGCGCGCCGGCCTTTCTGATTGCCGCGAAATCGGGGAAACCAGATGAATTTGCTTTTGATCGCCATCCTCTGTGGCGTGATCGCCGTCCTTTATGGAATTTTCACGACCATGCAGGTGCTGAAAGCGCCTGCCGGCAACGAGCGGATGCGGGACATCGCCAGCGCCGTCCAGGAAGGGGCGCGAGCCTATCTCGCCCGTCAGTACCGCACCATTGCCATTGTCGGCGTGGTCGTCGTCGCCCTGGTCTATTATTTCCTCGGGTCGGTTTCCGCCATCGGCTTCCTGATCGGCGCCCTGCTGTCGGGCGTGACCGGCTTCGTCGGCATGAACGTCTCGGTGAAGGCCAATGTCCGCACCGCCGAGGCGGCACGCACCTCGTTGCAGGGCGGCCTGACCATGGCGTTCCGCTCCGGCGCGATCACCGGGATGCTGGTCGCCGGCCTTGGCCTGCTCGCGATCTCGGTGTTCTTTTATTACCTGACGGCAATCGCGGGGCACGCGCCCAATGATCGCATCGTCGTCGACGCGCTCGTCGCTCTGGCATTCGGCGCTTCGCTGATTTCGATCTTCGCCCGTCTCGGCGGTGGCATCTTCACCAAGGCCGCCGACGTCGGCGCCGATCTGGTCGGCAAGGTCGAGGCCGGAATTCCCGAGGACGATCCCCGCAATCCCGCGACCATCGCCGACAACGTCGGCGACAATGTCGGCGACTGCGCCGGCATGGCCGCCGATTTGTTCGAGACCTACGTGGTGACGCTCGGCGTGACCATGGTGTCGATCGCGCTGACCATCACCGGCGGCGACAGCGCCATGCTGCTGAAGCTGATGACCTTGCCGCTGATCATCGGCGGTGTGTGCATCGTCACCTCGGTGATCGGCACCTACATGGTGCGGCTCGGCAAGGGCTCGATCATGGGCGCGCTCTACAAGGGCTTCTGGACCTCGGCCGTGC
>Ga0207678_10005938_pt1 | contig 10876 bp, 16 predicted proteins | sample KBSC63metaG_FD_184319 | JGI IMG/M metagenome (GOLD analysis project Ga0207678, IMG submission 184319) | Corn rhizosphere microbial communities from Kellogg Biological Station, Michigan, USA - KBS C6-3 metaG (SPAdes) (version 2) | ecosystem: Host-associated > Plants > Roots > Rhizosphere > Soil ...
CGCCCCAGCCATTTTTAACAAGCGATTTCAATAACTTATCGACTTGACGCCATTTTCGTTCTGAACAGCTTTCCTGCTTCGCCAGCTTGTGCGCGTGCCGCTTGCGGGTCGCCGACAAGGTCAGACCTGAAGCCTCCGAAGAGATGCTGACGGTGCGGATAGAGCTGTGCCATCGGCCATGGGGCCCTCCAGTAAAAAGGCCCCGCTACTGCAGGGCCTCACATTTTCTCGTTGGTATTGTTTAAGCCCGACAAGTCGCCGTTCCAGCGGACGAGGAAAGATCTTGAATGTCAGCCTTTGCCTGCCCAGGCCGGGCGCTCGCCTAGCCATGGCGGCAGCGCTTCCCACTCGGCAGATCTCATCCGACGTTCCTCGCCGCCAACATTGATGAAAACAAACGGTGCATCTTCCTGCCCAGTCTTGGAGCCGGCAAACATCGCAGGCGTGCCGCATGCATCTCGAATGGTCGACTTGATCGACACGTCTTTCCTCGATCTGTGAACATTTCGATGACGTAACGTTCGCGCATCGTCGCCGCGTGAGCGGGCTCTCTGTTCAACGCCGGACGGGAAACGTCCAGTGCTACCGCGCGAGGAGTGGTACTATTTCTTTCTGACCGCCCCCAGTGCCGGCATGATCTTGGGACCGCCGCCCTTGAGGCTCTCTGCAGCAGCGATCGTCTTGACCGGCACCTTCTTCGGTTTCTTGGTTTCGCGATTTCCCTTGGCCATATCGTACTCCCGCTGTGTGAGCCCGAGCGTTACCACGGCTGGCACTGAAAGACCGATTTATTATCACTGCTCTCTCGCCAACCTCCCACCAACTTGTTCCAACTCCCAGCCCTCGAAGATACTGATGGCTATTCGCGAAGAAAGAGCGCACCCTGCGCTCGCGCGCATTGATGACCCTGATGATCCCTGCCGAGCGCGCGCTGCTTTTGTCACGAAATTGTCCGATATGCCGCGGCTGGCGCAGCATTGCCAATTTTGAGCGATTGCCCTTTCAACATTGAAATCGCGAGGCAGCAGATTGACGGTGTTCAGCCGCATTGCATTCATTGGCAATTCACTTCCACGCCGATGTGGGATCGCCACGTTCACTACCGATCTGCAAAGCGCAGTAGCAGCCGCCCGCGCAGACTCCAAAACCGTCATCGTGGCGATGACCGATCATGGTCATTTCTATGACTATCCAGCCACCGTTGGCATTCAGATCAATGACGAGCTGATCAACGACTACATACGTGCAGCGGAATTCCTGAACAACGGTCATTTCGACGTGGTGTCGCTTCAACATGAATTCGGTATCTTCGGCGGCGAAGCCGGGAGCGATATCATCCAGCTTCTCTCGCTGCTCAAGATGCCGATCGTGACGACACTCCATACGGTTCTTGCAGAGCCCACCGCCGCACAAAAGGATGTCTTCACACGCGTTGTCGAGATGTCGTCGAAAGTGGTGGTGATGGCGGAGAAAGGTCGGGAACTGCTTCGGACCATCTATCAGGTCGCCGAAGAGAAGATCGAGATCATTCCACATGGAATTCCGGAATTCGCTTTTGTGGAGCCCGACGATGCAAAAACGAGGCTCGGCTTTGCCGGCAGGTCTGTCATTCTGACTTTCGGCCTGCTTTCGCCCAATAAGGGCATCGAATTCATGATCGATGCGATGCCGTCCATCCTGAGCACCTGTCCGGGTGCGGTCTATGTCGTATTGGGCGCAACTCATCCAAATCTGGTACATGACGAAGGTGAGGCCTATCGCGAATCCCTCATTGCAAGGGCCCGCGAAGCTGGCGTCGCGGATCACGTTGTCTTCCTTGATCGCTTCGTTGACCAGGAGACCTTGCTCGATTTCATCTCGATGTGCGATGTCTATGTCACGCCTTATCTGAACGAATCTCAGATGACGTCAGGCACCCTGGCCTATAGTTTTGGCTTGGGAAAGGCTGTGGTATCGACTCCCTATTGGCATGCCCGCGAACTGCTTGCCGATGGCCGCGGCATTATCGTCCCGTTCGCGGATGCGAATGCGATCGGCGTCGAGATCGAAAAGCTCCTGATCAATGCGCCACTGCGCCAAGCGATGCGCAAGCGCGCCTATGCCAGCAGCCGCTCCATGACGTGGGAACGGACGGCCGAGCGATACATGTCCGTTTTCGAGAACGCGGGTCGCCGCCACCGGCTCAAGACCATTGCAAAGTCGGATACGAGTACGCTCCTGCGAGATAGTCGCGCGCCTCCCGAGATGCAGATTGGTCACTTCCTGTCGATGTGCGACGACACCGGACTGTTCCAGCATGCGGTTCACAGTGTTCCGGATCGCTTGCATGGCTATTGCATCGACGACAATGCCCGCGCGCTACTGCTGGCATGCGCGTTGAACACGCCCGGGGAACTACGTCTGTCGGAGGTCCTGACCTCCCGCTTTGCAGCTTTCGTCCAGCATGCGTGGAATCCCGAAACGCACCGGTTTCGAAATTTCATGGCTTTCGATCGCAGCTGGCTGGAAGAAAGCGGATCGGAAGACAGTCATGGGCGCACGCTTTGGGCGCTGGGCGTTTGCGCTCTTTCGGATGCGAACCCCTCTCGGCGGACCTGGGCCGCAGCACTCTTTGCGGAGGCCTTACCAAAGGTCGGCGATTTCCTCTCGCCCCGTGCCTGGGCGTTCGTATTGCTGGGACTCGATGCGTATTGCACGACCGTCACCGACAATAGCCGTGCCAATGCAATCCGGACGGCTCTGGCCGACAGGCTCGTCTCGCTTCTTGAGAAAGTCGAGACGAGCGATTGGGTGTGGTTCGAAAACGGACTTTCCTATGACAACGCTAGACTCTGCCAGGCTTTGATTCTCACCGGCACTGCGATGAAACGGCCGGACTATCTCAATGCCGGGCTGAGAAGCCTGCGCTGGCTACTGACACAGCAGACCTCAGCCAGCGGTCAGTTCAGGCCGGTGGGCACGGAGGGATTTCACGACATCCGGCGCCAGCCACGCAGCTTCGACCAACAGCCTGTCGAGGCTGCTGCCACCATCGCGGCCAGCCTTGCGGCGTGGCGCGCCGACCAGAACATTGAATGGAAGAGCGAAGCCGCCCGGGTCTTCGCATGGTTCCTCGGCAGCAATGACCTTTCTATCCCGCTCGTCGATCTTGAGACAGGAAGCTGTCGTGACGGACTCCATCCGGACCGTGCGAATGAGAACCGCGGTGGCGAGTCAGTCGTATCCTACCTGCTCGGACTATCCGAAATTCGGCACATGGCACGTATCGCCGAGGATCAATCCAAATCCGCGACCCGCGTGGCCTGATCACGTTGGGCTCCCCCTCTCAGCAGACCATTGAGATTCCTTTTGCCCTTATCTCCGATACTGAATCGCCAGGCACTCTATCTCCGGCCCGACGCGTCCCGAGTCATCGTACGGCCGTTTAAACCTGCGACGGAGCCACGCGATCTCAATCCGACAGATAAGACGCGCGCCAATCATATTGTCGACCGGATTCTTGCGCTCAGTCCCGAGCAGGCAGAGCATCAGTTGGCCGACGTACTTGAAAACTTTCTGGGTCGCCACCGGAATCTGCTTCAGACATTCGAGGCCCGCGCTGACGAAATGGAAGATGCGTTCCGCGACCATAGCCGGTTCACGACGATTCAGCGTCAGCTAGTCGGCGCCTATTTCCTGAGTGAATACTCGTTTGAAGCATCGGCACTCTTCAATCCGAGCATCGTGCCTCACCCCGATCAATCGGGAACGACAGCCGGCGCCCTGCGCTTCATCCTCAGCCTGCGCGCCGTCGGAGAAGGCCATGTGTCATCCCTGACATTTCGCACAGGCCTTGTGGATACCGACGGGACCGTGAGCATCGATCCGACCGCACGCCTCGCATCAAATCCAGCAGTTCAACACCTCGGGTCTGGGCCTGGCGGCGAGGATGTCGCCGTCACGTTTCGTAGCAGCGAGGATATCAGCGAGCGGGTCATTTTTCCGATTACGGAGTCGCAATCGAACGGCATCGAGGATGCGCGCTTCGTGAAATTCGAGCATTCCGAGCGAACGGTCTATTACGCGACGTACACGGCCTATAGCGGCAGGGCGATCCGCTCGGAGATCATCGAGACGTCCGACTTCGTCACGTTTCGCTTTTCAGCCCTCAGAGGCAGCGCATCACATAACAAGGGCATGGCACTTTTCCCCCGGAAAATCGACGGGCGGTTCGCGATGATCGCGCGGCAAGACAATGAAAACCTCTACCTGATCTATTCGGATGATCTTTATACATGGGATGGCGGCACGCCGATCCTGAAGCCGGCCGCCCCTTGGGAGTTCATTCAAATCGGCAACTGCGGCTCACCTATCGAATTAGATGAGGGCTGGCTATTGCTGACCCACGGTGTCGGCCCGGTCCGCAAGTATTCGATAGGAGCAGCACTGCTCGACAAAAACGACCCGACGAAGGTGCTGGGGCGCCTGGACGAACCGCTCCTTCGGCCTGCGCCGTCCGAGCGCGAAGGATATGTGCCGAACGTCGTCTATACATGCGGCGCAATGCGGCATGGCGATCAAATTATCTTCCCGTATGCGATTTCGGACAGTTACTCGAACATCGCGACGATCGATATAAGAAGCCTGCTCGCAGCGATGGACAAATAAGAGCTGGCTTAGCTTTACCGTAAAGGCAATTGGATGTGGCTTCTCAGCACGACCAGCTCGTCCGTGGCCGGCATCTTTCACCAAACGGCAAGTAGAACTTTTGGGAGACGCACAGTGACCGGTGAAAAATCAAGGGCGCTCGTTCTCGGAACGACAGTCTTTTGGAAGAACGATAAAAATGACTTTGGCACCGTCATCGCCAAGGACTGGAGTAGCGTCACGGTCAAATGGGATAGCCGCGCCAGCCAGACAATCATGCACAACGATATGGATAGCTGCACGGCAGCCTGAATTTACTTGGCCCAAACGGGCATTCCTGACCATCATTCGCGAAAGCCGACCCGACACCAACCGGCCGCTGAAATCATCGCGAAACGCCCGCCGGGACAAGTCCGACGGGCTGCCAGTTATGTGGTCATTTGGCCGACAGCCGGGCGCCACCAGACTTGCGGCGCCAGGCAAAAGAGGCCCGATCAGCCAACCCGAAGGTTTTCTGCCGACGTCTTGCCACGGTTGGCCACTTCCTCAAAGCTGACCTTGGCCCCTTCATTCAAAGTGCTCAGCCCCGCCTTCTCGACGGCCGAGATGTGAACAAAGACGTCTTTGCTGCCATCGTCCGGCTGGATAAAGCCGAAGCCCTTCGTCGCATTGAACCATTTTACTACGCCAGTGGTCACTTCAGTTCTCCCGGTTGTCTCTCAACGATAGCAACCCTGAATTCAGGAAGGAGTCAATCAAGCAAACTTCCATCTCCTGAATTGATGCGGCTGTCGGCTGCCAGGACGACGGGTGGCGGTCGTCCGCCCGCACTGCCGCGGTGCGACAGCGGCTTTAGGCAACATAATCTCCGGGAGACCCAACCGACGTGCTAATGTCACCGAAGCCCAGTGCGGGCGGAGGACCAAACCATGGCCAAAGGCGAACAACGGAACAATCGCGAAGTAAAGAAGCCCAAGAAGGACAAGGCCAAGACGATCGCAGCAGCTCCGACCATGAAGGGCCTGATGCACCCCGAGGCGGAAAAGCCCCGAAAGAAATAGTCGAACAGCGCGCATCGCCAGCATAGCTGCAGCATCTGAGGTCACGGGCACCCGACGCATGATCCATGCGCTCGATAGCGCTACCGCGTTCGCGGTGATCGAGAACCAGAAAATTCAATCAAAATGTCCAATCCCCTTCCGGGGCGCTCCGACGCGCATCGGCGATCATGCCAGATGGAGCAATCATGACACATGAAGACCTGGAACTGATCCGTGAGATCGTCCTGCACGGCGGCGCAAAATATACGGCTGGCAATATCGATCGCAGCAAATACCAGCGCCTTGTCGATCTCGGGTGGCTATCGCCCCTCATCATGAACAAGACAGACATTGCCTATGAGACGACAAAAGCAGGCGAAGTGGCAGCGAGCTGACCCAGCACCCGGGGAGCGGCTCTAGCCCCGCGCGACGATTTTTCCGGTCGCGAACTGTTCCAAAGCGTAGAGCGCACTTTCCTCATACGTCGCACCCGGCAGCGGTTCTGCGACCACGATCAACTGGCCAATGGTCAATTGAACCATGCCATCCAGGATGTCGTAACTGGCTTCGTACGTCACGCCGGCCAATACCAGTTCGACATAGCCATGCCAGAAGCCCTTCAACTCCGACTCCCAACCAGATCGATAAACGTCTGAAGTTCTGCAGAAAAGCGCTCGGCCTGCCTGGCATCCAGCCATAGTTTTATCGTCGACGTCGCCGACAGGACAAAGGCAACCCCGAAACCGCCCGCATTTGGCACACACAGCGCCGACCAGCTGTCTGCTTCGCTCACGATCTTCCGTTCGTTGGGAGTTCCCGTTTCCAGGACATGATTGATTTGGATCTTAAGCTCGATTGCATCGTCGAACGACAGGGAAATCTCCTCTCCGCTGAAGTTCAAAATTAGCCAGCAATCTTTTTGCTTGGATTTGACGTCGGAGGTGAAATTGAAGGCCATGGTGGAACCATGCGCCTATGCCCGTGACGGTCAATCAAATTCGTCGCGACACTATGCGACTTGATGCACAGCCCTTCCGTAATCGCCTAGCTGCCTGCCAATCGGGAGGAAGTTTCATGTGGCAGCCAAGGTCTGCACGCTTTAACTGGACGTTGCGGCCTCGCGTTTGAGTCGCACTGAGGCGCAGACAAAGGGGCGATCAAATGGGCGACGGGTGGCAACCAATCAGCACCGCACCGAAGGACGATGAAAGGATCATCGTTGCGGGTGGAACATGGATACGCGGAAACAAAGACAAGCTGCCTCAGACATTTCCATGCCTCGTCATCTGGGACGAAACCGAGTGGCTCATTTGCGACAATGAAGGGCCGCGAGCGCTCATACGGGGTCCCAAAATCTGGATGGCAATCCCGCCCGCTGACTTGCCTTCAGCATCGGAATTGCTGAAGACGATCTGACGCATTTCATTAACCATACGATGCTACCCGTCCTGTAGCGCGGGTCTTGTCGAGCGTACCGCGCCAACTCTGGAGTCGCAGATGCAGGTCATCGAAATCACGGACCTCGTCGAGGCCAGGCGCGCTCGTCTGGCTCAATATCACGGGCTGCCGCGCGCACTTCAGCTGAACGGTCAAACAGTCACGGGATCGGTGAGATCCGTCGTGATGGATGCATCGGCAGCAAAGTGGACTGTAAAGCTCGTTGCGACGCCACCTGTCGTCGACAGAAAATATCGTCTGCGCCGCTCCGCCTAGAGCCGGACGCAGACCCGCACGACGACATCCGGCTTTCTTCAACCCCGCCATACCGCAGCCGCATGTATCCGTAGGCGCCCCCTATTCTCCTGAGCCAGCCACCCAAGGCACGCGCAGTCCAGTGGATTGACCTCAGCGATTCCGGCGACAAATCAGAACCTTCGAATTAGGTCGACTCGCGAACATAAAGGGAATCTACTGCACCGCATCATCGGCCGTCCTTAGGCATTCACCGGTGACAGAGAGTTCGGTCGCGCTCCCGCCCAATGTCTCGGGACTGCCATGCCTACCTCCGAATGTACTTTGGAATCGCAACAGCACAGGTCCGGACGGTGAAGGCTTCTCACCTTGAAGCTGAGCACGCCGCGATGATCGCGCTTGCGGCAGCTGCTCAACTCCCTCACGGAGACGAGCGAACGCTTGCCATGCGAAAAGCCGGACAACTGCAACTAATCGCAGATGCGAGGAAGCATCGGCTACAGAAACCGGAAGCGACACAATTCGTGCTTCCAAAATAATATCCTCCATTCGTAATTTCCGACCGGAAGCGTAAGATCTAAAGATCATCGCAAGAACCACGGCTTCTACCGGCGTCTGTGAGCACTGTTTCCCCCTCAACAAGGGGTGGCCATATCAGAGCGTTGGACGATCAATATCCGGGATCGGCCTCTGCCTTTGGTACTACTGTCCCTCCTCTTAGCTCTTCTTAATTGTTGCCGCGTCGTTATTCAGCAGGGCTAAATCACCTCCGGTCAGAACGCGTCATAATCTGCGTGACGCCAAATCCTCGATTGAACGGAAGCAGATCTTGCACGATCTCAACTTGAGAGGGTTTCTCAATGTCAGAGCTGGAATTCAGTGCCGTGAATGACCTTCAACACACGCCGCAGCACGCCAGATGTAACGAGCAGTCCGAATATGATGCGGCGGTCGAGGTTGCTGCGAAGGCAATCAGAAAGACCTGGGATACGATGGGCGACATGCCATCACCGCTTTACGAAGATGAAGCGCGGCAACTCGGTAGAGCAGCACTCGATGCCATTATCGCTTCGCAACCAGTCACTCGAACGACCACATGACCTCCATCAAGCTGGCAGACACGCAGCATCTGACGACGGCCTTTCCATGAACGGCGCGCGTGCTGCTCGGTACAGACGTTTGGCAGCCGCCCAAAGCAGTCCCGAGGTGTACCGGCTACTTATGCTTCTTGCCGACGAAGCCGAAAAAGGAATCCTCTGCATCTCAGCCTTCAAACACCGACGTCCACCCCACATTGTCGCAAAATCAACGTGAACCGCGTGCGCGGCACGTAGTCATCGCGTCGGACAACATCAGCTTTATTTCTTCCACCACTGCAAGGACATGAACCGTTGAATTGGCTACCTATAGACACCGCACCACAAGACGGAACGCCAATATTCCTGGCTGGCGGATACGATGACAATTCGGATCATGCCATGGAATCCGAGGCGGAAAAAATGCGAACCGCTTGCCGCGCATGGTGGAACGACGGCGACTGGATTATTACCCTTGCTGAAGCAGGATGCGTCAACGTCACCCGGATTGATCCCACGCACTGGGCGCCTATTGAAGAACCGCGCTAGCCCAGCAAGATCGGATTGCCTTGCGGGCAAGACCGCGTTGCGGCACTTCTAACAATCAGTCAAACAGAGGCTCAGAGTAAAATCCTGCTGCCAGGACCTCGAAAAGCGCTGCGTTTCCATCATACCGAGCCTTCCATCGCGTGCTGCTGAAGCCACTGTTGAACAGATCACCATCGTCCTGCACCTGCCATTCCCAGAAAAGCAGGGGATGTGGAGTGACTGTGACTTCCAGGTTTGGTTGGCGATACATAGCCACCATGTCGAGCCTCACTTTCGAAACAGCATTTACAAAAGGTCGCTTCCTGCCTGTTTATCTGAAGGCGCCGCGCGCTGTTCTGCAGCGATCGGGGCGCTTGCTCTTGACAGATGACGGGCGGAGCGCCTCTCATTCTGCAGTGATGATGACACCATCGAACCAGCCATCGATGACATTCACCATGCGCTCCTGAGTCGTCGCGTCAATCCAATTTACAGCGGGCCTCCACCAATCCGTCGGCCATATATCCGCCGTGCCCGGATTGACGTAGCTGATTATCCGCCATCCATCCTGCGAGGCTAAACACGATGCGCGTCGCGATGTTAGCGCCTATATCCTGGCGAACTCCTCCCCGACACTACGGCCCGTGGGAACTCGTGACGAGCTTGCTTACGGAGGCACTGCTCTTGCGGGGAGTTGACGTCACACTGTTTGCCACCAAGGACAGTTTGACGTCGGGAAATCTCGCCGGTGTCGTCCCGGCACCATACTCTGAAGACTCGTCGCTCGACGCCAAGGCGTGGGAACTCCTGCATGTTGCAAATGTCTTCGAGCGGGCCGGCGAATTCGACATCATCCACAATCAGGCAGATTTTGTACCGCTGGGCTTCTCTCGCCTTGTGGACACGCCAGTCGTCACAACCATTCACGGCTTTTCATCAGCCCGTATTGTTCCGGTTTTCAAGGAGTATGAGGATCGTGTCCATTATGTCGCAATCAGCGATGCCAATCGCCATCCCGACCTTCGCTATGCGGCAACGATCCATCACGGCATTCCGATCGACGATTTTCCCTTCGATCCGCTTGGCAGCGACGACCTTCTATTCTTCGGTCGCATTCATCCCGATAAAGGGGCTGCGGAAGCGATAGCAACTGCCGAAGCGGTTGGCCGCCACCTCATCATGGCCGGTATCGTTCAGGATGCGGACTATCATCGACGTCATGTGGTGCCAGCACTGGGAAGGTCCGCGACTTATCTCGGTTCGGTCGGAGGTCTGGAGCGGACACGCGTTCTGGGATCGGCACGGGCATTGCTTCACCTGATCAATTTCGACGAACCATTCGGGTTATCAGTTGTTGAGGCGCTTGCCTGCGGAACACCGGTGATCGCGCGTAACCGCGGATCGATGCCCGAATTGATCACAGATGGCGTGACAGGTTTCCTGGTCAATAGCGCCCTCGAAGCTGTTCAAGCCGTTGAGCGCATTGGTGAACTGGATAGATGCGCCTGCCGGGCGGCGGTTTCTGAGCACTTTACCGTCGATAGAATGGCAGATCGCTACCTGGCTCTATACCAATCTATCCTGGGCTAACCGACGGAGAACCGCAGCGAGAGCGAGATCGCCTCAGGCTGTTTGCCGCCCTCGTCCACATACATTGAACACATAGACGTCGTAATGTTTCTGGAGTTCGGGCTTTCGCCGAACTTTATGGATCCAAACATGATTGCTATTTCGACACAGGTTCAGGCGCCTGATGACTTTCAGCGCGTGGCGTTCGACATAAGACACGGCAACCGCCGGATTGCGTGTATCCTGACGACCAAGTTTCCAACCAAAGATCAGGCCAAAAGGTACTTCCACGCCAACAGGCCGCTGATCGAGAAACTGGCGCGCGAGCAGATGGAACTGGTTGCA
>Ga0207678_10005940_pt1 | contig 10874 bp, 11 predicted proteins | sample KBSC63metaG_FD_184319 | JGI IMG/M metagenome (GOLD analysis project Ga0207678, IMG submission 184319) | Corn rhizosphere microbial communities from Kellogg Biological Station, Michigan, USA - KBS C6-3 metaG (SPAdes) (version 2) | ecosystem: Host-associated > Plants > Roots > Rhizosphere > Soil ...
GCCGTCGCTTCGGTGCCGCTCGCCGAGCGCCGCGAACGCCGCCAGCGCCGAGTCGCGGGAGGCGGCCGAATGGGCACCTGGCCGAACGACGCCGAGCGCGTTCGCCGCGCAGGTCGCGGTTACCGCGAAGCGCCCGCCCGGGCCCTCGACGATCGCGTAGTCGTCGCGATCGCCCGGCCGCGGTGCGATCGTCGCAGCCCGGCAGCCGGCGAGGTCCGAAGGCGCCGCGAAGCAGGCGTATGGCAGGCCGGCGCCGTGGGCGCTCCGCGGACCGATCCCGCTGACCCCCTTGCGGCCGAGCCGGACCATGCTGCCGCCGGCGACGCCGACCACCCAGCTGTCGATCGAGCGGATCGCCGTCGGCCTCCCCATCACCTTGATCGAGCGCAGCAGCGGCCGGCCGCCGCTGACGACGGAGACGTTGGTGCTCGTGCCACCGACCTCGACGACGACCGCATCGGCGACGCCGACCTGGTGGAGGGCGGCGGCGACCCCCGCCGCCGGGCCCGATCCGACCGTGAACGAGGGACGGCGGCGGAACGCCTCGATGTCCATCGCGCCGGCGTCGCCGCGGAGGACGAGCAGCGGCACGTCGAGGCCCGACTCCTCCATCGCCCGCTCCACCACCCCGGCGGTGCGCTGGATCGCGGGCAGGATCGCCGCGTTGATCGTCGCGCTCACGGTCCGGGTCTCGAGGCCGTAGGCGCCACTGAGCTGGTGGCCGCAGCAGGCGGGCATACCGGCCTCGGCGGCGATGTCGGCGACCCGGAGCTCGTGCTCGGGCGCCTCGACAGCGAAGGCGCCGCTGACCGCGACGGCCTCGCAGCCCGCCCCTGCAAGCTGCTCGACGGCGGCGCGGGCGGCGCCCTCGTCGAGGCCGTGGGTGAGGTCGAGGAAGGCGTGCTCGGTCTCGAGGTCCCGCCCCGGCGCGAGCCCGACCGTGCCGACCTTCGAGCGCTTGCGGGCCTTGCGCAGGTCTGGCTTGGCGCCGAGGCCGATCACGCCGACCCGCGGCACGTCGCCCTCGAGCAGGGCGTTCATAGCCTGTGTCGTCGAGAAGGCGACGAGGTCGACCGATGCGGCCCGCTCGCCGAGCGTGCCGAGAAGCTGCGCGAGCGCGGCCGCGACGCCGGCGTTGACGCCGTGGCCGTGCTCGTGGCTGGTCGGGACGACCGCTTCGGCGACGAGCGCGAAGGGAGCGGGCTCGATCGCGACTGCCTTCGTGAACGTGCCGCCGACATCGACCCCGATCCGCATCCCGCCGGAGGCGGCCTGCGCGTCACCGTTGCGGGTGAGCGGCGCCGCCGTGGTCGCGCCGCTCACTGCTGCGCCGCCTCCGTCGGCAGCGCCCGCCGGGCGGCGATCCGCGGCTTCAGCAGGAAGACCCAGAGCGCCCCGGCCACGAACGTCGCGAGCAGCGCCGCCTGGACCGCGATGCCCTCGACGGTCGGGTGGATGCCGGTCATCTCGGCGATGAAGATCGGCAGCCTCGCCCAGTCGCCGTTGATCGGGGTTACGCCGATCACGTCGGCGCCCTGGAGCGAGCGGACCGCGTTGCCGGCGAAGGCGACCGAGAGCAGAAGCAGCATCGCGGCACCGCCGATCAGAAGCGGCTTGATCGGCAAGCGCTTGCCGAGCTTCAGGATCGCGTAGCCGACGCCGACCAGCGCCCCCGCCGCCACCGCGGCGCCGAGCGCGACCCAGAGCATCAGGCCGTCGGCGAACAGCACCAGCGCCTGGTAGAAGAGCACGGTCTCGAAGCCCTCGCGGTAGATCGCCGTGAAGCCGAGCCCGGCGAAGGCGAGCGCGCCCCCGGTCGCCACCGCCGCCGAGACGCGGGAGCGCATGAACTCCATCCAGCGCCGGTGTTCGAGCCGCGAGACGAGCCAGAAGCAGACCATGACGAGGACGAGGACCGCCAGGACGGCGGCGCCTCCTTCGAGCAGCTCGCGATCGACCGGCGCGATCTCGAGCACGGTCAGCGTCAGCGCGAAGGTGGCGATGCTGGCGGCGATCGCGGCCGCCGCGCCCCAGGCCAGCGGCCGGCGGTAGTTGCGGGCACGGGCCGCCTCCAGCGAGCCGAGCAGGATCGCGATCAGCAGCACGGCCTCCAGGCCCTCGCGGAAGAGGATCGTGAACGAGAACGCGAAGGCGACCGCCGGCGCCGCGATCCCCTTCTCGGTGATCGAGCGCTCGACGTCGTCGAGGCCGCGAAGGATCTCGCGCTCCTGGTCGCGGACCTCGCCCATCGGCGCGCCGCTCTGGATCGCATCGCGATAGGCGGCGAACTTGAACTCCATGTCGAGGACGAGGTCCGGCTCGCGGAGCCGGAGCGGGATCTCCGCGTACTCGAAGTGGTCGAGGTAAGCCGTTCTCGCGACGTCGTAGGCGGCGTCGCGGTTGCCCTCGGCGGCGAGGTCGGAGGCCTTCTGGGTCAGCTTTCCGGCCTGCTCGACCTCGACCTTCGCGCGCTCGACCGCATCGGGCGAATCCGACTGCGCCGCCGCAACCGGAACCACGACGGCGAAGGCCGCGACGAAGGAGATGAGGGCGAGCAGCAAACGCATGAGTCCGCGGCTACTCCTGCTGCTTGAGGGCCGTCCGGGCCTCGTCGAGTCCGTCGTTGGCCTCGGCCACCAGCTTCTTGACCTCGGGTACGGGGGCGCCGCCGGTGATCGCGTTCCGGAGCTCCTCGCGGATCAGCTCTTCGAGGTGCTCGTTGAGCTCCGCGTCGGCCTCCTCGAGCGGGCCTTCGACGAGCTCGAAGTGCTCGAGGTAGGCAGTGCTCGTGAGCTCCTCGGCCTGATCGGCGTCGCCCTTCTCGTAGGCGGCCAGCGCGGCGGCAAGACCGTCCTCGACGGCGCCGATCTCATCGATCGCCATCGCCGGCGTGATCGACTCCTCGGCGTCGGTCGAAGTCCCGTCGGAGCTGTCGCCGCAGGCGACGAGTCCGATCGTCGCCGCGATCGTCGCGATCGCGAGGATCGGCTTGCCCGCCGTCGGCTCCCGCCGCTTCCGCTCGTTCCTTGTCATCCAAGACCTTTCGCTGTCGATCCCGCCCGGTTAGGGCGCCCTTATTCGGCAACCCTAACGAAGTCCCACCGCGTGGGTCGGGATAACGGCCTGGTCGAGCGTTTAGAGCCACGGCACCAGCCAGTTGTCGCTGTAGGCTGAATGCGATGGGTGTCGGGGGACTGCGGTGGTGCTCTGTCGGCGTGATCGCGCTTGCGGCTGTGCTGTCGGTTGCCCTCGTGGCCATGGACGACGGGGCCCGGGCTGCCGACCGCGACTGCTCCGACTTCTCGAGCCAGGCGGCAGCGCAGCACTGGTTCGACAGCCACGGCCCCGGCGATCCGGCCGGCCTCGACGGTGACGGCGACGGAGTCGCCTGCGAGTCGAATCCATGCCCGTGCATCAAGCCCGGCGGCCACCATCACGGCGGCGGCGGAGGCGGTGGCGGCCACCATCACCACGGCGGAAGGAAGCACAAGGCGGCGCGCGTCGTCTCGGTGACCGACGGCGACACCATCAAGGTTCGCCAGCGCGGAAGGACGCGCGATGTCCGTCTGATCGGCATCGACACCCCCGAGGTCTCCTTCGGCCTCGAGTGTGGCGGCCGGCAGGCCTCGAAGTCGATGAAGCACATGCTCTCGCCGGGTGATCGCGTCCGCCTGATCCGCGACCGCAGCCAGGACAACAGGGACGCCTACAGGCGGCTGCTCCGCTACGTGATCAAGAACGGACGCGACGTCGGCCGCAAGCAGATCCACCGCGGCTGGGCCGAGGTCTACGTCTTCGAGCGGCCGTTCAGGCGGGTCGGCAGCTATCGCCGCCAGGAGCACAAGGCCGAAAAGCACGATCGCGGCGTCTGGCACCGCTGCGACGGCCACTTCCACCAGGGCTGAACGCGCCCGTTGGCGGCGCCGCGGCAAGCGCTGCGACGCGGCCCGCCTCAGCGCCGCGGATTTAGTGATATATTCATAACTGTTATGAACATGCAACCAGCCAGCGGCCGAACCGGGGCCCCTCCCGCCCCGGGGCCGAGCCGTCGCCGAAAGCTCGCAATCCTGGCGATCTGCAGCACGAGCCTGTTCATCGTCGGCGTCGACGTCACGGCCGTCAACGTCGCCCTGCCCTCGCTCGAGCGGGATCTGAACGCGGGCGTGTCCGGACTGCAGTGGACCGTCGACGCCTACACGGTCGTGATGGCCAGCCTGCTGATGCTCGGCGGCTCGATGGCGGACCGGTTCGGCCGCAGGCGCGTCTTCATGACCGGACTGACGGTCTTCACGCTCGCTTCGCTGCTCTGCAGCCTCGCTCCGAGCGTCGGGGCACTCGTCGCCTCGCGCGTGCTGCAAGCGGTCGGAGCCTCGATGATGAACCCGGTCGCGATGTCGATCATCACCAACACGTTCACTGAGCCGCGCGAGCGGGCGCAGGCGGTCGGCGTCTGGGGGGCCGTGTTCGGGATCTCGATGGCGGTCGGGCCGGTCATCGGCGGAGCGCTGCTCGAGATCGGCGACTGGCGCGCGATCTTCCTGATCAACATCCCCATGGGACTGGCGGCGATCCTGCTGACGCTGCGTTTCGTCCCCGAGTCGCGCGCGCCGAAGCCGCGGCGGTTCGATCCGGTCGGTCAGGTCGCGGTGATCGCACTGCTGGCCGGCCTGACCTACGGGATCATCGAAGCGCCTAATCTGGGCTGGCTCTCGGCACCGATCCTGTCCGTCCTCCTCGTTGCGGCCGCGGCCCTCGTGACCCTGCTGCTCTACGAGCGCCGCCGGCCGGAAGCGTTGATCAACCCGCGCTTCTTCCATTCGATCCCGTTCGCCTCGGCAACGGTCATCTCGGTCGCGGCCTTCGCGGCCTTCGGGGGGTTCCTGTTCCTGAACACCCTCTACCTTCAGGGCGCGCGCGGCTTCTCGCCGCTCGAGGCCGGCCTGGCGACGGTGCCGATGGCTCTGATGATCGTCGTCGCGGCTCCGATCTCAGGGTGGATCGTCGGTCGCCACGGTCCCCGGCTTCCGCTGGTGCTGGCGGGCGTCTTGCTGGCGGCGGGCAGCGGCATGCTGATCGGGGTCGATTACGACGTCGCGCTCCCGTGGCTGCTCGGCGCCTACGCGGTCTTCGGGGCCGGGTTCGGCCTCGTCAACGCACCGATCACCAACACCGCCGTCTCGGGGATGCCGCGAGCGCAGGCCGGAGTCGCCTCGGCGATCGCGACGACGTCCCGCCAGGTCGGCCAGACGCTCGGGGTGGCGATCGTCGGAGCGATCATCGCCTCGAGCGCCGCGACCAGCGGGCCGGGAACCGCCGCGCTGAGCCGCCCGGCGTGGTTGACCCTGACCGCGGCCGGCGTCCTCGTCCTGCTGCTCGGCGTCCTGGCGACGAGCAACCGGGCCCTCGCCTCGGCAAGGATCACGGCGAAGCGGCTCAATCCGGAGGCCTTGGCGGCATGAGCGCGAACCCACGGAAGACCAAGGTGGAGCCCGAACCGGTTTCCGCAGCCGCAAGCGAGGCCTGGTCGATGATGCTCGACCTCGTCCTCGCCCACGAGCGTCGCCGCCGGGTCACCGAGGAGCTCGGGATGAGCTTCGGGCTGGTGCGGGCGATCCGGCGCCTGGCCCGGCAGCCGATGTCGATGGGAGAGCTCGCCGAAGCGCTCGGGATCGAGCGTCCGAACGCGACGGTGCTCGTCGACGACCTGGAATCGCGTGGGCTCGCGCGTCGCCGTCCCCACCCCAGCGACCGTCGCGCCAGGATCGTCGAAGCGACGGCGAAGGGCACGAGACAGGGCCGCCGGGCCGAAGCGATCCTCGCCACTCCACCCCCCGCGCTGAGCGCGCTCGACCCCGAAGACCTCGAGACGCTCCGCCGGATCCTCACCGAGGCGAGCAAGGGCGAGGCTGCCTGACGGCCGTGTGAGGTTGATGTCACTGTTTCCCTTCTCCGGCGGCGGGGTAGCCCCGGATCACGTGAACCGTCCGCTGACACCGCTTGAACGGCTCCTGTTGAGTGATCTTCGGCTGAATGCCACGTCCGCAGTTCTCAAGCACGTCTCGGAGGAGCTGGGCAAGGACGACGCACGGCAGAAGCTGGCTGAGGCAGGACGTCGCGTCGAGGAAGCTGAGGCGATGCTCGCCGACGTTCTCGATTCCATGAGCGAATCGAGAACACGTTCCCGCGACTCCCGCTAAGCGGCCCTCGGCAGCTTCCAACGTCGACCTTCGACCGCGCTGACGCCGAGATCCGGACTGCGGCGCAAACGAGGCCACCCGGGGCAGAAGCGCTGCAGCGACACCCCTTGTGAGCGTCGGAGAGTCCGTCTACCGCTAGGTCAGGAACCCACGCCAGTCGTCGCTTGGTCGGCCGCGTGAGACGTCACGTATTTCATCATCGCGCCTTCGAGGAGAGGCCCAGCTTTCTTCGCCGCCAGCACTCCGAGCCCGGCTCCGACGATCACCCCCCGCATCCCGGAGAGCGCTCCCTTCGATCTCTTTGGTGGCTCCTTGGCAGGCTCGGCGGCCTCGCGCCACGCTTTCCCCACGGCGCTACCGATAGCGTCGCCAACATTTCTTACGGTGCCCTGTGCCAACGGGGTCCCTCCTCAGTCGCGGGCTTCCCTGCTACCCGGCGACGGTGACGCCAAAACCCTGCGGCTCGCCCCTCCTGCTTTCGACCAGGCCTTCCCGACTGGAGCGAGTGAGGGGCAGCGAGATACCCCACGATGGCGATTCGATCAGCCGCGACATCACTCGGGGTGTCGTCGCCGTCTAGCTACTCGTCCTCGGTTGCGCGGTAGGTGTAGGTGCCTAGCTCGGTCTCAAGATCTTCGACCGATTGCTCGCTGTAGGCGTTGCGGCGGGCCGCATCAGCGACATGGGCCAGGGCGTCGCCCGCATCTCGGGCGGCATCGAGCGCTTTGTCAAGCGCTGCCAGCCGGGCAAGGATGCGATCCAGGGCCGCTTGGCCATCTCTGCCGTCCAGCGCTTCGCGGATCTGCTTTACGTCATCACCCATAGAAGGGCTCATGTGTCCCTCTTATCCGCGTCCAACGGGGCCAAACGTATGTATTGAAGGGTCGACTGTCGGGTAGCGGTCGGCCTATCGCAAGATCTACTCGCGCGCAGGGAGGTCGAGACGATGGACAGAAGCAACTTCGACGAGATCGCCAGCCACGTCGGGCACAACGTCATAGTCGTCGGATACGGGCGTGATGGCGAGAGCCAATATGTGAACGTCGCCATCGAGTGCGAGACCTGCGGTCGGATCCTGCTCGACTGGGACCGGCCAACCGAGCCTGGGCCGAGATCTGGCCCTGCCGCCCATCAGGAGGAAGACAGCCGGGCGTTCCAGCGACCCGATCTTGCATCCGGCGGGCAGTCGGAGGAGGAGCGAGGGAGACGAGTGGACTGATTCGCCGGGCGAGCTGATCCCCGGTGTCAGCGAGGACGACCAATGAAATGACAACTGTTTCGGTTGTTAGCAGGCACTCACGAAGTTAGGTTGGACACGAACGGTGCTCCCGTCGTTCTCTCTCCTTTCGGCGGGAACAGGAGGAAGAAGCGGGCCGCGAGGATGAGCGGCCCGCTTCCGCGTTGAGCGACACGCGCCGCGCTCGGCGCCCCAGAGACCTCACGCGCCCCAGCTGCAGCCGCGCGACCCCCGACGACGTCACCGTCGAGCCGTCTCGTCGAGTTCGCCTAGCGCGGTTTGAGCGCGACCGTGGCGGTGTCCACCGAGCGGAAGATCTCCATGTGGTCATAGAAGCCCGCGACCTTCAGGAGGCGCTTGACCTGGCCTCTCGCTGATGCCAACGCAAACCTTCGCCCGTCGAATGAGCCCACGTCGCGCCACGCCTGAACAAGCGCTGCAATCCCGCTGGAGTCGATGAAGTCGCAGCCCGAGAGGTCCACAACGACGGGCATACGGCCGAACCCCGTGTAGGCGTCGTGGAGAACCGGCACGTTGGCGAGGTCGAGTTCTCCGAGAATCCGCACGATTCCCACCCCGTCTCTGGCTTCCGTCGTGACCCCCGTACCACGCATCCATGGCCATCCTATCGGGCGCGATAGCGGGTGAAATCGGCCGGGCCGCACGGGCCGGGCCGCTCAGATATCAGCGCGGGGTGGCGGACCTGGCTCCAGGCATGGGATGAATTCAGCATCGAGGCGAAGGAGATGGTCAAGGGCGTCGTCCGCCGCGCCCTCCTCCCGGCGCGGTCAACGCCGAACGGATCGACCAGTGATTCGGCCGCTATTTGCGATCTTCCGGCCCTACCGGATCTTGTCGTAGAGGCTGAAGATCGGCAGGTACATCGAGATCACGATGAAGCCGACGACGCCGCCGACGAAGATGATCATCACCGGCTCGATCAGGGAGGTGAGGGCCTTCACCTTGGCGTCGACCTCGGCCTCGTAGAAGTCGGCGACCTTGCCGAGCATCGACTCGAGCTGGCCGGTCTCCTCGCCGACCGAGACCATGTGGGTGACCATGGTCGGGAAGACGGCGGAGCGGCCGAGGGGGGCGGCGATGGTGCCGCCCTGGCGGACCGAGACGTAGACGTCCTCCATCGCCTCGGCGACGACGGCGTTGCCGGAGGTCTCTCCGGCGATCTTGACCGCCTGGAGGATCGGGACGCCGGCCGAGATCGTGCCCGAGAAGATCCGCGACCAGCGGGCGATCGCGACCTTCTGGACGACGTCGCCGATCTTCATCGGCAGCTTCAGCTTGAAGGCGTCCCACTGGTAGCGGCCGCGCTCGGTCTTCTTCCACTGGAAGAACAGGAACGCGAGCAGGCCGAGGACGGGGATGACGATGAACCAGGAGCCGGTGATCAGATCCGAGATGGTGACGGTGATCTGGGTCATGAACGGCAGCGCGGCGCTCTCGCCGGGCGTCTCCGAGGCGAGCTCGTCGAAGATGCCGGCGAAGACGGGAACGATGAAGGCGACGACCGCGGTCATGACGATCACGGCGAAGGTGAAGACGAGCGCCGGGTACATGAGCGCGGCGCGGATCTGGCGGCGCAGGGCGTCGAGCTTCTCGAGCTGGATCGCGACCATCTCGAGCGCCTGCTCGAGCCGACCGGACCCCTCCCCCGCCCTGACCATCGAGCGGTAGAGCGGGTCGAAGACGCCCGGGGTCCGCTCCATCGAGTCGGCGACCGAGCTGCCCGCCTCAACGTCGTTGCGGAGGCTGACGATCGCCTGCGAGATCTTCTCGTCCTCGGTCTGCTCCTCGAGCGTGTAGAGGGAGCGGAGCATCGGCATCCCGGAGGAGATCAGGGTCGCGAACTGCCGCGAGAAGACGGCGAGCTCGCGCATGTTGACGCCCTGGAAGCGGTCGAGGAAGCCGTCGATCTTCATCGCCTCGCGCTTCTCGGAGACGTCGAGGACGATCAGCCCGCGCTGGCGGAGCTGCTCGGTGACCTGGCCCTTCGAGCTTGCCTCGAGCTCCCCCTTCGAGGGGGTGCCGGCGAGGTCGATGGCGCGGAACGCGTAGGTGCTCATCGCTCAGCCCCCGCTCCGCTCAGACCGGGTTCCCCAGCGAGGCGGCGGCGCCCTGGTACTGGGGCGCGCCGTTGCCCTGGCCGCTCGTGCCGAGCAGGCGGCGCAGCTCCTCCGGCACCGCCGCCCGCTGCTCGGCGAGCTTCGCGGTGATCCGGTTCTGGCGAACGAGCTGGGCGAGGTGGGCGTCCATCGTCTGCATCCCGGTCGCGCCCGACGTCTGGATCGCCGAGTAGATCTGGTGGGTCTTGCCCTCGCGGATCAGGTTGCGGATCGCCGGCGTCGGGACGAGCACCTCGCAGGCGCAAACGCGGCCGGAGCCGTCGGCCGTCGGCAGGAGCTGCTGGGTGACGATCCCCTGCAGGGCGATCGAGAGCTGCATCCGGACCTGATGCTGCTGCTCGGCCGGGAACACGTCGATGATCCGGTCGACCGTCTGCGAGGTCGACTGGGTGTGAAGGGTCGCGAAGACGAGGTGGCCCGTCTCGGCCGCGGTCAGGGCGGTCGAGATCGTCTCGATGTCGCGCATCTCGCCGACGAGGATGACGTCGGGGTCCTGGCGCAGGGCCGCCTTCAGGGCGTGCGCGAAGTTGGCGGCGTCGGTCCCGATCTCGCGCTGGTTGACGATGCACTTGTGGTGCGGGTGGAGGAACTCGATCGGGTCCTCGATCGTGAGGATGTGCTCCTCGCGCTCGCGGTTGATCATGTCGAGCATCGCCGCCAGCGAGGTCGTCTTGCCGGAGCCGGTCGGGCCGGTGACGAGCACGAAGCCGCGCGGCTTGCGGGTGAAGTCCTCGAGGACGGCCGGCAGGCCGAGCTCGGGCAGCGTCTTGATGTTCTGGGGGATGTGGCGGAACGCGGCGCTGATCGCCCCGCGCTGGAAGAAGCAATTGACACGGAAGCGGGCGACGTTCGGGATCGCGTAGGCGAAGTCGAGCTGGAGGTCGTTCTCGAAGTGCTTGCGCTGATCGTCGTTGAGGATCGAGTAGACGATCTCGCGGGTCTGCTGCGTGGTCAGCTCCGGGAAGTCCTCGAGCGCGGTGATCTGACCGCGGACACGGACGGCGGGCTTGAATCCGGCGGTCAGGTGCACGTCGGATGCGCCCATCTGGACCATCCGCGTGAGCACCTCGGCGAAGTCGACGTCACTCATCCCGCTTTATGTCGTCACTGAACCGCCTTCGCTTGAGCCGGGGCGGCGATCCGAGGCGGCCGATTGCATATCGTGGCAGCACCAACGCCCACGTTTTCCCGAATCGCCCCAGCGGAGGCCCGCCATGTCCGACCGACCCGTCTTCCTCTACGCCGCCGTCTACGACGAGCTCGCCGACGCCGAAGCGGATTACGACGGGGTGCTCGAGCTCC
>Ga0207678_10005945_pt1 | contig 10866 bp, 7 predicted proteins | sample KBSC63metaG_FD_184319 | JGI IMG/M metagenome (GOLD analysis project Ga0207678, IMG submission 184319) | Corn rhizosphere microbial communities from Kellogg Biological Station, Michigan, USA - KBS C6-3 metaG (SPAdes) (version 2) | ecosystem: Host-associated > Plants > Roots > Rhizosphere > Soil ...
GGGCAGATCGACAACTTCCAGCGTCGTCTGGAAACCCTGCATGGCGGCGCGGCGGGCGGCGGTTTCGACAACGGCATCAGCTTCAACTCGGCGAGTGCCCAGCAGTACCGCGATCCGCTGACCGGCCAGCGCGGGTTCGACGATGAACGGGATCGCCGCTACCTGGTGCAGCCGGATGCACCGACATCGGGCCAGAACGCGCGTACCGGCTCGACGGGCCAGCCGGGCGAGTGGTCGGTGTGGACCGGCGGTGCGGTGAACTTCGGCAAGACCATACCGGGCACGAGTGACAACGGCATCGACTTCACCACCTCGGGGATCAGCCTGGGTGCCGATCGCGCGTTCAGCGACAAGTTCGCGTTGGGCGCGGGCGTGGGTTACGGCCATGACGCCTCGGACATCGGCCATCACGGCAGCCGCAGCACGGCGAACAGCTACAGTGCCGCGGTCTACGGCAGCTACCGCCCGGCGACCAAGGTGTATGTCGACGCCTTGGCCGGTTACCAGTGGCTGTCGTTCGATGCGCGCCGCTACGTCACCGACAACGGCAACATGGTGACGGGCAGTCGCGATGGCCAGCAGTTGTTCGCCTCGCTGGCGGTGGGATACGAACACGACACCCGGGACGGCATGCTGGTGTCCCCGTACGGCCGCTTCGATTTCGCACGCGCCAGCTTGGACAGCTACACGGAGCACGGCGACGACGTGTACGCCCTGCAATACGAACGCCAGACCGTGAAAACCAGCACCGGTGCGCTGGGCCTGCGGGCCCAGTGGATGGTCAAGCGCGATTACGGCGTGTGGCTGCCGCAACTGCGCGTGGAGTTCCGCCATGACTTCCAGGGCTCGAGCGTGGCGGCGATGCGTTATGCGGACCTGCTGGGCGGCCCCTTGTACGAGGCGCAGCTGGATAACGCCTCGCGCAATCACGCCTTGCTCGGGGCGGGCGTGATGCTGCAGACGCTGCGCGGCCTGTCCTTGCGTCTGGAATACCAGAACCTGATGGACAACAGCACCCAGGACAACCAGTCCATCCAGCTGGGAGTGGAAAAGAAGTTCGATCCGTGACGGAGGGGTGGATCCGGCAATCCGGATCCACCCGCATCGTCGGCTGATGCCCGGCGTCGTGGCGCGACTTGCTTATATTTATACCGACGCACCCGGAACGGGGCCCTGGCGGCCCCGTTCGCTTTTGCATGCCCGGCTGCAGTCTTGCGATTGCCGGCGGAGGCCGCTCGGCGCGACTTGCGGCACAGGCGAATGATCCGCCCTCAGGGCCGCGGCTGACGTGCTGCATACCACTTGGACGATTGTCGCCACGATCAAGCTCTTCCATGCCATTCGCCCTCGTATTGTTTCGACTCAATTGGCGAAAAATCGCGCCGGAGCTACACTCGGAAGGCTCCCTGCCTCTCATCCGGAGGCGTTCACCTACAGCCGCGCCGACCCCCGGCGCCGCGGAGAGAAGTTCCCCATGGATCAGCTCGACGACGTCCTCAACCAGGATCTCGATCCCACCGAAACCCGCGAGTGGATCGATTCGCTCAGCGCGGTCATCAACCATGACGGCACCGAGCGCGCGCACTACCTGCTGGAGCAGATGGTCGATTCGACGCGCCGTGCCGGCGGCTACCTGCCGTTCGATCCCACCACCGCCTACGTCAACACCATCGCGCCGGCGAACGAGGCGAAGAGCCCGGGCGACGCGGCGATGGAATGGCGCATCCGCTCGCTGATCCGCTGGAACGCGATGGCGATGGTGGTGCGCGCGAACCGCAAGCCGGGCGAGCTGGGCGGGCATATCGCGAGTTTCGCCTCGTCGGCCACGCTGTACGACGTGGGCTTCAACCACTTCTGGCGCGCGCCCAGCGCCGACCATCCGGGCGACCTGGTGTTCCACCAGGGCCATTCCAGCCCCGGCATCTACGCGCGCTCCTTCCTCGAAGGCCGTTTTGCCGAAGACCAGCTCGACCTCTTCCGTTCCGACGTGATCGGCCACGGCCGTTCGCTGACCTCCTACCCGCACCCGTGGCTGATGCCGGACTACTGGCAGGTGCCCACGGTGTCGATGGGCCTGGGCCCGATCCAGGCGATCTACCAGGCGCAGTTCTTCAAGTACCTGGAGAACCGCGGGCTGGTGCCGAAGACCGACCGCAAGGTGTGGTGCTTCCTGGGTGACGGCGAGACCGACGAGCCGGAGTCGCTGGGCGCGATCGCGCTGGCCGGCCGCGAAGGCCTGGACAACCTGGTGTTCGTGATCAACTGCAACCTGCAGCGCCTGGACGGCCCGGTGCGCGGCAACGGCAAGATCATCCAGGAGCTGGAAGGCGTGTTCCGCGGCGCCGGCTGGAACGCGATCAAGGTGATCTGGGGCAGCTACTGGGATCCGCTCCTCGCGCGCGACAAGGATGGCGTGCTGCGCAAGCTGATGATGGAAACCGTCGACGGCGAGTACCAGGCCTGCAAGGCCTTCGGTGGCGCGTACACGCGCGAGCATTTCTTCGGCAAGTACCCGCAGACGCGCGAGATGGTCGCCAACCTCAGCGACGACGACATCTGGCGCCTCAACCGCGGCGGCCACGACCCGCACAAGGTCTACGCGGCCTACCACGCGGCGTCGACCACCAAGGGCATGCCCACGGTGATCCTCGCCAAGACGGTGAAGGGCTACGGCATGGGCATCGGCACCGGCGAGTCGCAGAACCCCACCCACCAGCAGAAGAAGCTGGACGACGAGGCGGTGCGGCATTTCCGCGACCGTTTCCAGATCCCGATCGCCGACGACAAGCTGCACGAGGTGCCGTACTACCACCCCGGCAAGAACTCGCCGGAAGTGGAATACATGATGGAGCGCCGCCGCGCGCTGGGCGGCTTCCTGCCGCAGCGCCGCCGCAAGGCCGAGGCCAAGCTGAAAGCGCCCGAGCTGGCCGCCTTCGCGCAGATCACCTCCGGCACCGGCGAGCGCGAGATCAGCACCACGATGGCGCTGGTGCGCGGCATGAACCTGCTGCTGCGCGACAAGCAGCTGGGCGAGCGGATCGTGCCGATCGTGGCCGACGAGGCGCGCACCTTCGGCATGGAAGGCATGTTCCGCCAGATCGGCATCTACGCACCGTTCGGCCAGAAGTACCGCCCGCAGGATTCCGACCAGCTGCTGTACTACCGCGAGGACCAGAAGGGCCAGGTGTTGCAGCAGGGCATCAGCGAGGCCGGCGGCATGGCCTCGTGGATGGCCGCGGCCACCAGCTACAGCATCAGCAACCAGGCGATGCTGCCGTTCTTCATCTACTACTCGATGTTCGGCTTCCAGCGCATCGGCGACCTGTGCTGGGCCTCCGGCGACATGCGCGCGCGCGGCTTCCTGGTCGGCGGCACCTCCGGTCGTACCACGCTCAACGGCGAGGGCCTGCAGCACGAGGACGGCCACTCGCACCTGATGGCCGGCACGATCCCGAACGTGAAGGCGTACGACCCCACCTTCTCCTATGAAGTGGCGGTGATCCTGCAGGACGGCGTGCGCAGCATGATGCAGGAGCAGGAGGACCACTATTACTACGTCACCGTGATGAACGAGAACTACGTTCATCCGGACATGCCCGAGGGCAGCGCCGAGGGCATCATCAAGGGCATGTACCTGTTCAAGGACGGCGGCAAGCCCAAGAAGGGCGAGCCGCGCGTGCAGCTGCTGGGTTCCGGCACCATCCTGCGCGAGGTGATCGCGGCGGCCGAACTGCTGGACAAGGACTTCGGCGTGAAGTCCGACATCTGGTCCTGCCCCAGCTTCATCGAGCTGCGCCGCGACGGCTTCGACGCCGAGCGCTGGAACCGCCTGCATCCCGAGGACAAGCCGCGCGTGCCCTACGTGGCCAGCCTGCTGGAAGGCCGCGGCGGTCCGGCGATCGCCGCCACCGACTACGTGCGCGAATACGCCGACCAGATCCGTGCCTTCCTGCCCGACGGCATGCGCTACACCGTGCTCGGCACCGACGGCTACGGCCGCTCGGACACCCGTGCGCACCTGCGCGAGTTCTTCGAGGTGGACCGCCACTGGATCGCCCACGCCGCGCTGGCCGCGCTGGCGAAGGACGGCAAGGTCAACGCCAAGGACGTGGCCCGCGCGATCAAGGAGTACAAGCTCGATCCGGAGAAGCCCAACCCGATCACGGTGTGAGCGGTTCGCAATGACCAAGAGAAAACCCGCCGCGAGGCGGGTTTTCTTGTCTGGGGCGTGTGCCCGTGAATGGCCGTCCGTTTGATTTCGGCGATCGTCGATGATCGCAAGGGATCACTCCGACAGCCGGCGCTGGATCGCCTCCAGCGCATGCCCGCGCGTCTCGACCCCGTGGCGCGCCAGCAGCCAGCCGGCGGCGGCCATCGGCAGCGCGATCAGCAGCGCCGACAGCGCGAAGTGCGAGAACAGCCCCAGCACGCCCAGCGCCGCGCCCAGGATGCCGCCGAACTTCGAGCTGGCGGCGATCAGGCCCGAGCCGGTGCCGCGCAGGTGCACGGGATAGATCTCCGCCGAGTACGGAATCATCGTGGCGATCACGCCGCCGCTGCTCACCAGCAGCGCCGCCGTGGCGGCGACCATGACGGCCTCGGCGCGCATGCCGGTGAACGCGATCGCACAGAATGCGAGCAGCGCCAGCGCGGTCAGTGCGATGAACAGCACCAGGGTGCGGAAGCTGCTCCAGCGCTGGTACAGCCACACCACCGCGGCCGTGCCCGGCACCGCCAGCAGCGCAGAACGCGCGATCAAGGCGCTGGAGGCCTGCGCATCCAGCCCGAGCCGCGCCAGGTTGGCCGGCAGCCACAGCAGGAAACCGAAATTCACCAGGCCCCAGGCCAGTCCGCAGCTGCCCAGCCCCAGCGTGAGCCGTGCATGCCGACCGCGCAGCAACTGGCGCAGGTCGGCCGCGGGATGCTCGGCCTCCATGATCGGCGGATCGCTGTCGACGCCCGTGGGATCCGCACGCAGCGCCGCCGGCGAACCGGCGAAGCGCGCCAGCACCGCGCGCGCCTGCGCATGCAGGCCGGCATCGGCGAGGAAGCGCGGCGACTCCGGGATGTAGCGGTTGATGAACACGATCAGCGCACCGGTCGGCAAGTTCAGCAGCCACAGCGCGCGCCAGCTGAAGGACGGCATCAGCGCGGTAGCCGCGCCCGAGGCGGCGAGGTAGCCGGCCGAGGTGCCCAGCCCGCCCAGCGCCACCAGCAGCCAGCCGCGGTGGGCGGCGGGCACGGTCTCGGCCATCAGGGTGAACGCGATCGGCAACATGCCACCCGCCGCCGCGCCCATCAGGAAGCACATCGCCAGGTTCCAGCCGAATACCGGCATCGTGCCGCAGATCGCGGTGCCCATGAACAGCAGCGCCGACAACAGGATCGAGGCGCGACGACCGAACCGGTCGGCCAGCCGTCCCCACACCACCGAACCGAGTGCGGTGCCGGTGAGCGCCGACAGCGCCAGCCAGCCCGCGGTGGTCATGCCGATGCCGTATTCCGCGGTCATGCCCGGCATCACGAAAGCCAGCGAGGCCGGCTTCATCACGTCGATCGCCAGCGCCACCGACAGCGCCGCCGCGAGGATCCAGTGCGCGCGATTCAGCGGCGCGCGATCCGCGATGTGCAGGTGTGGCTGGCTGTCGTGCTCCTGGCGGTTGCGCCGCATCTGCGCCAGCCGCGGCATCAGGCCGTAGCCGGCCAGCAGCACGCCACCGGGGATCAGCACCATGCCCACGAGCATGCCGGTGTCCATCGGCATGCCGGCAAGCTGGTAATGCATCGGCGCCGCCATCAGGTACATCGGCAGATGCAGCAGCACGCCGGCCGCCACCGCGACGCAACCCAGCCAGAACGCGAGCGGATGATGGAAACGCAGTTCCTGGGACATGGCGACCGTCGAAAGAATGACGATCGCCAGCTTAGCAGCGGCGTCGCTGCGCGAAGTCGCGCTTGCTCAGTCCTCGTCGCTGTCGCGCAGCACCCGGCGCAGCAGCAGGAACGCGCCGATGGTGCCGGCCACGATCGCGACGGTGGCAACCGGATGGCGGTTCACCTGGCGGCGGAGTCGCCGGTAGCGGTAGTTCGTCTCGTCGACGAAGTCTTCGGCCGCGCGGGCCAGCCGGCGCCGGTAGCCCTCGCCATCGAAACGCGCCGCCGCATTGCGCCCGCGGGCGATCCAGCCGCGCGCGGTATCGCCGGCGTCACCGGCGTAGCGGCGCGCGCGGTCGCCGAGCTCGTCCAGGCGTTCTTCGATGTCGCGACGGGTACTCATGACGGACTCCTGCAGGAACCGGCACCACGCTGCCAGCGCCGGCGTGAGCTGCGTGTAAACGGCGCGTCGTGGCGTTCAGTCGGCGAGCGCGTATTCGCCGCCGCGCTCCAGCGCGCGCTGGTACGCCGGGCGCGCATGGATGCGTTCAAGGAGCGCCCACAGCCGCGGCCGGCCGGCGTCGAGGCCGGCGCGCGCGGCGGCGGCCTCCAGCGGAAAGCTCAGCGCGATGTCGGCGACGCCGAACGCATCGCCGCCGAACCACGCACTCTTGCCCAGTTCGGCTTCGAGGTAGTCCAGATGCAGCGCGATCTGCGGATCGACGAAGCCGCGCTGCACCTTGCCGGCGAGGCCGCGTGCCACCGGCTTGACGAAGAACGGTGCGGGCGCGGCTTCGACGCGGCGGAACACCAGCTTCAGCAGCAGCGGCGGCATCAGCGAGCCTTCCGCGTAATGCAGCCAGTAGTCGCAGCGCAGGCGCTGCGGCGTGCCGTGGGCGGGAATCAGGCTGCCGCTGCCGTAGCGGTCGGCGAGGTAGCCGAGGATGGCGCCGGACTCGGCCAGCACCAGCCCGTCGTCCTCGATCACCGGCGACTTGCCCAGCGGATGCACCGCGCGCAGTTCCGGCGGCGCCAGCATCGTCTTCGGATCGCGCTGGTAGCGGCGGAGTTCGTAGGGCAGGCCGAGTTCTTCCAGCAGCCACAGCACGCGCTGCGAGCGCGAGTTGTTCAAGTGGTGGACGACGATCACGCGGCGCTCCTGTTTGAACGGAATTTGTCCGGCAGCTCGGCACCGTCGAAGCGCAGCCGATGGCCGTCGGGTCGATCCCGGTCGCGTCGAAACGGACTCGGTCGGATGTTTCGTCGCCGCTCATGACCGGCTCCGGCCCGAAGCCGCCTCCGCCGCCCGATCAACGGTTGGCGCGCATACCCAAGGCGGCCCAAGCATTCTCCAAGCATTCCCTCGCGCCCGGCTCGTCAAACCCTCAAGACCTGCCGGGGCAGGGCGGAAAGACTACACCTGCCGCTGCGTCGCAGTGGCCCGTTTCCGCCAGCCAAGGAGGCCATGCCATGAAAACCCTGCTCTGCACCCTTGCCATCGCCCTGTTGCCCTGCGCCGGTCCCGCGTTGGCCGGCGAGCTCGCCAGCCTCATCATTGCGTGCCCGGCCGACCACCTGCCGAAGGCGGTCGACGTCGTGCGTGTGTTCGACCAGCACAACCTCGGCGAGGTCTTTGAGCTGCGCCAGCGCGTGCTCGATTACGCGCGTCACGAATGCCGTCCCGGGGTCGGCTACGTCCGGGTCGTCGCGGCGCCGGTGCCGGCCAAAGCGCAGGCTCTGCCGCGCACGCTGGCCAAGCGCTGAGCCGTCGACATCGTCGAGCCAAGCGATGCGGACGTTCAGTAGATCTCGCCCACGCAACAGCGCAGGCTGCCGCCGGCCTTCTCGATCTCGGAGAGATCCACCGTGTCGAGGCGGAAGCCCCAGCCGGCCAGCGCGTCGCGCTGCTCGCCGGTGAGCGAGGCGGCGGCCACGGCGCTCATCCACACGCGCTCGTCGCTGAGCGTGATCGCGTTGGCGGCGTAGGCCTGCTTCTGCGCGGGCGAGAGCCACAGCGCACGGTTGCCATAGGCCTGCGCGATCGCCTGCGGCACCGCCGGATCGGCGAAGCCGTCGGCGGCGAGGATCGCCGCGCGGCCGGCGAGCAGGGCGAACACCACGTTGGTGTGGTACTCGCCTGGCGCCAGCTCGAAGGCGTAGGTGAGGCGCAGGCCGAACGCCCGGTGCATCGCCTCGGCGCCGGCGAGGTCGCAGCGTTCGCTCAGGCCGCAGTAGCCGATGCCGCGGGCGCGGTCGATCACCAGCGAGCCGGTGAGTTCGGCGACCAGGTTGTCGCAGCCGGACAGATCGATCTCGTCGTAGCCCAGCAGCTCGCCGAAGAAGTCGCGGATGTCGGCGCGCTCGGCCTCGCGCTGGCGCACCGGATGGCGCATGCGGCCCACGATCAACGTGTCCGGCGCGGTGGCGAACACGTTGTTGGGAAACACCGCGTCGGGCGTGCTCGCGTCGCCGGGGAACACCACCACCGGCACGTCGTCGCGTAGCGCCTGTGCCAGCGCCTGATGCTGGGCCAGCGCGCGCAGCGGATCGACCACCTGGTCCATCGCCATGTAGCGATTGTCGCGCGCCGATTCCGCCGCCAGCGAGAAATCCGCCGGCGCTACCAGGAACGCTCCGCGTGCGGTGGCAGTGGCGCCGGGCAGGGGCGCGAGCGTGGCGAAGGTGTCGAGGAAGTCGGTCGGTGTCGCGACGATCACGGGCAAGTCCGGCGGGATGGTGCGAGGGGCGTTCTCAAAGTGTATCGGCTGCCGCTTCCGTGGCATCCGGCGTAGGTTCCACGTGCAGCTGCTGGCGCCGGCGCAGGCTGGGGAACATCGCCATCCACAGGCCCACCACCGCCAGCGTGCCGATGCCGCCCGCCACGGCGGAACCCACCGCGCCCAGCCACGCGGCGAGCATGCCCGACTCGAATTCGCCGAGCTGGTTGGAGGTGTTGATGAAGATGGAGTTCACCGCGTTGACCCGGCCGCGCATCGCGTCGGGCGTGTCCAGCTGCACCAGCGAGCCGCGGATCACCATGCTCACCATGTCGAACGCGCCCAGCGCGAACAGCGCGGCCAGCGACAGCCACAGGTTCGCGGAAACGGCGAACACCAGGGTCGCCACGCCGAAGCCGGCCACGGAAGCGAACATGGTCATGCCCACGCGGCGTTGCAGGTCGTGCTTCGCCAGCCACAGCGACATCAGCAGTGCACCCACCGCGGGCGCCGCACGCAGCAAGCCCAGGCCCCACGGGCCGGTGTGCAGGATGTCGCGCGCGAAGATCGGCAGCAGCGCGGTGGCGCCGCCCAGCAGCACCGCGAACAGGTCCAGCGAGATCACGCCCAGCACGTCCTTGCGCTCGCGGATGAAGTGCACGCCGGCGAACAGCGACTTCAGCGTGGCCGGCTCGCGCTTCGGCGGCGTCTGCTCGTAGCGCAGCATCGCCATCATCGTGGCGGCGACCAGGTACAGCGCGGCGGCACTGAGGTACACCACGCCCGGCCCCGCCACGTAGAGCAGGCCGCCCACCGCGGGGCCGAGGATCATCGCCATCTGGAACGCCGAGCCGCTCACCGCCACCGCGCGCGGCAGGATCGCCGGCGGCACCAGTGCCGGCAGCAGCGATTGCATCGACGGCGATTCGAACGCCTTGGCCACGCCGATCGCGAACACCAGCGCGAGGATGCCTGCCTCGTGGATGCGATGGGTCAAGGTCAGCACGGCCAGCAGCACGATGGCCGTCCATTCCACGACCTGCCCGATCAGCACCACGCGCCGGCGCTCGTACTGGTCGGCCACGTGCCCGGCCGGCAGCGCCAGCAGCACCGAGGGGATGAATTGCACCAGGCCGATCAGGCCGAGGTCGAAGGCGCGCCCGGTGATCGCGTAGATCTGCCAGCCCACCGCCACCGACAGCATCTGGAAGCCGAAGCCGGAGGCGACACGCGCGCACCAGAACTGCACGAAGGCGCGGTGGCGCAGCGGCGAATCGGGCTGTGGGGACATGGATCGTGCAGGGCGGGAAACCGCCAGTTTAACCGGCCCATCCGGCAGGCAGGTGGCGGCACGACACGATCAGCCCGTGCGTGTGAAGCCGTCCGCGCTCCAACCCTCGCTGCCGACGCCGTGGTGCACGAAGAACAGCCCGTCCGGGTCGTACTTGCGCTTCGCCGCGGCGAGCCGCGGGTAGTTGCCGCCCCAGAACCGCTGCTGCCAGTCGCGCAGGAAGTAGTCGCTTTCCGAGACGTAGGAGCCGGCATCCGGTGCCACCTTGAGCAGCGCGTCCATCGTCGCGGCGACCTTCGCCGACTGCGTGTGTGCCGTCGCAAGATCAGGTCCGGGTCCGGGCATGCCGGGGAAGGCCGGGTCGCCGCTGCAGGCGCAGATCACCAGCGCGAAGGCCTCGCACACTTGCGGGTTCGTTGCGGTGTCGCGGGCGCGGGCGATCGCGTCGGCCGGTGCGCCGGCCAGTCCCTTGTTGAAGTGCAGGGAGAAACCCCAGTGCCGCGAGGCCTCGAACAAGGCATCCGCCAGTTGCGCCTGTCGCCCCGGCTGCAGCAGCGTGGCCGGCAGCCAGGCCGACTGGAAGCCGTGGATGAACCAGCCCACCTGGCCATGGTCGCCGGCCCACAGGAAATGGTCACGGGCGGCTCCTGGCCGGCTGTCCGACACGATGGCGCTCGGCAGGTACTTGCGCAGGAATTCGGCGTCCCAGAGGTGTCGGGCCGGTGCCGCGAGCGCCTGGAACGGCTTGGTGATGCGGCAATCCTTGCGGGCCTTTACCCAGTCAAGGAACGGTGCCCAGGTCTGTTCGGCCTGTTGCTGGGTGAGATCCTGGAACATCATGGAGATGTCGAGGGTGTCGCCGCCGTAGAACTTCATCTGCTCGCCCCAGTGCGGGTTGAACAGTGCGCGCTGGTAGAAGTCCACCGCCGCGGCGATCAGGGCACGGTAGGCCGCGTCGGAGTCGGCCTTGACGATGAGACCGAC
>Ga0207678_10005946_pt1 | contig 10865 bp, 4 predicted proteins | sample KBSC63metaG_FD_184319 | JGI IMG/M metagenome (GOLD analysis project Ga0207678, IMG submission 184319) | Corn rhizosphere microbial communities from Kellogg Biological Station, Michigan, USA - KBS C6-3 metaG (SPAdes) (version 2) | ecosystem: Host-associated > Plants > Roots > Rhizosphere > Soil ...
GATATTGGTCTTCTGCAGCACCATGTCATCGTATCCGCCGGGATACGTGATGATCGTCTGGTAATCGATATCGGCGGTATTGGTGCACACGGCATTTAGAAAGTGCCGGTCATGCGATATCACCACCAGTGAACCGTTGAAGTGTTGCAGGAAGTTCTGCAGCCAATGAATGGATTCCAAATCGAGATAGTTCGTCGGCTCGTCCAGCAGCAGCGCTTCCGGATGTCCAAATAGCGCTTGCGCCAGCAGCACGCGCACTTTCTGGCCGCCCTGCAGTTCGCTCATCTGCCGGTTATGCAGCGGTTCCGGAATATCCAGCCCGTCCAGCAGGACTGCCGCATCGCTCTCCGCCGTGTATCCATCCTCTTCGGCGACCACGCCTTCCAGTTCCCCCAACCGCATGCCGTCCTCGTCGGTCAACTCGGTTTTGGAGTACAGCGTTTCGCGTTCTTCCAGAGCCTTCCACAAGGGCATGTTGCCCATGATCACCGTGTCGATCACGCGGTATTGGTCGAAAGCGAACTGATCCTGGCGAAGTATTCCCAACTTCTTGGGGCGAACCACCGTGCCTTTCTGGGCCTCCAATTCTCCGGAGAGCAGCTTCATAAAGGTAGATTTGCCTGCGCCATTTGGCCCGGTCAATCCATAACGGCGTCCCGGTAGAAAGGTGGTCGTCACATCCTCAAAGAGGATCTTCCCGCCGTAGCGCATACTGACATTGCTAACAGAAATCATGAACTTTTAAGGGGAAACCTCTATTTTAGCTGAGTGCGGGTAATCTAACCAGCCTGCGCCACTCTGATGACCGGTTGTTGCTTGGGAGGGGCTTCAGCATGCGAGCCGTAATTTGACGCGTAAACGCGGGTGAATATAGCACCCAAAAGGAAGATCTGAGCAGAGTAATAAACCCAAACCACCAGCGCAACGATCGATCCTGCCGCCCCATACGCGGAGGCTATGCCGGCCGTTCCCAGATACCAGGCCAGCAAAAACTTGCCAATTGTGAATAGGACGGCGGTGACCACTGCGCCAATCCCAACATCCCACCACACAATGGAAGCGTTCGGTACATATTTAAAGATCAAGGCGAACAGGACCGAAATCGCCAGCAGGGAAAACACCACATTCGCGGTTTCCAAAATTTGTGGACTGACGGGCACAAGACTGGTAAAGAACCTTTCAACGACCTGGATCGCCGCACTGCAAAGGAGCGAAATCAGGAGTAGAAAGCCAAGTCCAAGCACCATGCCGAAAGCCACCACCCTCTGCCAAATCACGCCGCGCCAAGTGGAGGCGGTCTTTGGAGTCGCGTCCCAGATTGTGTTCATCGAGTCTTGCAGTTCTACCAGAACCCCCGAAGCGCCAAAAAGGAGCGCCGCTACCGCGATCACCGTGGCTGCCACCCCCGCACCCTGATGTGATGCGCTTGTCATCAATAGCTGAATTGCATTCGCGCCGTCAGTTCCCACCAGGGCTTTCGCCTGACCCAAAACCTGCTGCTCCGTACTACTCTGGCCGAATACTACAGCGCAGATCGTGATAGCAATGATCAGCAAAGGGGCAATTGATAGCAGCGTATAATAGGCAAGCGCGGCCCCGAGCCTTGGTGCGTCATGATCGTTCCATCGGGAAAACGTCAAAGTCAACAACTGCAGTATCTTCTGTGTCTTCATCGTTTTACTTCCTTTTCTGTCCGCCCTCGGCATCATCCAGGAAACCTGCGCAGCATCGTTGGATAGACGCACTGTCGCGCGCGCACTCCCACCTCATAACCTCTGGATTCTCTCGTAGTAAAACCAGAAACGTTCATGTCGATTCTGAGTTGAAGACGCGTATTTCTCCCCGTCTATTCCAGTGAGCTTTTTGCATCCAGAGTATTCGTGACAATGAAACCACATTTGCACCTCCGGCAATTGTCCCTTCTCCTGGCTTTTCTGTTCGCCGGTACAGCAAATATCCTGTTTGCCCAGGATTTTGCCGGCAAAGTTGTCAAGTCGATCACCTTCGACCCGCCGCAACAGCCGCTTGACCCGCGCGACCTGAAGAACATGCTCCTAGTGCAGGTGAACCGCCCGTTGCAATCTCTGCAACTCGCAGGCACCGTTGACCGCCTGTTCTACAGTGGTCTTTTCACGGATATTCAGGTCGACGCCGAGCCAAGCGGCACCGGCGTCTCCCTCCGCTTTATCACCACCCCTCGCCTATTTGTCGGCCATGTTTCCGCTGAAGGACAAATCTCCGATCCGCCCAGCCGCAATGTTCTCTTAAGCGACGCCCAACTCTCTTTGGGAACCAGGTACGATGCTGAAAACGTCGAAACCGCGCGGAAGAACATGGAACAGATCATGCGCGACAACGGCCTTTACGGTTCTCATGTAGGCGTCGCCACCATCGAAGATCCGGACACGCACCAAATGACCATTCGTTTTCAGGTGGTATCGGGCAAACGCGCCCACTACGAAACTCCCATCATCAAAGGCGATACCAAAGAGCTTTCAAATCAGGCCATCATTCGCGCAACCGGCTGGCGCATTCCCCTGATCGGCTATTGGCGTCAGGTCACGCAGTCCTTAACAGAGAAGGGAGCCGCCGGAATTCAGAAAAAATATGCCAAAAAGGATCGCCTCACCGCCTCAGTCCTATTTCCGTCCATCGATTACGATGCCAAAAATAACCGCGTGAAGCCCACCTTGGAGATTGATGCAGGTCCCAAGATCACTATCAAAGCGGTGGAGGCGAAAGTCTCCAAAAGCAAACTGCAGAACTTCGTGCCCGTGTATCAGGAGGGCTCCGTCGACAACGACCTGCTTGCCGAAGGTGCCGTTAATATCCGTGACTACTTTCAATCTAAGGGTTATCCGGACGTAGACGTCACGTTCAAGCGTGAACCGACGAAAAATGATCGCGAGGTAATCAACTATTACATCGCAACTGGCCAGCGTCGCAAGCTGGTCAACATCGCTATCACGGGCAGCAACTATTTCACCCTGGAAACCATTCGGGAACGCATGTTTCTGCAAACCAGTTCCCTGGTGCTTCGCTACGGCCGCTATAGCGAAACGTTCCGCAAAAAAGACGAACAGTCCATTGAAAACCTGTATGCTGCCAACGGATTCCGCGACGCGAAAGTAACCTCCATTGTGGAAACCGACTATAAAGGAAATCCCAAAAATTTGGGCGTGACATTTCACATTAGTCCTGGTCCGCAATGGCGTGTCACGGATCTGCACATCGTCGGTAACAACCGGCTCAATCTTAGCCGTGTGGAGAGCCGGCTGAACTCGGCTGTGGGCCAGCCCTACGCCGACCCGCTAGTTGCCTCCGATCGCAACCTGATTCTTGAGTACTACTTTGATCACGGCTTTCCCTCGGCGGCATTCTCCGTTTCCACCACGCCCGGGCCAGAACCGGCGACCGTGAACCTGACCTACCACATCACCGAAGGCCCACGCGAGTTTGTGCGCGACGTCATCATATCGGGCCTGCATCGCACCCGCCCGTCTCTGGTTGAGCGGCGCATTCACCTGGCGAATGGCGAACCTCTTTCGATGTCGAAGATCAACGATGAGGCCCGCCGGCTGACGAATCTAGGTGTCTTTGCCAGCGTCAACACCGCCCTGCAAGACCCCGATGGCACCAACCGCTATAAGACCGTGCTCTTCGATTTCGATGAAGCCGCTCGCTATACCTTCAACGTCGGCTTCGGCGCAGATTTTGGCAGTATCGGCGGAACTACCACGAATCTCCAGGCGGCCAGCGGCCAGCATGGCGTTTATCCGCGTGTTGCGTTCGACGTTAACCGGCTGAACTTTTTGGGTATCGGCCAGACCATCTCCATCCAAACGCGCTACTCCAGCCTGGAACAGCGCGAAAGCCTGAATTACATCGTGCCACGCTTCCTCGGATCGCAGGGCCGCACCGTCACCTTCTCTCTTCTCTATGACACCACCCAGGACGTCACTACGTTTTCCTCGCGGCGATTGGAGGCTTCCGTCCAGACTTCGCAACGATTTACCCGCGCTTCTACTTTGCTCCTCCGGTTCGCCTATCGCCGCGTTAGTACGGGAAATGTCGTCATTCCTTCGCTGCTGATTCCCGAACTGCTGCAACCGGTACGGATCGGCATCTTAACAGCCAGCTACATTCAGGATCACCGCGACAATCCCGCCGATGCTCACCGAGGGTTTTTGAATACCGTGGACGCAGGTGCGGCTGGCGGCTTCTTCGGTTCGCAACGAAATTTTGTTCGCGTGCTTGCGCGCAATGCCACCTATACTCCGCTGGGCCGGAATCTGGTTTTTGCGCGGCAAACTCAAATAGGAGCTATCATTCCGTTTGACCTTACACCTAACCTGACAGACGCCGACGCGGTGCCGCTGCCGGAACGTTTCTTCGGCGGCGGTGGTGTCTCCATGCGCGGATTCGGATACAACCAAGCCGGTCCTCGCGATATTGGGCCGCCGGTCGCCACTGGCTTTCCTCTGGGTGGCAACGGGCTTTTCTTCAACACAGTGGAGCTTCGGTTCCCGCTACTGGGGCCGAACATTAGTGGCGTCCTTTTTGAGGATATGGGGAACATCTACGATACCTTCAGCGACATATCATTCCGCTATCACCAAAACAACAACCAGGATTTTAGCTATGCCGTACAGGCTCCCGGGTTCGGGATTCGTTACAAGACCCCGCTCGGTCCTGTGCGTGTCGATTTTGCATACGCCCTGAATGCTCCCCACTACGACGGATATGGCGGTACCATTCAGGATCTATTGAATTGTAGTCTGCATCACAACTGCCAAGTCACCCCACAACGCCTGAGCCGCTTTCAATTCTTCTTCTCTATCGGGCAGGCATTCTAAATGCGGCTGCGTCTGGGTTTACTTTACTTGATGGTAGCGGCGGCCGCTTCCCCAGTCATTATCGATCGCATCGCCATAGTAGTGAATAACCAGATCATCAAGCAAAGCGACATTGAGCGTGATATTCGTGTCACCGATTTCCTGAATCACGATCCTCTCAGCCTCAGCCTTGCCGCCCGAAAACAAGCTGCCAACCGGCTGATCGATCAAGCTTTTATACGGCACGAAGTGCGCGTCGGCGATTACCCCACCGCGACATTTGAAGATGCCGACGCCCAACTTAGCCTGATCAAGAAGGATAAATTCAAAAGCAACGAAGCATTCCTCCAAGCTGTACGCAACTACGGACTGACGGTGCCGGATCTGCGCTTTACGTTTCGCTGGCAACTCACCGTCTTGCGCTTTATCGACGTCCGCTTCAAGCCTGCTGCGCTGGTCACGGACACAGACGTCCAGCAATATTACAACGCGCATCTCGCCGCCCTGCGCCAGGCGCATCCCAAGGCCTATGCGCTAAAGGACGTGCAGTCTGAGATCCACCAGACACTTGTCAGCGAGAAAGTGAATCAACTCTTTTTTGCGTGGCTGGATGAACAGCGCAAAGAGGCCAAAATTCAATACTTGGAGGAGAAGCTTCGATGAGCAGACCTAAGAAAATCCTCGCTATCACGGCCCTCTCCCTGGTAGGACTTCTCATCGTTCTCGTCACCGCAGGCGTCATCATCCTTCAAACTTCCTGGTTTGCTAACTTCGTCCGCGAAAAGGCAATCGCAGCGGTGGAAGACTCCACCGGCGCGCGCGTTGACATCGGCGGAATTCAGATCGACCTTGGCCACTTGACCATCCGTGTGCGCAACGTCGTGGTGCATGGGAAGGAGCCCAAAACGGCTGCCCCGCTTCTACGCGCCGATCTTCTGGAACTGCGCTTGAAGCTTTTTAGTGGACTCTACCACCTCATTGACCTTCAATACTTAGGCATCGAACATCCGCAAGCCAATTTGATGGTCTTCCCCGACGGCACCACAAATCTTCCTCAGCCCAAAGTCGCCTCGCCCCCTAGCAATACGTCCGGCCTGCAAACCGTCGTCAATCTGGCAGTCGGACAGTTTCAGTTGAACAATGGCCTACTGCAGGTAGCGGACCAAAGGACCGCCTTCAATGCGCGCGGAGAAAATCTGCAGGTTCAGCTTCTATATAACACCATCCATCCCGGTTACAAAGGCACCCTGAAGGTTGACCCTCTCTTGTTAAATGCCGGGAATCGGCCGCCATTGCCCGTGCATGTCAATCTGCCGATCACGATCGAAGGCGACGCGGTATACCTGACGGACGGTCAGATCCGGACTGATCAATCGAAAATCGCGGTCACCGCATCCGTGGATCATCTTGCTTCGCCGAACGTGCAGGCTCGCCTGAACGCCGGTATCTCGCTGCCTGAGTTGCAGCGCAGCTTCAATCTGCCGCTCGATACCTCGGCCCCCGGCTCGCCTAAAATACTGAACGCAAACTTAGCGGTGCAGATGCAGAACAAGAACATCGATGTACAGGCCGCGCACCTCGATCTCGGGGGTTCAACCTTCGATGCCTCCGGCCCGTTGCGGAGTTCTTCCAACAGCGCTAAAGCCCACTTCAACGCGACGCTAGTGCTTGCTCAACTCGCCCAGCTGCTGAAGGTTACGTCACCGGAACCCAGCGGAGATATTGACTTGGACGGTACCGCCCGGCTCGATGCAAAATCAAACTATTTTATCGATGGAACACTGGACTCACGTGATCTGGCCGTCCGTAGCGGCGCAACGCGTGTCTCCGATCTAAGCCTCCACACGCCCTTTCATGCCGATCCTTATCTGATCAGTCTCGATGGCCTGATACTTAAGGCTTTTGGTGGAACTCTCGTCAGCAAAATTTTTATAGAAAATATGCAGCGGATGAGCGTCGAAGGCCACCTGCGAAACTTTGCCTTGAATGCCATTTCCCAAGCGATGGCAGGCGACCATCTGGGATACGGCGGCATTCTCTCCGGCGATCTCAATGGTACTGGCAATCTGAAGGCCAAGGACACTACCGGCTACAACGCAACAGTTCGGCTGGCCATCACGCCAACCCGCTCCGGAATCCCCGTGGAAGGTCGCATTGCTGCCGACTACTCGGGCAAAAGCGGCATTGTTTCCCTGAACCGTTCCTATCTTTCCTTTCCGCACTCCCGCCTCGATCTAGCCGGCTCCCTCAATAAGCGGATCGACATCCAACTGGTGTCTCACAATCTGAATGATTTCCTCCCCGCTGCAGCGTTAGCTTCGCCCGGTAAACCAGTTACGGAACTCCCGGTGTCCCTCCGTAGCGGCGTTGCCTCCCTCCAGGCGCAGATTACTGGAAATCTTTCGTCTCCTCATATCGAAAGCCGGTTATCGATGGACCGCTTTGCCATCGAACATCGCCCCTTCGATCACCTCGGTCTTCAGCTTGCCGCATCCCCCTCAGGCGCAAACATCAGCAATGGCATTCTTTCCCGGAAGACGCTACAAGCAAACTTCGACGCCGCCATCGGTCTTCGAACGTGGCGCCCTCTCCCAAGCTCCCCGGTCGCCGCAAACGTTACCCTCCGCAACGGCAATATGGCCGACGTGATGAGCCTGGCTGGTTCGTCCATTCCCGCTGCCGGCGACATCACGGCCGATGTTCACATCAGGGGCGCCTACGGTAATCCATTGGGATACGCCGCGCTCCAGGTCCTCAACGGAAGCATCGACAATCAGCCCTTCGACCGCTTCACTACACGAGCCGATTTAACCGACCGCCTCATTACGCTCTCGAACCTTGAAGTGGCCGAGGGCGATGCCCGCATCGATGCTAGCGGCACCTTTGCGCACCCGCGCGATAGCTTCGCCACCGGGCACCTACAGCTTCACCTACAAACTGCGAATCTAAAGCTCGCCGACCTGCAGGTCCTCCAGCGAGAGAACGCCGGTGTCGCTGGTCTCGTTCAACTGACAGCCGATGCGGCAGCAGATCTGCGCCAGGTAAATAATCAATCCGCCATCACTGTCGACAGCATCAATGCTGATCTGTCAGCCTCCGGTCTACGTGTGCAAAACCAGGATGCCGGGCAGATCACTGCCACGGCGCACACTATCAACGGCGACGTGAACTACCGGCTCGCCTCGGACTTCGCCGGATCGAGCATCACCCTAAACGGCCACACTGCACTCACCGGGCAATACGCCACTGTTGCCGACGCCTCCATTCAAAACCTTTCGGTGGAAAAATTGCTGAGCATTGCGGGCCAGGCTGCCGTACCTGCGCGAGGCACCCTTTCCGCCGACGCCCACGTCAGCGGCACCATGAACAATCCAAAAGCGAATCTAAACTTCGCATTGAATAATGCGGACGTTTATGGGGAGCCGCTGACTCACCTCAAGGGAGCTGTGCAATATTCTAATACCGCCGTCAATATTCCATCGCTGGAACTGACCGCGCCCGCCGGCACTCTCGCCCTGTCCGGCTCTTTCAACCACCCCGCCAACAATTATCAGGTGGGGAACATCGCGCTTCACGTGAACGATACCGATATTCAACTCGCCAAAATTGAGCATGTGCAGACGCTGCGCCCCGGCACCTCCGGCGTCCTTCACCTGGCTGCCGATCTTGCCGCGCGCATGCAACAGTTGAAAGGCAAACCGGAGTTCCTGTTTTCCAAACTCAACGCGGATCTGAAAGCCGCCGCGCTGCGCACCAACAACCGTGACCTCGGAAGCCTTCAATTTGGCGCGAATACCAGCGGTCAGAGTCTACGCTTCAAGCTGGATTCCGATATCGCCCAATCGCAGATTCATGGCTCCGGAACCGCGCAGTTGGTGGGCGATTATCCTGTCAACGCAAAACTCTCCTTTGCCAACATCCGCTACGAAAACATCGCGCCCTTTATTTCCGTTGACGCCAGCATTCGGCCTAGCTTCAACGCACTGGTCGAGGGCAGCGTCTCGGCTAAGGGTCCGCTGCTGAACGTGGATGCCCTTACCGCCGAACTTCGCCTCGATCATCTCGAAGCGCAAACCTCGCGTCATAACTCACCCACCGGCGGCGCTCCTGTCCGTTCGGTCGCGTTTCAAAATAAAGGTCCCATCCTCGTCCGCTTGAATCATTCGGTGATTCAAATAGCGCAATTCCACATGGAAGGCCGCTCCACTACGCTGAACGCCGCCGGTTCTATTGATTTCAAAAACGTCAACTCGCCGCTTCACGTCGACGTGGACGCCAACGCCGATCTGGGTGTCTTGCAGGACATTGACCGGGATTTCTATTCGTCAGGCAACATCGCATTCAATACCAGCATTCGAGGCAGCTTCAGTCAACCCTTGGTCAACGGCCGCCTGGTGCTAAAGAACGCCAACGTCAATTACGCCGATATACCGAACGGCTTGTCGAACGGCAACGGCGTCATCCTGTTGAATGGAACCAGCGCAACCATTCAAAGCCTCACTGGAGAATCGGGCGGCGGCAAGATCGCAGTCACCGGGTTTGCTGGACTTACCGGCCAAGCCATTACTTACAACCTGAGAGCCACGGCTAATAGAGTGCGGGTTCGGTACTCGGGTATCAGCATCGTTTCAAACGCTACGCTCAGCCTTACCGGCAACACAAAGCACTCGCTTGCCACCGGCCGCGTCACCATCCAGCGGATCGCCTACGCCTCCACAAGCGATCTCGGCTCCATCTTATCGAGCGCATCGGTGCCTTCGCCCGCACCGTCGACTCCCTCCGGCATCATTGCGGGCATGAAGCTGGAAATTCAAATCACGACGGCGCCGGAACTGCGTGTAGTGTCTGAATATACCCAGCGCCTTCAGGTGGAAGCAAATCTGACGGTACGCGGAACCGCAGCCGACCCTGGCATCATCGGGCGCATATCGGTGACTGATGGACAATTGGTCTTCTTCGGCAATCAATATACGGTCAACCAGGGCACCATCAACTTCTACGATCCCAATGCCATTCAGCCGATTCTGAATATTTCGCTGGAAACGAATGCGCAAGGCGTAAACGTCAATCTCGGCGTTAGCGGCCCCATTGATAACCTGAAGCTTTCCTACCGTTCCGACCCTCCGCTCACCTTTGAGCAGATCGTCAGCTTGCTGGCGACCAATACGACACCGAACGACCCTTCTATTGCCGCCCATCAGCCGGCTGCAGTTCAGCAATCCGTGGCTCAGATGGGTGAGTCCGCCGTCCTCGGTCAAGCGGTGGCAAATCCGATAGCCAGTCGCGTAAAGCGCGTCTTTGGCCTCAGTCAGTTCAAAGTTGATCCAGCGTTCACAGGCAACGGAGGGATTCCAACCGCCCGCGTGACTCTGCAGGAACAGATCGCCAGTAACATCACCTTCACCTACATCAATGACGTTTCCCAACCCAATGCGCAAATCGTTCGGGTGGAATGGGCGCTTACTCCCAAGTTTTCCGCCGTTGCGCTGCGCGACTACAACGGCGTGGTCAGCCTGGAGTTCTTCTACAAGTTCAAGGTTCGCTGAACGAATTTTTACGCCATCTTGCCGCGTTTATCGATACCCAGCTTTTCCAGATTCGGCAGAAACGCCGTTAGCAGCCCGATCAACGGCAGATAGGAGCACACGTGATACACAAACCCGATGCTCGTCATATCAGCCAGCTTGCCTAAAATCGCCGCGCCGATGCCGCCCATTCCGAACGCTAGTCCAAAAAACAGGCCCGATACCATACCCACCTTCCCGGGAAGTAATTCCTGGGCGTAAACCAGAATCGCAGTAAAAGCTGAAGCCAGCACCACGCCGATAATCACGCTCAGAATCGCGGTCCAGACCAAGCTGGCATAAGGGAGCGCCAGCGTGAACGGCAGCACGCCCAAGATAGAGCCCCAGATGACATGCTTCCGGCCGATGCGGTCGCCTATGGGGCCGCCGATCATCGTACCCGCTGCCACAGCGCCCAGAAAGATAAACAGGTAAATCTGCGAGCTCTGCACGCTCACCCCGAATT
>Ga0207678_10005948_pt1 | contig 10863 bp, 9 predicted proteins | sample KBSC63metaG_FD_184319 | JGI IMG/M metagenome (GOLD analysis project Ga0207678, IMG submission 184319) | Corn rhizosphere microbial communities from Kellogg Biological Station, Michigan, USA - KBS C6-3 metaG (SPAdes) (version 2) | ecosystem: Host-associated > Plants > Roots > Rhizosphere > Soil ...
TACGAGACCCTCGTCTCGCGGCTCGACCTCCAGGGCCATCCGGACGAACCGGAATGGCTGGGCCACGTCAATGCGAGCGTCCTGAAGATCAAGCTCGCCATGGCCATCATCGGCATCTCCTCGATCGCGCTGCTGCGCACCTTCATCGAGGCCGGCAATCTCGGCTCGAACCGCGCCGGCTTCACCGAGACCGGCGTGATGTGGCAGGTCCTGATCCACATCACCTTCATCGCCTCGGCGATCGGCATTGCCTACGTCGACAGGCTCAGCGACTCCGGAATGCGCAAGCACGCCGAGTGAGGGCAACGGCCGGCCTTCTTATTGTTTGCTTGCTTCGAGCTGCGCGAGCGCCTGGTGCAGGCACTCCTGAAGCTTCTGCGCGACCTGCTCGCGCGCCACGCCCTTGGCGGCAAGATCGCCGGACACCTTGCCCACGACATCGTCGATGCTCTGGCTCTCCAGATTGTCTGTCACCAGCGCCGTTGCGTAGCTTGCCGCGGCGTCGCCGCTGAGCCCGAGCTGGCCCGCGGCCCAGAGCCCGAGCAGCTTGTTGGACCGGGCCGTGGCCTTGAACATGAATTCCTCGTCGTGAGCGAATTTGGCCTCAAAGCCCTGCTCGCGCTTGTCGAACGTGGTCATGGTCAGCTCCAATGCGTTTTCGCTGAGGAGAATCGGACTGGCTGGGAGCGAACGTCTCCGTGGTTCTCGTCAGTTTAGGATCATTTGAATCTTCCTCCCGGAAGGCAGAGGCCGTCAAGCCTGCGCGGTGGTGCGCCGCAGCCCGGGCGTGGGCACGGCACGCACCAGCGCCACGCCAGCCAAATCGGCTAGGCAGAGATGTTTACCGTCCGTTAAGCAGACTCGGCGCCCGATGGGCCGGGGGACATCGAGAGCTGACGCATGAACAAAGAGCTGCGGGAGTTTCGACGGCTTGAACGGGTCTGCCTCGAGCAGGCCGCCCTCTCCACCATGGATCTCGCGCGAAGCGGGTTGCTCAAGGTCGCCGACGATTGTCGGATCGCGGCCGAGGCGATCGAGGCGCAAGCGCCCCGCGGCGCGTTCGCCGGCGCCGTCCAGGCGCTCAAGCTGGCTTTGAGCGCAACGGGAATGTCCAACCGGCATTAGCGGCCGGTCTCCGGTTGGGAGATCGCTTCAGAAGATTGTGGGCGGCGACCGCGTTCGGTCAGCCCTTCGCCTCGGCCGCTTCGCGCGCGAGCCGCTCGGCCCTCAGCCGTTCCTTATTGGCGTAAAACGCCTTCTGGGCCTCTTCGTGATCGCGCATGGCCTTTTCGGCCTCGATCCGGCGTGCGGCATCACGAGCCTGGCGCTGCTCAGGGGTCAGGGGTTTGCGTCGGAAGGAAAGGTCTTCGGTCATGCGGAGACAACGCGCAAGCAACGAAACGGTTCCATGAGTTGAACCCGGCAGTCGACGCGGCCGATTGAAGTATCAACATATCAGATAGTTAGATGATGCATTCGGTCGGCCGGACCTATTGCGTCGACCCCGGCGGCTTGACGCCTGTGAGCGGGCACTGCGGCGCTGCGGGAATCGCGCTGCGCACGGGCGGATCCGGATAGTATTCGGTGTTTTGCTGAACCTGACGCGCCAGCTCCGTGCCTCCGAGCAGCGTGATCAACATCAGGGCCTCGTCGAGGCCCGCGGATATTCCGGCTCCGGTCAGGCGATTGCGATCCAGCACGAAACGCGGATGTCCGTCGGCAACCTTCACCTTCGGGAACAGCGTCGGGAAGCATTCCAGGAAAGCCCAGTGCGTCGTCGCCCAGTGGTCGTCGAGAAGGCCCGATGCCGCGAACAGCATTGCTCCCTCGCAGACCGAGCACATGTACTTCGCACCGGCGGCCTGCCTGGTCAGAAACTGGACGTAGGTCCGGTGCGGATCGTTGATGATCTCGGTGAGCGCGTCTGGATCGCCGCCGGGAATCCAGACGGCATCATACTGGGTGCATTCCGCGAAGGATTTTGCGACCTCGAACGGAAATCCCCGGTTGCGAAACCGTTTCATTCCCGGCTTTGCCGCGACGATCTCGACGTCGAAGTCGGCCCAGTCGAACATTTCGAAGGGACCGGCGACGTCGAGCATGTCGACGCCGTCGTAGACGGGAATGCCGATCTTCATCGCGCGAAATCCTCCCTGCTTCCTGTGACGATCAATGTTTGTGGCCTACGGGCGTCGCCGCGGGTGTCGCCGTCGGCTGCTTGGCATGGCGCATCCCCGCCATCCCGAGGCCGCCGCCCGGCGCGTTGAGGTCGGGAACGATCGCGATATTGGCCATCATGCCCGCGTCCTCGTGGTCCAGGATGTGGCAATGCAGGACATACTCGCCGATGTAGCGGTCGTACCGCGTCCTGACGCGGATCTGATAGTTGTTCTCGACGATGATCGTGTCGCGGAATGTGTGCCACATGCCGCAATACTGGTTGGCCAGTTGCTGCTTGTCGGCATACACGATGTCAGGTTTGCAGGTGCCGTCGGGATTGTAGATCGATATCTGCTGACCGTTGGTGTTGGTGGTGGTGACGTCGATCACCTGGAACGGATTGACGTGGATATGGAAGATGTGCGGCTCGCCTTGCGCGGACAGCAGCCAATCGTCCGTGGTGTTGACCTCGCGCGTGAAGTTCACCACGTCGGGATCGTACGAGGCGTTGTTGACCGTGAAGGCCGGGAAGTTGATCGCGAAGGCCGCCTGCTGCTGCTGGCTGCCGGCAGCCGGCGGCGCAAGGTTTTCGAATGGCGCCCACGGCCGCAGATCGCCGTCACGCAGCCCGGTGCGAACGGCGTCCGGCAACGTCGGATTGGCATCGTATAGCGCCTTGCCGACATAAGCCTGCAGATCCCCCGTCACGGGCTGCCCTCCGCGCACATGGACGTAGGCCAGCAATTGCGGGGTCGACGGCCCCTGCCCGCCGCCATTGCCGTTGGACACGCGCTCTGCCTTCGGCGCCGCCTGGTTGAGCAGGCAATAGTCACCGTCCGAGGGGAATACGACGAGGACGTCGCTGCGATAGCCGGGCTGCATGTAGTTCGATTCAAGCACGCCGCCGACTTGCGAGGCGTGCACGGTGCGCAATTTGGTCCGGGTCAGACCGTCGGATGCGATCTCGAACTGCGGGATCAGTGTGCCCGTCGAGGCGTTGCAGGCGGCCAGAAGATCGGCCTTCTGCTGCTGGCGGTTGCCGCTCAGCGCCGAGGTCGCGATCAGGTTGGTTGTGCCGACCGGCGTAGCCCGCACGAGCTGAATGTTGATCGTGTCATGAATGCCGGCATGCACGAAGCGCCAGCGCTGGATCTCGCCCGCCGGCACGGTGAGCGTCGGCTGCACGATGCCATTGACGCTGGTGAAGCGGCCATTGGTGTCCCAGATCGACGATGAGTCCAGTTGCAAGCCAAAGTTCTCGACGACGCCGGGGCTTACCGGATTGCCTGACGTCGCCAGCGGGCACGTCCACGGCGCGTTGGCGATATTTGCCGGACTGCTGGCGTTGTAGAGTCCCTGCGTGGTGTAGATCTGTTGCCACGGGCCGCCGGGCTGGTTCGGCTGGTTGGCGAAGCAGGCATAGGCGATCTGCTGAAACAGGAAGAGCTGCTCCTTGAACGGGGCGCCGTTGACGTCATGCAGGACCGTGTCGATATCGGCAATCGGCTTCGGGTTCTGCGGCGACGGTGGCGTATAGGGACGCTCGCCCTTGACGACCAGCACGCCCGAGGCGCCGCTCGCCACCTGCACTGCCGTCGAGCCATGACGGTGGGCGTGATACCAGAACGTCCCCGCCGGATGGTCGTTGGGGATGTTGATCTCATACGGAAACTTCGTCTGCGGGGCGATGTTGAGCAGCACGTTGTCGCTGTTGCCGGCGGGCGAAACGTGCAGGCCGTGCGTGTGCAGGTTGGTGGTGTTGAAGCACCCGACCAACGCCGGCAAGCCCAGCCCCTCCGGCGGATTGGGCAAACAGCTCGGGTCGTCCTTCGCGAGCTGGTTGATCAGGTCGACGCGCAGCGTATCCCCGGGCTTGACGAAGATCGCCGGGCCCGACTTGCAGCCGCCATAGGAGCGCAGCTCGACGGGGTCGAGGCCATCCGGTTGCGGATCGGTCGGATCCGGGTTGTTGATGAAGAAGCGGCCGCGCACGAAGTTGAGCACCACCGAGACGATCGAGCCGCTGCGCGAGATCGATCCTTGCGGCCGGCAGCCGCCAACGGCCGGCGCCACGCCGGCCTCCAGGGCCACGACATTGCCCTGTCCGGGCAGCGTCGGCGGCGGTTCGAAAGCACGGGGAACCGGCGCCGCGAATGCTGGAAGGCTCGGTCCCAGCGCGGCGATGACAAGACCAATTCGCGCGAAGCTCTTCATCATGTTGTCCGCCCTACTGTTCCAGAAGACTGCTCGAAGGATTGCGTGAAGGCGCGTCGGCACGCCGGCGCCGCCAGAACGGGCGCTCGGGCCAGCGCGAGACACTGCCGTAGTGCTCGCTTAGCGTCGTCGCGTAGGCCGCAGCTTCGCGCGCGATCCACGCGCCGTAGCGATCGAGAGCGGCCGCATCACCGCGCGCGAGGCAATCGCTGGCGGCATAGGCGGCGAACACGCCCGAGCGCATGGCCTTGACCACGCCATGACCCGAGATCGGATCAAAAGCGCTTGCGGCATCGCCTGCACAGAGGAAATGGAAGCCGGCAGTCGTTGCGGCGTACCGGCTGCCCGCAGGGATCAAGCGGGGTGGTTCGAGCCGAATGATCTTGCTCGCGAGCGCCGAGACGAATTGCGTCCTGGCGAGAGCTCTGCGCCAGCCGTCCGGCGTGTTCAGCCTGAGGCCACGCGCGAGATCGGCATCGGTCATGCAGGCAAAGGCGCGCCTGCCCTGGTCGAGTGCCATCGTGTACCACCAGCCGTCTTCAAAGGCCTCGACGAGCAGTTCCGGTGCGGCCGGTCCCGATGTCGTCGCCTCGGCATAGGCCGCAATCAGGCGGTCCTGCGCTTTCGCCCGCGAACCCTGGCGGTCGGCGAGTGCGCGGGCGCGGCCCGTCGCATCGATGATCAGCCGGGCCGAATGGCTGTTGCCGTCGTCGCAAACGACCGACCAGCCGTCCGCCTCGCGCGCGAGATGACAGACCTTCGCATCGACGCGCTCGGCCGCGCGGCAACCCGCCGCCGTGAGCCAGCCATCGAACGCCATTCGATCAACGCGCCATGACGGCCCGCGCGCTTCCAGCAGCAATTCGCTCGACGCCAGGCCGGCCTGGTCCCAGGAGGTGAGCGTGCGGTGCGACGGCGCAAAGCCCTGCGCCAGGAAAGTCGTCCACAGACCGAGCTGCCGCAGCACCGGCTGGACCAGCGGTGACAAGACCTCGCCTCGTCCTTCGTCTCGCCCGCGCCGCCCGGACGGCGCGATCACGGCCACCCGAAGCTCTGGCGCGCACATCGCAAGCGCGCGGGAAGCGGCCGTTCCGGCTGGACCTGCGCCTGCAACGATGATGTCGAACGCGGCCAAGGTCAGTCGGCCCGGACTGCGTAGAACGACGCCACCACGCCGGCAGGCGCCACCGTGCCGGGCGAGCCGCCGCTGTGCGGGATGGTCCGGATCACCGAGCCGACGATGGCCGGACGCTGGTCGACGCCATTGGGCCAGGCCGGCACCAGCGAGCCCCAATAATCGTAGATCCATTCCTCGCCGCCGACGACGCCGGTGCCCTGGAAACGCACCTGCATCGGCGATCCATAGGCGCGCGATCCCTTCAACGCGAGCGACCAGCCCGGGCCGCCGATCGTGCCGGTCAGCAGCTGCATCGGCCCGTCCGCGATCTCGATCGTGCCACGGCCGAATTCGAGATTGTTGAAGGCCGTGTTGACGTCGGGATCATTGAGCAGGCTGCGATAGGTCCAATGTCCGACGAATGGATTGTCGCTCATGATGCCTCGCTTTTGGGATCGGGCCGCGACCCGGTTGTTCGCTCGACGCTGATGTATTTGGGCCCTTGATAACTGTCGGCGGGCTTGACAGCCGGCTCGTAGGGATTGCGCACGATGAAGCCGAGCAGCGACCACTCGGTGACCATCTTGAGGTCGCCGACCGGCGTCTGCGGGACGCCGCGGCTCCACGTCGTCCAGACGTAATTGGGCTTTCCGTTCGAGACCGAGGCGATCTCGAACGACTGCAACGGCCGATGCGCCGGCCACCACAGCGTGGTCCAGGTCTTCTCGTCGCGCCGCAAGCGATCGTCATTGTCGCTGTCGGGCCACAGATTGTTCCAGTCGGCGTAGGTGATGTTGATCGGCTGCGTGGTGCACTCGTTGAAATCGGACTGCCAGGGCAGCCCCATATATTTGGTGAGGTCCCCCGGCTGAAGACCGGTCTCGAAGTCGTTGTCCTGGCTGAGTGGCGAGTTGACGTTGAAGGTCGGGTCGGCAATCACGGTGCCGTGGTCCTGATTGGCCTGGGCGGCGCTCTGCAGGAAATCCGAGACGCTGCGATCGGCGTTGATCCGATACGGCGCCCAGTAGATCGAAGGGTTGCGCATCACCCAGCCGAGCTCGGCGCCCGGACAAAAGGCGCCGCCGAGCACGTTGCTGAGCACGCCGCGGTCGAGCTCGCGGCCGGTCTTCGGCGGTGTCTTCGGATAAGGCGCGAAGGGTGAATAGCCGTCGGGCAGCCAGCCCTCCTCCTTCTCGTTGATGAACCAGCCGCGTGCCCATTGGCCGAGGATGAAGAGCTGGTACTCGGTGAGATGAAGAAACTTCGACGGCGTCTCGTTGGTCAGCGGATTGTCGCCGCACAACAATGGCATCAGCGGCAGCGAATGGACGCGCGACGATGCCCGGTCCTGCACCTGGAAGGAATTGGCCTCGCCCGCACGGCGCAACAGATCGAACAGGAAGCGGCGCATCGGTCCGTAGGGATCGTCGGCCTTGGAATAGTGGGTCGGACCTGCGACCGCCGCCACCGCCATGACCGCTTCGCCCTGACTGGCATCGCGCAACGGTGCATCCGACGGTGTTGCCGTCGCCGTCGGCCGCGTCGCGCGTTTCGGGGTCTTCGATAATTTGTCGGGATCGAACGTGCCGCGCTGCGCCTGATCGTGCGGGTAGTTCGATTGCTGAAGGATATCGTTCAGATACCTGAATTCATCCGGCCGGAACAGGATCGGCCAGATGTCGCGATAGAACCACGGCCGGTAGTTGCGATTCCAGGCAAGCCGGCCGGCCTGCCAGTGGCGCAGCGCCGCCTCGTCGCGGAACGGGATCTGCTGCGGATCGTCATAGGTGCCGAGCGTCCCATAGATGCCGGTATCGGTGGCGAACTGGCGCACATAGAGATCGTACAGCACCTCGTCCATCGTGATCATGTCGAGGATCTCAGGGACGAAGCGCGGATAGCCGACCACGACCCAGGCCGGAAACTCGACGTCGATGTAGCGGGTCTGGCCGACCTGTTTCGAATACATGATCAGCCGCGCCATCACCGGCCCATCGGAGATGTCGTCGTACCAGCCGTCGGTGTTGGCATAGTCCTCGATCTTCGGACCGAAGCTGCCGTTGACGTCCATGCCCGAATTGCCGTGACCGCCGAGCACGACCAGGCGGCCCTTGTTGTCGGTCATCATCTCGCCGAGCGTGTCGATGTCGAACGGCTGGAGGCCCCTGGGCGGGAACGTGGTGGCATAGCCGCCGGGGCCGCCCGAGCGATCGAAATGCGCGCGCCGGTTGGTGGTCGCATTCACGCTGCGCGGGCCGGGATCGATGATGAGCAGGTCGCGGTCCTGGCCGGTGATGTCGGCGTTGCGGCGCGCACTGCCGGGGGCGTAGCCATGCTCGCCCTTGAGCTCGGTGAACGGGTACCAGGAGGCTTTCTTGTTGGCGACATAGACGCGCCACTGGATGTCGACGAGCACACCATGATTGCCGCCGCCCTCCACGGCATCGCCGAGCGCCAGCGGCCTGCCTTCCGGGGACTCCTCGTCATAGACGAAGATCTGGAAGCGCGCGGCCTGGCGCTTCACGCGGCCCTGCGCATCCTTGAAGGTCTTGACCGGAACAGGTGTGACCCCGTCGGGGCCGTGCACGGGATTGCCGAAACTGTCGCAGGCGAGCGGCATCGCCGCGGGCGTCTCCGGCGCGAGGTAGAATTCGCTGTCGCTGTTGCCCAGGCGCGCGATGCCGATGCCCGGATGGATTCGATACGTCGCCATGACTTCCCCGCCGCTTTCTCAATCCAGGAAACTGATCGACACGCCTTCCAGCTTCAGAAGCTCCCTCTCCTCCTGGTAGTCGCCGCCGATCACGACCAGTGTGATCTGAAGCGGGCCCTTCTTCTTGAGCGCCTGCCTGGCGGCGGCCGTGACGTCGATGCGATGGACGCGTGGCGTGTTGTGGCTACGCCCGCGCTGGTCGAAGCGCCGCGGCTGCGGCGGCGGGATATCGCAATGGCCGGGACCGCCGTAGCAGGCCCCATGTCCGAAGATCGAGATGTAGCCGGCGTAGTGCGGATTGCCCTTGATCGGCGTCGAAGCGTCGGCCCCGGGTTCGTTCAGGAAGGCGCGCACGAAGCAGGAGCGCATCAATTGCGGCACCTGATGCAGGCGGATCTCCGCGCGTTTGAAACTGCGCGCGGCCTGCGGCACGTTGATCGGCTGCGACACGAAGCGGCTGACCGGCGCCTCGAGGCCGACCGGCATGAAATGCGAGCTGCGGACGTATTCGTAGCCGAACGGCGCGATGTCGAGCGTGTCGCGGATGGTGTAGTTCCACGGCGACAGCACGGAATCGAGATCGGCCGGCAGCGCATTCGGATTGAGCTTCTGCCACTCCCACCAGATCCGATCGATATTGACGTGGATCGGCCAGAACACGGGATCGTAGGAGGCCGTCAGGTTGCTGAACATGTCGCCGGAGCCCGGCTGCGAATAGAGATCCGGGCGGGCGTGGAAACGGCGCCCGCCGACCTGTACGGCATCGTTGCGGCGCTTGGCGAGCGCGCGCAGACGTGTGGTCTCGGCGTCGGATTGCGACGCAGCCGCCGCGGTCGGGGCATCTTTGCAGACATAGGTCGCCTGCCCTGCATCCGGATTCTGCCCACCGGTCCAGATGTGCATGGTGTTGTGCGGATTCTGGTCGAGGAACCCGAACGCCGCGTCGTAGATGCTGCCGCCGCCGAAGTCGCGGAAATTGTTGAGGCTCAGGATCTGGGCGATGTCGTCGGCCGACGGGTAATGATAGTTGATCGCCTGGTTGATAGTCTGTCCCTTGGGATATTCGGCCGGATAGCGCAGCGGATACCAGAGCGAGTTCGACTGAAGCAGCGCGTCGATGAAGCGCTGGCGGTTGGCATTGTCAGGATCCGGCGTGACGGCCGCATAGCCGATGTTGCTGATGACATAGCAGAAGAAGCTGTGCTGTGAGGTGAAGGTGACGCGGTCATGCGCGAGCGCCAGGATCGCCTTCTTCTGCGCCGCCGTCGGCGCCGGGTCGAGCGCCGCCAACAGCGTCTCAGCCGCCTCCTCGGTGAGATAGGCCTTCATCGAATTCGGAATGATGCGGCCCTTGTCCGGCTCCTCCGGCCGGTACTCCGGCATCGTGAAGTCCCAGTACGGGAGCATCAGCCCGGGCTCGAAGTCCTGAAGGTTCTGCTCGAACTCGTAGAGATAGGCGCGGTGCCAGGGCAGGAAGCGCTCGCAGCCGTGCTGGCAATGATTCTGGTGGATCAGCGCCTGGTTGTTGTAGTTGCGCCGGTCTTCCGGCCAGTGGTCGAGATCGTAAAGCCGGCGGAAGCCGCGGCGCAGGCGTTCGAGCTGCGGCTCGCTCATGCAGTCGATGTTCATGCGCCGCCGGGGCTCGCCGGCATCCGCGGCCGGCGAATAGCCGTCGGCAGCCACCGCAAATTCGGCGATCTCGCTCACCTTCACCGTCGCCGTCTTCGCCGGCTTGCCAGGCGCAAGCTCAACTGCGACGCTGGTCGCATCATCCGGGCAGCCGGCATCGATCCAGTCGGCAATGCGGTCGACGTCAGCGGGCGCGAGGCGCTTGCCGCCCCATGGCAGCGCCGGGAACCGGCCACCGTCGAACGGTGCTTCACCGCGCAATCCCTTGATCAATCCGGACGCGTCGCTGCGCGCATGCGGCGGGATGCAGCAGGCGTGGCCCTCCGGCACTGGAGCAACCATCTTGATGCCGAAGATCTCGGCCGCCTCCAGCGCCTGTGCGCCCTTGTCCCAAAACCGTCCAGCGCCACCATAATCAGCGGTGCTATCGCCGGCAGCTTCATCCAGGATCGCCTTCACGCGCGCATAAGCAACGGTCAATGCTTCGGTGTCCATTCCAGCCCCCGGACAGCAAGACGAAGAAGGCGGCCGGAGACTAATCACAACTTTTGGGTGATGTCACGTAGACACGCACCTTCAACGTCGAAGCAAGCGCGAATATTTTTCGGGGTTGCGTGATCTATTTCATACAACCTTTATCGAAACGACAGATCTGGCCATGCGTCGTGTGGATGAGGCGGATGCGAGCACGAGTGCGTTGCTCAAGCTCAGCGCCGGCCATCGGACGTGTCCGGTCATCAAACGCTGCGTGATTGAGCGTAGCGTGCATTCCAGTCGTCGTGGGATGAAGCCGAGCCACACCGGGAGCGAATCCGCGCCGAACGACTGCTCGACGAAGCCGAGCTTCGCCCTTCCCGGCCCGTTTCCCCATCGGACTTGGTTTTCCCCCGCAAGCGCCAACTTCGCGTTGCCTTGCGCGGTCGACTGCGTTAAGCGACAACCATTCTCTGTCCGGAAGGGTGGCCGAGTGGTTTAAGGCACCGGTCTTGAAAACCGGCGTGCCCGCAAGGGTACCGTGGGTTCGAATCCC
>Ga0207678_10005950_pt1 | contig 10861 bp, 11 predicted proteins | sample KBSC63metaG_FD_184319 | JGI IMG/M metagenome (GOLD analysis project Ga0207678, IMG submission 184319) | Corn rhizosphere microbial communities from Kellogg Biological Station, Michigan, USA - KBS C6-3 metaG (SPAdes) (version 2) | ecosystem: Host-associated > Plants > Roots > Rhizosphere > Soil ...
TCCCACAGGGACCGGGACAAATTGTCTCTCCTGCCGATGGTCTTGTGACCGAAGCAGAGTGGATTGAGACGACAAGCGGCAGCCGGTTGCGGCTCAGCATATTCTTAAATGTCTTCGACGTGCATGTGAACCGGTCCCCCATCAGTGGCATCGTCAAAGTCGTTGAATTTCGTGCGGGCCAGTTTCTCAATGCGATGAAGCCTGAATCGGTGCTGCATAACGAGCAGACCTTAATCGTTATTGATGAAGGTAGATACGAGGTCAGCTTCAAGCAGATTGCCGGATTGCTGGCACGGCGGATTGTTTGTAACGTGAAGGCAGGCGATCGTGTAGAGCGGGGGCAACGGGTGGGATTGATCAAGTTTGGCTCGCGTGTGGACGTATTGCTGCCCGCGGAGGCGGAGTTGAGGGTAAAGACGGGCACAAGGGTACGTGGTGGCCTCTCTGTTCTGGCGGTTGTTCCTGAGGTTAACCAGTCGGCTCAATCGACAGCAGTGGTGGCCTGATGGGGGACTATCCGTCCGAAGTAGCGCGTCGCGGGCCGGGCGGCAAGGGGAGCCGTCATCCAAGCCGGGGGATGTATGTGCTGCCGTCGCTCTTCACGGCGGGCAATATTGCCGCGGGATACTACGCGATTATTCAAAGTATTCAGGGATCGGTAACGGAGCCTGGTCACTTCGACCGGGCTGCGCTGGCGATTGGGTTCGCCATCCTGTTTGATGGTCTGGATGGCCGTATCGCGCGAATGACGAATACCACCAGCGATTTTGGCAAAGAGCTCGATTCGCTAGCCGATGTGATTACGTTTGGCATTGCTCCGAGCCTGCTGGCTTACATTTGGGGCGTTCGCATGTTGCCATTGATGGCCCATGCCGCCTTGCGCGGGCAGCTTGTCCATATCGGCGTATTTGTCTGTTTCATCTTTCTGATCTGTGGAGCGAGCCGGCTGGCAAGGTTTAATATCAGCATCAATCCGCAGCCGCGCAATCCCGGGCGTCCAGGCCGCAAATACTTTGTGGGAATGCCGATTCCTGCAGGTGCTGGCGTGATTTGCGCCGTTATCCATTGTTTCGGCGGCAGCCCGATAGTGAGCGCATGGATGTCAGTATTGTGGCTCTGCCTGATTGCGCTTACGAGCTTTTTAATGGTGAGTAGCTGGCGTTTTTGGAGCGGCAAGGAGATCAGCCTTGGAAGCCGCCATCCATTTCAACTGGTAGCGGTGCTTGCGGTGGTGGGCGCGCTGATTGTGCTGTATTCACGCTACCTGCTTATCGCTCTTGCCTTGGGCTATCTGGTCTCAGGCTTGGTGGCGCGGCTGGCCTATACGTGGAGCAGAGAGCGGCGGCAACACTCTATAGAAGCACGTTGATTGATTCGAATTCAAGACAGATAACAGAGCAGATATGACGAATGGAATGTATCGGATTGGAATCGTCGGAGCGTCGTCTCTCGTAGGGAAAGAACTGAGCGATGAGTTGGGAGAATCTTTACTCGGCGCATCGGATTTTATATTGCTGGATGACGATGAGGCAGCAGGGAAGATCACCGCAACGGGGGATGAGGCGGCATTCATCCAGCGGCTGGATGCATCTTCCTTTGACCGAATGGATTTCGTATTTTTTGCGGGCAGCGCAGAGGTAACCAGAAAGCATTGGCAGAGCGCGCGGAAGGCGGGAGCCAGCATCGTTGATTTGACTTATGCGCTCGAAGAGGAAAAGGGTGTGGTGGCCAGGGCGCCGTGGGTAGGGGATACTCTGGCATCGCAGGCGAAACAGAATGGGCGGGAGCTGGGACTTGATACCCCGGCGGTCGTGGCAGGGCACCCGGCTGCGGTTATGCTCGCGTTGGTAGCGGCTCGATTGCGTGCCAATTTGCAGTTGAAAAGTATTGCAGCCACGGTGATGGAGCCTGCTTCCGAAAACGGGCGGCTTGCGATGGATGAGTTGCATCAGCAGACAGTTAATCTGCTGTCGTTTCAGACATTGCCTCGGGATCAATATGATGCGCAGGTGGCGTTTAATCTGCTGCCGGCGTTGGGCGAGGCGGCGAAGGTCAGTCTGGCCGTAACGGAAAAGCGCATCCGCATGCATTATGCGGAGTTTTCTACCGGATTGCTGCCCTCCTTGGCTTTGCAGGTTGTGCATGCACCCGTATTTCATGGATACACAGCCTCGATGCTGATAGAAGTGAAGCAGCCGACCACAACTGAGCAGGTTGAGGCTGCGTTGATGGGGGAACATCTGGACATCCTAAGTGGAGATTCCGATCCGCCGAGCAACCTGAGTGCTGCAGGCCAGGAGGACATTATGATTCGAGTGATGGAGGATGTTGAGGGCGAAGAAGGTGTAGCGCGGTTCTGGCTTTGGCTTGCGGCGGACAATCTGAAGCTCGCGGCCTTGAATGCGATTGCCTGCGCGGGAGAGCTGCGCCGCTTGCGTCCACAGGGCAAGGTGCAATAAGCGTTCGTTTCGCCGATTATTACTTTTGCGGCAGGACGGCGGAGTTTTCCTTTCCCGAACGAGCGAGCAGGTCGCTCATCTGCAGATAGACGCCATTCGTCCAGCCGAACCCGATGACGTTGCTCTTGTAGCCTGCCGCGACTTCTACGTTTGCGGAGCCGTTGACCACGTTGTATTTTTCCCGGATTGTGCCGTCACGCAAGAAGTTCTGCAGGACTGTCTGTGAAAACTCTTTTGCAATTCGTAATGCGTCGCTCGTGAAGCCGTACTGCTCAAGACCTTTAGTGGCAAGCCAGTTTGTCGGTGCCCAGCCGAAGGGAAGATCCCATTGAACGCCGGAGTCATTGTCGCTCATGGCGAGGCCACCCGGGTGCTCAAAGACGGAGAGGTGATGCTCCATTGCTGCGGCCTGCTGGGGGCTGGCGAGCCCCGCCCATAAGGGATAGAACGCAGTGACAAAGTTATAGCTTGAACGTTGGTGAGTAGTGAAATCGTAGTCGTAAAACATACCCGTGGATGGATCCCATAGATATTGATTGATCGCGTTGTGCCGGACCGTGGCTCGGCGCTCCCATTCGGCGGCTTCTTTCGGACGGCCGAGCAGAGCGGCGAAATGAGCCATATCGCGCTCGTATTTGTAGAGAAGGCTATTTAAACAAATGGGCGCATAATGGTCTGTCGAGCCGCTGAAGGGGCCGAACCGGAATGATGTATCAAAACCCGATTCGCGCATGGCGCGATCGCCACTGTAGAAAGCTTTAGTGAGACGATGCCCGTTGACATGAGCACGTGCGCAGACTTTCGACAGGCTAATATCACAACTGGTCTTTGCGAGCGAGATGGCCTGAGCCGGTGTTGGATGCTCGGGTGCATCGACAAGATAACTGGTATGGACGTTGGGGTGAGCGATCAGCCAGCGGATGACGTTGGAGTAGTAGTCGTTGTCGTCGGCCATCTCGGGGACGGGTCCTTCTCCGATGTCCTTGTAGCGGGCCAGGCCCGTGCTGCCTGCGCGATGGATGGGTGAGGTCCATAGAGCGTAGTCGCGTTCAGCGTAGCCGTACGCCTTGGTGAGCCAGGCTTTTGAGAGCGGCTTTCCATCCGGGTGTTCATAGACCTCGCGGATCATTGAACTGAGGAAGGGCGGCTGCGAACGAGTGAAAAAGTAGGTGCGATTGGCGTTGAGCAGGGCACCATAGTTTTCGATCTCATAGAAGAAGTTCTCCACCATGCTGCGCGCCAGATCGGAGTGGTGATCGTGAACGAGACCAAGAATAATGAAGTAGCTATCCCATCCATACATCTCATTGAAGCGCCCACCCGGAACGACGTAAGGATTAGGAAGGTAGAGGAGACCTTCCTTGGGAATTTCGCTAACCTTTATATCGCCCATATGGGTTATCTTTCGCGGCAACCTGCGCACCTCCACATTGCAGAGCTTTTGCATGGCTGTAACTGCCGCCGGGGTCGGAATATCTGCGGGCAGATAAAGTATCGGGGCGGTCGTTACTTTTGGATCGACTACGGATTTGCAATCGGTCATGGAGCGGGAAAGGCCGTTCCACCCATTGTGGATGTAGCTGAGTATCTTTGCCTTGGAAGAGGCATCAGCGGAAGAAGATTGAGGACGTGCGCTGCTGGTGAGAAGGGTGGCGGTTAAGAGCAGCAAAACTCCGGTTCGAGCGATATGTTTCATTGCAAGCCCCTGATCTCTCAATGATTTGCGTATAGACAGAGAGGAGACCAAGAGGCCTCCTCAACATTTGTATCGCGTCAGAATCATTGGATGCTGCTTATCCATAAGGCGTATTCCGGCAGTTGAATACGGGAGATGTTAGACGTTTGTTAAATATCGAGGATTCCGTCAGCAAATCATCCAGCGATTGGATTACCCGATCCGGTTCAGGTCGCGGATACCATCGTCATTGAAATTTTCAAAGCCGCAGGATAGATCTTATATAAAAACGTGCCGCCGTCACGCGGTTCGTATTGCTGTGCAGACATAGCCAGGTCTGAAAGTGGCGTAATGGGATTGCTATCTCGACGCAGCCCCTGCCGCAAATGAATCTGTTGCGCAGGGCAAAAGTGGTGCCAAAGAAAATTCGGCGAGAACTACGCTTGCATTTTGATTGTCTTCAATCGCTTCCTCCGGAAGCCGATAACGCTTGCATTTACCAGTAGAATCCCCTCAGCGGGAAGGGACTCGTGTTGAGTGCTATGCGTGTACGCAAGGTAGTGTTAATCTGCAGCATCAATAAATTCAGAAAAGAGTTCACATGCCAGACAAGGATTTAATGATGGATTCCAGGATGCGAATTGGCATCGATTTGGGTGGAACCAAGATTGAAGCGCTCGCCATCGACAAAGAAGGCAGGGAACTGGCTCGGCACCGGGTGGATACTCCCAGAGAAGACTACGATGCAACGATTGCGGCGATGGTCGATCTGGTTTGGCAACTTGAAAAAGAAACGGGGGAAACGGGAACCGTAGGCGCAGGAATTCCGGGAAGCATCTCGCGCCTGACGGGATTGGTAAAGAATGCCAATTCAACCTGGCTCAACGGCAAACCGCTGGACCGGGACCTGAGCACTGCGCTTCGCCGTGAGGTACGTGTCGCGAATGATGCGAATTGCCTTGCTGTTTCTGAGGCGACCGATGGAGCCGCAGCAGGCAAACGAGTGGTTTTTGGCGTGATTCTTGGGACTGGATGCGGCGGCGGCATTGCCATTGATGGCCATGTGCATGCGGGACCGAATGGAGCCGCCGGTGAGTGGGGACATAATCCGCTGCCATGGGCGCGGCCCGAAGAGTTGCCCGGTCCTGAATGTTACTGCGGAAAGCGGGGCTGCCTGGAGACGTGGATCTCGGGTACAGGCGTTGCGAAGGACTATACAAACCTGACCGGGAGAGAGCGAACCACTCGCGACATCATGGTCGACTACGAAACCGGAGATTCAGATGCGAGGATTGTCATTGAGCGTTTTGAAGACCGATTGGCACGAGGTCTGGCCCATGTGGTTAATTTGCTCGATCCCGACGTCCTTGTATTTGGAGGGGGTCTATCAAAGACGAAACATCTCTATCGTGATATTCCCTTGAAATTGCCGAAATACGTCTTTGGCGGTGAGGCAGCTACACCTATTTTGCAGGCCCGATATGGAGATTCGAGTGGCGTTCGAGGAGCTGCATGGCTGTGGCCCAGCAAGTGAAGCCAGAGGCTGTGAGCGAGTAGTAGCGGGTTATTTCCACCGAAGGGAAGATTAGAAACTACTGTGGGAAAGTTAATTTTGAAATTAGGTGAAACTCCCCAAAAAGCTTTAGGTTCTGATAAACTCAATCTTGTTGCTGACTTGGTGCTCGTTTGTAGGAAGTAGCGCAAGCGAGAGAGCGAACTCGATTTGCTCCAGCTACATTCTGGGGACGTAGCTCAGTTGGTTAGAGCGCTGCCCTGTCACGGCAGAGGTCGCGGGTTCGAGCCCCGTCGTCCCCGCCATCATTCTAAAGCACTTAGGATGATGGGTGACCCCAAAAAGACAGAGGTTCCGGGTTTGATATGGGTGCAATAAGCATCCTACCCCGCCTTTTGTGGGTGTTTTTCATCCTGCGTTTCACCCAGATTCGGAACCATCATCCTTAAAACCTTACTTGGTGCGGCCCGCTTGTTTGAGGTCGTCGCCTGCGTATACACCTCAAGCGTGATCCTGCTGTTCGCGTGTCGTAAAAGCTCCCGGACCGTCTTCACATCTTCCCCGTTCGCCTTGAGTAGTGTGCCGAAGGTGTGGCGGAAGGTATGCCAGCCGATTCGTTTGTGAATGCCGATTGCTTTCGCAACCCGACGGATATGCCGCTTCATCAGATTATCGGGCCAGTACGGTTGCTTACCCCGCATGGTCTCGCTGGCGAAGACATAATCGTCAATCAGTGGGTAGGCACTCTGGCGACGCCAGCGCAGCAGGTCGTCCGCCATATAGCTATCAAGCGGAACCGGCTTGGCTGATGCCTCCCTCTTGCAGTCTCCCACCACCTGATGCCAGATGGAACGGGTCACACTGAGTTCAAGGTTGTCGAAGTCCACATCCCGCCACCGCAAGGCCAGGAGTTCACTCACGCGAAGCCCCGTCCCGGCGTCCAGCAAAACGAGCGTCCGTTCCCGAACGCCGAGTTTACTGAGCAGGAGTTGAATTTCGACTAGTTCGAGAACGTCAGGAATGCGCTCACGTTTCGCGCTCTGACGAACGAGCTTGATCGGGTTTCGATCCGCCCATTCGTATCGCATCGCATGAGTGAAGAGTGCGCTCATGAGGTTCCGTATCTTGGCTCGTGTGCCCTTCGCCCGCTTGATCCCGTCGAGCCAATCTTCGACTGCGACGGACTTCACCTGGTCGAGCTTATGATCTCCCCAACGAGGAAGAATCCAGTTCTCCAGATTGCATTCATAGGCAGATCGTGTCGAGAATGCTTTTCTACCGTTACGATCACCGGCCAGCTCTTTCAGCCTGTAATGCGCAACGAGCATTGCAATCGTACTCGGGCCAATTCCTGCCTGCGGGGTTTCTTGGTTGGTGTCGATGCGCAACGCTTGCGCTGCTTTGAGAGCCGATGTTTTATTTGCGAGGGTATCGACCGTGCCGACGATTGCCTTACGATATTTACTTGTGCCGTCAGTTCCAGCTTCATACCATCGAAAAATCCATACATCAGGCCCGCTCCGCCGCCTTTCGCGTTGCACGCTTCCTTGCTGATACCGTGTTCGCCTTGACATGTGTTTCTCCTGTCTCAGGCGCACCGGATGGCTATGATTAGCCTAACGCTGCACCGGGCAGAGGTCGAGACATTTATCTTGTGGATTAACCGGCCAACTGCCGCTGAATCCACTCCTCAATTACAGAAGCACGAAAGCGCCAGAGTTTTCCGACGTGAACGCCGCGCACAATACCTTTCCGAGCCAGCTTTTGCAACGTCTTCGGATGGCAATTCATGACGGACGCCGCCTCATCGCTGTCAAGCAGCCGTTCGGGGAGGAATGCAGTAACAGAGGAAGGCGGCTTCTTTGGCGTCGTGGTCTGATGATCGTCGGCGCAAATTCAGAAGGCATTGGAACCTCACATCATCGCAGGATTTTGCTGCTCGGAACGCTTCCACTAACTCCGTTCTCAGTGATGAACGTTCGTTATCCAAGACTGCTCGGGGATTCCTTCGTAGTCCAATACTTCCTACCAATACTGCCCAAAGTTTCATTTATGGAAGGCAGCACAGTAGGCGCTCAAAGGTCCCTAGTTACCTATCGGAGTCTTCAGGCACGAACAGGTTCCTAGTTGACTCGCGTGGTACACGGGAGAACGATTAGTCATCCACAGCTCCGACGCGGACTTTGGATCGACGTCCTGCCGAACGGAGTATCGGGGACATGTCAGATTGAGTGGAGTTTCGTCATCTTGAATATCTGCTTCCATCCATGAAGGAAAGAACTTTACGAAAGCCGCACAGCGGGTATACCGTTCACAACTCGCAGTGAGTCAGCAGGTGCGAGCGCTCGAAGAAGATGTGGAGTTTCCGATATTTGTTCGCGGTGGGAGGAATGGTGTCTCTCCTACTCGCCCTGGAGAACTAATTCTTAACTGGGCACGGAAAGTTTTAACAGAACGCCGCGAGATTTTTGCGATGGCGCGAGCCATATACAAATGCCAAGTGCCTCCCTTGCGGCTCGGGTTCTCTCCCTTCATTAACCCGCTTCTCTTGCAGGCTCTTCGCCTCGCATATGAAGAACTCTTTCCCTCCTGTGAAACCCAGCTCTCCAGCGGAAACATATCGCACACGCTACAGCGACTCGGCCAAGGTGGACTCGATTGCGCCATTCTTCCGATGCCTGTTGATCGAGATCTATGGACGGTAGTTCAGGTAGCACAGTCTCAGTTGGTTATCTGTATGCGGACGGACGATCCTCTCGTTTCAAATGCACAGATCGATATTCACGAAGCCGCTCCGCGAATCACAATATTCCGTGATCCAGAGCTGCATCACGCCGCGCACTCCCGCCTGTCGGAGAGGGTTGCCGAAGTTGGAATTTCAATGAATCTCGCAAACTCAGCAGCTACGCCTTTCGATATGCAATGGATGGTCAAAGAGAACCGTGGCCTTGCTCTCATTGACCAACTTTCCGCACTGGAAGCGGGCCTCATTACACGTCCGATTGCGGGTGTGAATTGGACCGCCGACACAGCATTCGTTATTTAGCGCTGGTTCTGGGTAGCAAACTCGCACTATGGGTTGCGCTCATTACCAGCGGAGAATTCGGCTTCGAGCGCGAAGTAATCGAGAAGGCGACTCTCGACCGAATTCCATTACCCGACCTCCGCCAATTCGAGAAATCTCGCCGCGGTGAGGTCAGAACATTGTTTAGGAAGCTGCAATCCGGAGCCATCTCTTGGGATGGAGAAGCGCCCAGATCTTTCGATCTATTTGTCGAACAGGACTCGAGTGTTTCCCCTCATTGTCGAAGCTAAAATTATTGATTCCGCGACGGCGCGGACCGAAATTCTATACTGCGATCATGGTCTACGTCGTTTTGTTGATGGCGAATACGCGTGGGGCACCCGCGAAGCCTTCATGATCGCCTATGTGCGCGATAGTTCATCGATTGAAAGCACGCTAAAACCCTTTCTTGGAAGCGCCATGACGCATGTTCCGCCGGGCTATTTGGTGGAAGATCTTCCTCCGCAATCTCGCGATATGAACATCAATGACGTTATCCAGCGGCGTTGCACGAGCGGTCTCCTTCCACACGTCGCGCGCCAGCATCTCCCGCGAGACCACGCGGCCATGATTCCGGGCGAGGTATTCCAGCAGCTCAAACTCACGCACGGTCAGTTCAATACGCTGGCCCTTCCGGTTCACAGTGCGCCGCGCAAAGTCAATCTCGAGGTTGCCGATACTGAGGGTGCTCGAAGATTCCGACCGATTGCGGCGCAAGAGGGCGCGGATTCGAGCACTCAGCTCTTCAAGCGCGAAGGGTTTCACCAGATAGTCATCGGCTCCACTATCCAATCCCAAAACTCGGTCCTCAATGGCATCCTTTGCTGTGAGCAGAAGAACCGGGGTCTTGTCGCCCTGACGACGCAGCGTGTTCAACACCTCGATTCCAGTACGGCCCGGCAACATGACATCGAGGATGATCAGATCGAAGGACTCCGCACTAGCGTGAAAGAAAGCCGTCTTCGCCAGTTTCGGCAACCGTCACTTGATAGCCCTCCGTCTCAAGGCCTTCTCTCAAAGCACCCGCAACCTTCGGTTCGTCTTCGACCACAAGAATCTGCACCTCGGCCACCTCTCTCCTTTATATGTTCCATCTTCTCTAGCGTTTACTGAAATCTATCTGAACGTTTCCTGACTTGAAGTTAAGGAATTCTTCAGGGGCTTTTCAGGAACATTTTCGGCGTTTCAGGCCTATAACCAGAGCTGTAAGAGGAATATCCGAAAAGGAACGGCCATCATGAAAACGCTCAAGGTTGCAAGCTGTATCGTGTCGTTTTCGCTGTCGCTCACCCTTATGGCACAGGAGAATGCCTGGAAGGACGTTGACGCCGCGATGGGGCGAACCGGGCAGATGCAGACCGGCGGAGTCTATAAATACTCGATGCCGCGCCGGGACCTCAAGGTGACCAAGGAAGGAATCGCAATCGCTCCCGGATTGGCTCTGGGTTCATGGGTCGCATTTCAGAAGATGGAAGATCCAGCGATGCTCATGGGCGACCTCGTCCTCACGGAGGACGAAGTTGAGCCCGTGATGTTAAGCCTTCAAGAGCATGGCATCGAGCAGACATCGATCCATAATCATCTCCTGGGGTAGACTCCGCACATCGTCTACATGCACATCGAGGGACATGGCAACCCTGTGACGCTCGGCAAGTCGGTAGCATCCGCTTTGGCCCTCACGAAGACGCCGATGCCTGCAGCTGGCACACCACCCGCCGCTCCATCCCCCCTCAGCATCGATCAGCCAGGCGTCGAGAAGGCGCTCGGTTACACCGGCAAGGTCAACGGCGGTATTCTCCAGTTCAGCGTTCCCCGTAGCGAGAAGATCGTCGAAGGCGGCATGGAAATTCCTCCGGCAATGGGAACGGGGACAACCATCAACTTTCAGCCCACAGGGCAAGGCAAGGCCGCGATTTCTGGTGATTTCGTGTTGCTTGCAACCGAGGTCAATCCGGTGCTTCGCGCTCTGCGTCACAACGGCATTGAGGTGACCGCGATGCACAATCACATGCTTGGCGACGAGCCCCATCTCTACTTCATGCACTTTTGGGCAAACGATGATGCAGTGAAGCTCGCGCATGGTCTCCAGGCCGCTCTTGATCTCACTAACTCCCAGAAGCCGAAGTAGATTGCTGCGCAGGGGAAACCCA
>Ga0207678_10005952_pt1 | contig 10859 bp, 10 predicted proteins | sample KBSC63metaG_FD_184319 | JGI IMG/M metagenome (GOLD analysis project Ga0207678, IMG submission 184319) | Corn rhizosphere microbial communities from Kellogg Biological Station, Michigan, USA - KBS C6-3 metaG (SPAdes) (version 2) | ecosystem: Host-associated > Plants > Roots > Rhizosphere > Soil ...
GAGCTCGACCAGCGTGAGCGCCACCACCAAGAAATTCGCGATGCCGAGCAGCATGCCACGGCGACTCAGCAGTGCTGGGACACGCTCAAGTGGCTGGTGAAAACCGCGGGCGTGGAACCTGCTGCCAGCGAGGGCGCCACCCTCGGTCTCGGCCCGGAACTCGCGATGACCACCTTGCGCGGATTGCTTCGCGACGCCGAGCGGCTCGGAGACGAGACCCTCGCTGACGCTGTGACGGTTCATCTGAATCAATTCGCTCTGGTGATGGCGCAGCAGGGTGGTCCACTATCCGAACTCGCCGGGGGCGCGCGCCCTGCAGCGGGTGCGAAGGCCCCTGCCCCTGCGGCTGCGCCGCAGCCGGCCTCGACGGAGAAATCGGCGACAACGGTGGACGACAAGGCTGCCAAGCAACAGGCAACCGACGAAAGTCCGAAGCCGACGGCCGATTTGACAGGTGATGGACGGCGCCACCAACGATGACGACGACGTTGCAGCACATAGCGGATCTCAACGGTGACGAATGGGCGGCGCTGACCCGTCGGGCTGCGGTCGAGGCCGTTGCGGCCGCGAAGAAACGTGGCAAGACCCCGCCGCCTGAGCTGGTCGCGGTCGCGACGATGACAGAGCGTCAACTCCTCGACCGTCGTGCGCGAAACGGTCAAGCCAGACAACGGCTCTCGCCACTCATGCAGCTCGTCGAGGCCGATCACCGGCGGCGGATGGCAGAAGGCCGTGCGCGCGAGGCGCACCAGGCGAAGCTCGACGCCGAGGCGTTGGCTGCGGCGGCCCGGGTCGAGGCGGATGAGTCATCGCGCATCGCCGACGAGGCGCGCGCTGCGGCCCGCACAGCACAGCAGCAGGTCACCGAACGCGACCTTGAACGAGCGGCGGAGCGTGCGGCCGCAACCCAGGCGCACGAACAGGCCGTGCAACGCTTGCGGGCTGAGCTTGATCAGGTGCGCGCCGACACCGAAGCCGAGATCGCGGCTGCGCGCGAGCGGGTAGACGGAGCGGAGGCACGCGCCCAGCAGCGGGCTACCGAGCGCACGGCCGCGAGCGAGGCGTCCGAGCAGGCGGTGCAGCAGTTGCGCGCGGAGTTCGAGCAGGTCCGCGCGGATGCCGAAGCTGTGGTCGCCGCTGCGCGCGAGCGGGCGGCCGCAGCGGACAAGAGAGCTCAACAACGCACTGCTGAGCGCGTTGCCGCGAGCGAGGCCGCGGAGCAGGCGGCGCAGCAGCTCCGCGGTGAGATGGCCAAGGTGCGCGCAGACGCGGAAGCGGAGATCGCCGCGTCGCGAGGTTGGGCCGCCGGGGAGGCGGCGGCGGTGCGCGAGGCCGCGGACGCCGAGGTGGCGCGAGCCTATGCAGCCGCAGGCGACGCCATTCAGGACGCACAGGCTCAATTCGCGCGGAACATGGCCTTGCAGCCGTTGTCGATTCCGGTGCCTCCGGTCGAGTTGCGCTCGGAGACAGGCCATATCGAGAACGCGCTCAACGCGCTGCACCAGATCGACTATGTCCTTGAAGTCGAGATGGTCAGTGGCCGCGGCCCCGAGATGCCGATTGACATCGGTCTGATCCAGACCCTGGTCTCGGCGGTACGAGACCATGCGATGTACCTGTCCGATCAGTCGCGAAGCGCCACAGGCGGTATCAATTCGCCGCCCCGCGGCGCGGCGGCAGTTTACGCGGAAGCGGCCGAAGAGGCGTTCCGCGGGTTGTTGCAGCGGATCGAGAAGGTCGTTCGGCAGTTGGCGGGCCGCAATCTCGGCCCAGACGCCGAAGTAGTGGACGTTGTCACGGCGATGCTCGCCGACCCGTGGGTGCAACGAGTACGCAATGTGGACTCGTAGGCGTCCGAGGGCGGCGCAGCCGTCTACTTCATGAAGCCGATCTTGGAGTAGTCGAGGTCGCCGATGCCTGCCGGACCGAAATTCGCCAGCGTGCTGCGCACAGCGACGTTGCCCGCCGACTGGAACAGCGGCAGGCTGAATCCGATGTCGAAGATCATCTTGTCGAGTTCGTTGGCCAGCACGCGCGCCTTGACGGGATCGAGTTCGTCAAACGTCTGCTCCGCCTTGGCGTCCATCTCCGGGCTGCTGATCTTGCCGAAGTTGCTGTCCGCGTTGGTGGTGTAGATCTGGTTGAGGCAGCACAGTGAGAACGCGTCGCCGACCCAGCTGAACTGGGCGATGTCGAAGTCGCCCGGGATGATGTAGTTGCTGAAGAAGCCGGTGCCCCCCTTGGTGTCGAGTTCGAGCTTGACACCGATCTGAGCCAGGCTGTTCTGCGCGATCTGCGCGACCTGCTTGGTCGTATCCGCATCGAAGAGCACATCGCGAATCATCAACTGGCGGCCGTCTTTTTCGCGGAACGGCCCGTTGAGACGCCATCCCAGCGCATCGAGTTCCTGCTTGGCCTTCTCCGGATCGTATGCCACGGCGCCGCTGTTGTCCTGGTAGCCGTCCTGGCCCGCGACGAAGATGTGGTTGTTCAGCGGCACCGGCTTGTCAACGAGTCCGCGCTGGCTGACGTTGGCGATCGCCTGCCTGTCGATACCCTTGGCGACCGCCAACCGCAGCGCCTTGTCCGCCAGTAGCGACCCCGGCGCACCGTTGAACGTGAAGTGATACCAGCTGGCGCCCGGTGCTCGCCGAATGGAAATGCCTGCGGTATTGCGCGCCGTGGTCAGCTCGGGAAGCGACACGACACCGGTAGCGTCGATGGTGTTGTTCTGCAGGGCCGGGATGCGCGCCTTGTCGTCGAGCACCAGATAGGTGATGCTGTCCAGCAGCGGTGGGGTGCCCCACCATTTAGGGTTGCGCTTCAACGTGATTCGCTGTGCCGTGCGGTCCAGGTCGGTGACGATGAACGGACCGGCGGACGGTCCGGGACGATCGAGCTGCCCCTTGTTGAACACCTCGGGGTCTGACGTCATGCTCTTGGGCAGCAGCATCGTGTTACCTGCGAACATGCCGCGCCATTCCGAGAACGGCGCGGCGAAGGTGACGACGGCCTGACGGTCGTCGACGCCGCGCGTTACCTTTTCGACGCGGTCGGCGCCGTTGGGGCTGGCGATGCGGAAGTCCTTGTTCTTACCACTGGTCGCATTGATCTGAGATGCAATGTCTTCCCACGTGATCGGGATGCCGTCGCTCCAGACCGCCTTGGGGTTGATGGTGTAGGTGACGACCTGAGGGTTTTCGCCGGTCAACTCGGCATTGGTGAAGTAGTCGGTATTGACCGTCGTCGATCCATCCGAGCCGACCCGGAACGCACGGGGCATCGTTGCCCGCAGCATCGCCCCGGTGTCGGCTTCGTTGCCGTCGATGTGCAACGAGTTGAAGTTCGACGGATATCCGCCCATCGCCAACCGCAGGTTGCCGCCCTGGCGCAGCGTAGCGGGATCCTGTGGGTTGATGTCGTTGGTCTTGCCGACCTCGGCGTTACCACCCGCGGGCGGCGCCTCCTTGTCACCGCTCGAGCAACCGGCGATGGTGAGACCGGCGACCATGAGGGCCGCAGCTAAGCGTCGGAGCATCATCGCACCGACTCTAGCCGCGGTTCGGCTCCGGTTGAGGCACCGCGGCCAGCAACTTGCGGGTGTATTCGTCGCGCGGGTCGGTGAACACCTGGTCGCCGTCGCCCTGTTCAACGATCTTGCCCTTGAACATCACCGCCACCCGGTGGGCGAGGTGCTTGACCACGGACAGGTCGTGGGAGACGAACAGGTAGGCAAGCCCGAACCGGTCCTGCAGGTCGAGAAGGAGGTTGATGATGCCCGCCTGGATCGACACGTCCAGCGCCGACACCGGTTCGTCGAGTGCCAGGATCTTGGGCTGCAATGCCAATGCGCGGGCGATACCGATGCGCTGCTTCTGGCCGCCGGAGAACTCGGCCGGATACCGATTGGCATCAGCCCTCCGCATCCCGACGATCTGCAGTAACTCTGAAACCCGGTCGTCGATCCTCCTCTTGTCGAAGCCATTGGCCGACAGTGGTTCTGCGAGTACTTCGGATACCGGGAGCCGTGGGTCCAACGATGCGACCGGGTCCTGGAACACGACCTGCATATCGCCGCGTAGGGCACGGCGGGCACGGCTGCTGAGTGTCGCCACGTCGGCCCCGAGCACTTCGATGGAACCCGCCTGCGGTGCGGTCAGGTCCAAGATCTGGTGCAGCGTTGTCGACTTGCCCGATCCCGACTCGCCGACGATGGCCAGCGTGCGACCCTGCGCAAGCTCAAAGCTCACCCCGTCGACCGCACGCACCTCGCCGACGGTTCGCCGCAGCACCACGCCCTTGGTGAGTTTGTATGTCTTGGTGAGGTTTTCGACGCGCAGCACCACCGGCGGGTCGGTCTCCTTCCGATCGCCGCCGTTCGGCGTGGTGGAGACGCCGTAGATCTCGGCCGCGCTCCGGCCGGTCACCTGCTCGGTCCGGATGCAGGCTGCCGTGTGGTTGGTGCCGACCGTGATCAAATCGGGTTCGGCAAGGCGGCAGTCGTCGATCGCCAACGGGCAGCGCGGTGCGAATGTGCATCCGGGCGGCAGCGCCGCCAGCGAAGGGGGAGCACCGGCAATGGGTACCAGCCGAGCGCCCTGTGGGGCGTCGAGTCGGGGCACCGAACCGAGAAGCCCGGCGGTATAGGGCATCCGGCGGTCGCGATACAGCTGCGCGACCGAGGCGACCTCTACCGCGCGACCGGCGTACATCACGATGGCGCGGTCGGCGAACTCGGCGACCACCCCGAGGTCGTGGGTGATGATCAGCACGCCCGCACCGGTGACGTCCCGTGCGGTCTTCAGCACGTCGAGGATCTGCGCCTGCACGGTGACATCGAGCGCGGTGGTGGGCTCGTCGCAGATCAGCAGGTCGGGATCGTTGGCGATGGCGATGGCGATAACGACACGCTGGCGCTCGCCGCCGGACAGTTCGTGGGGGAATGCGCGCGCCCGCTGTTCTGGCTGGGCGATGCCGACGAGGTCCAGCAATTCGATCGCTCGACTGCGCGCGGCCCTGCGTGTCGTGCTGCCGTTGTGCACCTCGATGGCCTCGGCAATCTGGTCGCCGACGGTGTAGACGGGTGTCAGTGCCGACATGGGATCCTGAAACACCGTGCCGATGGCTTTGCCCCGAACCCGGGACATCTTCTGGTCGGAAAGGCCGAGCAATTCGTCGCCGTGCAGCCGAACCGATCCGGTCACCTCGGCGTACTCCGGCAGCAGGCCGACGACGGCCATCGCGCCCGCCGACTTGCCTGCGCCGGATTCACCGACCAGAGCGACGACTTCGCCCGCGTCGACGTGGTAGTTCAGCCCACGAACGGCCGCGACCCGCTCTGTTTCGGTGGGAAAGGTGACCGAGAGATCGGCGACGTCGAGAAGACTCACCGGCGCTTCCTTCGCAACGGCCGTGCGCTCGGATCCAGCGCATCGCGAATCCCGTCACCAATGAGGTTCGTACACAGCACGATCAGCACCAGAACTCCCGCCGGAAAGAGAAAGACCCAGGGAAACGTCGTGGCCGAATTCGTGCCGTCGGCGATCAGCGTGCCCAGTGAGACGTCGGGTGGCTGGATACCGAAACCCAGGAAGCTCAAACCGGTCTCACCGATGATTGCGGTGCCGACATTCAGGGTGGTGTCGATGATGAGCAGCGAAGCGACATTCGGCAGAATGTGCCGAACGATGATTCGCCAATTCGGCACGCCCATATAGCGGGCAGCCACCACGAACTCGCGTTCCCGAAGGCTCATCGTCATACCCCGGACGATGCGCGAACTGATCATCCAGCCGAACACCGAGAACAACAGGATCAGCCAGAAGACACGATCCGACGATCCCAGTCGCGGCGTGACGATCGCAATCACGATGAAGCTCGGCACCACAAGCAACAGGTCCACCAACCACATCAGCCGGCGGTCCCGCCAGCCACCGAAATAGCCGGCGATCGCACCGACCGTCGCAGCGAGCACCGTTGCGATGAGGGCGACACATACACCGATCAGCATCGACTTCTGCATCCCCCGAAGGGTCAACGCCAACAGATCCTGGCCGAGTGCGTTGGTGCCGAACCAGTGGTCGACACTGGGCGGCTGTTGCAGGGCGTAATAGTCCAGATCCGTGTAGCTGTAGGGCAGAAGGGGCGGCAGCGCATAACATCCGACGAAGAACAACACAAGCAGGACCAGGGACACGACGGCCGGTTTGTTCCGCAGGAACCTGCGCCACACCAGGGTCCGGCGCGAGGCGAACCCGTGGGTGTCCAGACCCGACCTGGCCGTTGTCGCGGTCTCAGTGGTGACCGGTTCCGTCATGACACCCGTACCCTCGGGTCGAGCGCCGCGTAGATCACGTCGGACAGCAGCCCGGCGAAAAGGACGGCGGCGCCGGTGAACACCGTCACGGCGGCGATGATGTTGGTGTCCTGGGTGGCGATGCCCTGCACCACCCACTCACCCATACCGTGCCAGCCGAAGATCTTTTCTGTGAATACCGCTCCGGTCACCAATCCGCTTATCCCGTAGGCGAAGAGCGTCGCCATCGGGATCAACGCGGTGCGCAACCCGTGCTTCAGCAGTGCCTGCCGCCGCGTCAGACCTTTGGCGCGCGCCGTGCGGATGAAATCCTGTCCGAGCACATCCAGCATCGCATTGCGCTGATAACGGCTGTAGCCGGCGATGCCCATCAGCGCGAGAGTGAACGTCGGCAACACAAGATGCTGTATCCGGTCGACGAACTGGTTCCATCCGCCGCCCACCGCATCCGGGGAAGTCTCGCCGATGTATTCGAAGACCTGCACGCCCAGAACCGAGTTGACCCCGTTCGCACCGAGGGTCAACAAGCTCGCAATCACGAAAACTGGTGTGCTCAACAACAACAGCGACGCGATCGTGATGACCCGGTCGCTGAGGTGATACTGCCGAATCGCTCCCCAAGCGCCGACGACAACGCCGATCACCGTCCCGAGCACCGCACCGACGACGAGAAGCCTCAGGCTGACCCCGACTCGGCGGCCGAGCTCCGCCGAGATGGGTTGGCCCGTGATGGTCGTGCCGAAGTCACCGCGCACTGCGCCGGATGCCCACTGCGCGTAACGCATCGGAATCGGCTTGTCCAAGTTCAATTCGGCCTTCTTCGCCTCGATCACCTCCTGGGGCGGGCGTGGGTTGCGCGATTCGAGGCTGTCGAGCGGCTTGAACGAAAACGATGTGAGAGCAAACGTCAAAAACGACGCCAAGATCAGCAGCAGCACGTAGTTGAGCAGGCGTCGCGCCAGGAACCGCGTCATCGGCGAGGTTCTCCGGCTGTCATGCGCACAGGGTATGAGATGCCGCCCTGTGAAGCGGCGAACGCGACGGGTCACGTGGCTAGCCAATTCCTACCCGGTCTCAAGCCTAGCTACAGAAACCGCGAGTTCACTGGGTTCTACCTGCACTTTCACGGTTCGCCGCACTGCAGGGGCGAAACGGGCAACTGCCATGAAATGGAGTGTGACAATGGATTCAAACAACCGGAACACGGCGAAACTGCTGGCCGCAATCGTCGGCGCTAGCGCGATGGTGACGATGGGAGCGCTCGCGGTGAGCATCCATCAGCAACCGTCTGATACCCAAAGCGTCGCAGCGGGCAGGATGACCATGGCTGCGACGACGACGGCAGCCGGCAAGGACGACACTGTCGAGGCGACATCCATGGCGGTCCCCGTCATCAAGGGCCCCGCGCCGCTGCCCGCCGAGGAGAAGGCCGCCGAGTAGCCCCAGAATGACCCACCGACCCAGGTTTCACCTTTGACCCTTCCGGTTATGCAGTACGCAGGAGGGATCGAAGCTGCCCCTCCGGCACTGTTCGACACGGCCGTCCCGGCTGGAAGGGACGGCTGACCAGACCGAAATGGAGTGGTCAGAGATGATTTCCAGGAAGATGAAACTGGCGTCGGCAACCATCGGTGCGAGCGCGGTCGTCGCGATGGGAACGTTGACAGCGGTGCTGAGCGACGACAGCAGCTCAGCGACCTACGTCTCCGACCCGGGGACCGAGATGACGCTGGGTGAGACGAGCACGCTCGAGAAGGCGGCCACCGAAATCCCGACCTCGGTGGCGGTTCCCGAGGTGACCGCCGAGGTGCCGGACGGCTTCGGGCCGTAAACCCAACGGGCGCCGGTCAACTCCCGTGCGGTGAACCCTCACCGATGCTGTTGAGGGTCACCGTCGGACCCGTCCTGGTGGCCTGCACCGTTACCGTGTCGTTGGCCGCCAGCGACGGCTTGGGCACGATTGCGGATGACGGGAACGCATAGATCTGCGTGTACCCGTCGTCGCTGCGCACCACGAGCGTCGACAGCGTTATCTCATCGACGGTGCCGGTCTGCGTCATCTTGGTGCTGAATCCGCCCTGCCCGTCCGACACCACGTACTCGCTGTGCAGCACGCCCGCCGGATCGGCCGGCGCGGGCGCCGCAAGGCCTCCCGGCGGCGGGCTGTGCATCGGTCCGTGCGTTACGCCCGCCACGGTGTGCGATGCGCCGGCTGTCGCTGCGTACACGGCGGCGCCGCCGACACCGCCGATCACTACCGCCACGGCCACGGCACCCAAGGTCTGACGCTTGCCCCAGCGCCGCACCCCCTGCTCTTTTTCAGTCTGAGATGTCACCTGACCACTGTGCAGCCGCCACTTGTGTGCTGGCTGTGAGCAGTGCCGGTATCCCATGGGTAGGTTGGTTTCACAGTGCGCGCACAGAAACGGCACAGCGTGCGCTCACGGCGTCGGCGAATAATGGCCGGCGTGGGTGAATCGAGCGGATCTCTGTGAACGCGAACGCCAATGACCCCGAGCGCGTCGTGATGCGCCGCGCCGACGGCAAGCCGATCAACGTGCTGGTCGTCGACGACGAGCCCGTGCTCGCCGAGTTGGTCTCGATGGCGCTGCGCTATGAGGGCTGGGAGATCCAGACCGCGGGCGACGGTGAGACCGCGATCGCTCTGGCCAAGGACAGTCCGCCCGACGTCGTTGTGCTCGACGTGATGTTGCCGGATATGAGCGGTCTGGACGTGTTGCGCAAGCTGCGTGAGCGGACACCACATCTGCCGCTGCTGCTGCTGACGGCGAAGGATTCGGTCGAGGACAGGATCGCGGGACTGACCGCGGGCGGCGACGACTATGTCACCAAGCCGTTCAGCCTCGAAGAGGTCGTCCTTCGGCTGCGGGCTCTGCTGCGACGTACCGGTGTCACCAGCGAGACGGGTGGCGCCACGATCGTCGTCGGCGACCTGGCCCTCGATGAGGACAGCCATGAAGTCACGCGCGGCGGTGAGCCGATCCTCTTGACGGCGACGGAATTCGAGCTGCTGCGCTTCATGATGCGCAACTCGAAGCGAGTGCTGTCGAAGGCGCAGATCCTGGACCGGGTGTGGAGTTATGACTTCGGCGGGCGATCCAACATCGTCGAGCTGTACGTCTCCTACCTCCGCAAGAAGATCGACAGCGGCCGGGAACCGATGATTCACACGCTGCGTGGGGCGGGGTATGTCCTCAAGCCCGCAGGCTGATCGTCCGGGTCTGCGCAGGCGTATCCGTTCACCCCGGTCGTGGTCGCTGCGCGCCCGGCTTCTGGTCACCCAGGTGGCGCTGCTCGCCGTCGTGTGTGCACTCATCGGCGTCGCCACCGCGTTCGCGCTGCAACGCTTCCTCATGCATCAACTCGATCAGCAGGTGATCGAGGCCGGTCGCCGCTCGGCGATGATCTTTGAGCTCGGCCCGCCCCCGCCGCCCGGTTTCGGGCCGCCGAGAGGGATGCCAGGGCCGCCGCCGTTCGGGCCGCCGCGGCCTGACCGTCCTCGGCGGATCATCATCCGCGAGGACGACGGCCCCGGCCCCGAGTTCCTCAACGCGCCCGGCCAGGCCGCCCGGACGGTCGGTGCAGTCATCGCACAGGGTGTTCCCGTCGATGCGGGCGTCATCACCGCGGACGGCGCGCGAGCCGGTCTCAGTGCCGCCGCAACCACACAGCTGGCGCAGATCGCCCCCAACCGATATCCGACGACGATCGACCTCGACGGCCTCGGCAGCTACCGGGTGGTGGGCAACCATTCCCGCGGCCCGGAGGAGACGATCGTGGTCGGTCTGCCGACCTCCGACGTCGACGACACGTTGCTGTGGGTGTTGGTGATGTTCTGCATCGTCGGCGTCATCGCACTGGTCGCCGCCGCCGCGGCTGGAATGCTGGTGATCCGGCGCCAATTCGGTCCGCTGGCAACGGTTTCCGCCGCCGCGCGACAGGTGGCGGATCTGGAGCTCGACCGCGGTGAGGTTCGTCTTCCCAGTCCGATCGTCAAGGTCGACCCGGCAGGTGCCCATACCGAGATCGGTCAGCTCGGCTCGGCGCTGAACCGCATGGTCGACCGCATCGCGGGCGCGCTGTCGGCGCGACACGCAAGCGAGATGCGGGTCCGCCAGTTCGTCGCCGACGCCAGCCACGAACTACGCACCCCGCTGGCGGCGATTCGTGGCTACACCGAACTGGCGCAACGCAAACAAGACGCGCTGCCCGACGATGTCGCACACGCGATGAGCCGGGTGGAATCCGAGACCGAGCGCATGACCCGCCTCGTCGAGGACATGTTGTTGCTCGCGCGGCTGGACACCGGGCGGCCGCTGGAGCGCGAACAGGTGGACCTGACCCGGCTTGTCGTCGATGCCGCCAGCGATGCCCATGTCGCGGGTCCGGAGCACCGATGGTCGCTGGACCTGCCGGAAGAGCCGATCGTGGTCAGGGGTGACGAGGCGCGCCTGCATCAGGTGCTTGCCAACCTTCTCGCCAACGCACGCACCCACACCCCGGCGGGCACGTCGGTGACGAC
>Ga0207678_10005954_pt1 | contig 10858 bp, 13 predicted proteins | sample KBSC63metaG_FD_184319 | JGI IMG/M metagenome (GOLD analysis project Ga0207678, IMG submission 184319) | Corn rhizosphere microbial communities from Kellogg Biological Station, Michigan, USA - KBS C6-3 metaG (SPAdes) (version 2) | ecosystem: Host-associated > Plants > Roots > Rhizosphere > Soil ...
CGCCCTGCTCGCCGTCCAACCCCCCGGAGCCGCCTGATGCGCCGCATGCTCACCCTCGTCCTCTCGACCGCGTGCGTGGTCACCGCGCTCGCCGCCTGCTCGTCGGGCGGGGGCGACGCGAAGACCGTGACACGGTATGTGGCGGTCCGGGACGCGGGCGGGGACCCGCTGGCCCGGGCGGCGCGGCCGCGGCTGATCGATCCGTTCATGGCGAAGATCGAGGAGCTTGTCGATCGGTCCAAGGGCAAGATCCGCGCTGATGTGGCGCACCGCAAGATCACCACGATGGGCTACCGGGGGTCGGAGCGGTCAACCCGGCGGGCGGTCGCGGAGGTGAAGGAAGCCTGGCGGGCCGGGCGGCGCCGCCGGTACCGGCCGTGGATCCCGGAGCCGGGGATGTGGCTGCAGTGGGACTGGGGCGACGGGCCGCAGATCAGGAGCCGCAAGACCCAGCTGTTGTCCGCCTGGCTGGCCTGGTCGCGGTTCCGGGTCGTGATACCGGCGTGGGATCAGCAGCTGGGCACGCTGACCTGGTGCATCGACCAGGCGCTGCGGCAGGCTGGCGGGGCGCCGACCTACCTGCTGACCGACAACCCGCGCACCGTCACCGTGGATCACGTCGCCGGGATCCCGGTGCGGCACCCGGAGATGGTCGCGCTGGGCCGCCACTACGGCTGCAAGGTCCAGACCTGCGTTCCGTTCGACCCCGAGTCCAAGGGCGGGGTCGAGGCCACAGTGAAGATCGCCAAGGCCGACCTGGTGCCCTCGGATGCGAACCTGCTGCCGGCTTACCGCAGCTTCGGCGAGCTCGAGGAGGCCTGCCGCCAGTTCTGCGACCGAGTCAACGCCCGGGTGCACCGGGAGACCGCCGCGGCCCCGCTGGCGCGGCTGGCCGCCGAGCGGGAGATGCTGCACCCGCTGCCGGACCAGCCGCACGCGCTGGCGCTGGGTGATGAGCGGCTGGTCGGCGATGACCAGACCGTCCGGTTCGGGTCGGTCCGTTACTCCACCCCGCCCGGCCACGCCGGCACGCGTGTGTGGTGCCGGGCCGCCGGGGAGGAGCTGGTGATCACCGCTCGCACCGGCCGGGGCGCGGCGGAGATCGCCCGGCACCGGCTGTCGGTCCCGGGCAGCCCGCAGATCTGCGACGAGCATTACCCGGGCCATCCGGGCGGGAACGGGCCGCGCCAGCCCCGGCCGCGGCCGCGGACCGAGGCCGAGGCCGCGTTCCTGGCCATCGGGGACGGCGCGCAGCGGTGGCTGGCCGAGGCCGCCGCCTGCGGTGCGGCCCGGATCCGGTCCAAGATGGCCCGGGCGGTCGAGCTGGCCGCCGTGGTCGGCGCGGGGCGGGTGGACGCGGCGCTGGGCCTGGCGGCGATCGCCGGCCGGTTCGCCGACGGCGACCTGGCCTCGATCATCGACCACCTGGCCGCCGAGCTGGAGATCGGCGGGGTCGTGGTCGCGGATGAGGCCCACTCGGCCCAGCCCGGCACCTCCGGCTGGGCCCGCCTGGGGACGGAGGCAGGACGATGACGCTCCGCCAGCCGCACCAGGACGCGGTCCTGCCAGCCGCCGACGCCGCCCGCATCCGCCAGGTCCTGGCCGCCTGCTCCCAGCTGCTGTCCTGGGCCGAAGCGAACTGCGGCCCGCGGTTCGCCGCAGCGGCGCAGGACATCGCCCAGGCCGCGGGCCTGAGCCGGGCCCCCGGCGCTCTGGCCGGCGAGGTGAACCTGGCCATCGACATGCTGGACTTCTGCGATGCAGCCCGGAGCACTCGGTGACCGGCCTCGCAGCGCCGCCGCTGCCCGCCGAGCTCGACGCCCTGGTGCGCCGGATGCGGCTGCCCTACCTGCGCAAGGCTGCACCGGACGTGCTGGCCACCGCCCGCGCGCAGCGGTGGGAGCCCGCCGAGGTGCTCCGCGTCCTGCTCGCCGAGGAGGTCACCGGCCGCGACGCCGCCACCCGCCGGATGCGCCGCAAGGCCGCCGGGTTCCCGTCGGGGAAGACGTTCTCTTCCTGGCGGCCGGAGGAATCCTCGATCTCCGCCGCCACCCAGGACGCGCTGGCCACCCTGGAATGGATCGGCCGGGCGGAGAATCTCGTGATCGCCGGCCCGTCCGGCACCGGAAAGTCCCACCTAGTCGAGGCCCTGGCCCACGCCGCGATCGAGAAGGACCTGCGGGTGGCCTGGTTCACCCTGGAAACACTGACCGCCGCGATCGGCCGGGCCAAGGCCGACGGGTCCGTTGCCCGCACCGTCACCCGGATCTGCCGCAGCGATCTGATCGTCGTGGACGACATCGGCATGCTGCCCGCCGGGCAGGACGCCGCCGAGGCGTTCTACCGCATCACCGACGCCGCCTACGAGCGCCGCTCCGTGGCAGTGACCAGCAACATCCACCCCTCAGGCTTCGATTCGATCATGCCGAAGACCCTGGCCACCGCCACCGTGGACCGGCTGCTGCACCACGCCCACCTAGTCCTGACCAAGGGCGACTCGCACCGGCTCGCCGAGGCCCTCGCCGGCAAGGGGGTGATCCCGCTGGCCACCTAACCCCGCCGCGCCGGGAGAACACGCGGCCACCAGTCTGGAAAACTGGTGGCCGCCAGCCCGGAGAAAACCAGACCACCCACCCAGATTTCCCAATGACCGTTGACATCCCCATCCAGTGCGCGGCCGTAAAGATACTCCTACCTGCTGCTCGGGCCAGATATTACCGCGCAGTCCCATGGGTGCGAAGACTCAGGCTGCTCTCCGCCCTTTGTCCCATGCCTGCGAGATTCTCGGGTTCGGGCAGCTCACGGGCGGGGGTGGGCCGTTCCGCCAGCCGGTGCTGGCGCAGATCATTGAGCCGGCCAGCGAGCTGGACTCGCTGCGGGCGGGGCAGAGACGGGGTCCAGCCGCCGTCCTATCGCGCGCTGCGGCGCCGCGTGCCGATCTTTGCTACCGGGGCCCCGCCGTCATGCGCAACCGGTTGATCTGGCTGCCCGGGGGGCACAAGACGGTTAACCGGGTCCTGAAGGCCTCAGGTTACAGATGGTGATCAAGGTGAAGATGCCCAGGGCACGGCGGCGAGTGATCCTTGCCTGCCTTACAGTGGTTGCCGGCGTTACCTTGACCGGGCCTGCGTGGAAAGAAGTACCTGTATCGGCCAGCTCGGGCGATCTAGCCATCACGGCGTCTGGCGCTGCGGATTCCGGGCTGGAGGCGCTGTTGAACGCTGGCGGGGCAGATTCCGCCGCGCCCCCCCGTCATACGTCGGAGAGCCCTGCTCTGGTCGCGGCGGCGGCGGGCGCTGATGACCAGCAGTTTTACCAGCTGGGTGAGCTGCTGGTACGGGATGGGCTCTCCAGCGCCATTATTAACCTCAGTCGCGAGATGAACGGCTGGTGGTACGAGTGGAGCGAGTGGCATGCGCCGTCATATGAACTCGATGCTTTCATCCGTGCCTGGCGGCACGTCGTCACGGCCATGCGATCGGTGCCCGGTGAGCATTTCAAGTTCTTGTGGACCATTTACCCAGAGGGGGCAACGGTAGCGGAGTGCTGGCCCGGTAGCGCTTACGTCGACTACGTGGGAACCGATATCTTCGACTGGCACGGCGGCCCTGACGGCACGTATCCGCACACCGCATCGGGCACGCTCGACTGGGCTGGTCACTGGCAGCAGACCCTGACTGCCGTCCCGGGCGGACTGGACTGGATAGCCCGGTTCTCCAGGCTTACCGGCAAGCCCATCATCATCCCCGAGTGGGGCCTGGACTTCCACGCTTTCGGCGGGCAAGACGACACGTACTTCCTGACCCAGATGACGGCATGGCTGAAGGCTCATCACGCTATCGGCCTGTACTGGTCAGGGGTCCACGTTGCTTCGTCCGGCTGGCCTGGCGGCCCGTTGCTGGCTGCTCAGGGCGCGGCGGCACAAGACAACACCCCTGGCGCGGTCAACGGCATGGGGAAGCTACTGGGCGGGCATCTGCAGTACGCGGGGGTGTACCTGCCAGACCAGGAGACAATCTCCGATGCCAGCGCGCAGCCTGTTCTGGCTCCGTGGGAAAACGCGGGCTACCAACTGGTCCTGAGCGTCGATATCATTCCGAACCCGCCTGTCATCAAATCCTATTCCGGCCCGCCTGAGCCCGGGAATAAGCCCTACCAGCTTTCCAGCTACCCTGACGCGGTAGCCGCGCTCAAGCACGGATCCGGGTGATTATCGAGGCAAAGATCTCCCGGCGGCTATCGGTTTCTGCCGGACTTATGGCCCCGCGGGGGCCGGGGGCAGCGGTGGCATGGCTGTGCTTGTGGTGGGGGCCCGGAGTTTTGTCACGTCAAGTTTGGTGCCGACCATCTGCTTGAGCATGAAGTCGTGATTCAGGTCGAGTATGGCGCGGGTTTCGGCGGCGATCACCGCGTTGCGGCTCAGGGTGAGCTCGTTGTCCTGCTGCTGCTCGCCCGACAAGGACCAGTTGGTAGAGCCCTTGACCGTGTAGACGCCGTCGACGATCACGATCTTCAGGTGCGAGATCGCGTTGTGCACCGAACTGGTGCCGATGGCGATGCTATTGCCGAAGGCGTCGTTGGCCCAGCTGGCCAGGATCTGCTTCTCGTGCGCGCCGGTCGACTGGCTCCGGTCCAGGCTCATTTGCACGTAGATTTTCTCATCGGCGAGTTTGCCCTGGATGATCTTATTCAGCTCGTCGTCGTCATAGCCGAACATGTTGACCACGATAGAGTGCTGCGCGCTGTCCAGCAGCGCGACTAGCAGCCCGTGGACGTTATCCCGCGGAGCGAAGAAGGTCCGCTGGTCGTCGGGATATCCGTCCAGAAAGCGGCCTTCGGCCTTGTATTTGGCTAGGTCTTCCCACACGAGCGGCGTGTCAGCCATCGTAACCCCCCTGTTCTCCGTCTCCATCGTGGCTGGCGGCGGGCGATAGGTCTACCCAGTGGGGATACGCGAATGAAGTCACCATTTGAAGACCGCAACGAGCATGGAGTGCTGGTGGCGTTCGCAGGCCCCCCGGACACGGGCGGTCCGGAGGGCCATGGCTGGATGAGGTCTGCTCGCCGGGCCTGCTGTGGGGGCGGGGAGCGGCCGGGGCCGGGGGTGGTGTCCCCCGGCCTCCGGCCGCTGGGCGGTGCGGGCGGGTTAGCCGGCCATCTGGTTGTTGCCGTGGGCCAGGTAGCGGGCCAGGGCGGCCTGGGTGGCGGGGGTCATGGTGCCGGTCTGGGGCAGCCCGGCCTGGCGCTGCAGGTCCTTGACCGCCGCGGTGGTCTGCGGTCCCATGATGCCGTCGACGGGGCCCTCGTAGTAGTTCAGCTGGCCGAGCTGCTGCTGCAGCGTCTTGACCGCCGCCGACGGGGGGACGGCCGGGGTCGTCGGCTGGGCCGGGTTGGCGGCCGGGGCGGACGGCTGCGCCGGGTTGGCGGCCGGGGCGGACGGCTGGGCGGGGCTGGCGGGCTGGGACGCGGTGGCCCGGGGGGCCGGGGCGGGGTGGCTGCTGCCGGTCAGGCCCGAGATGGCCAGCACGATCAGGGCGGCCGCGGCGACGGCGCCGATGATGACGGCGGCGATGCGGTACCAGGAGGGCCCGTCGCGGCGCGGGCGGGGGGCGCGGCGGGCGGCGGGCTGGCTGGTGGCCGGCTGGTCCTGGGTGTAGAACTGGGTGCTCATGGCGGGGTCTCCGTTTTTCTGTGCTTGTTCCTGCTGGTAGACCCAGTTTCGTCCTGGCCCAGAGCAAAAACCCTAGGGCAACTCCCTAGTTCCCCACCCCCGGCAACCCGGCACCCCACGACCTCGCCGACCACCCCGGAAACGCAAGGTCTTCTGGACGGCCGGCACGAAAGAATTCTCGGGTCGTGATCATGTCACCTAGGCGTCGACGAGGGGCACGGCCTTGTGGTGATGGACCTCGAGGTACCGGCGCGTCATGAGGAGGGCGGCGATCCCGTCCCCCACCGCGGAGCCGAGCTGCTTGGTCGATCCCGAGCGCACGTCGCCTGCGGCGAATACGCCGGGCAGCGACGTCTCCATCGTGGCGCTCGTGACGATGAACCCGCCCTTATCGCGTTCCACGGTGTCACCCAGGAAACCGTCGTTGGGCTTCAGCCCGATGAACACGAAGGCCGCGGCGGCCGGGAACCGAAGGATCTCACCGCTGTCGCGGTCGCGGGCCAACACGGCGGCGAACCGGCCCTGGTCGCCCTCGAGCTCGACAATGTCCACGCCGGTACGGATGGCGAACTGCGGGTCGGACCGCACCCGCTCCTGCAGGATCGGCGAGGCGGACAGGCCGGAGCGGGACAGTACCCGCACCCGCTTGGCGAATTCGGACAGGTGCAGGCCCTCCTCCAGGGCCGAGTTGCCGCCACCGATCACGACGACCTCATCGGCTCCCTTGTAGAAGGGTGCGTCACACGTCGCGCAGAAGTGTACGCCGGCCCCGATGAGGTCGTCCTCGCCGGGCACGTCGAGCATCCGGTACATCGACCCGGTGGCCACGATGACGGCGTGGGAGGTGAGCTGCTGCCCTGATGACAGCGAGGTCACCAGGTCTTCGTGATCGCGCTGCAGGCCGGTGACAGACACCGCCGAAACGAGCTCCACGCCGTAACGGCGGGCCTGGGCCACGAACCGGTCGGCCAGCTCACCGCCGGAGATGCCGTCGGGGAACCCCGGGTAGTTGTCGATCCGGTCGCTGGTACCGGCCTGCCCGCCGAGCGCGCTGGCGTCCACCACTACGGCGTCGATGCCTTCCCTGGCGGCGTAGATGGCGGCGGCTAGCCCGGCTGGCCCACCCCCGACGATGACCAGGTCATAGGCGGACCGTTCGGCCTTGACGGTGAGGCCGATGCGGCGGGCCAGCGCTTCGTCGCTCGGGTTCACCTCATGGGTGCCGTCCCGGTAGACGATCGTGGGGATAATCTGCCCGCCGTTCTGCAGCTCCTTGAGCCGTGCGATGGCCTGCGGGTCGGTGTCGATGTCGACGAAGGCGTACCGGACCCGGTGCGCGGCGAGGAACTTCTTGACCCGTTTGCAATGCGGGCACCACGGGGCTCCATACACGGTCATGACCGGCTCGTCCGCAGAGATCACAGCCCCAGGCTAACCCGCCGCGGCACGCACCTGGACGGAGCGTTTTCACCACGTCCGTTCGGCCATCCCGACGATGGACCCTGGAAGCGCTGCACCGCAGACTAGACAGGCTGTACGACGACGGCCATGGTGCCGATCAGCCGGCGGAATCGTTCGGCCGCCCCGGTTTCGCCGGTGATGTCAATGCCGGCGTCCGATCCGGTGAAGATGAGAGCAGCCAGGGATTGAGTAGTCGCGGTGATCGTGACGTCGGCCGGTGCCGGCGATGGGCTGGCGATGACCGACCACTGGGCGCCGTTACTTTCGGCTAGATAGTCCGTCCCGTCGAGGCGGAAGTGCCAGCGCGCTGGCTCGTGGTCGTCGGCGGCGAGGTCGATGGCCTGGATGGCGGAGCGGAGCAGATGCTCGCCGTGCAGCGGCTCGCCGGCCTGGGGCCAGCGCCAGGCGTGCCGTAGGCCCCACCAGTTGAGCATGCCGATGACCGGTCCGAGGTCGGCTCCGGCCTGGGTCAGGCGGTACCAGACCTCCCGTCGGCCCGGCTCGCGGTCGGCGATGACGATCCCGGCGTCTTCGAGCTCGCTCAGGCGCTGGCTGAGCGTCTTGGGAGTGATCCCGCCGAGGCGGTCCATCAGGTCGGTGAACCTCTTCGGGCCGGTGATCAGGTCGCGGATCACAAGGAGGTTCCACCGCTCGCCCACGCGTTCCAGGGCGCGCGCGACCGCGCAGAAGTGGCCGTAGGTGCGGACGTTCCGGGTCATGTTCCTCACAATACTAGTTGCTAGATACTAGCTGAAAGCTAGTATCTAAGAGCTACCTAGTTACTCATGGAGGACGTCATGTACGACCCGCCCGCCTACTTGTGGGCGCTCATCATCGCCGGGACCAGCGCGATCGCGGTTGCGACCTGCGTCGCGCTCTACGGCGGCGTCATGCGCGCCGGCCTGGGCCGAAGGCGCGCAGCGCTGCTCGCCGGGGCCACGGCCGTCCTGCTCGGCGGCTGGCTCGCCGCTAGCGCGACCATCGCGGGGTACGGCTGGTACGACACGCGGCTCAGCCAGGTGCCGTGGATGCCCATCGCGGCGGCGGGATTCCTGGCCGTGCTGCTGGCGCTCAGCAAGATCCCGGTGGCGGCGCGCGCCCTGGCGGCACCGGGCATGCCCAGCCGCTTGCTGAGCCCGCACTCGTTCCGGGTGGCCGGGGTGTTTTTCCTGTTCTACCTAGCCTTCGGTCATCTTCCCGCGCTGTTCGCGCTGCCCGCAGGCCTGGGCGACATCGCCGTCGGCATCGCCGCGCCGCTGGCCGCGCGCAAGCTCGCGCAGGGCACCGGCCGACGTGCCACTTTGTGGTTCAACGCGTTCGGCATCACCGATCTGGTCGTGGCCGGGACCCTCGGCGCCCTCACCGGATATCAGCTGCTCAACGTCACGCCCTCCGCCGCCCCGATCAGCGAGCTCCCGCTCGCGCTGGTCCCGACGGTCACCGTGCCGCTGCTGCTCGCCCTGCACGTCACGTCGGTAATCACGCTCGCCAGAGCCCCGCGGCCAGCGCCGTCAGCCGCCGGCCCGCTCATTCCCGGCGTCGCGTCGGCGTAATCGGACCGCCCTGCCATGCGGGGGGCGCATGGCCGCCGCATGGCAGCTCTTCGCGTAGCCGGGGTAATGCGCCTCGCCTGGCTGTGGTCAGCGATATCAAGGCTGGTGACGGGTCAGCGCCGGCGGCCCCTGACGGACCCGGTTCATCGCGTCCTGCGGGCTGCCGCGCCACCAGCCCAGCGCCTCGATCCACCAGGTCAGCCCGGCCTCCAGGTACGGGACTACCTGCCCGGCGCCGCGGCCAGGCGCCGCGCCGTCGGTACGTCCCTCCAGTATCACGTCGAAGGGGCCATCCCCCGTGCGGTGCTGGCGGGTGTACTGCACCACGGCCCGCAACTCGTCCGGCGGCATGGTCTCGCCGAGACCGTAGCCGGCATGCGTGGGCATCACCCCGTCCCAGCGGGCGGCGCGCCTGAACGGCGCCTTGTTCGGCCACCGGCCGCCGCACCAGATCGGGATCCGCGGCCGCTGCACCGGGCGTGGCAGCATCCGCACATCGACGGCGGTCAGGTACTCGCCGCGGACCGTCACCGGTTCCCCGCTCCACAGCGCATCAAGCAGGCCCAGCGACTCATCCAGCCGCGCCGCCCGCTGCCTGGCATCGCCGGACTCGCCGAACGCGGTGAACTCAGCCTCCAGCGACCCGAGCCCGGCCCCCACGACGAGCCGTCCCCCCGACAGCAGATCCACGGTCACCGATTCCCGCGCGACCTCGCCGATCCGGCGGCGGGCCAGCACGTTCACCAAGATGCCGAACCTGATCCGAGCCGTGCGCGCCGCGACCGCCGCGATCACCGCCACCGGATCGGCGACGTCCCAGCGCTGATCGTGATACAGCAGATGGTCCCAGACGAAGAAACCGTCCCAGCCGTGCTCCTCGGCCGCCACCGCCAGCTCCACCAGCAGCAGCGGGTCGCCGAACGGGCCGACGTTCGGCACCCCTACCGCGCATTGCGGTTCCCCGGTCATCCCGTCACCCTAGCGCGACGACCGGGCCGGTCCCGCGTGCCGGAGCAGATGAGGAGCATCGTTCTCCGGCTGCCTGAGGCACACTAGGCGGCATGGCTGGGCCGTGGAACGCCAACATTCACTACGACGGGAGGCTGGATGCGTGCGTGCCTGCCTCAGCGACGTCGGTCCTCGACGTGGGCTGCGGTGATGGTTTCCTCGCTGCCCGGCTGGCACGTCGTGTCCCGCTCGTAGTCGCGATCGACGCCGACGCCCCGGTACTGGACCGTGCCCAGGCACGGTTCCCGGCCGCGAGGGTGACATGGTGCCACGGAGATGTGCTGACCCATCCCCTGGGGCGGGAGTCATTTGACGCCGTTGTATCCAACGCGACGCTGCACCATCTGCCGGATGCCGGGACAGCTCTGCGCCGCCTGAGCCAGCTGGTTCGCCCGGGCGGGACGCTGGCCATCGTGGGATTCACCCGCACCGAGTGGCGCGAGTGGCCCTGGGCTCTGATCACGTGGACATGCCTGGGTGCGGCCAACGGTGTGCGAGGAAAATGGGAACACACCGCGCCCAAGGTGTGGCCGCCGCGGGACACGTTCCGCGAGCTGCGCGTCAGCCTCCGCGAGGCCCTTCCGGGCGCCCGCATCTCCCGCCTGCTCATGGGGCGGTACCTGATCATCTGGCAAGCACCTGTGTAATCACGACACGCATCTAACGGCACTAGCGGACGGCGGGGGCTTCGGCGCTGCGGGCAGGGACCGGACAGGCACCCGCAGCGGTCCGGGTAGATTCAGGCAATGAAGAAGATCCTTGAACTCCTGGTCTGCTTCCTCCATCCCGTTGCCGTGGTCCTGATGTGGATTGACCTTGCCACCCGCCGGAATATCGGCGGCGGCGCGAAGCTGGCATGGGCCGTGTTCGGTCTCATCCCGCTGGTGCCGTTTCTCTACGTGCTCACGGGTGGCGAGCTGTGGTGAGGCCGGCGCGCCTGTGGCAATACGTCGCCAACGGGCGGAAGAGCTGATCTCAGCGGTATCTCTGACGGCGTTTGATGCTTCCCAGCCGGATGTTGTCCCGACGATTACAACGGTTGCCTAGGTTCGCTGAAGTCCCGCCGCCCCAGCAGAGCCGTTCCGCACTTCCCCATCCAGTGCGCGGCCGTAAAGATACTCCTACCTGCTGCTCGGGCCAGATATTACCGCGCAGTCCCATGGGT
>Ga0207678_10005956_pt1 | contig 10857 bp, 7 predicted proteins | sample KBSC63metaG_FD_184319 | JGI IMG/M metagenome (GOLD analysis project Ga0207678, IMG submission 184319) | Corn rhizosphere microbial communities from Kellogg Biological Station, Michigan, USA - KBS C6-3 metaG (SPAdes) (version 2) | ecosystem: Host-associated > Plants > Roots > Rhizosphere > Soil ...
GAGAAGTGGATGGAAGGCGAGGGGCCGACCGATGTGCTCGCGTTCCCGATGGACGAGCTGCGCCCGGGGCTGGTCAACGAGGACCCCGAGGAGGGGATCCTCGGCGACCTGATGCTGTGCCCGTCGGTCGCGGAGCGGCAGGCGGTCACCGCCGGTCACTCGACCGAGGCCGAGCTCGAGCTGCTCAGCGTGCACGGGATCTTGCACCTGCTCGTCGAAAGCGGGGCGTTGGCCGGAGTGATTGACTTCGGCTGTTCGGCGGTCGGCGGGCCCCAGAGGACGTACAGCGCCGCGATGTGTCCGCCGGTGGTGCCGGCGGTCGGACGGGCGATCGCGACGCGGTCCACGGGCCAACCATAGTCGGGGCGATCAGGCGCGAGGGCCGTTGGCGGACGGCCGGAAGTTGCGCGGGCGGTGCTCGCGGCGGTGGCGGCGGCGGTGGCGGCCGTCGTCTTGTGGTTTCTCGCGCATGGCTGGAGCCTGGTGCTTGACCTGCTCCTAGGGGTCTGGGTGGGGTCGACGGGCGTCAGCGGGTGGAAGGTCGGCACCGTCGCCCAGCGTGTCGACGCTTTGTTCAGGCTGCCGAAACTGGCCTCGCCGCTCCCAGCCATCATCGGCGCGCTGGCCTGCGTGCCATTCGTGGTCGGGCTGCTCTCGGTGGTCGTCACCGAGTTGCATCACAGCAGCCGCGCCGACGTCTGCTCCGCGCTGAGCGCGTACCAGGCCGCCAGCGAAAACGACTCCGTATCCGACGACGCGTGGTTCGCCGCGCTCAGGAACGTCGGTAACACCGCCGCCGACTACTCCGGCTTCGACCAGGACGCGGTCGTCGCCTCAGGCAAGTCCGCGCTGCAACTCGCGAACGGAAGCGGAGACTCGGGCATCGTCATGACGTCGGTCGGCCAGGCAGACGACGCGCTCGCCCCGGTCATGGAGTTCTGCAACGGCAATTAGCGATCCCAGGAAAATCAAATCGCACCAAGAATCCCGTGGGGGGACCAGTGAAATTCCGTACGTTCAACGCTGCCTGCTACCTCGTCACCGGCATTGTCCTGCTGGCGCTCGAGGCCAAGGTCGGCTGGGACATCAAGTTGACGCTCATCGCCCTCGCGGCGATCGCCTACTCAGGCTGGGTCGGCCTGACCAAGCGCTCGTACTGGTACGGCAGCCTCTCGTACACCGTTCCCGTCCTGGCGATCATCTACGGCTTCTTCGTGATGACGCACTAGCGCACTAGGGCACCCGGCACTGGGCCTCGGCCCGGCGGAGCAGCCTGCGCGCCGCCGGAGCCGGGGTCGACGGATGGTGCGGTCTGCTGGGCGGCCCCGTGATGCTCAGACGATAACGGAAAATTGTGGCGCAGCTGGTCCGCGTTGACCGGGGACAGCGGGGGCTGCCCGGTGAGCACTCGCACGCACTCGTGCGCGGCGAAGTCGCGGACTGTGTGCATCGCTTCTTCGGAGTAGTACGCCGCATGTGGCGTCACGACGACGTTGGGCAGCGTGAGCAAGGGATTGGCCGGCTTCCAGTCACGCACCTTCGCTGGTTCCTCTTCGATGTCGTCGAGTCCCGCGCCGGCGATCCAGCCTTCCCGCAGGCCGCGGTACAGCGCGTCGTCGCTGACGATGGGCCCGCGCGCGGTGTTGACGAGGAACGCGGTCGGCTTCATCCGGCGCAGTTCCGCCTCGCCGAACAGGTGGTGCGTCTCCTTCGTGAGCGGCGCCTGAATCACCAGGTAGTCCGCCTGGTCCAGCAACTCCTCGAAGGACACTGGCGTGGCGCCGCGCGCAGTGATGTCCGGGTCAAGCATGTACGGGTCACTGGCGATGACGCGCATGCCGAAGCCGCTCGCCCTGGCGGCAACCGCCCGGGCGATCGCTCCGAAGGACAGCAGCCCGAGCACGCTGCCGCGCAGCCGGTGGATGGGATACCCGGTCTGCCACTGCCAGGTCCCGCCGCGGCAGGCCTGGTCGTAGGCGCAGATCTTCCGCCCTACCGCGAGAAGCAAGGCCATCGCGTGATCGGCCACCTCGTTCTCGCACCAGTCGCTGGGGACGTTGGTGACGAGGATCCCGCGCCTGGTGGCGGCGTCGACATCGACAATGTCGACGCCGGTCCCGTACCGTGCGATGACCTCGCAGCGGGTGAAAGCGCCGATCGCCTTCGCGCCGACCGTGGCGTACTGGGCGACGATCGCGTCCGCGTCGCGGGCGATGTCGATCACCTCGTCTTCGGTCTTGCAGTGGGCGGCGGTCAACGTGAGGCCAGCGCCTTCGATGATGGTCCGCTCGATGGCCACATCGCCGAAGTCATAGTCAGCGATGACGACGGTCTTCCCGTTATTGCTGCTCATTTCGCTTGTCCCCTGCCTCCGCGCGGTGAGCCCGGCGATGCCGCCGGATGCCGTGTTCTGGGCTTGCGGTCAGGTGATGGAGGCGCCCTCCGAGGTGCCGCGGGCGACTCGCGAGTACAGCGAGAGGATCCCGCTGTCATGCCGGGGCAGCAGCGGCTTCCAGATGCGCCTGCGCTCGGTGAGGATCGCCTCGACTTCCTCGGGCGCCCGGTGCTCGCCGTCTGTGCCGACGATCTCTAGCAGCCGCCGCGGCACGTTGATCTCGATCAGGTCGCCGTCGTGGACCAGTGCGATCGGGCCGCCCTCGATTGCCTCCGGCGCGACGTGCCCAATGCACGGGCCCTTCATGGCACCGGAATACCGGCCATCGGTGATGATCGCCGTGGTGGTGTTCAGGGCGGGGTCGTTGGAAAGGACGGCGGTGGCGTAGTACATCTCCGGCATTCCGTTGGCGCGCGGCCCCTCGTACCGGATGACGAGCACGTCACCGGGCTTAACCTGCCGGGCGATAAGCGCGTGAACGGCCTCCTCCTCGAAGTCGAACACGCGGGCCGGGCCGGTGTGCACGTGCATCTCCTTGGGCACCGAGAACGCCTTGATCATCGCGCCGCCTGGGGCCAGGTTGCCGTAGAGCACCGCGACGCCGCCGTCTGTCCCGAACGGGTCCTCGCGCGGCCGGATGATCTCGTTCTTGGTCACCTTCACGTTGTTCAGGTAGCCGCGTCGTTCGGCGAAGTAGGTCGGGCTGGCGGCGATCTCGTCCAGGTTCTCGCCTACCGTCTTGCCGGTGACCGTGAGGCAGTTCTGGTGCAGCATGTCGCGCAGTTCCAGCATGACCGCGGGAACGCCGCCGGCGTACCAGAAGTACTCCACCGGGTACTTGCCTGTGGTCTTCACGTTCGCCAGTACGGGTACCCGCCGGTGGATGCGGTCGAAGTCGTCGATGGTGATGTCCACGCCCGCCTCGCGGGCCGCCACCGGCAGGTGCAGCAAGGCGTTGGTCGACCCGCCGACAGCGGCGTGCAGGATGATCGCGTTCTCGAACGCGTCGCGGGTGAGGATGCGCCGCGCCGTCAGGTCTGACTGAATCAAGCGAACCGCCTGCTTGCCAGTGGCCCTGGCGTAGCGCAGCAGTTTTGTCAGCGGTGCCGGAGTCAGCGCCGACCCGGGCAGGGCCAGGCCGAGCGCCTCGCCGAGCACCTGGCCGGTGCTTGCGCTGCCCATGAACTGGCACGCGCCGCAGGTTGGGCACGCCCCGTGCTGCGCGAGTTCCAGGTCTTCGCGTGGCATGTCGCCGCGCTCCACGTCCGCCCCCATCGGCCACATGTTGTCCGAGGTCACGTAGTCGGGCGCGTTCAGCTGGGTACCGCCCGGGAGGTAAATGGCAGGCAGGTCACAGCGCGCCATCGCGATCAGATGGGCGGGCACGGACTTGTCGTTGCCGGAGATCAGCACCATGCCATCGTGCGGATGGGCAAGCGCGTGAATCTCCACCATCGCGGCCATGATGTCCCGGGAGACGAGCGAGTAGCTCATGCCCACTGTCGCCTGGACCACACCGTCGCAGATGTCGCTGACCGTGAAGACGCCCGGCTTGCCGCCCGCCTCGTACACGCCGTTGCTGACCTCTTCGACAAGGCTACGGAAGTGAAACGTGCCGGGGTGGCCCATGCCGTCGGCGCTGTCGACCAGGACCTGCGGCTTGCCGAGGTCTTCTTCGGTCCAGTTCATGCCCAGGCGAAGAGCGTCCCCCTGGTGGTTCACCAGCCGGAGCCGCTGGCTCCGCAGCGGCTGTTGGACATGGGTCACGTGAGACCGCCCCTTCCCCTGACAACAGCAACGACTCTGCGTAATCGACTTACCCCATAGAGCGACGACGTAGTCCGGGCAAAGGACCGCTGGCCCAGCCTAGGCGAGGTCCTTGATCAGCCGGTCGGCGACGGATTCCTCGTAGACAGCGCGGCCGTGCGCGGTCATCAGGTCCGCCAGCGACGGGTCCCACGGCGTTGGCTGCGGGGTCCCGGCGAGCTTGACAGCGCCATCGCTGACGGCGTTCTCGTAGTCGGTCGCGCCGAAGCGCCACGGCTGCGCGCTGTGCCGCGTGATGATGCTGGTCGCGATGGCGACGCCGGGCCAGTCGAAGTCGCCGTGGTAGCTGAGCGCGCACCCGGCCTTCGCGACAGCGGCGGCGAGCCGGTGGAACGCGGTGGACGGCTGCCCCTCGGTGCAGACCAGCGGCTGCGCGGCCGCGCCGAGTTCGGCGGCTGCGCGGCGCAGCACGGCTGGGTTCTCGCACACGTACACCCGACCGGAGTGCGTGACGGTGACCGGCATCGTCACCAACTGGTGCAGGGTGACGTAGAACGGCATGCCGTGCGCTTTCGCCGACGTGAGCCACTCCCCCAGGCCGTCGCCGTCCGCAGCCAGGTTCAGGACCAGGACGCGGCTGGCGAGGTCGTCGACGATGACCCCGCTGCGGTCCCACAGGTCGCGGCGCTCCTCGGTCGTCTTGGGCCGGTCCGCGCCCAGCCGGAACGCGAGCGCGCGGAGCACGAGCGTCGCGAGCGCGTGGCCGTGGTTGAGCGCCTTGGTATCGCCGGTGATGGTGGCGGCGAGTTCGGCCAGCTGCATGGGCGCCGCCTTCAGCTCGTTGCGCCGCTGCACCCATTCGAGGACCCGCGTGGCGTACCTTAGCTGATCGGGCTCGCCGCCGTTGACCAGCCTGGTCAGTGTTCCGTCGGCCGCGAGCTCCGCGAGCCACGACTGGAACCAGCCCTTGTCATTGAGAAATGAACCTTCAGCAGAACGGACCGCTGCTTCGCGTCCCATCGTCAGGCGCTGCCGCTCGGCGGGGCGGTTCTTGAGCGGTGGTCCCAGGGTTTCGAGCAGGTAGGTGAGTCCGTGCCCGGTGTCCTCCCGGATGGCATGGTCAAGGTCCCCCAGGCGCACCGCGAGGACGCTGACGCCCTCGGGCCGGTACTGGCCGGTGATCCCGATGATCACACGGCGTTCCCTGTCGTCGGGCGTCTTGACCGTGACCGTTCGGGTCAGGTCGCCGCCGGTGCTCTCAAGCGACTTGCGGGCCGCGTCCAGGAGGCTCTTGTACTCGGGGCCGGCGTACCGCTTGATCTTCCGGGCAGCGTCCTGGGTGTCTTTAGCTGCTTGCTCGTGCGGCATCCGTGGGCCTCCATCTCCCGGCGCGATGGCTTCTGACATTGCACCATGAAAAGCCTGCTGAGCTGCGCCGACACACCGTTGCACACCGCGCGATTCGCCAGGCGGTCCGCACGCCAGGGTTAGAAGTAGGCATGTGCGCGCGCGAGGGCCAAGGCCTGCGTGAGGCGCTCGGTTGCCGCCGCCCGGTTGCCCTCGTCCCAGGCGTCGCCGGCATCCGCGAGGGCAGCGGTCAGATCGTCGGGGAGCCACTGCTGTGACGGGTGGATGATCGCGGCGGCGGCCGCGACCGCCTCGCCGAGATCGCCGGCCTGCAGGCGGACGGCAAGCACCGGGAACATGTACACCCACCGGTACATGGCGCCGGAGCCGAAGATTAGCTCGTCGTCCTCGACCTCCGCGGCCAGCCGAAGCACCTCGTCCGGGTGGCCGTCCTGCCAGGCGAGCCAGCACGCGATCGCCAGGGTGCCGGCCAGGTGGCTGCCGAGTTGCCTGCCCGCTGCCCTGACCGCGACAAACGACTGCGGGAGCAGGGTGCGCACCGCGTCGATGTCGTGCCTGCGCAGCGCGGTCAGGCAGAGCGAGCGCAGCGCCATGTCGTGCAGCAGGGTCTCGCCGATCCGGTCGGCCATCGCCAGCGCGCTGGTGAGGTACTCGGCTGCCGCGGGCAGGTCGCCGTGCAGCCAGAGCGCCCAGCCGAGAAAGTCCGTCGTATAGGCGACCTCCTTGTCACGGTCCTCCACGCTCTGCTCCGCCAGCGCGACGGCGGCGCGGAGCCTGTCCAGGTCCTCGTCATCGACGCGCAGCCGGTCCCGCAGGAAATGCTGGAACGTCCACAGCTTGTAGAAGGCCGCCCTCCGCACGGGGCTCCCCTTGGCCTCAACCAGCGACCGGGCCCGTTCGAGCACGTCGCGGCTCTTGTCGGGCTCGGTGCGCATCAGGTACACGTCGGCCCGGCCGTCGATCATGAGCTCAAGCCATGTTTCGACGGCGGCGTCGTCCGCGCGGCCCGCGAGGATGTCCCCGCCGAGAAGCGCCTCTGCCGCGTCGAACGCCTCAGCCGCCGCGTCGTAGCGGAGTTCGGTCAGCTCGAGGCGGCCGAGCTTGGTGTACAGCTGCGCACGCTGCAGCGGGTCAAGCGGGCGCGGGCCGGCGTCGGCCAGCCGCAGCGCGGCGCGGTACGCGTCCCTCGCCTCGCCGCGGTGCGCGGTGCGCCACAGCACGTTGGCGAGCTTGGCATGCAGCCGGACGGCGTCGGAGGCCATGTCCGCGCCCGCGTGTTCCGTCACGGCCAGGGCTTCGCGGAAAGACGCGATCGCCTCGTCGTTGGCGAACGAGTTCGTGGCGTGGTCGCCGGCGAGTTCCAGGTAGTAGAGCGCGCGGTCGCCGATCTCCGCGGTCGTGTAGTGCCTGCCGAGGATCGCGGCGACCTCGGCGTGCCGGCCGCTGGTGGCGGCCTCGAGCGCACGGGCGGCGCGAGCATGCAGGTCGCGTCGTTCGGCGCGCAGCAGGGCCAGGGAGATGGCTTCCTGGATGAGCGCGTGCCTGAACCGGAAGACGGGCCCGTTGCTCTCGTGCGGCTCGGGGTGCACCAGGTCGCTTGCCTGCATCTCACCCAGCACCGGAGTGAGCGCGGCCGGCGCCACGGCGAGCATCGCGGCGAGCACGTCCGTGGTGAAATCCGGGCCGAGCACCGCGGCGGCGCGGATCGCGTCGGCGGCCGCCGGGCTGAGCCGGTCAACGCGCGAACGGATGAGCCGCTCTAGCACCTGGGGCATCGCGACGTGGGGCTGGGCCGGGTCCGGGAGCCTGCGCAGCCGCCACAGGCCCCGCTCCCGCACTAGGGTTCCGGCGTCCAGCATCTCGGCTAGCCGCTCTTCGAGGAACAACGGGTTGCCATCGGCGTTTTCCAGCACGGCGCTCAGCACCTCGGGGCCGCCCAGCTGGCCGATCAGCGACCTGGCGAAGGCCGCTGCCGCGTCTGTGCTGAGGGCGCGGAGGCGGAGCTCGCGCGCGCTCAGCGCGGAGGCTAGCGCGCCCGCAGGATCCGTGCCGGACCTGCTGGTGGCGAGCAGCAGCAGGCGCCGCCCTTCGGTCAGCCCGGCAAGCTCGGCGGTCAGCCGCAGCGAGCTCGGGTCCGCCCAGTGCAGGTCTTCCAGGACAAGCACGGTCGGCGCGATGGCCGCGAACCGGGAGACCAGGGCCCGCATCGCGCCGAACATCTTGCGTTGCTGCTCTTCCGGGGCGAGCCTGCCGGAGGCGTAAGGCTCGGCCTCCGGCAGGCCCATGAGGCTCCCGAGGGGTGCGGCAAGGTTCGTGTTCCCCATCAGGCGGGTGAGGGCCTCGGCCAGCGCGGACCTGAGCGCGGCCGGCGGCTGGTCGAGCGACACGCCAAGCCAGCCAGCCAGCAGGTACCGGTAAACGCTGTAGGGGGTGGCGGACGCGTAGGAGGCGCCGCGGCCCTCGAGCCAGGTTGGCCGCCTGCCGCCGCCCGCGCCGACCCAGCCGATGAAACGGTTGCGGGCCTCCAGCACGAGACGGGTCTTGCCGATGCCCGCCTCGCCGGTGAGCAGCACGACCTGTCCCCGGCCCGCGACGGCGGCGCGCAGCGCCGTGTCAAGAACCCGCAGCTCCGCCTGGCGGCCGATCAGCGGCGCGCTGCCGCCGAGCCGTGGCCTCCGCTCCGCCGCCGTCGCCCGGGGCGCGTCCAGGTAGCTGCCGACCAGCGGCTTGGCGTCCGGGCTGATCGCCAGTTCTTCGCGCGTGCCCCAGCGGAACAAGTGCGCGGTCACGGCACGGGTTGCCGGGCCGACGAGGATCGAGCCGGGGCGAGCCGCGGCCTGGAGCGCCGCCGCGGTGCTGACCACGTCGCCGAGGGCAAGGTACTCGACCTTGGCACCGCTCCCGATCGGCCCGACCAGGGCGGGACCGGACTCGATGCCGATCCGCAGGCCCAGGCCCTCGGCCGTGCTCGCGGCGGACATGGCGCGGTAGGCGGCCCGCAGCGCTCGCTCCGGGTCGTCTTCGTGTGCCTCGGGTGCGCCGAACATCGCCTGCAGGCCCCTGCCTGATACGGAGGTGACTGTCCCGCCCAGGGCCTCTACTTCGGTGATGACCGCCGCCAGTGAGCCGCCGACATGGTCACGCAGCGCCTCAAGGCCGAGCCTGGCCGCGAGGTCGGCGGGGGCGGACACTTCCGCGAACAGCATGGTGACCGGTCGCCGCTCTTCCCGCGGCGACGCGGGCTCCGGCGGGCGCGGGGCGGACGGCGCGGGCAGCTTGGCCGCAGGCGGCGGGGCCGGCACCGCGGGCGCCGGGTCTGGCGCCGGCCGCGGTAGCGCGCGGGCGACGGCAGAGGCGTAGATGCGTTCAAGCGACGGGGAGATCCGCAGCCCGAGCTCCTCCAGGGCCGCGCGGCAGCGTTCGAAGACGCGGGCGGCCTGCTCCGGGCGGCCCGCGGTCGCGTAGCGGCAGATCAGCGCCCCGGCCGCCTCCTCGCTGGCCTGGTCATGGTCGAAGCACTCCAGCCATGCCGCGGTCACCTCGTCGGGGCTTGAGCTCCCGATGCCCTTCGCCCGGTCCCTGGCCAGGGCGAGCCTTGCCTCCTGGCGCAGCGCGTTCAGCTGGTCCCTGGCCCGGTCCGCCCAGTCCGTGTAGAGCTCGTCGGGGAGCAGTTCCGCGTCGCCGGCGAGAGCGGCGGAAAGCACATCGTCCCTTTCCTGGCCGGGCGCCATTGCCAGCCCGTGCGCCAGGGCGACGGTTAGTTCGTCGGCATCGACCGCGATGCCGGGTGCCAGCCACAGGTGCGTGAGGTCGGCGCCGAGCAGCGTCGTGCCCGGCTCCCCAAGCTCCGCGAGCGCGGTGCGGGCCATGGACAGCGCCTTGGACAGCGAGCGGGCTGCCGCGCGCGGTTCCAGATTCGGGAACAGTTCCTCGCAGGCCAGGTCGCGGCTCACCCGGTGACCAGGGCTGACCAGGACCAGCGCGCACAGCCGCCGGGCGCTCGGGCGCGGCCACGGTCCGGCCGACCGGTCACCCGCCGTGATGACGAACTGACCGAGCAGACTAACCCGAACCGCTTGCCCGACCAGGGCACCCTGCGTGACTCCCGCGACCACACCTTTATTATCGCGGGCCCCACCGACATTCCCATCTGGTTTTGTTAGGCGGCTGCACGTATTCCCGGCAGGCCACGCTCTGTGGCCGCGGGCAGGCACAAGCGCCGCGACGGGAACAGCACGGGAACAGCGGCTTCCTAATGTCTTGTTCGGGAGGTAGGAACGATGAACATCTCGTACCTGATCTATCAGGCCGAAAGGCAGCGGAGCGCGGCGGAGCAGCGGGAGACGGACGTCATGGCGGGTGAACTGGCCGCGAACATCGCGAAGGCCGGCCGCGCGGCGAGGGCCACGGTGAGCCGCTTCGCAGGCAACCGTCAGCGGACGCCGATCATTCCGGGCGACGATCTCATTCCAGAGCTCAGCTCGCGGCGCTAATGCTGCGACAACCATCGACTGCGGACGGGCGCCCACCCCGTTCGTCCGCGCTGAACGTGGGCCGGCGGCTACCTGGCGGAGCCGCCGGCCCACTCCGTTTATTCAGTCCTATTGCGGCTATCTGGGTTACCCGGCGTAGCCGGCTTATGCGGCTTATCCGGTGCGTCGTCCGCCGGCCGCACGGTCACCACGGCTTCCTTCGCTTGCCAGGGGGCGGTTCGCCACCCTGCGCCGGATACGGGTGCTGAGCCGTATCCGGGGGCCGGACCGGGTTAGCGTGCCGGCCCGCTGCGGGCGGTGTGGCATACGGCTCTGGGCGGGAGTCCCGCGACGGGCCCGGGTCCCGCGACGGGCCCGGGTCCCGCGACGGGCCCGGCTCCCATCGCAGGTCGACCGACGTGGGTTGCTCCCACGGTGCTTGCCTGACCGGGCCGGGCAGCGGGGCAGGTCCCTGCTCCACGAACGGGTTCGCCGGCGGTGGCAAGGCAAGAGTGTGCCGTTCCCGGCTCTGCCCAGCGGGCGGATACACCGCAGGGGGCAAGCCCAGCGGGGCGGCCGGGAGGCGCGGGGCGAGCGTGACTGTGATCGGGGCTATCGGGGCCATCGGGGTCGGCCGGGGGCTCCGGCGCCGTCGCTTGCGCAGCTGGATCCAGCACACGCCGCCGCCCCCAGCTGCGAGCACGACGCCCAGGCCTCCGACGAGCACCCCGCTCTCGCCGCCGCTTGAGGTGCCGCCGCTTGAGGTGCCGCCGCTGGTGGTTATCCCGGCGGGTGTGGCGGAGTTGCCCGCGGGCGTGGTGGTGCGCTGCGGCGTCGACGGGGCGACGGCACCTT
>Ga0207678_10005963_pt1 | contig 10851 bp, 7 predicted proteins | sample KBSC63metaG_FD_184319 | JGI IMG/M metagenome (GOLD analysis project Ga0207678, IMG submission 184319) | Corn rhizosphere microbial communities from Kellogg Biological Station, Michigan, USA - KBS C6-3 metaG (SPAdes) (version 2) | ecosystem: Host-associated > Plants > Roots > Rhizosphere > Soil ...
ACTTCAACAACATTCTCACGGCCATCAAGGGCAGCGCCGGGTTCTTGTTGGAAGGCCTGCCGCACAAAGGGGCGGAAGCCCGCGAGGAGCTCGAACAGATCCTGCGCTGCTCCGACCGTGCGGCACGGCTCACCAGTCAACTGCTCTCGTTCACACGAGGTCGGATCGGCCAGCCGAGGCCCCTCGACGCGACCCAACAGCTCCGGCAGCTCGGGCAGCTGCTGCGCCGCGCCGCCGGCGAAGCGCACCAGGTCGAGATCGTGGCCGACGACGACCCGCTGGTGATCTGGATGGACCCGAGCCAGTTCGACCAGCTGCTGATGAACCTGGTGCTCAACGCCCGAGATGCCTCCGCGAGCGGAACCACCATCCTCGTGAGCCTCGAACGGAAGGCGGCTGGCCAGGGCGGCAAGGACGTGGCGGCGTTGCGGGTGAAGGACGAGGGCAGCGGCATGTCAGCGGACATCGTCGAGCGCATCTTCGAGCCCTTCTTCAGCACCAAGGGCGAGCGGGGCACGGGTCTCGGGCTGGCCACGTGCTTCGGCATCGTACAGCGCGCGGAGGGGCGAATCGGCGTGCGCACGGAGCCCGGGCAGGGTTCTTGCTTCAGCGTCGAGCTGCCGCTGTTCGAGGGTCCGGTGAGCGCTACGAGCCCGAAGCCGCCGAGCGCGCGAGACCCGATGGTCCTGCGCAGCGTGCTGGTCGTGGAGGACCAGGAAGGCGTGCTGCGCGTCATCGTGAAGGCCATCTCGGCCCTGGGTGCCCGCGTCTACGAGGCGCGCTCCGCTGAAGAAGCGCATGCGCTGTTCACGCGGGGCATCCCCGATCTCGACCTGATCATTTCGGACGTGCTCTTGCCGCGACAGAGCGGGCCGGAGCTGCTGCGCCAGCTCCAGGCGGACGGTTATGCGGGGGCCTGCCTGCTCGTATCGGGCTACGTGGACGAGGAGGTGATCGTGGATCCGGCCACCGGTGAGCGGATCACGCTGTTACAGAAGCCGTTCAGCACGTCCGAGCTCGAGGACGCAGTCGCGCGCGTTCTGGCGGCCTCGACGGAGCGCTGGAAGGTCAGACGGTCTTCGGGGGCTCTCAACTAGCCCCTCGGCGGGCGGCCTTCCTGGCGCGCTTCTTCGCCGTGCGGGTTCGCGCCCTGCGTGGCTCTGCTTCGGCCTCGCGGGACGACTCGGGTTCGGCGAGGGCGATGCGACGAGCGGCTTCGGCGGCGCGCTGCACCAGTGGAGCGAGGGCTTCCGCGGGCGAAACCTGCTCCTTCCAGACGCCAGGCGCGCCCAGCTGGCGCAGTAGCGCGGAGTGGCTCGGGGGTTCGTCGAAGGAGAAGGCGAGCGCCGGCAGGGCGGCGGGGGCGCGGTCGTAGGCGGCGAGATCGATGCGGGTGCCGGGAACAGGGAGGGGCGCGGTCTCCGTGCCTGCGCTCCCGCCGCGCGCCCGCCGCAGGGCGTCCAGCACGAGCTCCTTGCTGCGGCCGCGCAGCTCGAACAGCAGGAACGGGTCGCGGTCGAGCGCTTCGCCCAGCACGTAGTGCGTCGCCGCCACGTGCTTGCAAGGGTTGCCCCAGTCGGGGCAGTTGCACTCGGTCTCCAGCTCCGCGCGCGTCTCGGGGAAGAGCCGGGTGCCGGCGGCTCGAAACGCCTCGTCGATCGCCTTCGGCATCTCTCCGCCCAGAAGCTCCGCGGAGAACTGCGCGCGCTCCGCCAGGGCGGCGATCGCGCGCTGCCAGTCGGCGTCCGAGAGCTGTGCGAGCTGGATCGTGACCGCGTACGGCTGCGGGCGCGAGCCGGTGACGCGCGCCAGCACCGCGCCGCCTTCGACGCGCAGGTCGTGGACGCGACCGGCACGCGCGTACGTGCGGCCGCGACCGAGGCGGCCCGCGTCGCCCTCGAGCACGCGCTCCAGTGCTTCGATCCAGCGCTGGCCCCACCAGGTGGTGCCCGCCTTCTTGACCTTGATGCCGTGCTCGGGCGGGGGCTTCTTCGGCGCCGCGCGGAACTCGCGCCAGTGCTCCCAGCGGGCTCTCCTGTCGTCGTCCGGAGCGCTCATGGCCGAGCCCCCCTCGCTCCCGCGCGTTTGCGGGGTTTCTCGGGCTCGGCGCTCTCGGCGTCGTCCACACCGACGCCGGCGCCCTCGCGCAGCGCGAACAGGCTGCGCAGCTCGCTCGCCTCGAGCTCGGTGATCCAGCTCTCGCTGCCGCCCACCACCTTGGAGGCCAGCTTGCGCTTCTGCTCCAGCAGCTGATCGATCTTCTCTTCGACCGTGCCGGCGCTGACCAGCTTGTGCACCTGCACCGAGCGCTTCTGCCCGATGCGGTAGGCGCGATCGGTGGCCTGGTCTTCGACGGCCGGGTTCCACCAGCGGTCGAAGTGGAAGACGTGGCTGGCCGCGGTCAGGTTCAGGCCCGTGCCGCCGGCCTTGACGGAGAGCACGAACACGCGCGCCGCATGGGGCTCGTTCTGGAAGCGCTCGACCAGCTGATCGCGCGTGGCCTTGGCTGTGCCACCGTGCAGAAACAGGGCTTCGCTGCCCAGGCTCGTGGCCAGATGAGCGACCAGGCGCTCGCCCATCTCGCGGAACTGGGTGAAGACCAGCGCCTTGTCACCGGCGGCCAGCGCCTCTTCGAGCATCTCGGTGAGCCGCTCCAGCTTGCCGGAGCGGCCCGGCAAGGGGCCGCTCTCGGACAGGTACTGCGCCGGGTGATTGCAGATCTGCTTGGTGAAGGTGAGCAGTGCGAGCACGCGGCCGCGGCGCTCCATGCCCTCCGACTGCTCGATGCGCTTCAGCTCCGCGTCGACCACGGCCTTGTACAAGCTGGCTTGCTCGCGCGTGAGCGAGCACACCACGCGCATCTCGTTCTTGGCCGGCAGATCGGCGATGATCGTCGGGTCGCTCTTGAGCCGGCGCAGGATGAAGGGGCTCACGATCCGGCGCAGGCGCGCGGCGACCGCGTCGTTGCCGTAGCGCTCGACGGGGATGGCGAACTCGCGGCGGAACTTCTCCAGCCCGCCGAGCAGTCCCGGGTTCGCGAACTCCAGGATCGACCACAGCTCCGCGAGGCGATTCTCGACCGGGGTGCCGGTGAGCGCGAAGCGTTCGCTCGCGCGCAGGGCGCGGGCCGCGCGGGCCGTGGCGGAGGCGGCGTTCTTGATGTTCTGGGCCTCGTCGAGCGCCACCAGCGACCAGTCGACGCTGGCGAGCAACTCCGCGTCGCGGCGCAACAGGCCGTAGCTGGTGAGCACCAGCGACGCGGAGGAGAAGTCCTGTGCTGCTCTCGCGCGCGTGGCGCCGTAGTGCGCCTGCAGCGGCAGACCGGGCGCGAAGCGGCGGGCCTCGCGCTCCCAGTTGCCGAGCACCGAGGTCGGCGCCACCAGCAGCGCGGGGCGCGTCTCGCCTGGAGCTTGCTCGCGCCGGCGCAGCAGGTACGCGAGCAGCTGGATGGTCTTGCCCAGGCCCATGTCGTCGGCCAGGCAGGCGCCGAGCCCGAGCGAGCCGAGCGTGCTGAGCCAGCCGAGGCCGCGCTGCTGGTAGGGTCGCAGCGTGGCTTGCAGGCTCGCGGGCGCGCTCAGATCCGTGTTCGCGCTCTGGCGCAGGCGCTCGAGCAGCTCGGCGAAGGAGCCCGCGGCGACGACCGCCGCCGTCAGCGCGCCCTGGCGTGTTTCACCGGCGAGCGCCGCCTGCACGGCCTCGCGCAGCGTGAGCTGGCTCTTGCCGGCAGCCAGGCGCTCGCGGATCTCCGCCAGCTCGCGCGGATCGACGGCGACCCAGGCGCCGCGAAACAACACCAGCGGCGCTTTCTGCTTGGCCAGGGCCTCGAGCTCGCGCGCGCTCAGCGCCGTGTCGCCGATCACCGCTTGCCAGTCGACGGTCAGCAGCTCGTCGAGGCCGAGCCCGGGTTTGCCGGAGACCGCACCCGCGACCTTGGCTGACTTGGTGTTGCCCACGCGGGCGCGCAGGCGCAGGCGGCGCTGGCCGTGCGCCGTGAGCTCGCCCGGCACGATCACGCCGAAGCCGGCCTCGGCGAGCAGCGCGGCGCCGTCGGACAGGAAGGTCCAGGCGACGTGGGGATCGAGCTCGAGCGACTCGGGCTTCGCCAGCGCCAGCGCCGCCTCGATCGGTGCGAACAGACGCGCGGCGCGGCCCAGCGCTTCGAGCAGCGACTCCTGCGGATCGCGGAAGGCGCGGCCCAGCTTCTCCAGGCTGCGTCCCTTGGCTCGCCACACGTCCGCCGCCGGCACGAGCAAGCTCGGATCTTCCGGTGCTTGCAGCAAGAAGCGCAGCAGGAAGGGCTGGCCATCGGTGACGGGCAGCTCCAGCTGGAAGCAAGCGCGCAGGCGGTCGCGCGCACCCAGCGCGGGTTCGCTCCAGCGCTCCAGGGCCTCTGCCACCGAGCGTTCAGCGAAACCCTGGGGCTCGAAGGCGGCTTCGTTGCCCGCGAGCGCCGTGCGCCAGCGGCGATCCCACGGGAGCGGGGAACCGTTGCTGGTCGAGTCTTTGGTTCGGAGGCGGCGCTTCGGTTCCGGCGCTCCGTTGCTGGCGCGCACCAGCGCGTCGACCAGCGCGTCCAGATAGGAGCGCAGCAGGGCGTCCGGGGTCCATACCTCGAGCGTTTCGCCAGTGGGCACGGCGTGCGCGGCGGGGGGCAAGCTGCTGGCCAGCGCGTTCAGGCGCGCGGCGTCTTCGCTCGCCGAGAGCGCGGCGGCCCAGCGCGCTTGCATGCGGCCGCGCACGCGCCTGATGGTGGGCACGACGCGCTCGCGCGCGATCAGATCGAGCGCGAGCTTGCTGGCGAGCGACCAGCTGGCGACGGAGACGGGCAAGGACTCGAGCGCGGCGCCGGGTAAGAGTGCCAGCGCTGCCGCGGTCTCGATCAGCGGCAGCAGCGCGCCCAGCACCTCCTGGCGGCCTTCGGGCGTCACCAGGGTCGCGCGGTGCGGCTGACCGTTGTCGCGCCAGGCCAGCTGCTCCGCGGGCAGCGGGGGATCTGTGCTGGTCTCAGCCCAGAGGAAGAGCGCTTCCGACTCTGGCAGAAACACGAGCCGCATCGCGCCCTGTCATGCCATGCGCGGCGCCGAACCGGGAGGCCTCTTCGCCCAGCAGAGCGCGAGACAGCGGCACGACGACCTGGTCCAGCGCCGCACGGCGGGCAGCGTGGCGCCGGTGCTCGGCTGACAGCCCGTGTCCCGCGAGTGTTGCGCTCGTCGGGTCGGCGCCGGGGCGCTGCGCCTGCGTGGCTGCTTCCTCGCGAATGGACTCGATGGCGCGCTGCAGTGCGCGGCGCGCCAGATCGCGCAGCTCGGGACCGCCCGCAGCGAGCGCCCATTGCAGGAACTTCCAGCCCAGCTCCGCGTGAGCGCTCTCGTCGCGCACGATGGTCACCAGCACCTGGCGCACCGCGGGATCGGTGGCTTCGGCGAGCGCGTCGCATGCTTCTGCCGCGGCCAGGGTTTCGCCGATGCAGGCTTCGTGAATGGCCGCGCAGACCGTCGCGTGCAGTCCGGTGTCAGTGAGCACGCCCTGCGTGCTCAACGGTCCCGGGCCGATGGGGTTTGCGGCGTAGGCGCTGGCGAGGCCGAAGCAGAGGCGCGCGTGTTGGATCTCGTCGCCGAGCGCGCATTGCGCGGCGCCCACTAGCTCTGCGGGCGCGCCCGCCGCCAGCAGCTCCAGGATGAAGCGTGCGAAGGCGGCGACGGAGGCGTGTTCCAGCTGTCCGATGCGGGTCCAGTGCGCCGCCAGCGCCGAGCGCATCCGCGCGTCCAGCGCGCTCAGCTCGGGCGCGCTGTTCGCTGACCAATCCGAGCGTGATTGCGTCGGTGCTTGCCGCATTTCACCGGCGACGAGGAATGGACGCCCGGGGGCCAAGGGCCCTTCGCAGGCGCGCCGGGACCCCAGATCAGAACACCACCCGTTGGGACAATGAGTCGGCGCCAGGCATGCATCCTGCGGGGTGGTACAGGCAAAGAAGATAACGTCGACCCCTCCACTCGACAGCGCCGGATTACGAGTCCCTATGCACAGCGAATCAGGGCAGTCGGCGTCCGTCCGACAGCGCGCGGATACGCACACGCCCACCGGGTCCCCGCAAAAGCAGATCTGACCCTGCGGACATTCGTCGTCGCGAACGCAGCCGTCGATGCAACGGGCTGGGCCGGCCCAGTCGATCTGGGCGCAAAACCCGTGAGCTTGCGCGGTGCAGTCCGAGTCGGAGCAGACACCCACCTGCTGTGCCGTGAACCCCCCAGCAACGACCCCGGGGAGGCCCTCTGCCCGCGGCAAGGCACTGGGGCATTCGCCGCGCTCCGGGCGATGGTACCAGCCCTCGTCACAGGCGATGTAGCCGGTGTCGAGGCTCGAGCTTTCGACACCGGAAAAGCTCGTCGGGTTGTTACAGCTGAGATCCCGCGGCGCATGCGTCACCTTCCAGTCTCGGGGCGCCGCGGAAGACTCCTCGGGCGAAGGCGCGCCGGTGGCTCCGGCGCAACCGGCTACCCCCAGACCAAGCGCGGCAAACAGCCCTGCGCGCCATGCGCTCAGGCCACCATGAGACAGTGGAGATGCAGCAGCGGGAACGAGCGGGCGTGCCATACGCGTCGCCCCAGCAAACCACGGGCCAACGCTACTGTGCCAGCTGCTGGCACAGCCGCGAGCGACTCAGCTCGCGAGCTTCTTGCTGAACACGACGCGCGGGCGCGCGGGGCCCGCGTAGTCCTCGATCAGCGCCACGTCCCAGCCGGTGGCTTGATGGAACGCGATCGAGCCGTCATTGCCGGTGGTGGTGACGGCCTTCATGCTCGCGCAGCCCTGCGAGCGGCACTCTTCTTCGAACGCCTGGTAGAGCACCTTACCGACGCCGCGGCGGCGGTAGTCGGGGTGGATGCCGACCAGGTGGACATACCCGACCTTGGGCGGGCCGGGCGCGATCAGGCCGAAGAGAAAGCCGACCAGGATGCCGTCGTGCTCGACCACGCGCGCGCACTGACCGAGCTCGTAAAAGAACACCGGATGAGCCAGTGCCGACGTCGGGCCGCCCCACCAACGATCGATCACCTGGACGATGTGGTCATAGTCTTTCTTGCCGAGCGGGCGCGTGATCACTCAGGTCTCCTGCGAACGGGAGTCCACCTTAACACGCCGACCGCCACCGGGTAAGGCCGCGACCCCAGAGGGTTTGAGCGTCGCTGGTAGCCTCGCGATCCCTGTCGGCCCGCTCGGGTACCAGGCCGGCCGAGCTGCGATGTCACCCGGGAATGACTGGCGACGGGCGTGCGCCTCGTGTATCCCGCGCCCATGTCTGGCGGCGTTCTGGTTGCGCCTTCGATTTTGAGTGCCGATCTGGGGCATCTGGCGCGCGAGATCGCTGATGTCGAAGCGGGCGGCGCTGACTGGGTGCACGTCGACGTCGTCGATGGGCGCTTTGCGCCACATCTCACCTTCGGTCCCGCCACGGTCAAAGCTGCGCGGCGCGCCACGCGTTTGCCCGTGGACGTGCACTTGATGGTCAACGAGCCCGAGCGCTACCTGGAGGCATTTGCCCAGGCTGGCGCCGATAGCATCACGGTGCACGAGGAGGCCTGCGTCGATCTGCGGCAGGCGCTCGGCAAGATCCGTTCGCTCGGCAAGCGCGCGGGCGTCGCCCTCAAGCCGGAGACGCCGGCGGACACGCTGCAGCCGTACCTGGCGGCGCTCGATCTGGTTTTGGTGCTGTGCGTCAGTCCCGGACAGGGCGGGCAAGCGTTCCAGGAGTCGCAGCTGGCGAAGATCGCCGCGGTGCGAAAGATGATCGCGCAATCCGGTCAACCGATAGAGCTAGAAGTGGACGGCGGTGTGTCACCGGAGAACGCCGGGCGCATCGTGCGTGCCGGCGGCCACGTGCTCGTCTCGGGCTCGAAGATCTTCGACACGCCCGATCGCGCGGCGGCGATCAGCGCGCTGCGCAACGCGGCTAGCGCCGGGCGCAACGCGGCCAGCGCCGGGTGAGAGCGCTCTGCGCGCGGCGGCTCGCGCCCTTGCTGCTGGGGCTGGGACTGGGCGCGCTCGGTTGCGCGTCGCGAGCGAGCCGCTCCGCCTGGCTCGATCGCCCGCTGCAGGGTGTGGCCGCACCGGAGCAGCCGTGTCCCGAGCAGCCGTGTCCCGAGCCGAGCGTGACAGCTCCGAGCAGCGCAGATCCGCTGGCGGAGCTGCTGCGGCGCGTGGCGGCAGTGCGGGGGCTCGAGGCCGGGCCGCTGCCGACATTGGTCGAGCTGCCCGCGGAGGAGCTGGCTCGGCGCGCTCGCCAGCAGTTCGAGCGCGACGTGCCCGAAAACGTGCGCAGCGCTCAGGCCCTGCTGCTGCAGCGGCTGGGGCTGGTGCCGAGCAACTTCGATCTCGCCGCGGCGCTGGAGGTCTCGTTGCCGGGACGTCTGGAGGCATTCTACGAGGGCGAGCCGCCGACGCTCTACGTCGCCGCGGCGCTGTCGCCCGCAGATCGTCAGCGCGCGCTCGCTCACGAGCTGGTGCACGCGCTGCAGGATCGCGCGCACGGGCTCACGCGCCGCCTGCGCTACGCGCCCGGCGCATGGGATCGACAGAGCGCGTTGCACGCCCTCGCGGAAGCCGACGCGCTCGCGGTCGTGGAGCGACTCGGGCTGGGCGCGAGCGAGCGCTTGCCGTCCGAGGAAGGCCCCGCCTTGCCCGGCGTGATCGAGCGCTCGCTGGCGGCGCCCTATCTCGATGCGCGAGCGCGGGTCGGCGAGCTGCTGGCGCAGGGCGGCTTCCCCGCCGTCGATCGTGCGCTCGCACAGCCGCCCGCGAGCACGCACGAGCTGTTGCATCCGGATCAGAGCGCCGCGCTGCCGGCGCTGGCCGAAGTTCCCGCGCCCAGCTCCGCGTACCAGGCGGTGTATGCGGATGTGCTCGGGGAGCAGAGCCTGCGCGGCGTGCTCGAGGAGTGGGCTCCTGCCGAAGAGGCGGCGGAGCTCGCCAGCTCCTGGGCGGCGGACCGAGTGTCCGTGTTTGGCAGTGACACCGACGTCGCCATCGTCTGGGAATTGGCACTCCAGCGACCGCGCCCGGCGGAGACCATCGCGCGCGTGCTCGTGGCGGCCCTCAGGCCCGGGGTGCCGGCTCGCGCGGCTGCGCCGGTAGCAGAATGGACCTGTGGGGCGGACGGCGACGGTGCCGTCGTTGGGGTCTTGCGGCAGCAGGGCCGTGTGAGGTTCGGATCGTTCCGTTTCGCTACGGGGGGAGGATGCTCCGCTCTTCAGGTGTGGCTTCGAGGGACCTGGGTCCGTTAAGCCTCACCGGTCGCCCGGCACCCCGCCAGACAGCCGTCCGGGAGCGCTTGCGGACATCGCAAAGATCAGTTCTGGCAACGCTCGCCTGTGGAGAACTTCATCCGTTAAAATCTTGTGTGTCCGCGCGGAAAAGCCCCGAATGACGCGTCCCGCTATCCACAACTAATGCCCAGGGACTGAGGAGAAACACGGGGTTATCCACATGCTGTGCGCAAACGTTCGCGCAGCTGGCATTGCGCTGGCACGCAGCGTGCATATCTCTATGGCTATGTCGACTGTGCCACCCACTGCGTCGGGCAGCATCCCCCCTCCGAACCACCTCGCCGCGCGATGCCCGGCGCTGTCGGATACGGACTCGTGGACTGCTCTGCTGGCGGATACGTCCGGCAGCCTGAGTGGCCTGGACCGGCGTCGGGTGCGCGTGCGCCACTCGGCCTCCACTGCTTCGCACGAGGGGCTGCGGCTCGTCGTCCAGTCGTATCGCGAGCGTGACGTGAGCGCTGGGCGTCCGCTGGCTTACGCGCGCCCGCTGGCTTCCGCGCAGCGCGCCGTGAGCGCCGACCAGTTGCGCTTCGGCATCCAGCTCGACCTCGTGCACTTCGAGGATCACGACGAAGACGTGGTCGTCATCGCCTGGGCCGAAGAGGGTGAGCCGGACCTGGATTTCGACGGGCTCGAAGCGCGTCCGCCGCGCACTGCGCGCTGGGCCGCCGTCGAACCGCTGTACAGCTGACCCAGCAAATCGCGACCGGAGCTCGCGACGAAAACTCGCGCCACGGAGAGAGCTGCTGAAGACAGCGTGTCTCCGCGACGACAGGGGTTGTGCCACCGCTTCACGGAGCGGCTCCGGTCACGTGGTTCAGGCGCCGCGTGGGTCTTGGTCAGTTATACAGCAGCGAGAACATCAGGCTCAGGCCGACCTCGCTGAGCGTGGTGTCGTCGTCTTTGCCCCAGGCCGCGTCCAGGCGGAGTGCGCCGCCGATCGACCAATCGGGGGCCACCCACACGCCGGAGCCCGCCCAGAAGGCGCCGCCGACGCCGAGCGCGGAGAGTTTGTCGCTGCCCGTGCCGGTGTCCGCGCCCAGGTGCGCGAGGCCCACCGTGCCGCCGAAATGCAGGTTGCCGTTGGCGTTGGGATAGCCATCGAAGAATGGGCCGATCACGATCGTGTTGAGGTTGCCGCCGCCGACCTCGAAGTCGTCCACTTCCCAGTCGCCGGAGAGCTGGAGCTTGCCCGTGACGGCGCCGCCCAGCACGATGCCGGGCGAAGGCGCTCCGCCGATCTGCAGATCGTAATCGAACGTGAGACCTCCGGTCTTCGCGTCGGGCAGGCCCTCCGCCGTGCTGCTGGCGCTGAGCAACGCGCCGATGCCCACGTCGAAGCGCAGGGAGAACCCCTCGTGCACGTGATAGGTGCGGCCCTCCGGCGCCGACGGCGCCGGGGTGCTGAGGTCGATCATCGGCTTCTTCTGGCCGGTGAGGTTGATCTTGGGCTGGGGCTCTGTGGTGGGCGCCGGCGTGTCGGGCGCGGCCGCGGGTTGAGGCAGGGGCTGCGGTTCCGTTTGCGCCG
>Ga0207678_10005964_pt1 | contig 10849 bp, 10 predicted proteins | sample KBSC63metaG_FD_184319 | JGI IMG/M metagenome (GOLD analysis project Ga0207678, IMG submission 184319) | Corn rhizosphere microbial communities from Kellogg Biological Station, Michigan, USA - KBS C6-3 metaG (SPAdes) (version 2) | ecosystem: Host-associated > Plants > Roots > Rhizosphere > Soil ...
AGTACTCGGCCATCACGTCGGGCCGGTCGAGGAAGTACGTGATGCGGCGAAAACCCTCGGCCTCGCACTGCGTGAAGAAGCCTCCGCCCGACGTGTACAGACCCGACAGCTGGGTGTTCTTCTCGGGCGCGCAGGTGTTGCGGATCTCGAGCGTGAAGCTGCCTTCGGGGACGTTGTCGATCACCAGCAGCCCGTCCTCGTGGCGAAACGACACCGGCTGGCCGTTGGCGAGGCAGCGCGTCAGCGTGATGTCCTTGCCGTGCAGCTTCAGCGGCGCAGGTCCGGCGACGGCGCCGTTGCGCTCGATCTGCATGCGGTTGATGACGAGCGTCTTCGCCGGGTCGAGGTCGAACGTCAGCTCGACCTTGCGGATCCGGTACGGCGGCGGCGCGTAGTCTTCGCGGCGGACGAGGGGGGCGGTGCCTTCGCGCATGTTCTTGTCTCCGTCTGCGTTGCTCGTTGGGTCGCGGCGCGCGCGCCGCTCAGACGCCCTGCTTGAGGCTCGCCTCGATGAAGACGTCGAGGTCGCCGTCGAGCACCTTCTGCGTGTTGCTCACTTCGACGTTGGTTCTGAGGTCCTTGATCCGGCTCTGGTCGAGCACGTAGCTGCGGATCTGGTGTCCCCAGCCGACGTCGGTCTTGGTGTCCTCGAGCTTTTGCTGCTCGGCCATGCGCTTTCTCATCTCGTGCTCGTAGAGGCGCGAGCGCAGCATCTGCCACGCCTCGTCGCGGTTCCTGTGCTGCGAGCGGTCGTTCTGGCACTGCACGACGATCCCGGTCGGGATGTGCGTCAAGCGCACGGCGGAGTCGGTCTTGTTGATGTGCTGGCCGCCGGCACCCGACGCCCGGAACGTGTCGGTGCGGACGTCAGCCGGGTTGATCTCGATCTCGATCGAGTCGTCGACCTCGGGATAGACGAACAGGCTCGCGAAGCTCGTGTGGCGGCCGCCGCTCGAGTCGAACGGGCTCTTGCGGACGAGCCGGTGCACGCCGGTCTCGGTGCGCAGGAGTCCGAATGCGTACTCGCCCTCGACCTTGATCGTCGCGCTGCGGATGCCGGCGACGTCACCCTCGGTCTGCTCGAGGACCTCGGTCTTGAAGCCCTTCTTCTCGCAGTACTTGAGGTACTGGCGCAGCAGCATCGCCGCCCAGTCGCACGCTTCGGTGCCGCCGGCGCCGGCCTGGATGTCGATGAAGCAGTTGCTCGGGTCGGCCGGGTTGTTGAACATCCGGCGGAACTCGAGCTCGGCGATCCGCGATTCGAGCCGCGCGGCGTCGGCGTCGATCGAGAGCAGGCTGGCGTCGTCGCCCTCGTCCTTCGACAGCTCGTAGAGCTCGGTGTTGTCGGCGAGGCCGGTGGTCAGCTGGTCGATCGTCGAGACGACGTCGTCGAGCAATCGCTTCTCGCGGCCGAGCTCCTGCGCGCGCTTCGGCTCGTTCCAGACGTTCGGGTTCTCGAGGGCGGCGTTGACCTCGTTCAGGCGGAGCGACTTGCGGTCGTAGTCAAAGATACCCCCGAAGGTCGACGGTCCGCCGGGTCAGGTCGGCGATGCGGTTGCCGATGGCATTGATGTGTTCGACGTCCATGGTGATCTTCTTACCGGGTCGGGGCGTTGCGCGGAGGGCGCGATTCTGACAGGAACGCTTCGATCAGCGCGGCGATGTCCTCGGGGCGATCGTGGTGCAGCATGTGCCCGGCCGGGCCGACGACATGCCGATCGACGTCGGCCACGAGGTCGAGCCGGCGGTGGAATTCCTCCTTGCTGTAGCGGTCGCCCCACCAGACCGAGATGTCGGTGCGGTCGCCTTCGAGCCAGAGCACTGGCGCGGTGATCCGCTTCCAGCACTCGAGCCACTCGTCGACCTGCGCGGTGATCGGGCTCATGCGCTTGTGGTTCGGATCGGCGAGCAACTCGCGTGCGCCCGACGGGTCGCCGTGGACCGGCTGCGACCACTGCGCCGCCAGCCAGCCCGCGCGGTCGGGGCGCAGCAGCGGGTTGGTCTTCGTCAACCGCTCGGCGACCGCGGCGAGATCGGCATACGGGCGCAGCTGCATCGGCTCCTTCAGCGTGTCGAGCCATCTCGCGATCCGCCCCGGCGCGTGCTCGGGCTTCGAGCGCGGCATGCCGAAGCCCTCGAGGTTGACGAGGCGGCGGACGCGGCCGGGCCGCACGCCCGCGTAGAGCATCGCGACGTTGCCGCCCATGCTGTGTCCGGCGAGATCGATCGGCGCCCGATCGCTGCCGAACAGGACGTCGAGGACGATCTCGAGGTCGCCCAGGTATTCGGCGAAGAAGTAGGTGTCGGCCTGCGGCGTGTCGCTGGCGCCGAAGCCGCGCCAGTCGAGAGCGACGACGTGGCGGTCCTCGGCGAACGCGTCGACGACGAACTGGAACGACGCCGCGACGTCCATCCAGCCGTGCAGCATGACCAGCGGGGGTTCGGCCCGAGGGAGCCCGGCGTCGCCCCAGACCAGCACATGCTGGCGAAGGCCGCGGACGTCGATGAAGCGGCTGCGTGCCTGGCGGCGCGGGCGGTAGGAGGATGCGTCGGTCACCCTCGCACTGTAGGCGAGGCGCGCGCGGCGGCGCTCTCGCTGCTCAGCGCTCGCGGCGACGCCGACTGGCGACGAAGCCGAGCAAGCCGAGGCCGCCCAGCATCAGCGCCGACGCTTCCGGCTCCGGAACCGCGGCGGCGAGGCCGTACTGCAGGTGGTCGATCTCGATGCCGCCGCTGGCGTTGCTGATCCGGATCGCCGAGATGCCGAGCGGGTCGACGGCGCCGAAGAAGCGATCCTCGTTGGTCTCCCCGGTGACCGTCGCATTGGCGATGTTCACGGTGACGACGCCGAGCGAGACGCCGTTGTGGTCGAACGCCTCGAAGCGCGTGCTGCCGACGCCGTCGGTCCAGACGAGGCCGGCGTGCGTCGGCAACGCGCCGAGCACGGCAGCGCTGAAGGTGAAGGTGATTCCCGCGCTGCCGCTGCTGGAGAAGTAGTCGTCGCCTTGCAGGCCGCTGCCATCGAGGACGCCGTCGTCGGTGTCGACCGAATCGTGGATCGAGGGACCGAACACGACGCTCGTGACGCCGCCAGCGCTGCCGGTGACACCGGGCGTGTTGAAGAGGTGGTCCTCGAAGTTCTCGAGATAGAACCACGAGAACGACGTCGCGGCGAACGGGCTGTCGGATGCGCGAGCGTACTCGCCGCTGAGGCCGGTGCCTCCGATCGGGCCGAGCAGCTGTGCGTTGGCGTTGCCGGCGACGGCGAGCAAGATGGCGAAGAAGACGGAGCGAAGTTCGTTCATGTCGGTTCTCCTCTGGGCCGCTGTCGGGGCCGGCGGCGTGCGCCTCGTTCAAGCTCGGCACTCTAGGACGACTGCAGTGCGGCCGTCTTCCCTCCGACTGGGGTCGAGCGAAAGGCAGAATCGCGCCATGACCACTGCAGCCGACTTCTCGCTGCGCGCCGCGGAGCGGCGCGACGTCGACGCCATCGTCGCGCTGATCCGCGGCCTCGCCGAGTTCGAGAAGCTCACCCATCTGCTCGAGGTCACGCCCGACACGCTCGCGGTCCACCTGTTCGGGCCGAAGCCGGTCGTCGAGGCGATCGTCGCCGAGCGGTCGGGGCGCATCGTCGCGTTCGCGCTCTTCTTCGTCAGCTTCTCGACCTTTCTCGCCAGGCCGGGGCTCTGGCTCGAGGATCTTTTCGTCGAGCCCGAGCAACGCGGACACGGCATCGGCCAGGCGCTGCTCGAGCACCTGGCGCGGCTCGCTGCGGCGCGCGGCTACGGCCGTTTCGAGTGGAGCGTCCTCGACTGGAACGCGGGTGCGATCCGCTTCTACGAGCGGATGGGGGCGACGGTGATGCCCGACTGGCGGATCTGTCGCATCGCCGGTGCCGCGCTCGACACCTATCGGGCCGACCCCGAGTGAGCGCTGCGGTCGATCGCTACGGCGAGCTCCACGCCGGCTTTCGCTGGCACGTTCCGCGTGACTTCAACATCGCCGAAGTCTGCTGCACGCGCTGGGCGCGGCAGAAGCCCGACGCGGTCGCGATCCGCTTCGAGGACGAGCACGGCATCCGCAGCGATTTCACCTACGGCGAGATCGACGCCGCCGCCGACCGCCTCGCGGCGGCGCTGCGCATGCTCGGCGTCGCCCGCGGCGACCGCGTCGCGCTCGTGCTGCCGCAGCGCTTCGAGACCGCGGTCGCGCACATCGCGCTCTATCGCCTCGGCGCGGTCGCGATGCCGCTCTCGATGCTGTTCGGCCCCGACGCGCTCGAGTACCGCATCCGCGACAGCGAGGCGGCGCTCGCGATCGTCGACGAGAGCGGAATCGCGAACGTGCGCGCGGCGCGGCAGCTGTGTCCGGGCCTTGCGACGGTCGTCGCGGTCGGCGCCGCCGCGGGGCAGGGCGATGTCGACTGGCGCGATCTCGTCCGCGGCGAGCGGACGCCGTTCGCTGCCGAGCCGACGAGCGCCGACGATCCCGCGGTGCTCATCTACACGAGCGGAACCACCGGACCGCCGAAGGGAACGCTGATCCCGCACCGCGCGCTGATCGGCAACCTGCCCGGGTTCGTCTGCAGCCAGAACTGGTTCCCGCAGGACGACGCCGTGTTCTGGTCGCCCGCCGACTGGGCGTGGACCGGCGGCCTGATGGATGCGCTGTTGCCGACGCTCTACTTCGGGCGCGAGATCGTCGCGCTGCAGCGGCGCTTCGCTCCCGAGCTCGCGTTCGAGGTCCTCGAGCGCCACCGCGTGACGCACACGTTCCTGTTTCCGACCGCGCTGAAGGCGATGATGAAGGCGGTGCCGAAGCCGCGCGAACGCTATGCGATCGAGCTGCGCGCGATCATGAGCGCGGGCGAAGCGGTCGGCGACGCCGTCTTCGCGTGGTGCCGCGACGCGCTCGGCGTCGTCCCCAACGAGATGTTCGGCCAGACCGAGATCAACTACATCGTCGGCAACTGCGCGATGCACTGGCCGGCGCGGCCGGGCAGCATGGGCCGGCCGTACCCCGGCCATCGCGTCGCCGTGGTCGACGACGACGGCAACGAGTGCCCGCGCGGCGTCCCCGGCGACGTCGCGCTGCACCGGCGCGACGTCCACGGCGAGCGCGACCCGATCTTCTTTCTCGGCTACTGGAAGCGCGACGACGCGACGCGCGCCAAGTTCACCGGCGACGTCGACGACAGCTGGTGCCGCACCGGCGACACCGCGGTGATGGACGACGACGGCTACCTCTGGTACCAGGGCCGCAGCGACGACGTCTTCAAGGCCGCCGGTTACCGGATCGGCCCGAGCGAGGTCGAGAACTGCCTCGTCAAGCATCCGGCGGTCGCCAACGCTGCGGTGGTTCCGAAGCCCGACGCCGAGCGGGGTGCGCTCGTCAAGGCGTTCGTCGTCGTCGCCGTCGGCCACGTCGCGTCTGCCGAGCTCGTGCGCGAGCTGCAGGCGCACGTCCGCGGCAAGCTCGCGCCCTACGAGTATCCGAAGGAGATCGAGTTCATCGACGCGCTGCCGATGACGACGACCGGCAAGGTGCAGCGTCGCGTGCTGCGGCTGCGCGAGGAAGAAAAGGCGAGGCGACGATGAAGAAGGGCGGCCGAAGCCGCCCTCTCGTCACTTGACCTGGCCGCGCAGCTCGCCGCCCGGATTGGCGGCGGTGTGCAGGTTGACGTACCAGAGGCCCTGCTTGACCTGGTCGACCTGCGCTGGCGTCAGCGTCGCCTGGCCGATGATCGGGCTCGCGAGCGGGCCGGCGAACGGAACGACGACGCCGGCGTTCGCGCCCGCCGCCGCGGGACCGTGGAAGTGGCCGGCGGTGACCGGGCCAGTCGTTCCCGAGTACGTCACGTTCCACTTGATGACGTTGCCGTCGAGTTCGACGCGTGCCGTGCCCGAGCCGGTGGTCGCGTTCGGCGGCACCTCGTTCTTGCCCGAGAGCGGCACCGACATCACGCCGGCACCGCCTTTGTCGCGATCCATCATGCCGCAGCCTGCGAAGGCGAGCGCACCGGCAGCAACGAGAGTGGCAAGGGCGAAACGACGAGCGATCATGTGGCTGTCTCCTCCAGTGGGGCCGGAACCGTCGCTCCGGTTGGCGAGGGATGATAGGGCGTTCGCTCGCGCGGCGCTTCGTGGTGCACCCTGATGGAAACCGCCTCCTTCGTCGCCATGGCCAAGCAGTCGGTCGCCGACTGGGTCGACGACTACGCGCCGAGCATGGGCGCGGCGCTCGCCTACTACACGCTCTTCTCGCTCGCGCCGCTGCTGCTGATCGCGGTGTCGATCGCCGGCCTCGTCTTCGGGCCCGACGCCGCCCGCGGCGAGATCTTCGCCGAGTTGCGCGACGTGATCGGCGACGACGGCGCCGCCGCCGCCGAGACCCTCCTGCAAAGTCTCAACAAGCCGGCGCAAGGCCTCGTCGGCACCGTCGTCGGTCTGGCCACGCTGGTCGTCGGCGCCGCGTCGGTCTTCGGCGAATTGCAGAACGCGCTCGACCGCATCTGGCGCGCGCCGGCGCGGCCCGGCGCGGGATTGTGGTCGCTGCTGCGCGCGCGGCTGCTGACCTTCGGGATGGTGCTCGGGATCGGGTTCCTGCTCGTCGTCTCGCTGCTCGCGAGCACCGCGATCGCCGCCTTCGGCAAGCGCTACGCCCACGCGTTCGGCGGCTGGGCGATCGTCGCCGAGGCGCTGAACTTCGTCGTCAGCCTCGCCGTCGTCACCGCGCTCTTCGCGATGATCTACAAGATCCTGCCGCGCGTGCGCATCGGCTGGCGCGACGTCTGGGTCGGCGCCGCCGTCACGGCGCTGCTGTTCTCGCTCGGCAAGTCGCTGATCGGCCTCTACCTCGGCCGCAGCGGCACGGCGTCGGGCTTCGGCGCCGCGGGCTCGCTCATCCTCGTCATCGTCTGGACCTACTACTCGGCGCAGATCTTTCTGCTCGGCGCCGAGTTCACGCACGTGTACGCGCACGCCCGCGGGACGCGCTGCGATGCGGCGGATGCAGCGATGTCGCCCGGCGATGCTGCGGTCGCGCTCGACCGGTCGCGCGCCGCTCTCGCGGCGGCGCTGCGCGGCCGCGACGATCGCTGATCGCGCGCGCTGCGGCTATCCTCGCGCGAGGTCGATCGGAGAGGGCGGCATGCAGGGGTTCCGGCGAGGCCACGACCGGCGCGGCGCGCTGAGGTTGCTCGGCAGCTGCGCGATCGCGCCCCTTGCGCTCGCCGCGCTCGGGCAGACGTGGCCGAATCGGCCGATCAGGGTGCTGATCGGCGTCCCTGCCGGCGGCACGCAGGACGTCCTGACGCGCGCGATCGCCGAGGCCGTGAAGACGAGCCTCGGGCCGATCATCATCGACAACCGCGGCGGCGCGGCCGGCCGGATCGCGGTCGAGGCGGTGAAAAACGCCGAGCCCGACGGCTACACGTTGCTGCTGGGCACCGCCGGCATGATGGCGATGTTCCCCAACGCCTACGCCAAGCTCGGCTACGACCCGTTTCGCGACTTCGTGCCGATCGTCAACGCGGCGAGCTTCGAGCTGGCGATGACGATCCACCAGGCGGTGCCGGCGACGACGCTCGCCGAGTTCGTCGCCTGGGCGCGGACGCAGGGCAAGGACGGCGCGAACGTCAGCTTCGCGTCGTACGGCGCCGGGACGCCGTCTCACTTCCTCGGCGAGATGCTGAACCGGGCGACCGGGCTGAAGATGGTCCACGTCCCGTACAAGGGCTCGACGCCGGCGCGCCAAGACGTGATGGGCGGCACCGTTCCGCTCTACTTCGACACCGTCGGCGGCGCGCTCACCATGCTGCCGACCGGGCGCGTCAAGGTGCTGGCGACGAGCGGCACGCGGCGTTCGCCACCGATGCCGACGGTCCCGACCTTCGTCGAGCTCGGCCACAAGGACGTCGTCGCGACCGCCTGGTTCTCGTACTACGCGCCGGCGCGAACGCCAGCGGCGATCGTCGAGCGGCTGCGCAGCGAATTCCTGAAGGCGGTGAACTCGCGCGAGGTGCGCCAGCAACTGATCCTGAACGGCATGTACCCGGTCGGCGACGGACCCGATGCGCTGCTCAGGACGATGCGCGAAGACACCGAGCGCTGGGGCCGCATCATGCGCGAGACGAACTTTCGCGCCAGCGAATGAAGCGGCCCAACTTCGTTTTCATCGTCGCCGACGACCTCGGCTTCGCCGACCTCGGCTGCTACGGCGGTCGCGTTCCGGTGTCGCCGGTGCTCGACCGGATGGCGGCAGAGGGCATCCGCTTCACGCACGGCTACGCGAACTCGCCGGTCTGCTCGCCGACGCGCTTCGCGCTGATGACGGGGCGCTACCAGTACCGGCTGCGCGGCGCCGCCGAGGAGCCGATCAGCAGCAGGACGCGAAGCAGCAGGACGCTCGGCCTGCCGCCCGAGCATCCGACGCTGCCGTCGCTGCTGAAGGCGGCGGGCTACCGCACCGCGCTCGCCGGCAAGTGGCACCTCGGCTATCCGCCCGCGTTCTCGCCGCTGCGCTCGGGCTACGACGAGTTCTTCGGCCCGATGTCGGGCGGCGTCGACTACTTCAGCCACTGCGACAACCGCGGCGCGCACGACCTCTGGCAGGGCGAGGCCGAGCACCGCGAGGAGGGCTATCTCACCGACCTGATCTCGCGCCGCGCGGTCGACTTCATCGAGCGCGTCGCCGCGCCCGGCGCGGCGCCGTTCTTCCTCAGCGTCCACTACACCGCGCCGCACTGGCCGTGGGAGACGCGCGACGACGCGCGAATCGTCGCACAGGTGAGGGACAACCTCTTTCACCTCGACGGCGGCAACATCCACATCTACCGTCGCATGATCGAGCACATGGACGAGGGGATCGGCTGGATCCTCGATGCGCTCGCCGCGCACGGCGTCGCCGACGACACGCTCGTCGTCTTCACGAGCGACAACGGCGGCGAGCGCTTCAGCGACAACTGGCCGCTCGTCGGCGGCAAGATGGACCTCACCGAAGGCGGCATTCGCGTGCCCTGGATCGCGCGCTGGCCGGCGCGGATCGCGGCCGGCGCGACGAGCGCGCAACTCTGCATGACGATGGACTGGTCGGCGACGATGCTCGACGCCGCCGGCGTCGCCGCCGACCCCGGCCATCCGCTCGACGGCGTCTCGCTGATGCCCGTTCTCACCGACGCCGTGCACACGTTCGAGCGGCCGCTGCACTGGCGGATGAACCACCGCGGCCAGCGGGCGCTGCGCCGCGGCAAGTGGAAGTACCTGCGCGTCGACGGCCACGACTACCTGTTCGATCTCGACGCCGACGAGCGCGAGCGCGCCAACCGCGCGGCGCGCGAGCCGGAGCGGCTGGCCGCGCTTCGTGCCGACTGGGAAGCCTGGAACGCGACGATGCCGCCGATCCCGGCCGATGCGGCCGTGAGCCTCGGCTACGGCGCGAAGGACATGCCGCAGCGCTGAGGCGAAGGTCGACGACGAATGCCGGCGAGCGATCCGCACGACCTCGAGCGCTTCGTCGCCGCGCAGGCGCCGGTCTGGCAACGGGTGATGGCCGAGCTCGCCGGCGCGCGCAAGCAGAGCCACTGGATGTGGTTCGTCTTTCCGCAGCTGCGCGGCCTCGGCAGAAGCGCGATGGCCGAGCGCTACGGCATCGCGTCGCGCGCCGAGGCCGCCGCGTACCTCGCCCATCCGGTGCTCGGGCCGCGGCTCGTCGAGGCGACGCGGGCGATGCTCGCCGCGGATCGCAGCTTGAGTGCGTTCGCGATCCTGGGCTCGCCCGACGACGTCAAGTTCTGCTCGTCGATGACGCTCTTCGCCGCCGTCGCATCCGTGGGCTCGCCGTTTGCCGAGGCGCTCGATCGCTATTGCGGCGCCCGCGACGCCGCCACCGTGGCCCTGCTCGACCGAACCTGACCACCGCGGCAGCGCCGCGCAACCCGAAGGAAGCACGATGGGAATCCTCGACGTTCTCCAGCAGTACGCCAATCCGGCGGCCGCGCCGACGGACAAGGTGCACGAGCACTTCGACCAGGTCGCGCAACAGGCTTCCTCGCAGCAGCTCGGCAACGGCGTCGCCGCTGCGTTCCGCTCCGACGCGACGCCGCCGTTCGGACAGATGGTCGGCAACCTGTTCGGCCAGTCGACCCCGGAGCAGCGCGCCGGCATCCTCAACCAGCTGACGCAGGTGCTCGGCAGCGGCGCGCTGTCGTCGATCGCCGGTGGCGTTCTCGGGCGCGTTCTCGGCGGCGGCAACGCGGCGCCGACGATCACTCCCGAGCAGGCGTCGCAGGTCTCGCCCGCCGACGCCGCGGTGATCGCCGAGCATGCCGAGAAGAAGGATCCGTCGATCCTCGACCGCGCCGGCGAGTTCTACGCGCAGCACCCGCAGCTCGTGAAGGGGCTCGGCGCGGCGGCGCTCGCGATCGTCCTCGGCAGGATGCGCAGCCAGTCGTGAGCCGGCGTCCGCAACGCCGCGCCGGTCAGGCGCTGCGGAGGACGCTGATGTGCTCGGTGCCGCTCTCGGGCAGCCAGACCTCGCCGGCGCGGCCGTGGATCTGGCGCACGCCCGCGTTGTCGTTGGGGAGCGCGAAGCGCGTGAACGTCTCGTTCGCCGGATCGAAGCGGACGATCGCGTTGCTGCCCCAGTCGCTCAGCCACACCTTGTCGTTGCCGTCGACGTAGACGGCGTACGGTCGCGGACCCGACCCCGGCAGCTTCCACGCCCGCCAGCTCGACTTCGCCGGGTCGTGCATCGAGACCTGGCCGCTCAGCCATTCGCTGACCCAGATCCTGCCCTGGCTGTCGCTCCAGACGCGGCGCGCGCCCTGGTTCGGCGTCGGCGGCTCGACGAC
>Ga0207678_10005968_pt1 | contig 10844 bp, 7 predicted proteins | sample KBSC63metaG_FD_184319 | JGI IMG/M metagenome (GOLD analysis project Ga0207678, IMG submission 184319) | Corn rhizosphere microbial communities from Kellogg Biological Station, Michigan, USA - KBS C6-3 metaG (SPAdes) (version 2) | ecosystem: Host-associated > Plants > Roots > Rhizosphere > Soil ...
CTGGAGGAACGCCGTACTCAGTTTCATAGTCTGCAATGAACTGCTGCACCACGGGCGGTGCCTGCGACGGATCAAGAAAAGCATGGGTTGTGAAGTAAGTGTCATGAGCGGCCACGCCCGCCGTCTCGACGAGCAGCGGCGTATCGTATCCGTCGCCGCCAAAGATGGGTTGATCGATGCCGGCCTTTCGCATCTGCTCGACGAGTCGGCCGATGTCGTCAGGACCGGCGGAAATGTAGAGCATCTCTGGAGGAGTCGCGAGCGCGCGGACGCGCGCGATCTGCTTTGAGAAATCGGGGTCACCGCCCCCATACGTATCTTCGCCGAGGATCTGACCACCGAGCGCCGTGTATCGCTTCTTAAAATAACCCGCAAGTAGCACCGTGAAGTCGGTCGTCTCGTCGAAGAGCAGCCATGCTGTCTTCAGTCCGAGTGCACCGAACGCATACTCGGCTCCTGCGGCCGCCTGCGTGTTGTCGCCGAAACACGCCATAAAATAGAACCGCGGGAACTGAAGGGGTACTTTCGGGGAGGTGGCGCCCGAGGTCAGAAAGACCATTCGTGCCTTTTCGGCAATCGGAGCAGCCGCGAGCGCCATTTCCGTGTCGTTGAGACCGGTGATTGCCGCCATGTGCGGCATGTGCACCAACTCGCGCGTGATCGCGGCAATGACGGCCGGGTCGCTGTGTCCATCGCGCACGACGAGCTCGACCGGTCGTCCGAGGACGCCACCACGGTCGTTCAGCTGTTTTGCCGCGAGCAGCGCACCGTCAAGTGACGGTCCTCCAATCGAACCTAGGGACCCGGTGACGTTGTGGATCACGCCGATGCGTATCGGCGTCTTATTCGACTGCGCCATACCATTGCCAGCGAGCAGGAGAAGACCAATCACGCTAGCTAAGCAAATTTTTGAAATCAACAGACGCAAGCTCATTCTTTTCCTCTTTCAACCATTCGATAGCTGAAGTCATTCATAAATTCTACGGGTCAAACTGCAAACCCACCATCGAAACCACCGCTACGTCGAAGACACCAACGAAAATTTCAAACGTCAAACCACGAGATTTGACCTGAAGCTCACTCACTGAATCTGCAAGAAAGCGCAAAACCTTGACAAATTTCCGACACAGCAAGAAACTTACGCAGACTGGTTTTCGCAAAACGGTTGGAGGGAGTCACAATGGGCGCAACAGTTATCGCGTATTGGCCCGGCATGACCGAGGCGCAGTTCGAGTCACAGCCCGGATTCTATAATGATGACCGAGCTTGGGGAAACTGGATGGCGGAGCTGGAGAACGAAACCGCAGTGGGCGACGCCATCAGAAAGTTGAAGGCGGAAGCCATCCTGACATACAAGACCGATGGTATGGACGATGAGGATGTCAGTTGGGTGAGTCCTCAACAACTACGCGATGCCGCAACACGACTGTGTGAAGCGGTGCGGGCCGGATCACCTGAGACGCGAATCATCCTTGAAGTTTATGAACGAAATGCAAACGGCATTGATCCATTGGCCCGAGAGTTTGTCCGCGATCTAGATGACATCATAACGATGACAAATTGGGCTGAACAAGAAGGCGCAACCAGGATGACCCTGGAAGTAAACTGGTAGGTTGATCGCGGCGTGACCGGGATTCTACTCGCCAAGCGGCGCGCAGCCTTCATCGGACTACGGCTCCAATTGAAATCGCCTGCCGGGAGGCGCCCCCGCGATGTACTCCACAAGCTTCGTGCGCGGAACTGTGACGTCCCTGTAAACCTTGCGAATTTTTATTAGCTGCGTGGGCTCGTCCCAGCCGGTCTTCGACTCGCAGCTGATTTTTGTGCCGGTGGTCTGCTTAAGCCAGGAGCACACTTTTACCGGGCGGCTGGCTGCATCCACCAGCTCGGTCTTATACCAGGTGCCGAGTTTGTCTGTGTTATCCTCCAAGTGCACGGCTGGCAACACTGTATAGAAGGCGCCGCCGATCTCAAGCAAGCTCAGCACCTTCTCGACGAATCGGGACAAATTTTCCGTGTAAGTGAAACCGCCGTACACATCGGTGATGATCTGGAATTTCCCAAGCTCGTCAAGCGAATACTGCCGCAGGCGCTTGCCGGAGAGATACCGTAGGCGGTCATCGCCAAAACTCGCCGCCTGCTCTTTCCATTTGTCCGTCCGGCGATCCTCGATTGAGATCGCGACCGCGCCCGCCTTGGGGCCCGACCCACCGCACTTTTCGGCAGATGCCGCAGGGTCTTGCGGTGCGTAGTAGTCGAGTATGGCCTGCCCCTCGCCCGCGCCGATATCCAGCCATCGGTCCGAGCTGCCGAGGCTGGCGAGCGCATCGCAGAAGCCGGTGGGAAGAACCTCCGCATAGTTCGACAGTCCTCGGTTCGCGGTGTAGCTCCCGGCATCCCGTCTGCGATAAATTTTTTCCTGCTTCGCGAATTCGTCGTCGATCCGCGGTTGCAGGGGTTCCTGGACCCAGCCGGCGCCAAGCGACAGCACCGCCATGACGATCACAACGGCAAACCCCGTTGTCGGAATCTTTCTCGCTTTCGCCGAAATCATGCTGCGCTCCTCCTGCTGAGGTCCTGAATACTCTTTTCGGATCTTCGGTCAATAACTCAGCCAAAGATCTTCATTCCCGACAAAGAATGAGGGCAATCAATGGCAGCTGTGACGCGAGTGTGAGCATGCACGGGGAACGATTGCTCGGGGTTTTTATCGTTTCCTTCAGTAAAAGAAATACCAATAATGCGGATCATCGTGCACGTCCATATGGACGCGTTCTACGCGGCGGTGGAGGAGCTTCTCGACCGCAGGGCGATCTAGCTCCAGTCGACACCGAGCTCGCGAAGACGACGGCGGTACTCTATGCCGGGTGTATCGGGGCCGCGCAGGTGCAGCTCTTCTGCCAGATCCAGCGGCAATTCTTGCGGGCGCTGCGATTCTACGATCACGCGATCCTGCTCGAAGGTAAGACGGTGCCTCTGTTGCAGCTCCTCGTCTGAACGAAAACCGCTAAAGTTCCGGCCCATGAATCTGAAAAAACGTGTCTCGTTCTTCGACACCGGGCTGCAGAGAAAGATGTTGGTTTGACGTTCGTCGCCGCCCGGCTGCCATCGTTGGATCATCAGCAGGAACGGAAGGATGAGCCGGTAGGTTTGCCGCGGCGCCGCGTCGGGGCGCATCCGGTTGACCGGATAGGGGATATCATAGACAAATCCGCCTTCGATGGGTTCGATCGTAATAGGCTCGCATTCGGGATGATCGGGATCGCCGAGCGTGCCCGGATGCACAAAAGGAAAATGTGAATAGTCCGCGAGGTTCTCGAGCATCCGCGCTGCATTCGCCTTCCAGACGCCGTCGGTCGAAAACGGCGCCCAGTTGAAGCTCGAATCGTAATACTCCGGCGGAAATTCCGGAATGTCAGCCTTGGGTTCACCGAGGCATACCCAGACCAGTCCGTAACGTTCCGCCGCTCTGAAGGCATTTGCGCTGGCTTTCGCGGGAATGGGACGGTCCGGAGGCAGCGATGGAATTCGCGTGCAGGAGCCGTCGGTGCCATAGCGCCATCCGTGATACGCACAGACCAATTCGCCGCCATCGACCCAACCGAGCGAAAGCGGAGTACCGCGATGAATACAGAGGTCGTAAAATGCGGCGACCCGTCCGTTCGAGCGCCACAACACCAAGGGCTGGTCCAACAATTTGGCTTTGAACGGCTTGTCCGCGACCTCCGTACTTCTCGCTACCGGATGCCAGTAGTGACAAAGCGCTTCACTCGTCGCGTTTAGGCGCGCGCCGCAACCATTCGACTCGGACATGGCGATGACTCCCCCGCTCGCCGGCACTGAACTCATTTCGTCTTCGCGAGCGCTTCTTGCAGAATTTTAAAATCAATCACGCTTGAGCTGGCCACGGGCTGCCTGTCGGGGATGATAGAAAAGGACGGGCGCAGAAGTCCATCGCGATCCGCGGGTTTGCGTCATTTTTGCGGCAGCACCTCTTTGACCAACTTGAATATCGGCGTCAGGTCTTGGTACTCCGGTCTGGCCAGATCGAAATACTTCTTGCCTTCTTCCAGGCGGTTGTAGGGATCGACGTCGTCTTTTGGAATATCGATGCGGCGGGAATTGTGCGCGTCGGGCCGGCCGAGTTTCTGCAACGTGATCTGTCCTTCTCGGGAGAGCAGCCAGTTGACGAAAACTTTCGCCGCATTGGGATGGGGCGCATGCGTCGGGATGCCGAGCGTGCCGCCGGCGGCACTGCTGCTGCCGCCCTCCTTCCAGTCTTCGGCGTCGAGGTAACCGATCGGCAGCTGTTGCTGCAAGGCCTTGCCGACTTCGCTGCCCGCGTTGCAGCGAATGCACAAAGAGAACTTGCCCGCGGAAAGCCAGTCGGTCATCTGCCGCGGATCACGGCTTACGGTGATCTGCATGTCGCCATAGAGTTTTTTGATAAACGGCGCGCCAAGGTCGGGATGATAGTAAAAAAACTGCAGTGTCGCTCCCATGCCGAAGGCCGTCGGGTCGAGCGACACCATTTTTCCTTTCCACTTGGGGTGTAATAGATCCCAGTACGATTTGAACTCGCCGGGATTGGCCTGCTTCAAATTATAACTGACTTGGCCCGATAGAGAATTGGCGACAAACGCAAAAATGTAGCGCTTGTCCGGATCGATGTAGCGATGTTCGCCTTCATACCACTTTGTTTGATCCAAGACTTCGGGAAGGATAAGCGTGGGTTTGATCGGTTCGAGTACCCGCGCCTTGTAAAGCGCGTCGTGCAGCATATTGGCCCCGGAGCTCACCACGTCCACGAGATATTTTTCAGCGCGCCGTTCGGCCAGGATGCGGGACGCGAGCGAATTGCCGGCGATGGCGGCGATGATGTTCGCTTTGATCTTAGGGTATCTTTTCCGGAATACTTCCAGCACCCGGTCGTAATCGTAACAGCAACCATACAGCGCAACCTGCCCCTCGGCCTCGGCAGCGCGGAGCGTTTTTTCCCACTCCGCTTCCCAACTCGACTGAGCGGCAACGAACCGAACTGATGATAAGAGCCACAGAGCGAGACAGATCGCCGTGCATGTTGCGAGGTTCACAAAGCTCGGGTTACGCGAGATCATGTTCTCGAGCATCATCAGCAGGAGACAGATGGTTTTGTTTACCCAACTAAAGGGTGAACCGAGCTTGGAGATTCAACGCTTTTCTACTGGCGTGCCCTGGCGTCCTTCACGACCTCTGCGAGCGCTTCGTTGTAGAGGCGCATCACTTCATTGACCATTGCGGTAGCCTGTGGAACGTCGGGCTTGTCGGGCTTCAGCGCCTTCTCGATTTCGATCATGCCCTTCTCGATCGCTACATAAGAATCGGTGTTGCGCGCCTTGATGAGATCTTCGATGCTGTCCCAGTTGTCGTCGAAGGCCTGAAAGGACTTCCGCGCCTTGGCGAAGTGGCCTGCCTTCAAAGCGGGCGGTACTTCGCGCAAGTGTGCGCGCACGATGCGCAGCCGCGCAACGTCGTCGTACAGCGAATTGAGCGGCGGCATCGGGGCGATCAGGGCGACGGTTTCGTCGAACTTCGCCAGCATCGCCTGCGCGTCGGCGAGCAGCGCCGCGGTGTTTGGATTGGGTGCATCCAGCGCTTTGGCTATCCGCGCCTGGTACTCGTGCTCCAGAGTCTGGTACATCGCCTTGCTGCGCACGTTGACGTAGACTTCGATGCCATTCCAAGCGGAGTCGTAGGCTTCAAAGGCAGTCCTTGCGCGCGCGACATCGCCCGCCTTCAAAGCGTCGATGGTGTTGACCAGCGTCGGCCGTACGGCTTTGATGCTCGTGATCTCGAAACGCTCAGCTTGCGCCAACACCTGACCCGCGCTGCTCGCGAGGGACAGCACTGCGATGATAACGGAGCCGATTTGAAAAAGTCTTTGGATCATCTCGATGCGTCTCCCGTTACCGAAGTTTTGAAGCTTTTCGAAGCCTTCCGCAAATTGCATTTAGCATTACTCTAGAAAGCAAAACGTGTAAATGACTTCCCAACGTCAACCTCTTTTACGATCAAGCGAATCGAAAGATTCGTTACCGATCCGATTTGTTTGGATATATGGGCCTGACCCTCAAGGAACCGTAAAGCGAAGAATTTATACGCGATCGCGCAGAACGCTACGAAACTTTACCGGCAGACCGTCGAAGAATATCCCGACTCCCCCTACGCGAATCAGGCGAAGGCTCGTTTTGGCCAATTTGGAAAAAGTCCGTTAGAGTTTCGTCAAGGATCCTGCCTCACTGCTCTGCTCTGAGTTGGCGCTCGTCATCGTTTTCCTTAGAAGACGCTTTTCGGCCGAAAAACTGGTTTTCTAACCGCCTAAAGGCGCCCTTTTGTGCTATGTTGTGTTGCTAAATCGAGAAGTTGCCTTGGTCCGACCAGAATTCCGCGAATGTTCAGACATGGAGTCTAAAATTAAACATTTCATTTCCTGCATCGCATGGCCGGGGCTGATGGTCTTGTGCATGACGATGATGGCGTATGGATTTACGCGTGGCCGTCCAGTTCTGTATTTCAACGTGGCGTATGTAATCCTGATCGTCACGTTGTTTTTTCTCGAGCGCTGGATGCCGCACGAACGCGAATGGACCAAACCCGACGGCCAGACGCTCGCCAATATCCTCCATACGCTGTCCAGCAAGGGCACGACGCAGCTGCTCTTGCTGTTCGGCGGTATCATTGGGCTGATGGGATTAATGGAAGACCCGGGGCGTGGCATTTGGCCGCGCGACTGGCCGCTCGCGGCGCAGGTGCTGCTTGGGGTCGTCGTGGCGGAATTCCCGCTCTACTGGGCGCACCGGCTGGGGCATGAATGGCCGTTCCTGTGGCGTTTCCACGCCGTGCATCACAGCGTTACCAAGCTCTGGATCGTCAATACCGGCAGATTCCATTTCGTGGACTCGCTCTACAAGATCGTCCCGAGCGTGGGGCTTTTATTGGCCCTGGGCGCGCCGCTGGCGGTGGTCATATGGCTGAGCGCGTTCACCGGCTTCATCGGCATGCTGACGCACTGCAACGTCGAGATGCGCTTAGGTCCGCTGTCCTGGATTTTCAACACGCCCGAGCTGCACCGCTGGCACCACAGCAAGGATTTGCGCGAGGCGAACAGGAATTACTGTGAGAACCTGATGGTTTGGGATCTGCTGTTCGGCACCTATTTCCGCGAAAGCCATCGCCGCCCGCCCGCCGATATCGGCATTGCGGAATTCATGCCGCCGCGTTTCGTGCATCAAATCATGTGGCCGTTTTTGACCCAGAAAGGCAAGTGGCGGATCGAGGCGGGGTGTCGTGCGGTAGCCTACAACGAACGGGCGATCACAAGAAGCGCATCGTGATTTGCCATCAGGCGGGCCGCATTCTAATGGAAGACGCGCCGGCGCGCTGCTTTATACCTACGCGGAACTTTACGGTGTGCAGCGAGACATCATCTGGATGAACTCACCGGACGGTAAGATTCTTGCCTCGGAAATAAAAATCACAGACTAAACGACGCGACGGACGATCAAGCGAAGGATTTATACGATACCGCGAGCTCGAAGAGAAGCAGTTCAACAAGCCGCACGCCACGAAACTTTACCGGCAGATCATAGAAGAATATCCCGACTCGCCTTACGCGAATCAGCGAAGACTCGATTGGCCGAGTTGGATAGGCGCCTTCGCGGCTGGTGATCGGACCGACTGCGCGCTAGGTGACCGCCTCCAGCCACAAATCGCCTGGGCCAAGTTTTACGCTCCTTGCACGGACAGCGCGGCAATCGCGAGAAAAAAGTTATGGATTAAATTCACGAGTGTCTGTGCGGGATGAAAGAAACAAAAAGGACAAGAAACTAGAAGTAAATGCCTGAGCTTTGATTTCCTCTCCTCGCGGCAATGTCAAAAATAAGACTTGATACCCCCTCCCTCCCTCGCTCATTTCACGATTTGATTTTCATGTCTCCCGAGAAGATCTTTTCGTCCGGCCGCGCGCTCCAGGCAACGTTTCGCGCCGCCCCGTAGAGATCCGCAAGATTGTAGAGCGGCACAAACGGCGCATCCTCCATGAGAATTTTTCCCGCCTGTTGAAGCAACGCGATGCGCTTCTTCTGGTCGCCCGTTCCCTGCTCCTCTTCGATGAGCTTATCAAATTGCGGATTGCTGTAGTCAAGCCGCTTCGTGGTGCCCGTTCGAAAGTATTGGTCGTAAAGTGTATCGGCATCAACGAGGCTGCCCCGGCCGATATAATAAAAAGGAAGCTTGCCGCCGTTCACGCCGGAGAGTCCCCAAAAAATCGCCCACTCCTGCGAAACCGGTTCGACCTTGAATCCACCCTTTTCCATCTGAGCAGCGACCACCTGGCAAACCTCGCGATCCTGTGAGAATCGTCCAGATGATAGATAAAGCTTGACCTCAACTCCGCCGGCATAACCTGCTTGGGCAAGCAGCTCGCGCGCTTTTTTGGGATCATAGGGATAGCGTTTGTGATTTCGATCATAGCCGATGACGTTTGGTCCAAGCGGGCCGTTCAGCACATAGCCGCCGCCTTCAAAAATATTTTTCACAATGGATTGAGCATCCACCGAGTAATTGACCGCCTGGCGCACGAGCTTATTGTCAAAAGGTTTGAAAGCGGGGTTTAAGCCCAAAAAAAACATTCTCAACCCCTCTACCTTCTCTATCCTCGCTCGCGGGCTCCGCTGCAAACGCAGCAGCTCGTGCACTGGCACATTATTGATAATGTCCGCCTGCCCCGCTTCGAGTGCCGCAACTCGCGCCGCCTCTTCCGTTACCTTTTTGAAGATCACCTCTTTAATTTCAGGTTTGGCTCCCCAATACTCATCGTTTCGCGTCATCACAAAATTGCCGCCCCGTTGAAAGCTCACAAATTTATACGGGCCTGTGCCAATCCCATGCTGATCCATTTCGTCGCCGTACTTATCGGCGGCTGCCTTGCTGATGATGAAGCGGTTATTCAGGCGATCGAGGAAAACGGCGTTGGGCTGCTTCAGGACAAAAATTAAAGTATGGTCATCCGGAGCCTGCATCTCGACGACATCTTTGAAATTCTCACCTTGCAGACTGTTTTTGTCAGTCCTCATGCGGTTGACGGAAAAAATAACGTCCTTGGAAGTGAATGGCGCGCCGTCGTGGAAACGGATGCCTTTGCGAAGATGAAATACCCAGTTCTTCCCCTGAAATTCCCACGACTCGGCCAATACCCCGGTGTAGCGCACCGGCCTGTAGGCGACATCGATTAATGGCTCATACATGTGCTGCCACATTCCATAAATCAGGCTGCCGCTATGATTGTATGGATTGAGGGTATCGGTGACGCTCGAGCTAAGGATCGTTACGCGCTCTTTGGAAGCGGCCCGTGCCGATGCGCCGAAGCGTCCCGCCGTTACGATTCCTAAACCGACGGCGGCGCTCTGTTTTAGAAACTTTCTCCGGCTAACTGCCGATCTCATTCGATTCATAGAGTTCCTCGCGCTCTCGCGCCTTAGCCATTCAGGGCCATTCTCTTTTACCATCAAGCAAATTCACACCTCTGTCGAATCGATCAATATATATTCGCATTGGACACGACGCGGCAAGCAGAACCTGGTTTGACATGAAAAACAAACTTTCCACGAACTAGTCGATAAAAACTCTCCTTCGCACCTGGACAGCAGCCGGCAGTGAGCAGCGGGTAGGATCAGGTCTTGCAATCACACACCTGGTCTTCGTTCTTCCATCCGTTTGAGGCGCCGGCTCACGGTTGCATAGCGCACCCCCAGATGGATCTCGTCAAAGTGGTTCGCTTCGAAGCACGCGCTTAGTTCGCGTCAGCCGCCCGGATCAGCTCTCGCGGAAAGGTGATCCCGAGCTTGCGGGCCACGGCGTGGTTCAGGACGATTTGTTGAATCGCGACGTTCTCGAACGGCAAACTTTGCGGGTTCTCACCGAGTAGCACTTGCGCCACTTTCTTGGCGGCCTCAAAACACGTTTTTTGCCATCCGATGCCTACGGCAGCCAGAGCCCCTTTTTCAGTGAATTCGGGGTCGTTGATGACGAGTGGTAAACGGGCATCGGCAGCAACCTTGGCGATGCCTTCAAAGGCCTGAATGGCGGTGTTGTCTCCGGTGATCCAGAGGGCCTGGGTTTGTCTGGTCGTCAGTGCCTGCGCCGCCTGGAATACTTCGCTCGTACTGGTGATCGCGACTTCTTCGAGTTTGATGCCGCGCTTTTGAAAAAGTTCGCGCCCGACGCTCATGACCTTTCTGGAATTGGCCTCGGAGCTGTTGTAAAGCGTGCCGACAGAACGAACCTGCGGTACGAGCTTTTGAATCACATCAATGGTCGCTTCTACCGGGGGGAAAGACCCGGTTCCGGTAATGTTGGGCCGATGGTCGGCCGATGTTTTACCCGCGCCTGCAGCCACAGGGTCATAAACGTAGGTAAACACCACGGGTTTCTTCTTCACCGCTTTGACGGCCGCGGTCAGAACCGGCGTTGTCATGGCAATAATAAGCTCGACGTCTTCGTTGTCGAAGTTTTGCAGAATCGAAGGTATGTTGACGATCTCTGCCTGTGCATGCGCTTTACGCACTCGCAGGTTTTTGCCCTCGACAAAACCCAGATCCTTCAGTCCGCTGAAGAGTCCTTCCATGCAAGCATCGGCTCCGGGCTCGGGAGCGAAGTAAACAAGACCAACTTTAAAGATACTGGCCACCTGCGGGAGCTTGCCGCCAACTGCGGTGCGTTGATGCCGATCGGAGATCAGCAGTACAGCTGAAACGAGGAGGATCAGACTAAACCCGAATAACAGTCTTCGAATTACCATCCACATT
>Ga0207678_10005972_pt1 | contig 10841 bp, 9 predicted proteins | sample KBSC63metaG_FD_184319 | JGI IMG/M metagenome (GOLD analysis project Ga0207678, IMG submission 184319) | Corn rhizosphere microbial communities from Kellogg Biological Station, Michigan, USA - KBS C6-3 metaG (SPAdes) (version 2) | ecosystem: Host-associated > Plants > Roots > Rhizosphere > Soil ...
TCGAGCTGACCACGATGCAGATCGCTGAAGTAACCTGCACGCCGCCGGTCACCGAGTCCGAGCGCGGGCTGCGCGAGTACGTGGGCGACCCGGCCGAGGTGGCTCGCGCCGTGGCTGGGCACGACGTGCTGGTCGTGCACGGCGCGCCGGTCAGCGCCGAGGTGCTCGGCGCGGCCCCGCTGCGGCTGGTCTGCTGCGCCCGCGGCGGGCCGGTCAACGTGGACGTGGCGGCCGCGACCGACCGCGGCATCCCGGTGGTGAACACCCCGGGCAAGAACGCCGAGGCGGTCGCCGAGCTGACCATCGCCTTCGCCCTGCTGCTGATCCGGGCGGTGCCGCAGGCCAGCCGGTACCTGCTGGACGGGGGCGGCTTCGCCGAGTCGGTGTTCGAGGGGCGGGAGTTCTTCGGCGCCGAAGCGCCCAGCCTGACCATGGGCCTGGTCGGGCTGGGTCACGTCGGCCGCGAGGTGGCCCGGCGAGCCCGGGCGCTCGGCTTCGCCGTGCTGGGGTACGACCCCGAGCCGCCGGCTCTCCGGGACGAGAGCGACGTCGAGCTGGTGTCGCTCGACACGCTGCTGGCCCGCTCGGACATCGTCTCGCTGCACGCCCGGCTGACCCCGCAGAACCAGCGGATGTTCTCCCGCGACCGGTTCGCCCAGATGCGGCCCGGCGCGTACTTCATCAACACGGCGCGCGAGTCGCTGGTGGACGAGCGGGCCCTGCGCCAGGCACTGGAACAGGGCCGCCTCGGCGGCGCGGCGCTGGACGTGCTGGAGCGGACGGCGGACCGGCATCCGCTGCTGACGATGCCGAACGTCTTCGTCACCCCGCACATCGGCGGGGCCACCGCCGAGACCCTCGCCCGGGGCGCGCAGCGGGCGGTCACCGCGGTGGCCGAGCTGCTGGCCGGGCGGGTGCCCGCCAACGTGGTGAACCCGGCGGCCCTGCAAGCCCAGGTCATACATTGAAGCGCGGCCGGATGAGCGGACCGTACCTGCTGGCCATCGACGCGGGCACCGGGAGCTGCCGGGCCGTGCTGTTCACCGAGACCGGTGAGCAGGCCGGCGTGGGGCAACGCGAGTGGACCCACCACGAGCCGCCCGGCGTGCCCGGCGGCCAGGACTTCGACGTCGTGGCGGGCTGGCAGGCCATCGCCGCCTGCGTCCGGGACGCGCTGCGCTCGGCCAACAACGGGGCGGGCGCGGCCGGGGCCGACGTGGCGGCCGTCGCGGCGACAAGCATGCGCGAGGGCATGGTCCTGTACGACGCGGGCGGACGCGAGATCTTCGCCTGCCCCAACGTGGACAGCCGGGCCTTTGCCGAGGCCGAAGACCTCATCCGCGAGGGCGCCGCGGAGAAGATCTACGCCGAGGCCGGCGACTGGGTGTCCATCACCTCCCCGGCCCGGCTGCGCTGGCTGGCCCGGCACCGGCCGGACATCCTGGCCGCGACCGCCAGCCTGGGCATGCTCAGCGACTGGATCGTGTACCGGCTGACCGGCGAGCACGTGACCGAGCCCTCCTGCGGGTCCAGCTCGGGCATGTTCTCGCTGGCCGGCCGGCGCTGGTCGCAGACCATCCCGGCGCTGAGCGGCCTGCCCGCGGGGGTCTTGCCGCCGGTGGTGGACCCCGGCACGGTGGTGGGCGAGGTCAGCGCGGCGGCGGCCGAGGTGACCGGGCTGCGCCCGGGTACGCCGGTGGCCGCGGGCGGCGGTGACACCCAGCTCGGCCTGCTCGGCGCGGGCGCCCAACGGGACGAGTACACCGTGGTCGCCGGGACGTTCTGGCAGAACACGGTGCTGCTCGCCGAGCCGCTCATCGACCCGCAGATCCGGCTGCGGACGCTGTGCCACGTGATGCCGGGCGAGTGGATGCTCGAGGGCATCGGCTTCTACTGCGGGATGAGCATGCGCTGGTTCCGGGACGCGTTCTGCGACGCCGAGGTCGCCCTGGCCCGGGCCCGGGGCGTCGACCCCTACGTGGTGATGGAGGAGATCGCGGCCGCGGTGCCGGCCGGTTCCGGCGGCGTGATCGCGATCTTGTCCAACCTGATGAACGCCAGGCGCTGGGCGCACGCCAGCCCGTCGTTCCTCCAGTTCGACCTGGGCGACCCGGCGGCTTCGGGCCGCGGCGCCTGCGTCCGGGCGATCGAGGAAGCCGCCGCCTACGTTGCCCGCGGGCACCGGGACATCATCACCGAGCTGACCGGCCTGACGTTCGGCGAGGTCATCTTCACCGGCGGAGCGGGCCGCGGCCGGCTCTGGCCGCAGGTCATGGCCGACGTGCTCGGGGTGCCCGTGCACATCCCGGCCGTCACCGAGAGCAGCGCCCTGGGCGCGGCCATCTGCGCCGGCGCCGGCGCCGGCGTCTACTCGGACCTGCTCGAGCTGCGCCCGGGCCTGCGCCGCCGGACGGCCACCTTCGAGCCGGACCAGGCCGCCGCGGCGGCGTACGACGAGCAGTACGCCGCCTGGCGCGAGATCTACCGGCGGATGCTCGAGATCACCGACGACGGCCTGCTCAACCCGCTCTGGCGGGCGGCGGGCGCCTAGGGGAAGCGATGCCAGACAGCGAAGACCCCATCGAGGGCGCCCGGTTCGCTCCGTCGGTGCCCGCCCGGCACGAGCCCTTCCCGCTCAAGGGCTGCGGGGCGCTCGACTGGGGCATGCAGAGCAGGCTGGCCCGCATCTTCCGGCCGGACACCAGGCGCACCGTCATGCTCGCCATCGACCACGGCTATTTCCAGGGCCCGACCACCGGCCTGGAACGGGTGGACCTTTCTATCCTGCCGCTGCTGCCCTACGCGGACGCGCTGATGACGACGCGGGGCATGGTCCGCTCGACCGTCCCGCCCGCCTCGCGGGTCCCGATCGTGCTGCGCGCCAGCGGCGGGCCGAGCGTGCTGCGGGAACTGTCCGACGAGCGGCTCGCGGTCGGCATGGAGGACGCGGCCAGGATCAACGCGGCCGCCGTGGCGGTGCAGGTGTTCATCGGCGGGGAGCACGAGACCCAGTCCGTTCGGAACATGACCCGGCTGGTCGACGCCGGGCAGCGGTACGGCATCCCGGTGCTCGCCGTCACCGCGGTCGGCAAGGAGCTGACCAGGGACGCCCGCTACCTGCGGCTGGCCACCAGGATCTGCGCCGAGCTCGGCGCCCACTTCGTCAAGACCTACTACTGCGAGGAAGACTTCGACACGGTCGCGTCGGCGTGCCCGGTCCCGCTGGTCATGGCCGGCGGCAAGAAGCTGCCGGAACGCGACGCGCTCACCATGGCGTACCACGCGATCGAAAACGGTGCGGCCGGCGTGGACATGGGCCGCAACATCTTCCAGAGCGACACCCCCCAGGCGATGATCCGCGCGGTCGGGGCGGTCGTCCACGAATCCGTGAAGCCCGCGGACGCCTACGAGCAATACCTGCGCCAGCCAGCTCCGGCTGGGTGAGGAGGCGGCTTCATCGTGACCGCGGGACTGGAGATGAGCAGGGATGATCTGCGGCGGCCACTGCCGCTGCCCTACCACCCGCTCTACCGGTTCTACGAGGGCGGCGCGCTGACCAGGCAGTTCCGCGGCCTGCCCGAACGTCCCGACGACTGGTGGTCCGAAGACTGGGTGGGCTCGTGCACCTGCGCGGGCAACCCGGACCCGGACGGCCGCGTCCAGGGCCTGAGCACGGTGGACCTGCCGTCCGGCCAGGTCACGCTCAAGAGCCTGGCCGAGGCGTGGCCCGAGGAGATGGGAGACGCCAGCGTGCTGGTCAAGCTGCTCTCCCCGTCCGGCCCGGTGCCGCTGCACGCGCACCCGACGCGGGCCTGGGCCCGGCGGCACCTGGGGTCGCCGTTCGGCAAGACCGAGGCGTGGATCCTGCTGGACACGCCGGGCGACGGTACCGAACCCGCCTACGCCGGGATCGGCTTCCAGCCGGGCGTGACCCGGGAGTGGTTCGCCGACGCGGTGCGTCGGCACGACAACGCGGCGCTGCGCGCCAGCCTGCACCGCACCGAGGTGCACCCGGGCGAGGTGTACGTCGCGCACGCGGGCGTGCCGCACTACCTCGGGCCGCGGCTGTCGTTCATCGAGGTCCAGGAGCCGAGCGACCACATCGTGATCCCGGAGACGTCCGGCGAGGACGACCCGGGGGCGACTATGGGCCTGGGCTGGGACCTGGCCCTGGACATGATCAACTACGGCACGGCCGACGCCGCGAGCACGCTCGCCCGCGCCCGCCAGCGGCCGCGGGTGCTGCGGACCAGCCGCGGCTCGCGCGAGGTGCGGCTGTTCGCCGGCGACGTCACGGAATTCTTCGACGCCACCGTGCTCGAGGTGGCGGACGAGATCGAGGTCGCCGACGGCCGCTTCTCGATCGCGATCGTCACCGCCGGCGACGGGTGGGCCGAGGGTGATTTCGGCCGCCAGCCGGTCCGCAAGGGCCAGACGTTCGCCTGGCCGGCCAGCCTGTCCCTGCGCCTATGCGCCGGGCGGGCACCGCTCCGGGTGGTCCGCTGTCTGGGCCCGGCGACGAGGTAACACGGTGAGCGTGTCGCGGTGCCGCCACGCCAGCCGCAGCACGGCGGCGCCCGCCGCCTGCACCGGATCGCCGGTCACGACGCGGTCGATGACGTGCGCGGCGAACTCCCGCGCCGCGAGCACGCTGCCCTCGTCGTTGCGGCGCGGGTCCAGCCTGAACAGCTCGTCGAACACCCGGCTGTCGATCACCGCCACGGTGAGCAGGTCGGTGGCGTAGGTCAGCGGGTCGACGCCGAGGCCCAGGCACCACACCCGGATCTGGCCCCGGTCCAGCGCGGCAGCCATGTGCCGGGCGAACGGCCAGGACTGGTAGTCCACCGGCCCCGCCTCGTACTCTTCCGGGGTCCCGCGGAGTTCCTCGTCGAACTCGCGGAGCATGCACCGCCACAGCGAGAAGTCCTCCCGCTCGTGCCAGGAGGCCTCGCCGGACGGCTGGAACACGCCGACCGGGATCACCTGGTACATCCCGCCCGCGTGGCCCACCTTGGCCGGGTCCCGCCAGTGCATGAGGAACGACGCCCGCCCGGTGGCCGCGTCGAACCGGAGCGTCAGCGTGGTGATGGCCAGGTTAGCCGGGCGGCGGGTCAGGTCGCACGGGTCCGCGATCCGGGCGCGCGAGTCAGCTGGGAGCTGACCGAGCCGGGCAGCGGCGTACTCGTGCGCGGCCGCCTCGCCGGTGTCCACGCCGTCGAAGTAGCGGCCGCGGGTGAACGCGAGCCGGGGCTTGGTGAGGTCGGCCTCGGTCAGCCGGTAGGTGGGGCGGTTCTCGAACACGGCCGGCGCGGCCAGGTCCCGCAGCGCGTCCGAGTAGCTGCGGTAGCGGGTCCCGTCCGGCCGCTCGGGCAGCGCCGATGTAGTCAGGGGCGCCCCGGCCGGGGCGGGCAGGGGGGCGGCCGACGGGAAGAACTCGAGCTCGATGTCGTGCAGCGGGACAGGCTCGGATGGCTGCCACTGCGGGACGGCGAGCAGCGGGGTGCCGGCCATCCTGCGCTCGGCCGGATACGCCCCGGCCGCGTCGACCGCCAGGGCATGACGATGCTCCTGCAGGTACGAGCGCACCCGCAGCCACTCGGCCTGGCTGGCGGTCAGGGTCATCCCGACCCCGTTCTGGGCGCCGGGATGTGGTCGTCGGCCCAGAAGCTGATCAGCTCGTTCTCGGTCAGCGACTGCGGCGGCACGCCGCGCAGGGTACGGCCGGTGGTCAGGCTCCAGCTGGTAATGAGCACCCGGGCGAGCAATTCGTCCTCCTTAAAAGCGAGCGGAGTCACAGCCGCAGCCGGCGGGACAGGTCCGAGGCGAGCATTCCTTCCGGGTCGAGCCCGGCCCGCAGCTTGCGGAACTCCTCGAGCCGCGGGTACATCTCCGCCAGCGTGCCGGGCGGCACGCGGGAGTCCTTGGCCAGGTAGACCCGGCCGCCCGCGTCGACGACCAGCCGGTCGAGCGCGGCCAGCAGGCCGTCAAGCCCGGCGGTGCGGGCGGGTACGTCGAGCGCGAGCGTCCAGCCGGGCGCCGGGAACGAGAGCAGCCCGGGGTCGCCCTCGCCGAACCGCTTGAGCACGGTCACGAAGGAGGCGGCGCGAGCCCGGCTGACCAGCTCGAAGGAACGGCGCACCGCGGCCTCCTGGCCGAACGGCACCACGTACTGGTACTGCCGGAAGCCGCCGGGCCCGTAGACGCGATTCCAGTTCCTGATCGCGTCCAGCGGGTGGAAGAACGCGCCGATGGTCTGCAGCTCGCCCTGCCGGGAGCGGGGCGCGCGGCGGTAGTAGGCCTCGTTGGCCAGCGCCACCGAGTACCGGTTGATCAGGCCGGGCGGCACCCGGGGCGGCACGCCGAGCCGGGCGCCGGGCCGGAACGCGAACGGGTCGGCCCGTTCCGCGGCCGGCAGGTCGGCGGGCTCGGCGAAGTCGCCGCTGGTGACCACGGACCGGCCCAGCCTGGCGCCCCGGGCCAGGCTGTCCGACCAGGCCACCGTGTAGCCGAAGGACGTGTCGTGCTCGGCCAGGACGGCCATCGTCTCGTCGATGTCGGCGGTGCGCACGGTGTCCACCCTGACCCGCGCGGTGGCCACCCGCTTGAGCTGGATCACGGCCCGCACGATGAGCCCGGTCAGGCCCATGCCGCCCGTGGTGGCCCAGAACAGCTCGGGATCGGACCGTTCGGTCACCGTGCGGAGCTCGCCGCCGGGCAGGACGATGTCGGCCGACCGCACGTGCCGGGCGAAGCTGCCGGCCACGTGGTGGTTCTTGCCGTGCACGTCGGCCGCGATGGCGCCGCCGACCGTCACCTGCCGGGTGCCCGGGGACACCGGCACGAACCAGCCGGCCGGCAGGCCCGCCACCATGAGCTGCTCCAGGCTGACGCCGGCCTCGCAGGTCGCCAGGCCGGTGTCCGGGTCCAGGTCGAGGATCCGGCTCAGCCGGGCGGTGGAGATCACCACGCCGCCGTCGCACTGCGCGGCGTTGTTGTAGCTGCGGCCGAGCCCGCGGGCGATCATGCCGCGGCCGCTCCCGGAGGTCTCCAGCAGCCGGGCCGCGCCGGCCACGGTGGCCGGCGCGGCCAGCTCGGCCCTTGACGGCGAAATCCGGCCCCAGCCGGTGAGGCTCACGGTGCGGGTTGCCATAGTGTCCGAATGGTAGCCGTAGGCCTGAAGCGGCCGCCCAAGACCCGGAGCCGATAATGCGCAGGATCGCCGCCACGCTGGCCGGCCTGCTCGCCGTGGCCGCCTGTAGCTCGCCGGCCGCCGTGCGGTCAACCACGGTGCCGTCCGGACCGTCCCCGTCGCGGCCGCCGGGCAGCACGGCGACCATCCGCGCTACCGCGTCCCCGGTGGCCCGGCCCCGGCCAGCCCCGCCGCGGGTGGCGGTGACCCGGATGCGGACCCCGGACGGTTCGGTGATGACCGTCGCGACCTTCAGCGGCCCGCTGACGTACGTCCTGCACGACGGCAGCGTGGACCCCGGCCCGGCGGCAGGCCGGGTCAAGGCCGGACCCGCGGTGCGCGGCACCGAGCGCAGGCGGCTGCTGGCCGCGTTCAACGGCGGATTCAAGCTGTCCCAGGGCGTAGGCGGCTATGAGCAGGAGGGCCACGTGGCCGCCGCGCTGCGGCGGGGCCTGACCAGCCTGGTGATCGACCGCTCGGGGCGGGCCAGGATCGGGATCTGGGGCCACGGCGTGCCCGCGCCGGGCGAGGCGGTGTACAGCGTCCGGCAGAACCTGCCGCCGCTGGTCCTGCACGGCAAACCCACCGCGGCGGCGGCCGACTGGGGCCTGTGGGGGGCCACGCTCGGCGGCGGTGAGTACGTCGCCCGCAGCGCGCTTGGCCAGGACGCGGCCGGCCACCTGGTGTACGCCGCGAGCATGTCCGCGACCCCGGCCGACCTGGCGAGCGTGCTGGCCTATGCGGGCGCCCAGATCGCGATGGAGCTCGACATCAACCCGGAGTGGGTGCAGCTCGACGTGGCCCATCGGCCCGGCGGGCCGCTGCGCGCCGCGATCCGCGGCCAGAGCCGGCCGGCGAATCAGTTCCTGCTCGGCTGGGCCAGGGACTTCATCGCCGTGCTGGCCCCGGCCGGCGCGGGAGGGTAAGACCCGGCCCGTTCGGGATATTTGGGGGCCGAACGGGCCGGGCTCACCTGCCTGCTACCGGCCTGGAGGCAATCCTGGGTTCAGACCGGGGCGACCGCGCGGTCGGCGGTCTCCATGTCCTTGTAGAAGCGGCGGTGCACCCGGAGCTTCTCGTTCCCGGCCGGGACTTGGTGCCAGACGCCGGAGCCCGGGCCGAGCCGGGTCGACCTGGGCAGCTCGGTCACCACGCCGCGGGCCGTCTTCATGCTGGACTTCCCGGCGTCGAGCACCACGATGCGGTTCGGCGTGACGGCCAGGATCCGGTAGTGGTTCAGCCCCAGGAAGACAAAGATGCCGGTCAGCCCGGCGAGCCACTGGCTCGCCGTCTGCGCGCCGATCACGGCCTGGATCGGCTCACCGGGCCGCAGGTACGGGGCGGCGGATTCGCGCATGGAGTCGCGCAGGGCCACGAGAATCACCTCAAAAGTGTCGTTAGCTTTCATGCGTGCGGCGGTCCATCCCGTGCCGCTGCGTTCCACTCCGGGGCGCCGGGCCCACCCGGCGGCCGAGGTCAGCCGGGCCAGTAGGAGCAGCGGACGCCGGTGTGCACGGTCTGGCGCAGGTGCTCGCCGATGACGCCGTCGGCTTCGGTGATCCGGGCCAGCGCCCGGCGGATGGCCTTGCCCACCGCGACCCGGGCGCGCTCGGGCTGGTCGGGGAAGGCCCTGGTCCGGCCGCCGAACCCGGCCGCGCTGGAGAGCTGGGCGACCAGCCAGTCGCGTTCGGCCCTGGCCTGGCGGGCCCGGTCGGGTTCCAGCTCGTCGATCTCGGTATCCAGCCGCTTGAGCCGGCTCCGGTACTCGGCGATGGCCTCCGGGTCGAGGACGCGCTGCGCCGCCCCGGCCTCGCCGCTCGTCCCGCTCAGCCCGGCCAGGCCCGCCACCAGGTCGGCCGCCTGGATCTCCTGGCGCGGGTTGGCGATCAGCACCGCCAGGTGGACCATGCCGATGCTGTCCTCCACCAGGACGCCGCGGCCGCGCAGGGTCAGCCGCCACTTGCGGCCGACCCGCTGGATTTCGGCCACGGCCGGGGCCGGGGCCGGGGTTGCCGCCGGGTAGTCGGGCACCGGCAGGCCCGCCGAGGCCGCCTCGGTCGTGGCCGCGTCGAGCTCGCGGCGCGCCGCGTCGGCGTCCCCGGGCGAGCCGCGCAGCGCGTGCGCCTGGGCCAGCCGCTGCCGGGACGCCACCAGCGCGGGCCAGTGCGCCAGGGCGAGGTTGTGCTGGACGGCCGCGGTCAGGTGCTCGATGGCCAGGTCGAGCTGCCGGGAGGTGAGGGCGGCCACGCCGAGGGCGTGCTGCACCGAGCCGAAGCAGGTGATGCCGAGGCTGCCGATCATCGGCAGGTGCGCGTGCGGGCGGAGCAGCTCGTAGGCCCGGGCCGCCACGTCGGGCTCCTCGAGCAGGTACGCGGCCTCCACCACGCCGTTCATCGTGACCAGCCAGCTGCTCGATCTGGGCAGCGCGGCCAGGTCGCTGCCGCACAGCGCGGCCAGCGCGCTGGCGGCCTTGGGCCGGTCCCCGCTCAGCGCCGCGGCGACGGCCAGCGCGGCGACCGCGGAGTTGTCCACCGCGGACAGCACCGGGGAGTGCACCCGGTCGTCCAGCATCGGCAGCAGCTCGGTCAGCCGCCCCTGGTACCAGCGGATCGTCACCAGCTGGGCGGCGGACCACCAGGCGTGATCGGCGTCGCCCGCGGCCGCGCCGCGGCTGGCGCAGACCGCGGCCAGCGCCTCGGCGTCGGCGAACCGGCCCGCCCTGATGGCCAGCATCACGTCGATCGCGCTGGCCACGAAGCCGACGGCGAGGTGGTCGTGCTGGGCGAGGTGGTCCTTCAGCTCGCCCAGCAGCCGCCCGGCGTGCGGGTCGCCCGCGCAGTACGCGTCGGCCGTCTGCCAGAGCAAACCCATCAGCAGGTCGCTGTGCCGCTCGGTGCGGAAGCTCGCCTTGGTCAGCTCGACGGCCAGCTCGCGGCGCGCGCTGACGTGCTCGGGGCCGAGCAGGCAGTGGTGGGCGATGCGGAGGGCCTCGGCGAGGAGTTCGGGATCCCCGGCGGCGCGCACCTCGTCCAGCGCGGCCAGCACGGCGGCGTGCGTGCCGCGGGCGTAGTCCGCCTCCCCCGCCAGCCGGGTGCGGACCCGCAGGGCCAGGGCCGACCGGGGGTCGAGCAGCGCGAGCACGTGCTGCAGCCGCGCCTCGAGCAGCACGGTGCTGGTGACGGTGCGGCGCTCGGCCACCCACAGGCCGGCCAGGCCCAGCGCGGCCAGCGCCATCGACTCCGCGTCGCCGGCGCGTTCGGCCAGCCGGTAGGCGCGCTCGAAGCTGTCCCGGCTAGCCTGCAGGTCGCCGGCCTCGTGCTGGGCGCGGATCCCGTCCGCGAGCGCGCCCTTGAGCTCGTCCGGGGGGACCAGTTCCAGGCGCCGAGAAGGCATCGTCCCGCCTGCCTCGCCCGTCATAGGGCCAATGTATTCGGGGCGGCTCGGCACCGTCGAGGCTATGGCGGATGCCAGGTGACGGCGGTGTCGGCCCACGGGAGCGCCGGTCGCCGGGGCTGTGTCAGTATTGCGCCGCTCTGCGCCCGGCGGCGGTCCGCCAGCTTGCAGTACTTACTGCATGCAGTAAGTACGGAGCACGAGGCGCGGGCGGCGCTTCAGTCACTGCGGCACCACCCCGTACCGTTGCCAGACGCAC
>Ga0207678_10005977_pt1 | contig 10830 bp, 6 predicted proteins | sample KBSC63metaG_FD_184319 | JGI IMG/M metagenome (GOLD analysis project Ga0207678, IMG submission 184319) | Corn rhizosphere microbial communities from Kellogg Biological Station, Michigan, USA - KBS C6-3 metaG (SPAdes) (version 2) | ecosystem: Host-associated > Plants > Roots > Rhizosphere > Soil ...
CCCCGGCATCTCATTCTCAATCGCTACCGGCAAAAAATGCTCGGTGCGTCCCTGCTTGCCGCTCTCGATCAGCACTTGACGCGTTGAACCAATCTCTGCCGCCAATCGCTCCTGCAACGCAGCCTCACCAGTCGCGCGCAATCGTTTCGCACGCTCCTTGATCGCCTCGCCGGCGACCTGCGGCATCCGTGCCGCCGGGGTGCCCGGACGTTTCGAGTAGGGAAACACATGCAGGAAGGTTAGATCGCACTCCGCCACCAGATCCTGCGAGCGCGCGAACATCTCTTCCGTCTCGGTCGGAAAGCCAGCGATGATGTCGGCACCAAGCGCGATATCAGGACGCAGCCCTCTCACCTGCGCGCAGAACTCGATCGCGTCACGGCGCGAATGCCGCCGCTTCATCCGCTTCAGAATCAGGTCGTCGCCGGACTGCAACGACAGATGTAGATGCGGCATCAGCCGCTCGTCGTCGGCGATGACATCGAGCAGGTCGCGATCGGCTTCGATGGAGTCGATCGACGAAATCCGCAGGCGTTTCAGTTCCGGCACATGCCGCAGAATCTGCTTGGTCAGTTGTCCCAATTTCGGCGTGCCCGGCAGGTCGGCGCCGTAACTCGTGAGATCGACGCCGGTCAATACGATCTCGGCATGCCCGCGCTCGACCAGTGCGCGGACCTGATCGACCACAGCGCCCATCGGCACCGAACGCGAATTGCCGCGGCCATAGGGGATGATGCAGAAAGTGCAGCGGTGGTCGCAGCCGTTCTGCACCTGTACGAACACCCGCGGCAGGCCGCTCTGAAAACCTTCGAGCAGATGCGGTGCCATCTCCGTAACCGCCATGATGTCGGCGACAGCAATTTTCTCGCTTGTCGCGATACCAAAACCGCTATCGAACGCCGCGCGCGCATCGCGCCAGGCCTCGCTGCGCATCTTTTCGTCGTTGCCGACGACGCGGTCAACCTCAACCATCCCAGCGAACATTTCGGGCTGGGTCTGCGCCGCGCAGCCGGTGACGACAATGCGCAAGCCTGGCCGCTCGCGCTTCAGCCGCCGGATCGATTGCCGCGCCTGTGCCACTGCTTCATTGGTGACCGCGCAGCTATTGATGACGACGGTGTCGGAAAGCCCGGCATTCTCTGCCTCGCGAGCGATCACCTCGGATTCAAACGCGTTGAGGCGGCAACCAAAGGTGATGACGTCGACACTCATCGTCAGGCGACGCTGGCGAACAGCGCCGGATCGAATCGCCCCTCATATTCGAAATCGGCGGTGCCCGTCATCAGCACGTGATCGTCACGCTCGCGCCATTCGATCGCGAGCTTTCCGCCCGGCAGCGAGATTTCGACAACACGATTGGCGCGCTTCAGCCGCGCCGCCGCAACCGCGGTCGCGCAAGCCGCCGAACCGCACGCCCTCGTCAGGCCAGCGCCGCGCTCCCAGGTGCGGATCGTGATGTGATCGCGATCGGCAATATGGGCGAGCGTGATGTTGGCGCGCTCGGGAAAGATCGGATGATTTTCCAATAGCGGCCCGAAGCGGCCGAGATCATAGGCGTTGACGTCGTCGACCCAGAAGATCGCGTGCGGATTGCCCATGTTGAGGACCGAGGGCGAATGCAGCACGGGTGCGTCGATCGGCCCGACCTGCAGTTCGATGTAGCGGGTGTCGCGAAACTCTTCGGCGAGCGGAATATCCTGCCAGCCGAATTTCGGCGCGCCCATGTCGACGGTGTACAGATCGGGAGCCGGTCCCTGCCAGCAATTCAACAGGCCGGCCTTGGTCTCGAAGGTGACGGCGGTCTGGCCGGTCTTCTCGAACAGGCGGCGCACGACGCAGCGCATGCCGTTGCCGCAGGCGCCCGCTTCCGAGCCGTCATTGTTATAGATGCGGATGAAGGCCTCGGTGCCCTGCAGCCGTGGCGGCTGCAGCACCATCAGCTGGTCATACGGCACGCCGCCCGCGGGCGAGGCGACCGCGCGCGCTTCCTCCGCCGTCACCGCCGCCGGCTTGTCGCGCAAGTCCACCACGACGATCTCGTTGCCGATACCGTTCATCTTGGCAAATGCGTGATTGGCCAGCGCGCTCATGGAATTTCCCAATTTATGCCTGTCTTATATGGCCAATGATGGCGCGATGACCAGCCCGCAGGGGCGCATGACGCATCTGTCATGGGACGAAAGCAGGACTTGCGTGTTAGGAATGGCAATACCTCTGCGGGCATGACCGGGACACGCTGCGACCGCGCGGGATCGGATGGAGAAGAGTTAAAATGAACCGTATCAGGACTTTCCGCTCGGCCATGATCGCGCTGATCCCGATGGCTGCACTCGCGTTCGGCGGAACTGCGCTGGCGCAATCGCCGGCGCCTGCGGCATCTCCGACCCCAAACCCATCGGCGACGCCGGCACCGGCGCCATCCGCCGTGCCCATCCCGCCGCCGGCGGAAACCAGGTCACCGGCGGACATGCCCTCAACCGCCCAGACGCCCGCACCGGTACCCCCACCTGCCGCCACGGTTCAGACCGCCGACCCCTTTGGCGAGCAGTTTTCGCTGGAGCCCAAAAAAGTGGTGCTCATGAAAGGCACCGCCAATTGGGATGCGGCCTTCGACACCCTGATGGATTCGTTCAAGGCGCTGACTGCGCTGCTCGACAAGCAGGGCATCAAGGCCACGGGCAATTCCATGATCGTCTACACCTCGACCGACGACACCGGCTTCACGTTCCTTGCCGAAATTCCGGTCGATCAGGATCCGAAGAACCTGACCAAGGACATGAGCATCGGCAAATCGCCCGAAGGCAAGGCGCTGAAGTTCGTCCATCGCGGCTCCTACGACAATATGGACAATACCTATGAGGCGATCACCAATCACCTCGACGACAAGAAGCTGGAAGCCAAGGACACGTTCATCGAGGAATACATCACCGACCCGCTGAAGACGGCGGAAGACAAGCTTGTCATCAACGTCTATGTGCCGCTGAAATAAGCCGCATGAAACACCCGTTCGCATTGGTCGTCGCCACCGCCGCGCTGCTGGCCACACCTGCCGTGGCGCAACCGGTCCCGCCAGCCGCGATCTCCGTGACCGGCGAAGCCAGCGTGTCGGTGCCGCCGGATCTGGCACAGGTCGACGGCGGCGTGACATCCGACGGCAAGACCGCACGCGAGGCGTCCGATACCAACAATGCGGCGATGGGCAAGGTGCTGCTGGCGCTGAAGGGCGCCGGTATCGATGAGAAGGATTATCAGACCTCGCGGCTGTCGCTGCAGCCGCAATACGCCCCGAACCGTTCCGGGCCATCCCCCGTCGTCGGTTACCGCGCCAGCAATCGCGTCACGATTCGGGTGCGCGACATAACTAAGGTCGCCAATGTGATCGACGTGCTGGTAGGCGCCGGCGCCAACGAAGTCGGCGGCATCAATTTCATGGTGTCGCAGGCCTCGAAACTGCTCGACGATGCCCGCGAGAAGGCGGTGGCCGACGCGCGCCGCAAAGCCGACATCTACGCCAAGGCTGCCGGCGTGACGCTTGGCGAGCCGCTGAGTATTTCCGAGGAAGGCTCTTCCGTGCCGCTGTATCGCGGCAAGATGGCAGCGCCCATGGCGGCCGGAGCGCAGGTGGCGCAAGGCGAAGAGACGCTGTCGGTGACGGTCAGCGTCACCTGGGCGATCAAGCCGAAGGAATAGTGATCGACTGAGGCCGCGTGCGCAGACCTCATCCTGAGGAGCGCGCCCGGCGCGCGTCTCGAAGGATGAATACGGCCCTCGTGCTTCGAGACGGCGCTAAAGCGCCTCCTCAGCATGAGGGATTACGGTTACGCATTCTGCAACCTCGGTCGTTCCGGCAAACGCCGGGACGAAAAGCTACCGCTCGTGCAAAACCTCCTGCTGATATCGCAGCAGCGGCGACAGCAGGTAGCTCAGGATGGTGCGCGATCCCGTCTTGATCTCCACCGTCACGGCCATGCCCGGCGACAAATCGACCGTCCGTTCGTCGATCTGCATCCTGGTGCGGTCGAGAGAAATGCGCGCGCTGTAGTTCAGCTCCTGGCCCTTCGGTTCGCTGGAGTCGTTCTGCGATCCCAGCTTGCGGTCGCCGGAGCGGTCCTGCGGCTGATCGCGGATGATGGCGTCCTGCGAGACGCTGAGCACCTCGCCACGCAGCAGGCCGTAGCGGGTGAAATTGAAGGTATCGATCTTGATCTCGGCTTCCTGTCCGGAATGGATAAAGCCGATGTCGCGGTTCGACACGACAGCCTCGATTTCGAGCCGCCCGTAGCTGGGGACGACGACCAGCAAGGCCTGCGCAGGCGTGACGACGCCGCCGACCGTATGGATCGCGAGCTGCTGGACGACGCCGTCCACCGGCGCAGCAAGTTTTTGCAGCCCGGTCTTCCGCTCGGCCTTGATCAGGTCCTGGGCGAGCCCGCTCGCCTTTTGCTCGGCCTTCGTCAGGTCGTCCGACAATGAGCGCCTGTATTCGGCGACCGCCTGGCCGCGCGTCTCGCGAATCGCCGCAGCGGCAGCCTCCGCTTCCTGCAGATGGCTCTTCTGAACATTGAGCTCCTCCTGCTGTTCGACCAGCAACTGGAGGATTTCGAAATAGGTGATCTTCGAACTCAGTTCTTTTTCCATCAGCGTCTTGCGGATATCGACGCGCTGCTGGACCACCGGAATCATCGACTCGAGCTTGTGGATCGTCGCTCCGATCGTCGCCTGCTCGGCTTCCTTTTGCGCCTGCTGGCGCGAAAGTGCGGCGATCTTGGCGCGGTGCTCGGTCACCTGGTTCTGCAACATCTGACGCTGGGTGCCGACCAGGATCGGGTCCGCCCCGGGAGGCGGCGTCAAGTCGGCCGTTTGGTCGTCGCTCGCCGCAAGCGCGGCGCGCAGCCGCGCGACATTGAGTTGCTCGGCAAGGAGGTCGTTGCGAAGGTGATCACGTTCCGCCGCGTTGACGGTCGGATCAAGCTCGACCAACACATCGCCGGCTTTGACGGCCTGTCCGTCCTGCACGTGGATCGCACGCACCACACCGGTCTCGAAAGGCTGAATGACCTTGGTGCGGCCGTTCGGCACGATCTTGCCGGCGGCAGAAGCCACGATGTCGACCGTGCCCCACCAGGACCAGGCCAGCGCCACGCAGAACAGCAGCGCAATCGTCGCCGCGATCGCGCGACCGATCGGCGACGGCGGCGTCTCCACGATCTCGAGTGCGGCCGGAAGAAAAGCAAGCTCCTCGCCATGCCTGTCACGCTTGCGCCGGAACGGAATGACGGTTTCGGTCCGCTTGACCGGCAGGGCGCCGCTAGCCGACTTCATAGATGCCTCCCTGCAGCCGGTGCAGCGCCGCATAGCGGCCACCGGTCTTGATCAGCGCGTCATGGGTGCCGTCCTCGACCAGGCGGCCGTGCTCGAGCGTGACGATGCGATCCGCGGCCCGCACGGTCGAGAGCCGGTGCGCAATGATGAGAACGGTTCGTCCCTTGGCGATCTCCTTCATGTTGTGCTGGATGATGCGCTCGCTCTCATAATCGAGCGCGCTCGTCGCCTCGTCGAAGATCAGGATGCGCGGATCCGCGATCAGTGCGCGGGCGATGGCGATGCGCTGGCGCTGGCCGCCCGACAGGGTCGAGCCGCGTTCGCCGACGATCGTATCGTAGCCTTCATCGAGTTCGAGGATGAATTCGTGCGCCCCGGCGAGCGTCGCTGCCGCAATGACACGTTCCATCGACATCGCCGGATCGGCGAGTGCGATATTTTCGCGGACCGAACGATTGAACAGCACATTTTCCTGCAGCACGACGCCGATCTGCCGGCGCAACCACCAGGGATCAGCCATGGCGAGATCGACACCGTCGATCATCACCCGCCCGCTTTCCGGCACATAAAGGCGTTGGACGAGTTTCGCGAATGTGCTCTTGCCCGATCCCGACGGTCCGACGATGCCGACCACCTGGCCTGCCGGGACATCGAAGCTGACATCGTGCAGCACTTCTCGTCCGTTGACGCGATAGCGGAAGGTGACGTGGTCGAAACTGATATTGCCGCGGATCGCGGGCAGTCTCGCCCGCGAGGGCGTAAAGGTCGGCTCCGCGGTGGTATTGAGGATATCGCCCAGCCGCTGCACCGACAGGCGCGCCTGGTGAAAGTCCTGCCAGATCTGCGCGAGACGCAGCACCGGTGCGCTGACCCGGCCGGCCAGGATATTGAAGGCCACGAGTTCGCCGACCGACAGGCCGCCTTCGATCACGAGCCTCGCGCCGAAATACAGGATGCCTGCGGTCACGACCTTGCTGATGAACTGCACCAGCTGGCTCGCGGTGTTGCCGAGACTCAAGACCCGGAAACTCGCCGATACATAGCCCGCAAGCTGCTCTTCCCAGCGCCGCTGCATCTGCGGTTCGACCGCCATGGCCTTGACTGTCTCGATCCCGGTTACGCTTTCGACCAGAAAGGCCTGGTTTTCGGCGCCGCGCCGGAATTTTTCGTCGAGCCGCCGCCGGAACAATGGCGTCATTCCCGCCGAGATCGCGATGTAGAACGGGAACGAGCCGAGCACGATCCAGGTCAGCAACGGCGAATAGGCAAACATCACGGCCAGGAACACGACGGTGAAGAGCAGGTCGATGGCAAGGGTAAGCGCCGAACTGGTGAGAAAATTACGAATGTTCTCCAGCTCACGTACCCTCGCCACGGAATCGCCGACCCGCCGAGCCTGAAAATAGGCCATCGGTAGCGCCAGCAGATGGTTGAACAGTCGAGCGCCGAGCTCGACGTCGATGCGGTTGGTGGTGTGGGCAAACAAATAGGTCCGCAGAATTCCCAGAACGGTCTCGAACATCGAGATCGCCACCAGGCCGATCACCAGCACATCGAGCGTGCTGAGGGAGCGGTGCACCAGCACCTTGTCGATCACCACCTGGAAGAACAGCGGTGAGACCAGCGCAAACATCTGCAGGAAGAATGAAGCGAACAGCACCTCGCTCAGGAGACGGCGATATTTGTGAATGGCGCCGAGAAACCAGGTGATGTCGAAACGGCGGCCAATGTCGGATAATCCAACCCGGCGTGTCATCAGGATCAGGTCACCGTCCCACAGTTCGAGAAGTTCGGCGCGCGTCATCATTGCGGGCCGGGAATTCTGCGGCGACTGCACCAGGACCTCGTCTTCGCCAGCCTTGGCGAGCACCATGAACCTGCCGTCACGCAGACCGGCGATTGCCGGCAGCGGCATCTTCGCGAGCCGCGACCAGCTGGTCCGGCAGGATCGCGCCTTGAGTCCAAAATCCTTGGCGCACCGGAGAATCTCCGATGCGCCAATCTTGTTTGTTCCGAGCCGATGCCGGATCTGCTCACGATCGGCCGCGACACCCTGGAAATGCAGCAACGTCACGAGGGCTTCCAGACCCGAATCGACTTCGTTGCAGTCGGCCTGCGTACTCATTGCTCGTTCTCCAGGGTGTCGCTGCGATCACGCGTGCTGTGACACCGCGAGCAATGGAGTCTGGCCGGCCTGCGGATCGGCCATCGGCGCCGCACCGTGGCCCTCACCCGCCGTGACGAAGCTCGATGCCATGAACTGCGTGAGCAAAGCGGCACCACCCGGCACCGGCTGGCTCGTGACCGGCGTGGATGCCAAAGCCCCACCACCCTCCTGAATGAGGACGTTGTTGCCAGTTCCGCCGTCGAGCACATCGAACCCGGGTCCGCCGATCAGGACGTCATCGCCGGCTCCACCGGTCAGGGTGTCATTGCCGGCACCGCCGATGAGGATGTCATCGCCGTCGCCGCCATTGGCGGTAAGGGAGATACCGGGCTGGAGGCCTGTCGCTTCGATTACGTCGTCGCCACCGAGGCCATTGATCACGATGCGATCGTTGGAATCGAAGTGCGAGATCGTCACCGTTTCGGCAAGACCCGTGACAGTGACCACGCCGTTGCTCTCGGTGATATGGATGACGTCACTGGCGCCGGTGCCGTTGATGATGACGGTATCCGCCGCGTCGTCGTTGCCGCCCAGGTCGAGGTTGACCTGACTGACATTGGTTCCGGTCAGATCGTTGACCGTGATGGTGTCAGCGCCGCCGAGGGCGTTGAACTGGATGTTCTCGACACCATTGAGATCCATGGTGATGTTGGCAACGTCGCGCGTAAACTGTGCGCGGCTGCCATTGGCCGAGATATTAATGTTCTCGTTGATGTTCGCGCCGTTGAACAAGAGCGTGTCGGTACCGCTTTGCCCCTCGACGGTGTCGCTGCCATCGCCGGGATTCCAGACGAAGGTGTCGTTGCCGGCGCCGAGAAGTGCCGTGTCATTGCCGCGGCCACCGTTGACGAGATCATCGCCGGCGCTGCCCTTGATGACGTCATCGCCGTCGCCGCCATTGAGCGTGAGCTTGACCTGGCCGGCCTTGACCGAGGACGCGTCGATAGTGTCGTTGCCGGTGAGACCATTGACGACGAGCGTGTCGTTGGCAGCCTCGACGCCACTGACCGTCACCTGTGCGGCCAATCCCTTGACCGTCACCGTGCCGTTGTTACTGGTGACGCTGATGTTGTCGTCACCGGCGGTACCGTTGACGTTCACGGTGTCCGCCGCACCATCGCCCGCTCCGAGCGACGACAGGTCGATGGCCACCTGGGTGACGCCGGTACCGGTCAGGTCGTTTACCGTGATCGTATCGGCACCTCCGACAGCCGCAACATTGATACGCTCGACACCGTTGAGGTCCATGGTGATGGCTCCGACGTCGCGGGTCAGCCGCACCCGGCCGCCATTGGCCGAGATGTCCATAATCTCGCCGATGTTGGAGCCGTTGAACTGCATCGTGTCGGTGCCGTCCTGGCCCTCGACGGTGTCGCTGCCGTCACCGGGATTCCAGACGAAGGTATCGTTACCGGAACCAAGCAAGGCCGTATCGTTGCCACGTCCACCGTTGACGGTGTCGTTGCCGTCGCCGCCGAGCAGCATATCGGCGCCATCGCCGCCAGTAATCGTGTCGTTGCCCGCACCACCGTCGATGGTGAGGTGGATCAGGTTGGCGAGGCCATTGCTCGCGGTGATGGTGTCGCTGCCATTGCCGCCATTGATGACGAGCGTGTCGTTGCTGGCCTCGCTGCCAGTGACATTGACCTGTTCGGCCAACCCGCTGACCTGGACGGAACTGCCGGTGGATACGATCTGGATCTGATCGCCGCCGCCGGTGCCGCTAACGGTCACGGTGTCCGCCAGACCGTCACCGGCACCGCTGCCGGGTGTCCCACTCAGATCGATATTGACCTGCGTGATGCTGGTCTTGCTCAGATCTCCGACCGTAATATTGTCGGCACCGCCGAGCGCCACGAGATTGATACGCTCGATGCTGTTGAGGTCCATGGTAACGGCGCCGACGTCACGGGTCAGCCGCGCGCGATGTCCATTAGCCGAGATATCGAACCTCTCGCTGATATTCGCACCGTTGAACTGGAGCGTGTCGCTGCCGTCGCCGCCGTCGACCGTGTCGCTGCCGTCGCCGGGATTCCAGACGAAGGTGTCGTCGCCGGTGCCGAGCTGAGCGTTGTCGTTGCCGCGGCCGCCGTTGATCAAATCATTGCCGTCCCCGCCGATCAACGTATCGGCGCCGTCACCACCAGTGATGGTGTCGTTGCCGGCGCCGCCGTCGAGGGTGAGCGTGATGAGGCTGGCGAGGCCATTGCTCGCAGTGATGACGTCATCGCCGCCATTGGCGTTGACCACGAGATTCTCGGTGGTGCCGATATCGAGCGAGAAGGGAGCGGGGCTGACGCGATCGAAGCGAACGCGCGTGCCATTGGCCGTGATGGTGAACACCTCGGCGCCGTTGCCGCCATTGACCTCGGCGGTGTCGTTGCCGTCGCCGCCTTCCATCAGATCGGTTCCCTCACCGGGATTCCAGATCATGCGGTCATTGCCGGCTTCGCCGAACATCTGGTCGTCGCCGACTCCACCGGTGAGCGTGTCGTTGCCGGCGCCTCCGAACAGCATATCGTTGCCGCCCTTGCCGAGCAGGATGTCGTTGCCGGAACCGCCGAACAGCAGGTCATTGCCCGAGCCGCCGGTGAGGATGTCGTTGCCCGCGCCACCGAACAATTGCGCAGCGGGCAACGCGCCATTGGTCTCATCGAGACTGATCGTGTCGTTGCCACCGGTTCCAAACACCTGGATCAGGGATGTGTTGGCGACCGTCGGAGTTCCGCCCGTGACGGCGACGGCACCGCCGTTAACCAATATTCGGCCCGCCGCATCGCGGCTCATTATGATGCTGTTGTCGGCGTTGTCGTCGGATACTGAAAGGAAGCCGGGGGAAAAGGTTGCCTTGATGGCCATTCTCAAAAGTCCTTCTGAAGATCCACCCCCTAGTCTCGTGGTTAGAGACAGCCCACTTGACAGACTTGAAGCCGCGCTCCAGACCTTCTTGAATTCTTCTCCAGATTTCCTGATTGTTTTCTCGAATGTGATATAGTTCACAGCCCGGTCACAGCGCCGGCAGAGGCACCGCGTGCTCTTTCTCTTTGCCGATCACATCCTCGATACCGGCCGTCGCGAGCTGCGACGCGGACCGGAATCAATCGAGGTTGAGCCGCAAGTCCTCGATCTGCTGATCTACCTGATGCAGAATCGCGATCGGGTCGTCAGCAAGGACGATCTCATTGCGTCCGTCTGGGGCGGACGGATCGTATCGGACACGACGCTGACAAGCCGCATCTACGCGGCGCGAAGGGCGATCGGCGACAGCGGCCGGGAACAGAAGCTGATTCGCACGATCGCGCGTAAAGGCATGCGCTTCATCGGGGAAGTGTGCGCGCAAG
>Ga0207678_10005979_pt1 | contig 10830 bp, 10 predicted proteins | sample KBSC63metaG_FD_184319 | JGI IMG/M metagenome (GOLD analysis project Ga0207678, IMG submission 184319) | Corn rhizosphere microbial communities from Kellogg Biological Station, Michigan, USA - KBS C6-3 metaG (SPAdes) (version 2) | ecosystem: Host-associated > Plants > Roots > Rhizosphere > Soil ...
GCGGTGGGGCGGGTGCAGCGGACAAGGGCGAGCTCGCTGTCATGGTCGGGGCAGACGACGACGCGTACGACATGGTCAAACCCGTGTTCAAGCAGTGGGCCTCGTTGGTGGTCCGCGCCGGTGAGCCGGGAGCAGGCACGCGGATGAAGCTGGCTCGAAATATGCTCACCTACATCGGATTCGCCGCCGCCTGCGAGGCGCAGAAGCTTGCTGAGGCGGCTGGCATCGACCTACAGAAGCTCGGACGGGTGGTGCGGCACTCCGACGCGCAGAGCGGCGGGCCCGGCGCCATCATGGTCCGCGACGACACGAATCCGCTGGCTCCCGACCACTTCGTGCACGACATGTTCGTCCACACCCGCGGACTGGCCGAGAAGGACCTGGGTTTGGCACTCGCTCTCGGCGAGGCCACCGGTGTGGATCTGCCGTTGGCAGAGATCGCGCTACGGGATCTGGCGGCCGGGCTCGGCGTGCCGCACACCGCTTCTACGACGAAGGACTAGCCATGGACGAGCTTCGTAAGAAGGGCCTCGAGAAGATGAACGAGGTCTACGGCTGGGAGATGCCCGACATGCCGGGCGATTACTTCGCGCTCACCGCTGACCACCTCTTCGGCACCATCTGGTCGCGGCCCGGTTTGTCGATGCGCGACAAGCGGCTGATGACGTTGACCGTGGTGACGGCCCTCGGTATCACAGACCTCGCCGAAATCCAGGCCAACGCGGCCCTTGCCAACGGGGAGATCTCAGAGGACGAGCTGAAGGAGATGGCGATCTTCCTGACCCACTACCTCGGCTTCCCGCTCGGCTCCAAGCTCGACGGAGCGGTCACCAAGGTGATCAAGAATCGCAAGAAGGCGGCAGACGCGGGTACGGGTGAGGACAAGAAGGCGAACGTCAACGCCGCGGTCAAGATGCACTCCGGTGGAAAAGTCCATGACAAGTAGGTTCGCGAGCCTCTCGCGCGTTCAGCTCGCCGTTCTGGTGCCGGAACTGCTTCTGATCGGTCAGTTGATCGACCGGTCCGGAATGGGTTGGTGCATCAAGCCTTTCGGGCACCCGGGCATGCTGGAGATCGCGATCGAGGAGTGGATGGGTGCGAGCCCCATCTATACCAGGCGGATGCAAAAGGCTCTCAAATACGAGGGCGAGGACGTCATCACCATCTTCAAGGGCCTGCAACTCGACATCGGTGCGCCACCACAGTTCATGGACTTCCGGTACACCGTGCATGATCGCTGGCACGGCGAGTTTCACCTCGACCACTGCGGTGCGCTGATGGACGTCGAGCCGATGGGTGAGGACTACGTCCGCGGGATGTGCCACGATATCGAGGATCCGACGTTCGACGCCACGGCTGTCGCGACCAACCGCAGGGCCCAGATCCGCCCGATTCATCGCCCGCCGCGGAAATCCCCGGACCAGCACCCGCACTGCGCATGGACGGTGATCATCGACGAGTCGCATCCGGAGATCGAAGACCACCCGGTCATCGCCGTGATGCGTCAAACCCGCGCCGCCAGAACCGAACTCGACCCTATCGACCCCGGTGACGAAGGGCAGGCCGACTACTCCGGTGAGCTGGTGTCCGATGTCGACTTCGCACAGTTCTCGCATTCGGCCCTTGTGCGGATCGCCGATGAAGTCTGTCTGCAGATGCATCTGCTGAACCTGTCGTTCATCATCGCGGTGGGCAAGCGCGCCGGTACCGACACCGAGCTCGCCAACAAGATCTGCACCAATCAGCTGACCGGCATCGCGGGCATTGCGGCTGAACGCATCCACCGCGCCCTCGGGCTGCCGGGTGGAGTCGAAGGCGCGCTGCGCACGCTGGAGTTACACCCTCTGTTCAATCCGGCCGCATATGTGACGGCGGAATTCGGACCGGACGCTGTCGAGGTGCGCAAGGCGGCCGCGCACGAGGACGGTGCGTGGATCTCGCTTGTCGGGCCTTCATCGACGAGGCCGCTGCAGGCCGCCGTCGCGGCTATCGATCCGCACCTCGATGTGCAGATCACCGGAGGCGACACCGAGTGGACGGCCCGAGTGATCGAAACCGACGCGGCTGCAGAGGAACTCGTCGAGGTTTCGGTTGTGCGGGTCAGCGGTGGCTCGTCATGGGTGTTCGCTCCGCGGAAGTCGCTGCCGCTGACGGTCGTCTGATTGCCCAGGCAACCCCAAACGGCGGTTTATCTGCAGTGGTGTCAAACGGCTGATTAGCTATCGCCGCGTCGGGTTTGGGTTACTCTCCGCGGATGCGACGTACTCGCTGGACAACCTGGATAGTCGCGGTCGGTACCGCGGTCGCAATGAGCGTTAGCGGCTGCGGTGGCTCCGACGCGTCGAGTCCCCCGAGCCCGTCGGTGGATCCCAGTGGCGCCTTCAAGCAGTACGAGGAAGCTGTGAAGCCCGTCGAATGCTCGTCGGCCAGCCGCGACATGGACGAAGCGGTCCGCAAGGGCAACTTCGGAATCATGAAGACCAAGGCTTTCCAGTATCGCGATGTGTTGGCGACGTTCGACTCCCGGCTCGGCGAGATCGGCTTTCCCCCTGCTGCAGAGCCCATCATCAAGAGGATGCGTGAACGCAACTCCGACCAGTTGGCCGGCTTGAATGAGTTGGGACAGTACGACGGTAAGGACGAGGGCCTGCTGAACACGCTGCGGAACCGAGTTTGGTCCGATGACTCGGCGATGGTGGTGGAAGGCGATCACCTTCGCGAGGCGCTCGGCCACCCTGTGCAACAAGCTGGATACGCGGCGGATCTGCTGGAGGCGGCGCAAGCCACGTTCTACAACGACCGCGCACCGGTTCAGCCGAAGTGGGAGGCAGCTATGGCAGCCGAAGACCTGGCCGCGGCCAAGGCCGCCAATGCGATCGAGATAGCTGCGCTCGAGCGCTACATCAAAAGTGTCGACGCGATCTCTTGGCCCCCGGGAACCTTTGAGGTACAGGCGAATACCCTGCGCGAGCACCTTCGCGGACTGATCGACTTCGACCGTCGGCAGGTGGACGTGGCCACCGCGGCAGATGTCGTCGAGACGCCGGCCGAGGGTGTGCCAGACGTCCGGGGCGCCGTCGACGCCAAGGACAGCCTGTGGGTCAGTCTGGTCAAGAATTTCCAAACGGCCGATCCGAGCGCGAAGTGCTAAGGGTGTCCACCGTCCACCGCTGAGCCGACCCATCGCCGTAGGTAGCGCCGCAGGTCCTCACCGGTGCGGGGCGGACGGCCGGGATCGGTGACGAACGACTGGATGATCCGCAGCAGGTGCTCGGCAAGCTCGTTCAGATCGTCGCCGCTTAATCCGAGGCCTGCCCAGTCGACGTCGAACCGGCGCACCATCGAGTGACCGAAGTCTAGGGCGATGTCGCCCGTCACCGACTCGATATGCGGGTTCGGCCGGCCAGGCACGATGAGCAGACCGAGATGTTTGTCCTTGGGCAGCCACTCGAGTGCCGTCGCAATGGCCTCGGCGACGGCTTCGACGGGGTCGGTGATGCCGCGCAGGTGGGTTTCCAGACGCTTCTGGAAGTCGTCAGCGGCGTGCACGGCAGCGGCGACGAGCAGGGCGTCGGTGCTCGGGAAGTACCGGTAGACCGTCTGGCGGGTGACGCCGAGCGTGCGGGCCACGTCGGCGATCGAGAAGTCTGCGCCGCGAGCGTCGATCGCCCTGCTCGCCGCCTCCAGGATCCGCGCGATGGCGTCGTCGTCGCTGGCGGGTGCCGCGCCAGACCAGCCGTGGGTGCGCACGCCGGAATACTACTGCTATCCCTGGTAGGACACCGCGAGCCGCTTGACGCCGTTGAGCCACCCTGATCGAAGCCGTTGTGGCTCTTCCAGTTTCGAGATATCAGGTATCTGGTCGGCAATCTCGTTGAAGATCAGCTTGATCTCCATACGGGCCAGGTTGGCGCCAATGCAGAAGTGCGCGCCGTTTCCACCGAAGCCGAGATGCGGGTTGGGGTCGCGCAGGATGTTGAACTCGAACGGCCGCTCGAAAACGGCGTCGTCGTAGTTGGCCGAGCTATAGAAGAGGCCGGCGCGCTGTCCCTCGCGGATGGTCACCCCGCCCAGTTCGGTGTCCGCCTGCGCGGTGCGCTGGAAGCAGTGCACCGGCGTGGCCCACCGGACGATTTCGTCGGCGGCCGTTTCGGGGCGCTCCCGCTTGAACAGTTCCCACTGCTGCGGGTTCTCGAAGAAGGCGTTCATGCCGTGCGTCATCGCGTTGCGGGTCGTCTCATTGCCCGCCACTGCGAGCAGGATGACGAAGAACGCGAATTCGACGTCGTCCATCCATTCGCCGTCCACGTCGGCCTGGACCAACTTCGTCACGATGTCGTCGGCCGGACAGCGGCGCCGCTCCTCGGCCATGGTGTACGCATAGCCCATCAGCTCTGCGTTGGCAGCGACGTAGTCCGACTCGAAATCGGGGTCTTCGGTGTTCATGATGGAGTTCGTCCAGCCGAACAACTTCTCGCGATCGTCTTCTGGCACTCCGAGCATGTCCGCGATCGCGAGCAGCGGCAGGCGCATCGCGATGTCGTCGACGAAATCGCCGCTGCCCTTCTCCCTTGCCGTGGCGACGATTTCGCGGGCCGCGGTGGCGAGCTTCTCCTCCAGAGTCGCGACCGCCCTTGGCGTGAAAAGCCGTGACACCAGCTTGCGTAGGCGGGTGTGTTCGGGCGCGTCGTGGTTGATCAGCATCGCCTTCGTCAGTTCCAGCTGATCGGGTGTGGTGCCCTCTGGCATGCGCATGACGACGCCCTTGCGGTTCGTCGACCACAGATCGCCGTCGCGGGAGATCGCCTTGATGTCCTCGTGGCGGGTGATCACCCAGTAACCGCCGTCACCGAATATCGACTCGGGCTGCTCGTTCCACCACACCGGCGCCGTTTTTCGCAGCTCGGCGAACTCGGTCACCGGAATGCCCTTTTCCAGAATGTCGGGATTGGTGAAGTCAAAGCCTTGACCGAAGGGACATGCCTGCGCCGTTGCCATATGCCGACCATACACCGCCGAGTCAAGTGTATGGCCTAACTAAATGGCCATGACGCCCCGTCGCGCGATGGTGCAGTTAGGGTTGGCAACCGTGCGCGTCCTCGTGATCGGATCCGGTGCCCGCGAACATGCGCTGCTGCTCGCCCTGCGCAGAGACCCCGAGGTGAAATCCCTGGCGATCGCGCCCGGCAACGCCGGTACTGCCGCGATCGCCGATCAGTACGAGGTCGACATCACCTCCCGCGACGAGGTGGTGGCACTGGCAGGCAAGATTGGCGCGGATCTCGTGGTTATCGGCCCTGAGGTGCCGCTGGTTCTCGGTGTGGCCGATGCGGTCCGGGCCGCCGGGATCGCCTGCTTCGGGCCGACGAAGGACGCGGCCCGCATCGAGGGATCGAAGTCGTTCGCCAAGGACGTGATGTCGGCTGCAGGCGTGCGGACCGCACGAAGCGAGATCGTCGACAACCCGGCCCGTCTCGACTCCGCGCTGGATCGCTTCGGCCCCGACGGTGGCGAAGCGGCATGGGTGGTCAAGGACGACGGCCTCGCCGCAGGCAAGGGCGTGGTGGTGACGACCGACCGGGACGGCGCGAGAGCGCACGCGGCCGGCCTGCTCGACGCCGGACATCCGGTTCTTCTCGAGACATTCCTCGACGGTCCCGAGGTGTCGCTGTTCTGTGTCGTCGACGGCGAGACGGTGGTGCCTCTGCTGGCCGCGCAGGACTTCAAGAGGGTCGGCGACGGCGACACCGGGCCGAACACCGGAGGCATGGGCGCCTACGCGCCGCTGGCATGGCTACCGGACGAGGTGGCCAACCAGATCGTCAACGACATCGTGAAACCCGTTGCCGCAGAGATGGTCAACCGGGGAAGCTCGTTCTCCGGACTTCTCTACGCCGGCCTGGCGATCACATCGACGGGCCCTTCGGTCGTCGAATTCAACTGCCGCTTCGGCGATCCGGAGACCCAATCGGTGCTCGCGCTGCTCGACTCGCCGCTCGGCCAGTTGCTTCGTGCCGCGGCCACCGGCAATCTGGCCGAGCACGCGCCATTGCAGTGGCGCGACGGCGCGGCGGTGACCGTCGTGCTGGCCGCCGAGAACTACCCGGGCCGTCCCAGGGTCGGTGACGTGATCACCGGCGCCGAAGCGGAAGGGGTTCTGCACGCAGGCACAACGCGTCGCGACGACGGGGCCGTCGTCTCGTCGGGAGGGCGGGTGCTCTCTGTGGTCGGCACCGGTGCCGACCTGGCTGCCGCGCGCGACGACGCCTACGCCCGGATGAAGTCGATCCGGTTGCCCGGCAGTCACTTTCGCAGCGACATCGGGCTGGCCGCGGCCGAGGACCGAATCCGGGTCTAGTCGATTACGCCGTCAGCAGCGGGGCGATCCACTCCAATTCCGCAGGTAGCTGCGAACTCCAGAACTCTCCATCGTGTCCACCGGGCGAGAACCCGCCTGCGGGCGGGTTAGGCAGCTGCGAGATGAACTGCTGCGTCGCCGAGTAGAACGGATCACTGTTGCCGGAGTCGATTCGAATCGGTATCGACCCCAGAGCCGGAAGACCCCACACACTGTTGGCGGCGTAGTCGTCGGCGCCGTCGAACGCGCCGGGGGCGGCCGCACCTGACGACGTCCACAACGCCGGGCTGACCGCGCAGATGGCGGAGGTACGCGCCGGGCCGAGCCGCGCGCCGAGCAGCAACGCGCCGTAACCGCCCATCGACCAGCCGAGAAATGCCACGCGCGAGGTGTCCAGGCCTTGCGATTCGAGCATCGGGATCAGCTCGTCGAGCACCATCGCGCCGGAGTCCTCACCCGATGCGCGCTTGTGCCAGTAGCCCCCGCCGCCGTCGACGGCGACGACCGCAAACGGCGGCAGCCCCGCGGAGACCGCCTGCGCCAGGCCCTGCTCCACACCACCGGCCATCACCTGTGCCGCGTCGGCGCCCTTACCGTGCAGCGCGATGACGGGTCTGAGCGGCTGGGTCTGTCCCGGCGGCCGCGCGATCGCCCAGTTGGTGTCGATGCCCCCGCGTGCGGCCGACACGAACGACCCGCCGGTGTATGTCGGAGCTGCGGTTGCCGCCGGTTCAAGCGGGGCGGGCGGTGCCAACGGTGCGAGCGGGGTGCCTGCGCTCGTCATCTCCACCGGCGGGCCCGCAATGGACGGACCCGACTCGCGCAGTGTGCCGAATGCGAAGGCGCCCGCGGCCCCTGCGGCCGCGCTGACACCGAGTCGCATCATCGCCCGGCGGCTCAATTGCTTGCCTCGGTGCTGATTGCCTTGGTGCTCTGGCATGCGGGCCATCATGCCATTGCATGTTGGCGCACACGCGGCCGGCGCTTGGGCAATGCATCCAAATCGGTTGGCGCGCCGACTTCCTGTGTAAAGGCTTAGCTTTAGCCGAAAGAGCCATGTCGACGTCGTGTGGCTGGCAGCATGCAAGGCGTGACGGCGGCGGTGACACCCAAGGGCGTACGCAGGAAGTACGCACTGGTGACTGCGGCCGCCGAGCTGCTGTGCGAAGGCGGGTTCGACGCTGTCCGTCACCGTGCCGTAGCACGCAGGGCCGGTCTGCCCTTGGCGGCGACGACCTATTACTTCTCGTCCCTAGACGACCTGATCGTCAAGGCCGTCGAGCACGTCGGTGCACTCGAGGCACAGCAACTGCGTGAGCGGGTTGCCGGGTTGTCGCGTCGTCGTCGCGGCGCCGAGGCGACCGTCGACGTGTTAGTGGATCTGCTCGTCGGCGACGACCCCGAGAGCCAGGTGAGCGAGCAGTTGATCTCGCGGTACGAGCGCTACATCGCGTGCGCGCGTCAGCCCGCTCTGCGCGAGGTACAGCGGCGGATTCTGCAGCAGCGGACCGACGCGGTCGTCAAGGTCGTGGATCTGTGCGGCCGGTCGGTTCGTGCCGAACTCGTTTCTGCGTTGGTGTGCGCCGTCGACGGGGCGGTGGTGGCGGCGCTCGTCGACGACGGCGACGGTCCGCGCGGCACCGCGCGCGCGACATTGATCGACGTCATCGATGTGCTCGCCCCGATCACGTCGCCGATCTCCGCGCCGCTGCTCACTGCCGCTCCCGGCTGATTGCCGTCACGGTCTCGTTCCTGTTTGCACCATTGCGGGTGCAGTGCGGTTGGCGCTGGTCAATGATGGGCTTACTCACAGCCGTCTGACAGGGAGGTGCAATGGCCGAGACCGATACCGCCGAAAAGCAACCCGAACTGAAGCGGGTGATGGGCCCCGGTCTGCTGTTGCTGTTCGTCGTCGGTGACATCCTCGGCACCGGGGTTTACGCGCTCACCGGTGACGTCGCCGCCGAAGTCGGTGGGGCCGCCTGGGTTCCGTTCCTCGTCGCGTTTGTCATCGCCACCATCACGGCGTTCAGCTACCTCGAACTGGTCACCAAATATCCTCAGGCAGCCGGGGCTGCGCTCTACGCGCACAAGGCATTTGGCATTCAGTTCGTGACGTTCCTGATTGCGTTCGTTGTGATGTGTTCCGGTATCACCTCGGCGACGACGGCGGCCCGAACCTTCGCCTCGAACTTCTTCAAGGGCTTCGACTTCAGCCTGGGGACTGCCGGAATCGTCGCGCTGGCGTTGTTCTTCATAATCGCGCTCGCTTTGATCAATCTGCGTGGGGTGGGCGAAAGCGTCAAGCTCAACGTGTTCCTGACGATCATCGAGATCAGCGGCCTGCTCCTGGTGATTCTGGTAGGGCTCTGGGCATTCGCCGGCGGCGCGGATGTGGACTTCTCGCGCGTGGTTGCGTTCGACACCCCCGAGGACAAGAACGTCTTCATGGCCGTGACCGCGGCCACCTCGCTGGCCTTCTTCGCGATGGTCGGTTTCGAGGACTCGGTCAACATGGCCGAAGAGACCAAGGATCCGTCGAAGATCTTCCCCAAGATGTTGCTGACCGGCCTCGGCATCGCAGGCATCGTTTACATCCTGGTGTCGATCGTGGCGGTGGCGCTGGTGCCGATCGGCGAGCTCGAAGCCAGCGACACACCGCTGGTGGAGGTCGTCAAGGCCGGTGCGCCCGGTCTGCCGATCGACAAGATCCTCCCGTTCATCACGATGTTCGCGGTGTCCAACACGGCGCTGATCAACATGTTGATGGCCAGCAGGCTGATCTACGGCATGGCCCGTCAGCACGTGCTGCCGCCGGTGCTCGGAAGGGTGCATCCGCGGACCAGAAGCCCGTGGGTGGCCATCATCTTCACCACCTGCATCGCCGTCGGCCTGCTCATCTACGTCACGGCATTCGCCAACGAGAAGGCGATCAGCATTCTGGGCGGGACGACTTCGCTTCTGCTGCTTGCGGTGTTCGCCGTCGTCAACGTCGCGGTGCTGGTGTTGCGTCGTGACGTGGTTGCGGAGGGCGGACACTTCAAGACCCCGACCATTCTCCCCGTCATCGGCTGTATCACCTCGCTGTACCTGGTGACGCCGCTGTCGGGCCGGCCGTCGCAGCAGTACATTCTCGCGGGCATTCTCGTCGTCATCGGGATCGTGCTGTTCTTCATCACGATGGCGATCAACCGCAGGCTCGGCGTCCAGGACGCCGGCATCAAGGACCCGACGCGGCTGGGCGAAGCGCCCGACTGACATCACATCCGGTAGAGCCGCTCGCGGATCGTCCGGGCTTCGATCTGCGCCTGGGCGAGTAGCTCCTCGAGATGCGAAAGACGTTCGTGGAGTTCGTCGCTGGGCGGTGGCACCACACGTCTGCGTGGAGCAGGCGTGAGATCGGGCGGAAGGCTCGGGGTGACGATGTAGCCGTTTTCGAAGTCGCCGTAGACGGTGACGTCGTCGGGCCGTTGATACCAGTAGAGCGCGATGTACGCGCAGAGCACCGCGTCGACGGGATCCTCGTCGCGGTCGAGCTGAACCGGCTTCGTCGCGGCCTCCACCCGTTTGCGAAGCTCCACCCAACCGACGCTGCGGTTGGCCCGCAGCCGCGGGGTCGCGTCGTCGAGCCCTTCGATGAGCGTCATCAGCTTCAACAGATCGCGCTGGCGATCTCCGAAGGATCCACGCTTGTACTTCAGTGTCTTGTCGAGTCCGAACAACACGACCGTCGCCGGGTGGGGATAGACCTCGATCGCCTTTCGGTTCGAGCCCGAGGCGGGATCCATGTCCAGATCCAGCGCGGCGGCCAGCCGGGCGGCGCGCGGATTCTTGAGTTCGGGCTTATCGGCGAACACGGGCCGTGCGCCGGCGTCGAACCTCTGGAAATCGCGGTTGAACGCGGTCTCGGCGGGTCGATGTCCAGTCTGATTGTTGACGATCAGCGGCGCGTCGAAAGCCACGAGGCAGTCGCCGGCGGTGAACGGGGCGATGGCGTCGATGATGTCGGCGTCATCCCGCGCGGCACCGACATGCAGAAGCCGACCGTCGGCGTCGATGGCCGCGACACCAGTCTGGTTTTTCTCGCCCCAGGCGAGATCGAGCCCAACGAAGCGCATAGGGCTACTGTGCCCTAACCGCGGCACTACCCGCCGCCGTAAGCTGTGTATTTGTGGCGATTCCAAACGTGTTGGCCAGCAGGTATGCCAGCGACGAGATGGTCGCGATCTGGTCGCCCGAGGCCAAGGTCGTCGGTGAGCGCCGACTGTGGCTGGCGGTGCTGCGCGCGCAGGCCGAGTTGGGCGTCAACGTTCCGGACGGCGTGATCGACGACTACGAGCGGGTGATCGAGCACGTCGACCTGGCGTCGATCGCCGAGCGCGAGCGGGTGCTGCGCCATGACGTCAAGGCGCGCATCGAGGAGTTCAACGCGCTGGCAGGCCACGAGCATGTGCACAAGGGCATGACGAGCC
>Ga0207678_10005980_pt1 | contig 10829 bp, 9 predicted proteins | sample KBSC63metaG_FD_184319 | JGI IMG/M metagenome (GOLD analysis project Ga0207678, IMG submission 184319) | Corn rhizosphere microbial communities from Kellogg Biological Station, Michigan, USA - KBS C6-3 metaG (SPAdes) (version 2) | ecosystem: Host-associated > Plants > Roots > Rhizosphere > Soil ...
CTTTATTCTTGGTGCCGGGAGGGGGGGTCGAACCCCCACGAGGTTGCCCTCGGCGGATTTTGAGTCCGCTGCGTCTGCCAGTTCCGCCATCCCGGCATTAGGGAATAGCCTCGCCTTAATAAAGGCTTCGCTGTTTTAAATCTCAGCGATAATGCGAGTCTGGTGCCTGATCTTATAGCCCCTATGCAGTCCTAGTATCGCATAATCCATACTTTACGGCGATGTTCAAAGTTACGTATTGGGCCAGAGCCACGCAGCGCCACGGACTCCGCTTGAGTCTCCATATTTTGCCTGGAGGACAGGAGTCGCTGCCTCTCCTCCAAAGACGTAGGTGGGCAGCTTTTTGGGGAGAGCCTGGTACAGGTGTTGCGCCTTGGAGAGGCCCCCGCCAAATACCAGCACATCAGGATCAAGGATATTGATGACATTCGCGAGTCCGCGAGCGAGCCGGTCTTCGAGTCGTTCCACTGCGGCAACGGCCTCAGGATCGCCGACTGCGAAGTCGGCCATGATGTCGCGCGCCGATCGTTTTTTACCCGTTGCATTTCGATAATCCAAGGCCAGCCCAGTGCCGGAGACCCACATCTCCATGCATCCGCGTTTACCGCAGTAGCAGGGGGGGCCGGGGGCTTCTTCGGGATGGGGCCAGGGGAGGGGGTTGTGTCCCCACTCGCCGCCTACACCGTTGGGCCCGGCGTGGACCTGACCGTCGATGGCAACGCCGCCGCCACATCCTGTTCCGAGGATGACGCCGAAGACGACATGCTTGCCGGCGGCGGCACCGTCGGTGGCCTCGGAGACGGCGAGGCAGTTGGCGTCGTTGGCGACCCGCACTTCGCGGGCCAGCGCGGCGGTGAGGTCGCGGTGGAGCGGACGACCGTTCAGCCAGGTAGAGTTGGAGTTCTTGACCAGTCCGGTGACGCTGGAGATGCTGCCGGGAATTCCTGCTCCCACGGTGCCGATGCTGTCCGTCTCCTTTTCGATGCGACGAACCAATTCCGTCATGGCCATCACGGTAGCGTCATAGTCGTTCCGTGGCGTGGCGATGCGGTGCCGAACTAATTCCTTACCCTTGCTATCAATGGCGAGCGCTTCGATCTTTGTCCCACCGAGATCGATGCCGATGCGCATCTCCGGATTTTTCATTAACCCTCTACCAGGCACTGGACCTTCCATCAAAATACGAGCATCAGGAGCGCGAAGTTCACCTAAGTCGATAGTTTAAGCATCGCACAGAGCTTCCACTTAGATGATGCCATATTGGTAGTGCCGAGTGTTTCTTTCGAGAGCAACTGAGCGAACGGTGTCGGTATCGTTGCAATCTTCCGGGGCGGTGGGTAGGATTGCAGCGTATCCCAAGGATCCTTCATGCCCCGTTTGTTTCTGCATACTGCACTTTTCGTTGCGATTGCTGTTCCTTGTTTGCAGGCCGCACCCCAGGCTGCTGCACCTTCCACGGCTAGTCCGGCTTCCTCGACGGTGTTGACGGCTGCGGAGGCTGGTAAGCTGCTGCCCTCAGCGGTCTTCTTTCAGGGCCAGAGCGCTCCTGTTCAGGCCAGAAACTCCGCTGGGATTCGGCTTGCGAAAGACAGCTTCCTGCTGGCGGCACTGGTGGACAACTCCGGTTATTCCAGCCAGGTGCAGCAGAAGTATCAGGCCTATCTGATTACGGAGGAGCCTGTTGTTATTGGCGGCCACCGGCTTGCCCCGGGGGCTTATGGCTGCGGCTTCGTCGCGGGGGACAAGTTCCTGGTGATGGATATCGGCGGGCACGATCTCTTCTCGGTGCCTTCGGCGAAGGATGCCACGATGCGACGACCGATGCCGCTTCAGATTGTCTCTGCACCGAACGGCAACCACCGCTATCGTCTCCATTCAGGGCGAACCTTTGTGGAGATCGCTCTGACGGGGCGTTGATCTATTTCTAAGCCGACCAAGGATTGGCGGGGAAGAAGCCTGTCCGATTCTGGTTCGCTGGATGTGTTCGTCCGGTACCCCCCTCCCCTACTTTAAGTCCTAAAGTCTTCAAAACAGAGACTATAGGTCTGGACTTCGGTCCCACCTAAAACGGGAAGAGTCCGGCTGTAAAGCCGGACTCTTCGTTCTTCTGCTGTTCTAATTCTACCATTTGTGTCAAGAGGGCTGGAGAGGAAGTCACCGGTTGGGAACGGCGGAAATACAAATAAAGCTGTTTTTCCGAAGGCTATGGAGCGGGCCTTCAGGGGGCGCTGACAAAGGCCCCTCCATGGCGAACAGCGTACCTCGGCGGCTGAAGCCGCGTTGCAAATGCGTGGCTTGCGGCACGGCTGAAGCCGTGCCCTTAAGCAAGACGGACTCTTTCAGCACCCCATCGTAGAATGGCTGAAGCCGTGTCCGTAAGCAAGACAGGCTCTTTCAGCAACCCTCGTAGCACGGCTGAAGCCGTGTCCGTAAGCAAGACGGACTTTTTCAGCAACCTCTGAAACCCTGTTTTACATTGGGCGGCTTGTGGCGTGGCTGAAGAGGGTGCTGAAAAGTACCCTCTTGGCGAAAAATAACGTACCTCAGCGGCTAAAGCCGTATTGCAAACAGGGCATTTGCGGCACGGGTAAACCCGTGCCCTTAAGCAAAACGGACTGTTTTCAGCACCCTCTGAAGCCACGCCTTCCGGAGTCGAGAGACTGAATTAGAGATCCCCTGAAGTCCTGGGCGTCTATCAACAGGCGCTATCTCAGGCCTCGGCTGCTCCGTGGCATTTTTTGTACTTTTTGCCGGAGCCGCAGGGGCACTCGTCGTTGCGGCCGACTTTTTCGCCGGTGCGGCGGGGAGTGGATGTTTTGGCTTCGGAGTTGGTGCTGACGGAGCGGGCGAGCTCGAGTTCCCGCTGCTTCTTCTTCTGGAACTCGCGCTCGAGAGCGTCGATGGTGGTAGAAGGAGCGCGATTGGAGACCTGGTGCTGTGTGGCCACCGCGGTAGAAGAAGAGCCGTTGACGGGAAGCGCGTTGTTGGCCGCTTCTGCGAGGGCACGCTGGGCCTGGCTGTGAGCCTGGGCATGGGCGAGCTGCTCGGCGGACTCGATGGGTGTGCCATCGGGGCCAATGATCTGCATGCGGAAGAGGTGGCGGGCTGTGTCTTCCTGGAAGCGCATCATCATGGCTTCGAACATGTCGAAGGACTCTCGCTTGTAGGCGACGAGGGGGTCTTGCTGGGCGTAGCCACGAAGGCCAATGCCTTCCTTGAGGTGGTCCATGGCGAGGAGATGATCCTTCCACAGGCCATCGAGGACACTGAGCATGACGACGCGCTCGTGGTAGCGCATGGCGGGGGCGCCGAGGATCTGCTCCTTGACGTCGTAGCGGGCGCGGAGGTTCTCGAAGATGGCTTCGCCTAGTTCGTGGCGGCCAAGCTCGGCGGTGTTGATCTCCTTTTCGAGGTGGACGCCGAAGAGATCGAAGAGCTGGGAGAAGAGGGCGTCGGTCTTCCACTCGTCGGGGTGCGCCTTTTCGGGGGCGTGCTCGTCGAGGACATTGGAGAGGATGGTGGAGAGGTAGTCGTCGGTGATGAGTTGCTTCTGGTCGACGCCTTCCATGAGCTGGCGGCGGAGGCCGTAGACGGCTTCGCGTTGCTTGTTCATGACGTCGTCGTACTCGAGGACGTGTTTGCGGGACTCGAAGTTCTGGCTTTCGACGGCCTTCTGCGCGGCCTCGATGCGCTTGGAGATCATGCGGCTCTCGATGGGGACGCCCTCTTCCATGCCGAGGCGCTGGAGGAGGGTGGAGACCCACTCGCGGGCGAAGATGCGCATGAGGTCGTCTTCGAGGGAGAGGAAGAAGCGGGAGGAGCCGGGGTCGCCCTGACGTCCGGCGCGGCCACGAAGCTGGTTGTCGACGCGGCGGGATTCGTGGCGCTCGGTGCCGAGGATGTGGAGGCCGCCGGCGGCGATGACGGCTTCGTGCTCCTTCTGGGCGGAGGCTTCGTGGGAGGCGATGGCTGCGTCCCATGCAGCCTGCGTGGTCTCGAACTCCTGGCTGGCGTAGTAGAAGCGGACCATGCCGGGGCCGGCGACGGGGGAGATGGCTCCTTCAGCGTCCGAGACGGCGCGTGCCTGCTGTTTCTTAACGAGTTCCTGTCGGGCCATGAACTCGGAGTTGCCGCCGAGGAGGATGTCGGTGCCGCGGCCTGCCATGTTGGTGGCGATGGTGACCATGCCGAGACGACCAGCCTGGGCGACGATCTCAGCTTCCTTCTCGTGGAACTTGGCGTTGAGGACGACGTGGCGAACGCCTTTGCGCTTGAGGATTTCGCTGAGGAGTTCGGACTTTTCGATGCTGGTGGTGCCGACCAGGACGGGTTGCTTTTCCGCGTGGAGTTTGGCGATCTCGTCGGCTACGGCGAAGTATTTTTCCTTGGCGGTGCGATAGACGACGTCGGAGTTTTCGATGCGGCGCATGATGCGGTTGGTGGGGATGACGACGATGTCGAGCTTGTAGATGCTCTCAAATTCTGCGGCTTCGGTTTCGGCGGTGCCGGTCATGCCGGAGAGCTTTTTGTAGAGGCGGAAGTAATTCTGGAAGGTGATGGTGGCGAGGGTCTGGTCTTCCTTGCGGATGGCCACGCCTTCCTTGGCTTCGACGGCCTGGTGGAGTCCGTCGGACCAGCGGCGGCCAGGCATGAGGCGGCCGGTGAACTCGTCGACGATGATGACTTCGCCCTCTTTGACGACGTACTCGACGTCGCGCTTGTAGAGGCTGTGGGCTTTGACGGCGACTTCGACGTGGTGCTTGAGATCCCAGTTTTCGGGGTCGGCGATGTTGCCGATGCCGAGGAGTTTTTCGACCTTCTCCCAGCCTTCGTCGGTGATGGTGACGGCGCGGGCTTTTTCGTCGATGACGTAGTCGCCGGTCCAGGTTTTGTGGTCGAGGGTCTCGATGAGTTCGCCGGCTTCGAGGTTGGGGATGATGAGGTTGACGCGGGCGTACTTGTCGGTGGTCTGGTCGGTGGGGCCGGAGATGATGAGCGGGGTGCGGGCTTCGTCGATGAGGATGGAGTCGACTTCGTCGACGATGCAGTAGTAGTTGCCGCGCTGGACCTGGTCGGCGAGCTCGAACTTCATGTTGTCGCGGAGGTAGTCGAAGCCGAACTCGTTGTTGGTGCCGTAGGTGATGTCGGCGGCGTAGGCCTCGCGGCGCTGCTGGTCGTCGAGGTCGTGGACGATGACGCCGACGGTGAGGCCGAGGAAGCCGTGAATCTTGCCCATCCACTCGGCATCGCGTTTGGCGAGGTAGTCGTTGACGGTGACGACGTGGACGCCGCGACCGGCGAGGGCGTTGAGATAGCAGGGAAGGGTGGCGACGAGGGTTTTGCCTTCGCCGGTCTTCATCTCGGCGATTTTGCCCTGATGGAGGACGATGCCGCCGATCATCTGGACGTCGAAGTGGCGCATCTGGACGGTGCGCTTGCCAGCCTCGCGGACGACGGCGAAGGCCTCGGGAAGGATGTCGTCGAGGGCGGCCTTTTCGGCGGCGAGCCGGGCTTCTGCGAAGTTGGAGTCTTCGGGGTCGAGCTTTTCGGCGGCGACGGCGTCGGCCACGCGCTGGCGGAACTCGGCGGTCTTGGCGCGGAGCTGGTCGTCGGAGAGCGCCTCGATGGTGGGCTCAAGATCGTTGATCTGCTTGACGATCGGCAGGAGACGCTTGATGGCGCGATCGTTGCTGGTGCCAAAGACTTTTGTGAAGACGTTCTTGTTCAACGGATGTCCTTCGGGCGCAATTGCCCCCATGGACTAGTGTAAATGGTATGGAGGAGATGGTGTTTTGGAGGAAGCGACTTACTTCGGTTTGAGGTAGGCGACAAGAGGGGAGCGTGCGTTCCTGAGGGCGATCGTTACGGACTGAGCGTTGAGTTCGGCTCCCTCGGCGCTGGTGTGGGTGTGGTCGATGGGGAAGAGGAGAGCAGTTCTTTCGGGGCCGGAGGCTTCGAGGCGGTCGGCTTCGACGGTGGCCATATCGACGAAGGCTACGTGTTCGTCTGCGGCTAGGTGCTTGATCTCGGCATCGTAGCCCATATCGCGTTCGATCTGGGGTTTACCGTTGGGGCCGTCCTTCCAGATGTTGCGGGTGGTGAGGGAGAGGAGGATCGGGGTGGCTTGTCTGGCACGGGTGTCGGCGATGTATTTGCGCATGTACCAGCCGTAGGTGTGGACGGTTTCGGTGTGGCCGTCGGGGAGGGTGACGTCTTTGGTTTCGTCGCCGAGGCCTTTGAGGGTGCCTCGGGGTTTGGTTCCGCCGAGGTCGCCGCCGTCGTTGTGGCCCATTTGGAGAAGGACGTAGTCGCCGGGTTTCATTTCGGCGAGGACTTTGTTCCAGGAGCCTTCGTTGATGAAGGTGCGGCTGCTGCGTCCGGCGCGGGCGCGGTTGGCGACGTTGATGCGGGTGGTGTCGAAGTAGTGGGCGAAGTGGTCGCCCCAGCCGAGGTCGGCTTGGTTGCGGGCGGTGGAGTCGCCGACGATGAAGACGGTGGGAAGCGCAGGATTGAGCGGCTCAGCCGGGGCCGCGGAGGTCTGGATTGGAGTGGGTGGAGGCTGGGTGGAGGTCTGGGCGGGAGCGGCGGCGATCAGGAGCGCGGCGGGGAGAAGACTGAGGAGCAGATAGAGCTTGAGCCTGGGCATGGCGGTAGAGTAGCACCGGTGGTTGAGGAGAGGCTGCCTGGGGGAAGGTGTGGCAAAGGATTTCCGTGGTGTACGCGTTGAACCGTAGTGGATGGCGTTATCCGCGGCTCAGGAGTTCGTGAAGCACGACGGCCTGATTGTGTTCTTCGTCCTTTGCGCCGTAGACGAGGGTGGCTGGTCCTTTGGCGATGGCCTGGCGGAGGAGGGAGAGTTGCTCGTGGTTGCGTTTGAGCTCGGCGCGGTAGCGGGCTCGGAACTCCGGCCAGCGGGCGGGGTCGTGGCCAAACCATTTACGAAGGTCATCGGTTGGGGCGACTTCTTTCAGCCACAGGTCGATGTGGGCCTTTTCTTTGGTGAGGCCTCGGGGCCAGAGGCGATCGACGAGGATGCGGGTGCCGTCGGATTTGGCTGGTTCTTCGTAGACGCGCTTGAGTCGGATGGTCATTGCGGGTTCGTTCCTTCTGTGGGTTAGTAGCCGGAGAACTCTTCGGCGCGGACATTTGCGGCTTTAACGCCGGCTTCGGTGAGCATCTTCTGCATGGCGTTGACCATCGTGGGAGGGCCGGTGACGTAGTAGATCGGGATCGTGAGATCGTCGAGGAACTTTGTCAGCATGGCTTTGTCAATGAAGCCAGTTTCGCCGTGCCACGGCTGAGCGGATTTTTCCATCTTCGTCATGGTGGCGACGAGGGTGAAGTGGGGATTTGCGCTTTGTGCGGCGATGAGCTCGTCGAGGAAGGGTGCGTCCTGGGGGGTGTGGTTGGAGTAGAAGAGGACGATATTCTGGTCGAGCTTGTCGCGGGTTGCCTGAAGAACGATGCTGCGTACGGGCGTGATGCCAATGCCTCCGGTGAGGAAGACGGCGGGGATGGAGGTGTCTTCGTGGAGCGTGAGTTCGCCCCAGGGGGCGTCGAGAGCGAACTCGGTGCCAAGGGGGATGGCTTTGAGGCTGCGCTTGAAGGCGGTGTCGCGCATGCGGGTGGCGATGACGAGGTCGTTCTCGTAAGGGGCGCTGGCGAGTGAGAAGGCGCGCTTGTTGCCCTCGGCGTCGGTTTCGGGCGGATTGTCGAGGGAGAAGTCGCCGGCCTGGCCTGGGGTGAAGGCGAAGTTGCGCGGTTTTTCGAAGTGGAAGGCCATGGTTCCGGCGGCCACTTCTGTTCGGTTTTTGAGCTTAACGGTCAGCGCCACTTTTCTCTCTCTCTTTCATGCTGGTGATTGCGTCCTAGCTGCCGTAGCCTCTGTGCTTCATCGTCTCGAGCTCCTGGGCGTTGGGCCAGGAGATGGTGAGCAGGTAGGCTGAGTCTCCAATCGATTCGACGTCGTGTTTGATGGATACGGCGAGAGTGAAGACGTTTCCGGGGCGGAGATCGTAAGTCTGGCCCTGGACGTTGAAGCTGAGTTGTCCTTTGAGGACATGGACGGAGATGGTGCCGTCTGCGTGGTGCTCCTTCATCTGGGCAGCGTTCTCCATGTTGATGAGGACGATGCGCAGGTCGTGCTTCTTGAGGAGCGTTTTGGCGTAGAGGCCGGATTGCCAGGGTTTTTTCTGCTCGGCGTCGGCGATCTCCTGGGTGAGATCGAATTGTGTGCGGTCTTCGATCATGGTGCCGTCGTCGTTGAAGGTGGTCATGATGCTCCTTTGTTTTTCGCAGCCAATTCTATGCTTCCGTCTGTTGGATGCCGATTGGGGCGGGAAGGGATTGCGAAGCGGATTCGAGAGCCGGGCGGAATCTTTCATATACTTGTGGTTCTGTTCCGCTGTTTGAACCTGGTGGGGCGATGGAGTTCTGGAGGTACATCATGGCGACGAAGCGGGTTGAGGCAGCGGTTGGGTTTGCGCAGGAGAATCGGGCGCGGTTTGTGGAAGAGTTGAAGGCGTTGCTGCGAATTCCTTCGGTGTCGACGCTTCCAGAGCATGCCGGTGATGTGCGGGCTGCAGCGGAGTTTGTGGCGGCGGAGTTGCGTCGGATTGGGATGGAACATGTTCGGCTGATTGAGACGGCGACGGCGAAGCATCCGGGCGGGCATCCGCTGGTTTATGCGGACTGGCTTCATGCTGCGCCTGCGGCGGATGGAAAGGCCGCGGCTACGGTGCTTTGCTATGGGCACTACGATGTGCAGCCGGCGGAGCCTCTCGATGAGTGGAAGACGCCGCCTTTTGAGCCGACGGAGCGGGATGGGAACATCTATGCTCGCGGAGCGGTCGATGACAAGGGGCAGATGTGGATGCATGTGAAGGCGCTGGAGTCGCTGATGGCGGCTGGGGATGGGAAGCTGCCGGTGAATGTGCGCGTGATTGTGGAGGGCGAGGAAGAGGTTGGGGGCGAGGGGATTGCCGCTTTCGTGCGTGAGCATGGGGATGAGTTGCGCGCGGATGTGGCGCTGGTTTCGGATACGGAGATGTTTGCGGCGGAGTTGCCTACGCTTTGCGTGGGGCTGCGGGGGATGATCTATACGGAGATTGAGGCTCGGGGGGCGAGGACGGACCTGCACTCAGGGATGTATGGCGGGGCTGCGCCGAATCCTTTTGTGGCGCTGGCGCAGGTGATTGCGAAGTTGAAGGATGCTGAAGGGAAGATTCTGATTCCCGGGTTTTACGACAAGGTGCAGAAGCCTACGGATGCGGAGTTGAAGGCCTGGAAGGCGCTGCCGTTCGATGAGGAGCACTACCGGGAGACGGAGGTGGGATCGACTGCGCTGACCGGGGAGGCTGGATATAGCGTGCTGGAACGAACGTGGGCTCGGCCTACGCTGGATGTTCATGGGATGCCGGGAGGGTTTATCGGGGCGGGAGCGAAGACGGTGATTCCGGCGCGGGCGGTGGCGAAGGTGAGCATGCGACTGGTTCCGGATATGACCCCGGCGGAGAGCTTCGGGCAGTACAAGGCGTATGTGGAGTCGATCTGCCCGAAGGGGATTGTGCTGGAGGTGAGGCTGATTCACGCGGGCGATGCGATTGTCGTGAGTACGGATAATGCGTATGTGCAGGCTGCGACGGACGCGATGCGGGAGGTGTTCGGCAAGGAGACGGTGTTTGTGCGCGGGGGTGGGTCGATTCCGATTGTGGGGGATTTTGTGCGTGAGCTGAAGACTCCTACCGTGATGATGGGGTTTGGGTTGCCGGATGACAATCTGCACGCGCCGAATGAGAAGTTTCATCTGGCTAATTTTTATCGGGGGATTGAGTCGATTGTGCGGTTTTTAGGCGGCCTGGGGGCTTGATGGATGCCTCTGCGGCTGGATTCGTGCTGGCTGGCGGGCGGAGCTCTCGCATGGGGCAGGAGAAGGCGCTTCTGACTCTGGCCGGTGAGACGCTGGTGCAGAGAGCGGTGCGGAAGCTGAGTGGAGTTTGCGCTGAGGTGGCTATCGCTGGGGGTACGGAGGATTTAGCGCGGTTTGGACGAGTGATTCCGGATCAAAGCCCCGGCTGCGGGCCGCTCGGGGGAATCGTCTCGGCACTGGAACAGAGTTCGTTTGAGTGGAACCTGTTTCTGCCGGTCGATGCGCCTTTTGTGCCGGTTTCGGCCTTGAAGTCGCTGCTTGTGATGGCTGCCAGGTTTCCAAGTGTATGTGTGATGGGTCGAGTTCAGGGGCGGATGCAGCCTTTATGCGCGGTGTATTCGAGGAGAGCTCTGGGGGTGTTGCAGCAGGAGCTTGCGGGTGGGAGATGGAAGGTTCTGTCGGCGATTGAGGCTGCGGGGTCGGTGAAGGCGGTGGACTTTGAGGAGGCGAGCTGGTTTGCGAATTTAAATACTCCGGAGGAGCTTGCTGAGGCAGAGCGGCATGTGGATGCTCTGGATACTTAGATTGTGAATAGGTTTGAAGTTCCGGGTTCGGTTCTGGCGCATCTGATGGGAGAATAGCGAGAGTCGAGGATCGGACACGATGGCAGATAGCGAGAAGGACCCACAGAACCGGGATAAGCGGGCGACGGTCGAGACGACGGACCACGAGGGATCCGCGCACGTGTCGGATGATGGAGGTTCGGAGGTGGACGGGGGTGCGCCGCTGATCGATGAGGTGTCGGCGGACGTGGCACCGGTTGTGGAAGAGTTTATGGAGCAGGCAGCGCAGCAGAATGAGGCTGCGGCGGAGGCTGTGCCGGATGTGAGGAACCGGCCGGGGTCGTATATCTCGTTCGAGCACGTGTACAAGGCATTTGGGGATGTTGTGGTTCTCGATG
>Ga0207678_10005981_pt1 | contig 10828 bp, 9 predicted proteins | sample KBSC63metaG_FD_184319 | JGI IMG/M metagenome (GOLD analysis project Ga0207678, IMG submission 184319) | Corn rhizosphere microbial communities from Kellogg Biological Station, Michigan, USA - KBS C6-3 metaG (SPAdes) (version 2) | ecosystem: Host-associated > Plants > Roots > Rhizosphere > Soil ...
GGCCGTGGGCCAGCAGCGCCTGCCCGAGCTCGAACCGGGCGGGGAAGATCTCTTCTCCTACAATCTGTTCACGATCGCCGAGCGCGACTGGCCGAGCTTTCGCGAGCTGCACATCGCCTACTATCAGGAGTTGCGGCGCCTGGTCGCCGGCTCCAACCCCGCCGAGCGCGTGGTGCTCGTCAACTTGCAGCTGTTGCGCCTGGATCAGCAGAGCGAGGTGCCGCCCCTCACTGCGCCCCAGGCCTGGTGAGCGGGCTCTCCTGATGAGCTCAGGGACATGAGGCACCGAGCCTTTCTTCACGAGAACGTTGCTTCACGAGAACGTTGCTTCACGAGAACGTTGCTTCACTTGACCGGATTGTTTCGTGGGATTCGTGTGGCTGTGCGCCTCGCTCCAGGCTTGACAGCGCGGCAGCCGCGAGTAGGTTGCGCCGCGTTACGTGAGAGGGTCGGAGATGTTTGTCAGGCGCGAGTGGTCGTCGGGATCGAAGGCGGTGCCCCGCATCGATAACCGGAGTTCGTCCCGGGATGCAGGGGCCAGGCAGGCGGGAGCGGGATTGTTTCCGCTGCTCGACATCACGCAAGATGACGAGAACGTGTACGTGAGAGCGGAGATGCCCGGCATCCGCCCGGACGAGCTCTCGATCTCGACCTTGCGTCACAGCCTCTCGCTCACCGGCAAACACCCCGCGCGGCCTGATGCCGAGCGGCCAGAGGCGTCGCAGCGCTCGTTCAGCTACACCGTCGCGTTGCCGGCAGAGGTAGACGTCGAGCGCGTCGACGCAGGCTACTGCGATGGTGTGCTCACGCTGACGCTTTCCAAGCGCAGCTATATTTCCTGAGTCAGCGATTTCCTGAGTCAGCGCGCGGAGCTGGGAGCGCCGGGTGCGGGCGCTGACGCGCCGGGCACCTCGTCGCTCTGGCCGCTCATGGCGAGCCCGCTCGCGAGCTGCAGCGCTCCGGCGGCCACGCTCAACGCCGCGAGCAAGCCGCTCAGGCGCTGGGCCGCGCGCGTCGAGAGCCGCCAGGGCCCGCCGCGCAGAGCGCCCAGTGGGTTGACGACCTCCGTTTCCGGCTGCGGCGTCGCGACCGGGGCCGCGCTCAACAGGGCGGCAAATGCGGTGCGCCGGATCGAGACCCAGCTCGACAGCTGCTCATCGCAAACGTAGGCGCGCGCCGTGATCCTGCCCCAGGCAATCAGCTGCGCGATGCGCTGCTCTCGCAGCGGTCCTTCGGTCTTGCCGTCTTCGCAGACGTACCAGGAGCTGGGGCTGCCTGGTGAGAACAATCCACCGTTCGTGTTCGCGGCGTCCCGCAGCGTCTCCCCAGCATTGCGCGATGGCTCGTTCACCCAAAGAAATCTAGCGCCGGCGTGCGCTTCGGCAACCTCGCGGAAAAAAGCATTTGCATCGCAGGCGCGCCGACTCCTGCCGCATTTGTCGTCGCTGGTGGTCGAGCCGCGCGGCAGATTTGAGGAAGGTGTGGCCGTGAGCCACGCAGTCCCGTTATCGAGCGCTGCGAGCGGTCGTTAGGGCGGGCCGCCGAAACGCTGCGTAAACGTCTCACCGTTAACATCGCTGGAGTCGCATTGGTGCAGGCGTTGTGGCTCCGCTCGCGGGAGAGCGGCGAACAGTGGAAGCTGTCGCTGCTCGCGCTCGGTGTCGTCTATGGCGACATTGGCACGAGCCCGCTCTACGCCTTGCGTGAGTGCTTCGTCGGCCACGGCCTGCGCGTGCAGCTGGACAGCGTGCTCGGTGTGGTGCCGCTGATCTTCTGGTCGCTCGCCAGCATCGTCTCCTTCAAGTACCTGCGCTACGTGCTGGAGGCCGACAACCACGGCGAAGGCGGCATCCTGGCCCTGATGGCGCTGGCGCGCTCGCACGAGCAGCGGCCGCTGCGCAGAGGCTGGATCCTCGCGCTCGGCATCGCGGGCGCCGCGCTCCTGTACGGCGACGGGGCGATCACGCCCGCCATCTCCGTGCTCGGCGCCGTCGAAGGGCTGACGATCGCCGCGCCACATCTCCAGTTCCTGATCGTCCCCGTGACCTGCCTGATCTTGCTCGCGCTGTTTGTCGTGCAGCGCCGAGGCACCGCGGCGATCGGCGCCGTCTTCGGCCCCATCACGCTGGCTTGGTTCTGCGCGCTCGCCGTGCTGGGCGTGCCGCAGATCGCGCGCGAGCCGGGGATCCTGCGCGCCCTCAACCCCTGGTACGCGGTCTCGTTCCTGGCGACCGGGCAGCAGCACGGCTTCCTCGTGCTGGGGGCGGTGTTCCTGGCCGTGACCGGCGCCGAGGCCCTGTACGCCGACCTCGGGCACTTCGGGCGCGCCCCCATCCGCCGCGCCTGGAGCTACGTCGTGTGGCCCGCGCTGGTGCTCAACTACTTCGGCCAGGGCGCGCTGCTGCTCCAGCACCCCGACGCCGTGGAGAGCCCATTCTTTCGCCTGGCTCCGGATTGGGCGCTGGTACCGCTGGTGGCCTTGTCGACCGCGGCCGCGGTGATCGCGTCGCAGGCGCTGATCACCGGCGTGTACTCCGTCACGCGTCAGGCGTCCATGCTGGGTCTGTTGCCGCGCGTGACCGTGCTGCACACCAGCCCCGATCATGAGGGGCAGATCTACGTGCCGTTCGTCAACTGGGTGCTGATGAGCGTCACCATCGGGCTGGTCTGCAGCTTCGGCTCCTCGAGCCGCCTGGCGTCAGCGTACGGCATCGCGGTCACGCTCTCGATGCTCATCACCAGCGTGCTCGCCTACTCCGTCGTGCGGGCGCGCGGCTGGAGCACGGCGCGCGCCGGGGCGATCACGCTGCTGTTCGTCGCGATCGAGCTCGGGTTTCTGCTGGCCAACGTCGGTAAGATTGCGCAGGGGGGCTGGTTCCCGCTGCTGCTCGGGGCGGTGCTGTCGCTGCTCATGAGCACCTGGTGCCGCGGGCGCGAGCTGGTGGCGCTGCGCTTCCGCCAGTCACTGCTGCCCGCAACCCAGCTGCTGGAGCTGATGCGAGAGGGGGCTCACGTGCGGGTGCCGGGCACTGCGGTCTACATGAGCGCATCGGCGGAAGGCACTCCGCACACGCTGATCCACAATCTGGAGCACAATCACGTGCTGCACGAGAACATCGTGTTCCTCTCCATCGTCACCGAGAGCTCGTCGCGTGTCCCCGAGCGCGATCGCATGCGGATCGAGGCGCTGGCGCCTGGCGTCTGGCGCATGGTCGGCCACTACGGCTTCATGGATCATCCGGACGCGCCCGACCTGTTGCTGCATTCGGGCCTGATCAACGGACTGCGGGAGGCCACGTTCTTTCTGGGCCAGGAGCACTTCTTGGTCGGGGAGGGCGGAAGCACGCGGCACTGGCGCATGCTGCTCTTCTCCGTGCTCTCGCGCCTGGCGCAGCCGGCGACGCGCTTCTTCAACATCCCTCCGGCGCGCGTGATGGAGGTGGGCATCCAGATCGTGTTGTGAGAGGGGGCTCTGCTGGTCCAGCGGCCCAGCGGCCTGGGGGCTGGGCTTGCGTCCATTGGCTGCTTTGCCGACACTGCAGCGCAATGCAACTGGGTCTGGTGGGCGGGCTCGCCCTGTCACTCGCGCTCTGTGCCTGCTCGGGGGACGATTCGACGGAGACCGGCGCAGCCAACTCGCTCTCGCTCGCCACGTTGAATACTGCGATCGGCGTCGGGCTCGCTCCCTACGCTCCGCAACGCCTCGACGCCATCATCGATGATCTGCGCGGGCTGGGCGCCGACGTCCTGTGTCTGCAGGAGCTCTGGCAGCCCGACGACATGGGCCGCCTGACGTTCGCCCTCAGGCGCGACTATCCCTACACCCAGCGCGCGGTGCAGGCCACGGGCGGAGCCGCCAGCGCGGCCTGTACCAACGCCGAGGCAGACTCCTTGCTCGGTTGCTTGAACGAGCACTGCGCGGGGGTCGACCAGGCGGGGCTGCCGTTGTGCGCGATCGCCAGCTGCGCCGACGTCTTCACGGCCGTGTCGATGAGCTGCCAGCAGTGTGTGGTCGCCAATCAGGGAGCAGCGGACGTGGAGCATCTGGTGCAGATTTGCTCCGCCGCGGACGGCGAGGCCGCCTCGTACCAGGATCAGAACGGCCTGCTGTTGCTCTCGAAGCTCCCGCTCGAGGAGAGCGATTTCTTGCGCCTGGAGTCCTCGCTCGGAGACCGGGGTGTGCTCTCGGCGCGCATTGCCACGGGGGTCGCGGGCTCGCTGCGCGTGTATTGCACGCACCTGGCGGCCACGCTGAGCGAGGTGCCCTACACGGGCCCGTACGGGTCGTGGCAGGGCGAGCGGGTGGAGCAGATCGAGCGCTGGCTCGACTGGGTGGGGGAGACGCGCGGCTCCGCGGATGTCGCCGTCCTGATGGGCGACCTCAACTGCGGCCCGGAGACGGCGCAGGCGCACAGCGCGAGCCCCGATGCGTACGCGCGCTTCGTCGATGCCGGCTTCGAGGACCCTTATGCCGACGACGACGGGCGCTGCACCTTCTGCGGCAGCAACCCTCTGAACAGCGCCGTCGGCGATCCGGATGAGGGAGCGCTGATCGACCACATCCTATTCTCGGAGGCGGCGAGCTCGCGCACGAATCTTTCCGGCTCCCTACCGCGCAGTGTCGCGCGCATCTTCGATCAGCCGATCGAGATCGAGGTTGGCGGCAGCACCCTCGAGACCGCCCACTCCGATCACTACGGAGTGCAGGTCACGCTCTCCCGCGCGCGGCCATGAGCGCCCGGCTGCGCTTCACGTGCCTGGCGCTGAGCGCGCTCGCACTGTCCGCGCCGGCGCGCGCCGACAGCGAGCCCGGTCGGCTGCGCCTCGGACTGCGCAGCGGCTTCGCGGTGCCGTACGGTCGCTTTGCCGACGTGCGCACGCTCGCGACCTTCCGCGATACCAACGCGCACGCGCTCTCCGACGACATCCATGGCGCCATCCCGATCTGGCTCGACGCCGGCTATCAGCTCACCCCGCGGCTGATGCTCGGCGGCTACGCGGTGTTGGGCCTGGTGTTGCCCAAGGTCGCGCCCGCGACCAATCCCCTGAGCGGCGGCTGTCCGGAGAATTTCGATTGCTCCGGTCTCGGCTGGCGCCTGGGCGTTCAGGCGGAGTACCGCTTCCTCGCGAGGTCGCTGCAGCCCTGGCTCGCGCTGGGCCTCGGCTACGAATGGGTGCACAGCCACATCCAGGGTAGGCAGCTGAACTTTGAGCTCGCCTCCTGGCACTCTGGGCCCGAGTTCCTGCATCTGCAAGGCGGCGCTGACTTCCAGCTGAGCCCGAGCCTCGGGCTCGGCCCCTTCGTCGCGCTCACGGCGATGCAATACACGAGTTGCAGCCTGGAATTGCTGGGGCGGAGCCAGCCCTGCCAGCTCGACGACAAGGCCTGGCACGGCTGGATTACCTTCGGGGCGCGCGGCGCGCTGCAGCTGTAGGGCGCGCGCCCCTAGAGCTGTCGCCAATTTCAACGCCGCTTCGCGCCGCTGCAACACCCCGCCCGGTTGGCACTGGGCTTGCTTGAGAGCAGGTGTTTCTCGCAAAAGACGAAAGGACCAAGACATGCGAACCAATAGTTGCATCCATCGATGTGCGGCGGGCGTGCTGGCACTGGGTCTGATTGGCACTGCCGGAACGGCATCGGCGCAGCAGACCGTGGTCGTCCCTGCCGAGCACGAGCACACGGTTTCGCGGGGTCCCAGCGCTTACCTGTTCAGCTCGGGTCTGATCACGACCGGTCTCTCCTACACGCCGGCGCTGATCGTCGCCATCAACAGCGACCGCTCCGAGGACAAGTACCTGTACGCCCCGTTCGTGGGCCCCTGGATGGACCTGGCCGCGCGCGACGGCGGCAGCAAGGTCGACAAGACGTTGCTGGTGGTGGACGGCGTGTTCCAGACCATCGGTGCCATCCAGATCATCGCTTCGTTCATCTTCACCGGCAGCACCGAGACCGCCAAGAGTAGCGAGGGCGACTCGCTGGCGAGCCGGACCGTGGTGGCGCCGGCGCGCGTGGGCGACGCCTACGGGCTGGTGGCGGTCGGCAACTTCTGAGCTTGGGTTGCGGCCTGGCGCGGGACGGCGCAAGCTGCCCCGCGCGATGCTCGTCTCGGTGCTGGTGCCCGTGTTCAACGCCGCGGGCACCTTGCCGAGCGCGCTGGAGAGCATCCGCCGCCAGCGCGGCGTGGAGCTCGAGTGCGTGCTCGTGGATGACGGCTCGACAGACGCTAGCTTGGCAGTGCTGCAACGCTGGGCGGCGCTCGATCCGCGGCTGCGCGTCTACCCGATCGAGCATCGCGGGATCGTCGGTGCGCTGCAGTACGGACTCGAGCGCTGCCGCGGGCAGTACGTGGCCCGCATGGACGCCGATGACATCATGCACTCGCAGCGCCTGGCGGCGCAGGTGGCGCTGCTGGAGGCGCGGCCCGAGCTGGCCGGCGCGGGCTGCCATGTCCGGCTCTTTCCACGGCTCCCGCGCGGCAAACAGAGGCGGCGAGAGTACGAAGGTTGGCTGAACTCGCTGCGCGACCCGAGCGATCTGGCGCGCGAGTGTTTCATCGAGTGTCCGCTGGCGCACCCCACGTGGATGCTGCGCAGCGATGTCTTTCAGCGCTTCAGCTATCGCGACATGGGCTGGCCCGAAGACTACGACCTGCTGCTGCGGCTGCTCGGCAGCGGGCATGCGCTGGGCGTCGTGCCACGGCGATTGTTGCTCTGGCGTGACAGTCCGGAGCGCCTCTCGCGGCGCTCCGAGGTCTATGCCGAGCGCCGCTTCGTTGCGGCCAAGGCGCACTTCCTGGCGCGCTCCTGGCTCGCGGGCCACGCGCGCTACGTGCTGTGGGGCTACGGTGAGACGGGGCGCGCGCTGTGCCGGGCGTTGCAGCTGCACGACCGCCACCCCCAGGCCATCGTGGAGGTGCATCCTGGCCGTCTGGGCCAGCGCATTCAGGGCTCGCCCGTGATCGCTCCGGAGCAACTGCTCGAAGCGCGGCGAGGCCCGGAAGGCGCCGTACCGATCGTGGTCAGCGTCGCGCGCAGTTCGCCGCGCAACCTGGTGCGCGCGGCGCTCCAGCGCATGGGATTGCGCGAGCAGCAGGACTTTATCTGCGCCGCCTGAGCGGCGAGCCTCAGCTTCCGCCGGCCTTCATGTCCGCGTACAGCGCGCAGAGCTGCGTCACCAGTCCGCGCTGCCCGGTATCGAAGTCCTCTCGGCGCAGCTCCAGCAGCTCGGCGTAACGCCGGAACGACGGCAGCTTGCGAGGACGAAGGCTCGCCAGCACCTCGCGCAGCCGCTCGATCAGCTCCAGCGGCAAGGGCGCGGGCAAGGCCGAGTAGAGCCGAAAGGCGTAGTCGAGCCACGCGCTGTCCCCGCTGCCGCTCGCCAGATGTAGGGCAACCAGCGCGCCCATCCGGGCGTCGGACTCCGCGATCTGCTGTCCCTGATCGATGCGGCGGAGCAGCGCATCGAGCGGCTTGCGCGCGACATCGGCAGGCGGAGTGGTGGACACCTTGCCGCCGGACGTGGCGGCCAAGCTCGCGAGCGACAGGATCTCGCTGCCGGGATCAGTCTTGGCGGTGGAGCGGCTGCTGCGCGGTTTCGAGTCCGGCTGCGGGCACGCCGGAACCGTCGGCCGCTGGGGCTGCTGCGCAGCGCCCGAGACACACAGCTCCAGTGTTTCATTGCCGAGCGTGATCCAGTCGCTCGGTGCGAGCCGGTGCTCGGCCTGGATCCGCACGCCGTTCACGTAGGTACCATTCGAGCTGCCGAGATCTCGTACGCGTACGCTGCCGTCCGGCGCGCGGGAGAACAGCGCGTGCCGCCGAGAGCACAGGCGGTCATTCAGAAAAATTGCACACTCGGCGGAGCGCCCGGCGAGCACTTCCCCACCTGTCGGCACTTCGAACACCTGCGCTCCGAGCCGCACGACGATCTGGTCCTGGGCCCGCAGCTCCGTGACTCCGGGGGCTGAGCCGGCGGCCACGCGCCGCATGCGCAGACTCATGCGAATGCGCTGGGGCGCGCGCGCGGAGCGCAGCGTCTGCTCTTCCTCCTGTTTCGAGCGGGGCAGCCCACCTTCCAGCTCGGGCTCGCCGAGCTCGTCCTCGTCCGAGGCCTGCGGATGCAGCGCGCGGCGCTTGGTCGACTTGGGTCGAAACGGCTCCTGCTCGGCATCCGCGCGTCGCACGAACTCGCCGGAGACGGAGCGGTCCTGCTCCGTGCGCGCGTCCCGACTCTTGGGTGCCTTTTCATCCGCCACGCTGAAAGAGGACGGCGCCCTCGAGCGATCCGTTTAGTGTCGCTAGCGTTGAAGCGTGCGAGGCCGATCCAGTGCGCGCAGCAGTGCACCTGATTTGACCGCCGTTGCGCTCGCCGCTCGTGTCACCGGCGCGCCACCGGACGGCAGGTTTCCAAAAGATCGCGATCCGATGCGTTATTCCGTGACGAACACGAACGGAACGTTCACGACTGTTTCGCCACGAGCACTCGGGAATTTCCAGGCGCTGACCTTTGTTTCGATGCAACGCGAGAGCTGCGGGTAGGCGGCGGGCACGCCGGCGCTGTCCACGGATTGCACGTCACCCGAGGGCGACACGGTGATGGTGACGTTGACCCGCGCCGAGGGCGGGGCATCGGGCGCCCGCGCACTCACCGCGGGCTGCCAGCAATCGTCGCGCACCGCGGGGCTGTTGCTGCGGATCGTGCGCTGCACGACGGCCTGGTCCAGCCCGTCGCCGGCCGCGGGTTGGCTGTCCTGCGAGACGCGCTTGTGCTCGCCGGCGCGGATCTCCACCCTCTCCGCGCTGCGCACTCCGTCGCGCACGAACGCCACCTCGTGCACGCCGGGCGCGATCCTCACATCCTCGAGCGGTGTCCGCCCGAGTGGAGCTCCGTCGACGAAGACCTGCGCGGGGGAGCTGGACGTGATCGTCAGCCAGGCGCGGCGAGAGCTCGCTGCGCCCTGGGCCTGGCGCCCCGTCTTCCAGGGTGGCGCGGTCACGGGCACGCGTTCGGAGGGAGCGGCCGGAGCAGGCTTGGCCGGAGCGAGCGCGGGGGACGGCTTCTCCGCGGTCGGCGGCAGCGCCGTCGCGATCGGAGCAGGCTCGACCGCCGCCGGGGTCTCCAACGCCGGTGCCGGAACAGCGCCGGGCGGCGGAGCCTCTGGGGGCGGCTCGACCTGGTGCGCCGGCTCGGGCACCGTGCTCAGGCTCTGCACGTCGCGTTCCACCGCTTCGTGGTGGACCGGGGAACGCGAGGCGAGCGCGCGCAGCGCGACCAACACCAGCGCCAGCACCGCGAGCCCGCTCAGCCCGGCCATCACCAGGGCCAGCCGCCGGTGCGGCTCCGGGCTCGGCCGCGCTGCTGGCGCGCCGGGCCGCTGCAACACCGTGGTGCCCGAGTGGGCCGGCGGTGGCATCCCCGCGAGCACCTCGTCGAGCAAGCTCACCGGCGGCGCGAACGGCGTCAGCAACGGGCTGTCGGGCGCCACGTCGGGCAGACCGCAGGCGGCTGCCACCAGGCGCCGCAGCTCGATGGAAGCCTCGCGCACGGTCTGAAACCGCTGCGTCACGTCGCGCTCGCAGGCGCGCGCGAACCAGGCGTCAAATCCCGGAGGCACCGCGCCGTGTTGCGAGGGGACGGGCAAGGGCTGCAAGCACACCGCGAGCACCAGGTTGACCAGCGTGTCCTCGGAGAACGGCGGCCTGCCGATGAAACACTCGAAGGCGATCACCCCCAGCGACCAGATGTCCGCGCGCTGGTCCAGGTGCTTGTTGGCCTGCAGCTGCTCCGGGCTCGCATACACCGGGCTGCCGAGGAACTCGCCGGTGCGCGTGCTGCTGCTGGGCGGAGCGTCCAGCGGCGAGGCGCTCTTGGCGATGCCGAAGTCGAGCAGCTTGACGATCTCCTCCTCGTCATTGCGCACGAGGAAGATGTTGCCGGGTTTCAGATCGCGATGGACGATGCCCGCGTCGTGCGCGCGTCCGACCGCGCGTGCCACCTGCCGCAGCAGGTGCTCGGCCAGCAGCCAGTTCGTGAAGCGCCCGTCGCGCCCGAGCCGCATCGCCAGCGATTCGCCCTCCAGCAGCTCCATGGCGATGAAGGGCACGCCTTCGTGCAGGCCGTAATCCAGGATCTGCACCACGTGCGGGCTGCGCAACGAAGCAGCGGTGCGCGCCTCGCGCAGAAAGCGCTCCGCGCCGGCCGGCGTCGCCGCCACTTCCTTGCCCATCAGCTTCACGGCGACCAGCGAGTCGAGGTCGACGTGGCGCGCGAGCCACACCGAACCCATGCCGCCCGCGCCGAGCTGCCCGATCAGGCGATATTTGTGCGCCAGAACCGGCTGGTCGGGCGTTAGCATGCGTCAGCTTCCAAAGGCAAAAACTAACACAGTCTAAGGCCATTCGCGCAGCTGGGCGCAGTTTCTGGCAGTCCCGCGCGGCGGGCCGCATCCTGACCCAGCCCGTGCCGGGAAAAATGGCCGCGCGGCGCCGAGCGGGGGGAGATGGGCCGGGCCTCCGCCGTACGGCGCCGCCGCCACCTCGGGGCACCGACGACGGGCAGGCCCGCCGCGGAGCTATCGGGCGCACCTCAGCCGGACCGGGCCCCTCGAGTCTATCTTTCGCTGGGCTCGCTTGTTGCACGCGTACTCCAGCGAAGCGAGGTCAACATGCGGCGACTCTCGAAGGCGACGGCAAGCCGAGCGCTACACGCGTTCCGTGGGATGGGGCCAGGCTCGGTGCTCGCGTCGATGATGGCCTGCACGGCCTTGATCGCACTGTCCTCGCGCTTGGCTTCGGGCACCAGAGCGAGAGTCTGCTTGGCCTGGTCGAT
>Ga0207678_10005982_pt1 | contig 10826 bp, 8 predicted proteins | sample KBSC63metaG_FD_184319 | JGI IMG/M metagenome (GOLD analysis project Ga0207678, IMG submission 184319) | Corn rhizosphere microbial communities from Kellogg Biological Station, Michigan, USA - KBS C6-3 metaG (SPAdes) (version 2) | ecosystem: Host-associated > Plants > Roots > Rhizosphere > Soil ...
CACCGAGACCTCCGGCTCGATCTTGAGCCCCGCCAGCTCCAACGGCGTGGTCGGCATCAAGCCCACCCTGGGGCTGGTCAGCCGCGCTGGCATCTTGCCGATCAGCGCCGACCAGGATACGGCCGGTCCGCTCGCGCGCACGGTGGAAGACGCAGCGCGCCTGCTGGGAGTGCTCGCGGGCTACGATCCCGCTGACCCCGCCACCGAGCCCTGCACCACGCCGGGCAACTGCTTCGACGACTACACCCAGTTCCTCGACGCGGGCGCGCTCGCCGGCGCGCGCATCGCCGTGCCGCCGTTTCCGGGGCAGCGCGACGACCTGATGCAGGCCGCCGTCGACGTGCTGCAAGCGCAGGGCGCGCAGGTGCAAACCATCCGGCAGCTGCCCGTGCAGAGCGGCGCGTGCGTCGCCGTCCCTGCCAACGCGGCGTGTTCCACCGTGCTGATCTATGGCTTCCATCGCGACCTGGATCGCTACCTGGCCGCGATCCCGAACGCGCCCGTCGGCTCGCTCGCGGCGCTGATCGATGCCAACAACAACACCCCCGGCGCCCTGAAGTACGGCCAGCGCCTGGCGCTCGCGGCGCAGGCCCTCGACGTGAGCGACGGTAGCGCCGACACGCAACGCTACCAGGCGGACCGCCAGCGCGACCTGCAAGGCTCCCGCGCCGCGCTCGACGCCGTGTACGCCGGCCCCGACGGCACGCCCGGCACGGAGGACGACGTCGATGCGCTGCTGTTCTCGGAGAACACCGGTGCGGCCACGCCCGCCATGGCCGGCTACCCCAGCGTCGCTGTGCCGGGCGGCTTCGTGCCGGCGACGGCGCCGGTCGCCAACCCCTCACCCTCGGACGTCACCTTCTCCGGGCCACGCTTCAGCGAGCCGCGCCTGATCGCGATCGCGTATGCCTTCGAGCAAGCGACGCACCTGCGCCGGCCGCCGGCGAGCGCCCCGGCGCTGCCCGGCGACACGTTCCAGCGCTGAAACGCGGGCCAGGGGCTGTGCTCAGGGCAGCTTGCGCGCCCAGAACCACATCGGGTCGGCGCCGCCGCTGAAGCCCAGCGAGCGATACAGCTTCTGCGCGACTTCGTTGTCGGCGCGCACTTCCAGCGTCACGCCCGAGCAGTCCAGCTCTCGCGCGGCCGCCAGCACCGACTCCAGCAGCGCGCGACCCACGCCCCGGCCGCGGTGCGGCGCGAGCACGCACAGGTCGTGCACGTTGATCCTCGGCTTAGCAGAAAATGTGGAAAAGCCGACGAAGCACACCGCAGCGCCGACCACCGTTCCGTCCTCCAACGCCAGGCGGATCAACCGCTCCGGATGCTCGAGCAAGCCCGGCACGATCGCGCGCTGCACCTCGAGGGGCAGCCCCTCACCTCTGCCCATGGGGTCGGCGGCATAGTCATCCAGACAATGCACCAGCCCGGCGCAGTGTTCCGGATCTGCCAGATCGGCCGCAACGATGCGGTACTTCGAATCCATGGGCTTCACCAGATCTTCACGCGCTGCTCCGGCGCAAGGAAGAGCGCGTCCGCCGGGGCGGGCGTGAACGCGGTGTACCAGGGGTCGAGGTTGCGCACGACCGCTGCGCGGAACTCCGACGGGCTATGGGGATCGGTGACCAGCCGATTGGAGAGCTCGCGATCGCGATACAGGCGGCGCCAGATCTGCCCCCAGCCGAGGAAGAAGCGCTGATCGCCGCTGAAGCCGTCCAGTACCGGCGCGGGCTTGCCGGCGAGCGCCAGCTGGTACGCCGCGTAGGCCACGGTCATGCCCGCCAGATCGGCGATGTTTTCGCCCAGCGTGAGCTGGCCGTTCACGCATTGCGCGGGCTTGTCACCCTGCGCGGGAAACGGGCAGTACGTCGCGTATTGATCCACCAGGCGGCTCGTCGCAGCCTTGAACTTCTGCGCGTCCTCGTCCGTCCACCAGTTGCGCAGCGTCCCGTCGGCATCGTACTGCGCGCCCTGGTCGTCGAAGCCGTGGCTGATTTCGTGGCCGATCACGGCTCCGATCCCGCCGTAGTTCACCGCCGGATCGGCGTTGGGGTCGAAGAACGGTGGCTGCAAGATCGCCGCGGGGAAGACGATCTCGTTCAGCGTAGGGTTGTAGTAGGCGTTGACGGTCATGGGGGGCAGCCCCCACTCGTCGCGATCGACGGGCTTGCCCAGCTTGGCCAGCAGGCGATCGTACTCGAAGGCTGCACCGCGCTGGGCATTGCCCAGCGCATCGCCCTCCTCGATGCGCAGGCTGGAGTAGTCGCGCCACTTCTTCGGGTAGCCGATCTTGGGGTTGTAGGAGGCCAGCTTGGCCTTGGCCTTCGCCTTGGTGTCCGGGCTCATCCAGGTGAGGCCGTCGAGCCTCTGACCCATCGCGAGCAAAAGGTTGTGCACCAGCTCATCCGCCTGCGCCTTGGTCTGGGCGGTGAAGTACTTGCCGACGTACAGCTTGCCTACCGCTTCTCCCAGGCGCCCCACCACCAGATCGACGCCGCGGCGCCAGCGCGCCTCGAGCTCCGGCGTGCCGGAGAGCGTCTTGCCGTACATGGTAAACCAGGCGTCGACGAAGGCCTTGGGCAAGTAGGGAGCCGAAACGGAGAGCGTGCGCAGCGCGACGTAGTCCTTCCAGACCGCCAGCGGCTCGCTCTGAAGCAGCTGACCCACGGCCGTGATCGCCGAGGGCTGGTTCACGTTGAGGTACGTCTGCCCCTTCAGGCCCACGTCCTCGAGCCACAGCGCCCAGGGCACGCCCGGCGCGAGCTTCTCCACCTCGGCGACCGAGAGCTTGTTGTAGGTCTTGATGGCATCGCGGTTTTGCACGCGCGTCCAGTGGCTCTTGGCGAGCTTCTCCTCGAGCGCGTAGACGGCGCCTGCGCGCTCCCGCGCGTGCGGCAGCTGCGCGAGCGTGAACAGGGTCGTCGCGTACTCCTGGTAGCCGGCGCGCAGGGCGGCGAAGGCCTGCGCCTTTGGATCGTACATGTCGCGATCGGGCAGCCCGAGGCCGCCTTGCCCGAGGTTGGCGATGTGGTGCTCGGGGTCGCGGTCGTCTTGCCCGACCTGCGTCGAGAGCGGGTTCGAGCCCAGCTGGCGCGCGAGCCGCGCGAACTCGTGCACCACGCCCGCCGTGTCGCGAATCTTCGCGATCGCGTCCAGGCGCCCCTGGAGCGGTTCGAGCCCCTTCGCCTCGATGCCCGCTTCGTCCAGGAAGCTGCGGTACAGAGCCGCGATCTTGCGCTCCTCGCTGCCCGGACTGCCCTCGGTGCCTTCGATGATCTCGCGCGTGCGCTCGTCGCTCAGGTCCGCCAGCGCCGTGAACAAGCCGTAGTTGCTCTTGTCCGGCGGGATCTGCGTGGTCTGCAGCCAGTGGCCGTTGGCATAGCGGTAAAAGCTGCCGCCCGGCGCCACCGAGCGATCCATCCCGCCCGTGTCGAACCCCCAGTTGCCGAACTGGGGCTTGTGCGGCGCACTCGCCGTGCCCTCCGCTGCCTGCGGCGATGAGCTCGGTGCGTTCGGAGTTGTGGGCTGCGAGGCGCAGGCCATGGAGCAGGCCAGAGCGGCCCAGTGGATTCGGATCGTGCTCGAGGAGACCAGGGGCATGCCGATCGCCTTAGAGCGGTTCGCGGCCGCTGGATAGACCCATCCTGGCACCCAGCCAGCGGGCCGCGTCTCACGGCCCGCCAAGGGGTCGCCGGAGCTACTACGGGCCCGTGATCAGCTGAGGGTAAGTCAGCTTGACGAGCGGATTCGTGCCCTCATCATAGACGACCGTGAACTCTCCGTCGATCGTGCGGTGCGCCATGATGGTCGTGCGGACCGACTTCTGCGTCTGAATGCCGATCTGAATCAGCGAGCCGTCGCCAGCCACGGCCGTGAAGTTCAGCTCATATGCCGGATCCGCCGGCGGATCTGGATAGTCGCCCTCCAATTGCGCCTCGCCCTCGGCGTTCACGAGCCAGAGCTTGGTCTGCGTGTTGTCTTTGGCCGCAGAGGTCACCAGCCAGAAGCCGTTATCTTGTACGCGCGTCGCCAGGAGCGCGCGGCTCGCGGGCAGGTTGGCGAAGGCATGCTGCGACTGCCGGGCGACATCGAATACGCCCCGCTCGGTCAGGATCCGTTCGCCGTCGTACGCGAGGAACGGGGCGTAGCTCTCGTCCACCGTTTGCCCCCCGTCCGTGATCCAGCCGTTCGAGCAATGGAACAAGAAGCCGCCATTCGGAGCGAGCCGAAGCCCGCGAAACTGTGCACAGCCGGCAGGCTCTGTCAGCTTGCCGTCGTTCTTCAGCGGCTCGGCGGGGTAATCGCTGGCACTGCCGCTCACGCACTGGTCGGGAGTGAAATTATAGATGGCGCTGACCTTGGCGAAGAGCAGGCTCCCATCCGATGGACGGACCACGGCATCGCTCATCAGGTTGTCGAAGCCCGTGAATGCCACGTTCGGGTCCGACGAGGGTGCAATCCCCAGCCAGCCCGAGAGCTCTTGGCTCAGCGAGCCGATGACATAGACCTCCGCTGGATCGAAGGGGCGCATCGCTTTGCAGGCGTCGTTGACGCCGGAGCCAGAGCTTGCCCCTTGGCCTCCGGCAGCTTTGCCGGCGTCCCCATCGTCGACCCCGACCGGCGGTTGCTCATCGGTGAGCAAGGGTGGGCGACCGTCCCCGCCGCAGCCGATGCAGCAGGCGATCCCGAGCACCCACCCGGCTGCGCAAAGCGGAGACTTCGCCATCTCGACCCCTGCGTACGGCCGATTCCGGCGCTGCCCTAATAGGATCAGCTCCTTGGCGGGGGCCGCGCCCACGCGCGTGATCAGCAGCCCCTGAGACAGTCCCCGGGCTGAACGCGACAGCGGCGCGCGGGCGACGCCGCGAGCGCTCAGGCTCGGTCGATCAACGCAAGCAACTCCCGAGGGCTCATGTTGCGCTCGGAGAGGCGCACAGCAGCGAGCAACAGCCGATCGCGCAGCGGCGGCGAGAGCAGGCGCTCCCCGAGCCGGAGCGCGAGCTCATCGGCCTCGGCGATCAAGTGCGGGCGGGCCGACTCCGGCATGGCGCGCAGGCGCTGGGCGAGATCGAAGGCGTGACGGCGAGCCGCTTTCAGGCTGAACACCGTGAACATCTCATCGAAGTCGCCTGCGAACAGGTCGAGGGCGCGCAGGAAGAGCGTGGTGCGGTTCAGTCGGCTCTGGATCTTGGCGATACCCGCGCCCAGGATGTCGTCGACGCGTGAATAGTCCGCCCAGGGCAGCCCCGCCTCTGCCGCGGCCACCGCCAGATCGACGTTGATGTGGGCATTCATGGCCAACAGGAGGTGCTGCACCACCAGCGCCGACGAGGCGCGCGCGGCGCGAAACGCGAGCCCCCAGGCCTTGGCCGTCGCCCCGCCCGCGCGGAACTGCCGGCGAGCCGTGAAGTAGCGGTTCGCGAACACGACGATCATGCGCCGGAGCTCCTCGGGCGCGTCGAACCTCGCGGCCGCCGCCGCGATGTCCCGCGTCTCCCAGGCATAGATCAGCGCAAAGTAGCCCTCCGCGGAGTTCTCGGCGCGGGCGGTGTCGAGGCACTGCTCGAGCATTTTCAGGACCTCGTCGACCGTCGTTGCCGATTCGCTGGAGCTCATGGTGTCTCACGCATGTTAGGACGGCGCGGATGACCACAGTGCGAATTTTTGGGGGCGGGATCGCCGGCCTGACCGTGGCCCACGAGCTCGCCTGCCGCGAGGGGTTCGAGGTGATTGTGCACGAGCCGCGCGCCGACTTCGGCGGCAAGGCGCGGAGCCAGTTTCATGGGGGATTACCCGGGGAGCATGGCTTCCGCTTCTTCCCTGGCTGGTATCTGCACGTCACCGACGTCCTGCGCCGCATCCCCCGCGATGCCGCGGCCACCCAGCGCGAACGCTCGCTGCGCGGCTATCCGGAGGCGGAGTCGGTGGTGTCGCGCTTGCGCGAGGTCCGCTCGACGCTCACTTTCAACCGCGACCAGGCTCCGCAGTCCGTCCTGCAGATCCCGAAGAGCATCGGCGAGATCGGCGAATTCTTGCAGGGCTTCCAGTGGCTGGTCGAAGGCCTCGACGCGAGCCAGCGTCTGCAGGTCTTGCAGCACATCGGACTGAAGCTGTTCCTCTTTTACTCGACCCCGCCCTGGCTCCGGGCGGCGCGCTTCGATCAGCTGTCGCTCGCGGAGTTCCTCGGCGCGGAGTCACTGCCGAAGGCGGTGCAACAGTCGCTGAAGACGGTGCCCCGGGCCCTGGTCGCGATGGACGCCGATGGCGGAAGCGCCCACACATTCCTCAACGCGAGCCTCCTGAACCTCGCGCCGGCCTGGCGCCACGAGCTGCCTCGCGACCGCATCCTGCGCGGGCCGACGTCGCGCACCTGGATCGAGCCCTGGGTGGCCTCGCTGCGGGCGCTCGGCGTTCGCTTCGAGCAAGGCGACGCGGGTCAGGCCGAGCGCCTGATCGTCGAGAACGGCCAGGTCGCGGCCGTCGTCGCGCGCTCGGGCGCGCGCTGGCAGGCGGACGTGACGGTCCTGGCGCTGCCCGTCGGACCCCTTCAGAAGCTCGTGCGCGACTCCGCGCTCTCTGCCGCGCAGGGAGAGGAGTTCGCACCCATCGCCCAGCTCGACCTCGCTCGGCAGACGTCGGAGATGGTTGGCTTGCAGCTCTTCCTCGACCAACCCCTCACCACCCAGCCCGGCCATCTGTTCTTCGCCGACAGCCAGTACGGGCTCACGGCGATCTCCCAGCTCGAGGTGTGGGACGACGAGTTCGTGCAGCCGCTCGCGGAGCGGGGCGTGCGCGGCCTGCTCTCCATCGACATCACCCAGTGGCGCAGCGATCCTTTCGGCGGCCACCCGCCGCGCTTCAAGCTGCCGATCGAGATCGAGACGGGCGACGAGCTGCGCGCGCTGGTCGTCAAACAGGTCAGCGAATACCGGCTCGCGAGCGGCGCGCCGCTGCTGCAAGAGGCCAGTGTCGTCGCCCACCACGTCGACGACGACATCGACCTCGCGAGCGAAGAGAACCGCTCCGCGCTGCTGGTGCACCCGCCAGGAACCTGGTCGCGCCGCCCGCCCGCCAAGAGCAGCGTCGCCGGCCTCTTCTTCGCGTCCGACTTCGTCAAGAACCCCGCCGACCTCGCCACCATGGAGGGCGCTTGCAGCGCGGGCAAGCTCGCGGCGCGCGCCATCGTGGAGCTGCACGCGCCCGCTGCCCCCGAGGTGCGGGTGCACGAGCTGCTCGAAGAGCTCGAGCCGCCGTGGCTGCGGGAGCAGCAGCACGGCTTCGAGGCCCTCGTGCAAGCGCTCGGCAGCTTCGAGCGGGCCTCCCGAGCCGTCGACCTGCTGCTCGACGCCGGCGACGAGACCTTCGAAGCGCTCCGTGCCCTCGAACGCGCCCCCGAGCGCCTCGCGGAGTCCTTCCGCGTGGCGGGGCTCGTGCGCCTGCCGGGCGTGTCGCTGCTCTCGCAGCTGCAGCACGGCATCTCGAAGCTCGGCGCGCGCGTGCTGCGGCGCCTCGCGCCGAGCACCTACCGATCGCCGGAGACGGACCTCGAGCGCGTGTCGAAGAGGCTGCGGCGGGTGTCGGCGGCGCTCGCAGCAATACGCTGACCCATCCTGGCACTCAGCCAACGGGCCGCGCCTCAGGGCGGCTTCGGCAGGGGTGACCGAGCGGCCACCTAGCAGGGGCCGAGCCGTACAGACATGCTCTGAGAGTCGCGATGAACGGTCAACTCCTCATCGATGCGATCGTGCAACAGGTCACGGTGCTGATCGCACAGCTCGCCACCTCCGGCGGCTTGCGCGCGCCGGTCGCGCAGATCGCCAACCAGGTGTTCGTGCAGCTGGCGCAGGAGCTCGAGTCGCAGGGCGTCAGCCGCAAGGTGAGCGCCGATATGTTCGGCATGGCGCTGCGCGCCTACCAGCGCAAGCTGCGGCGGCTGACCGAAGGCGCGACGGATCCCGGCTCCACGCTCTGGCGCACGGCGCTGGAGTTCATCCGCTCGCAGCCGGTGCTGACGCGCCTGCAGCTCACGGAGCGCTTCGCGCGCGACGAGGAGCGCCAGCTGCTCGCCGTGGTGCACGACCTGATCGAGAGCGGGTTGGTGTTCCGTTCTGGTTCGGGGGCGCGCGCCGTGTACCGGGCCGCCAGCGAGGCCGAGCTGGCCGAGGTCACGCGCTTCTCGTCCGAGCAGGGCCTCGAGGAGTGGATCTGGGTGGTGGTGTACCGCGACGGGCCGCTCTCACCCGCCGAGCTCTCCGCGCGCGTGGCCTGTGCTCCGGCGGCGCTGAAGGCGGCGCTCGAGCGCTTGCTCGCCGAACAGCGCGTGCAGCAGCTCGCCGACGGGCGGCTGAGCGCGCAGGAGTTCCTGGTGCCGCTCGGCTCCGCGCGGGGCTGGGAGGCGGCGGTGCTCGACCACCTGAAGGCGGTGGTGCAGACGGTGAGTCAACGCCTGCAACTGCTGGAGTCGGGCAAGCCCGACGAGGGCAAGATCGGCGGCAGCACCTACGGCTTCGACATCTGGCCCGGGCACCCCTGCGAGCAGGAAGTCCTGAACCTGCTGCGCTCCTTTCGCGAGCAAGCCGGTGAGCTGCGCGCGCGCGTGGAAACCTTCAATCGCCAGGCAGGGCTACCGCCCGAGTTTCTGGAGGTCGTCAGCTACGTCGGCCAGTGCGTGATCGAACGAGAGACGGAAGCGAACGAGGATGCAAATGAAGACGAATGAAGCGAAGCCCTTCCGCCTGCCCGGCAGCTGCCGGATCGCCCTCTGCGCCACGCTCGGCGCGCTGCTCGCCGGCGCCTGCGGCGGCACCGTGGGCAGCAAGAGCCCCAGCATCGGCAGCGAATCGCACTTTCTCGCTTACTGCGAGCAAGGCTGCGGCCCCGGTCTCGATTGCATCGGCGGCATCTGCACGCGCGCTTGCTTGACCGATCAAGCGAGCTGCTCCGACCTCGCTACAAACGCAGCCTGCACCAACCAGAGCGTGGAGCCCGGCGAAGTGGCGGTCTGTGACGTGAGCTGTGGCAGCGGAGGCAGCTGCGCGGCGCTCGGCGCGGACTATGCGTGTGATCACGGCTATTGCCGCAAGCCGCTCAGCAACGGCAGCGCCGGCTCTGGCAATGCGGGCACGGGAGGCTCCAGCGGGTCCGGCGACTGCTATCCGGTGGGACGCTACGGGAACGGCAAGGAAGGCGGGTACAAGCCGTGCTGCCCGGGGCTCACACAGCTGTTTACCTTCGTGCAGGGCTACGTCAATGGCGAGTCCACCCCCAGCTGCGTAGCGCCCACCGGCTCTAACAGCTACTCCTGCATCCAGGGCACCTGCGGCGACGGCATCTGCGAAGACGCCGAAGCGCCCTGCGGCTGCGGCCTGGACTGCCCCGACTCCAACTGGCGCGCTCATCCCAGCGAATGCCAACCCCTTCGCGATCAGAGCCCGCCGCCCGACGTGCGCGAGATCTCGTTCACCAACACCGGCAGCGTCGACCTGTACATTCAGCCGCCCAAACCGGATTGCCTGGGGCAATACCCGCTCTACGACTTGCTGCGCGACGGGCAGGGAATCAATGTGGCTGGTATCCTGTTCTGCGGCTCCAGTTGCCAGCAGGTGATGGACGAAGGCTGGCCCTACACGCGCGGCCCTGTTCCCGCCCCCTGCAATACGGACTGCGCCGGCCCCTCGCCGGTCTTGATCCAGGCAGGGCAGACGCTGCGACAAGCCGTGTCGCTGGAAACGGTGGCGCAGCAGCTGCCGCGCGGCTGCGCCGAAGGCATCGCCGTCGACAGCCTCGACTGCTTCTCGCGCGTCATCCCGCAGCCCGGCAACTACCAGCTGATCGTCCATGCCGCACGCCAGCTCGAGTGTAACTCTGCCACCGACTGCGAGTGCCGCCCGGACGCGAACGGAGCCTGTACCAACCGCTCCGTCTCCTTGCGCTCCGCCGATCTCAGCTTCACCTTCCCGACCAGCAACTACTACCAGAGCCAAACCTTCGAGCTTTCCGCGCCCTAGTGGGCATATCCTCGTGAGGCTCGGTGCCGCGCGGCGCCGAGCCCACCAGCATGCCCCGGTTCATACGCTTGATTCAAACGCATGTTTGAATGTTGACACCCCGCTTCGGGTCTTGTCAAACATATGTTTGAAACGAACGTATGAACTCACCGTTGCCCCTGCGGGCGCCCGAGACGCCGCGCGAGCGCCTGATCGAAGCGGCCGTCTCCGAGATCGAGCGCAACGGCCTCTCTCAGCTCACGGTGCGCGGGGTGGCCGCGGCCGCGGAGATGAACATCGCGGCGGTGAACTATCACTTCCGTTCCAAGCAGGCGCTGGTGGAGGCCGCTCTGGAGAGCTCGATCACCCACCTGCTCGAGGACACGGACGCGCTACTCGCGCGCCTGCCCGGCGACCCCGAGCAGGGGCTGGCCGATCTGATCGGCTACTACCTGGAAGGTTGCCTGCGCTATCCGCGCATCAGCAAGGCGCATCTGCACGCGGGCTTCGTCGCCGACGACTACTCGGGCTCCTTCCCCACCCGCTTTGCGCCGGTGCTGGGGCGGCTGCGCGACGCACTCTGCGCGGCCCTGCCCGAGCTGCCCGCCGCTACGGCGGCGGAACGCGTGATGGCCGCGCTCTCCGCGGTGTTCTTCCCCGCCTTCTTCGCGCCGCTCTATCAGTCGCTGCACACGCTCGACAGCCCCGAGCAGCGCGCCCGCTACGCGCGGGAAGTCGCGCGCCAGGCGTTCACACCGGTGGGCAAATAAGGCTTTGTGGCGGCCGCTCCAGCGGGCATATCCTGGAGCGAAGGAGAGCGCGTGGGCTCCGAGCGAAAAAACC
>Ga0207678_10005984_pt1 | contig 10822 bp, 5 predicted proteins | sample KBSC63metaG_FD_184319 | JGI IMG/M metagenome (GOLD analysis project Ga0207678, IMG submission 184319) | Corn rhizosphere microbial communities from Kellogg Biological Station, Michigan, USA - KBS C6-3 metaG (SPAdes) (version 2) | ecosystem: Host-associated > Plants > Roots > Rhizosphere > Soil ...
TCGAGGGTACTGGACGTTGTTACCATCCGATTCCAGAGGATGATCAAAAGAAATAAAAGTATACACAACGCATCTTCCCGGGTGGTACGCTTTCAAGTGAAATCACCAATCCCCTGAAGCCGCGCGGATGCTCGGCGCACCGCGGTCTTGTGTGGGGACAGAGGAGAGAACGATCGATGAGATCCATGAATCGCCGTCAACTGTTGTACGCAACTGGACTGGGGCTGACCGGCGCAGCCGTGGCTCGCGCCGGAGGGCTTCCGACGCCGCCCGGAGACGAGAGTGAACATGAGCATGGGAAGCGGCAGGCAAAGCCGCTGGACCTTGCCGACTACGAACCGCGAAGTATGCTCCAGGTGCGAGAGACGCATGTGGCGCGGTCGCGTTTTCCGGTGATCGATATTCATACGCACATCTCGACCGCTGCACGATCGAAGAATGGCGTGGAGATGACCGCAGAGCGAGAGTATGCCGCCACGCCCGAAGAGCTGCTCGCGGTAATGGATCGGAAGAATATCCGGTCAATGGTCAACCTGACGGGGGGATATGGTGCGGGCCTGCGGGACGTCATGGGGAAGTATGACCGGAAGTTTGCCGATCGGTTCTACTCGTTCACGGAGCCTGACTACGAGCTGTTCCTGAAGCCGGATTATCCGAAGCTGCAGGCCGAGGCGATTGCGCAGGCACACAAGGACGGCGCACGGGGGCTCAAGATCCTGAAGACGCTCGGACTCTATCTGCGAGAGAACATTACATCGGGCAAGCTGGTGAAGATCGACGATCCGCGGTTCGATCCGATGTGGGATGCATGTGGGCAGCTAAATATGCCGGTGGCGATTCACATCTCGGACCCGGTCGCGTTCTTTACACCGACGGACCGGTTCAACGAGCGGTACGAGGAGTTGAACAATCATCCGGACTGGTCGTTCTATGGGAAAGACTTCCCGAGCAATGCGGAGTTGATCGAGGCGAGGAACCATGTGATTGCACGCCACCCGAAGACGCGGTTCATTGTGCTGCATGTCGGCAACTTCGCGGAGAACCTGGCAAATGTCGCGGAGAATTTGGACCGCTTTGAGAATATGAACGTGGATATCGCCGCACGCATTGGAGAACTGGGACGACAGCCGCGGACGGCACGGGCCTTCTTCGACAAGTACCAGGACAGGATTCTGTTTGGCACCGACGCGACGCCTCATGCCGACAACTACCCGCAGCAGGTTTTCAACGACCAGCTCTACGAGATCTACTACCGCTTTCTTGAAACGGACGATGAATACTTTAATTACGCTCCGGCGAAGGTGCCTCCTCAGGGGCGGTGGGAGATCTATGGGATCAACCTGCCGGAGCCGATTCTGCGCAAGGTGTACAACGCGAATGCTGCGCGGGAGCTGCATATTACGGTTTGAGTCGGGCGAATGATGGAGGCGCTCCTGCTATGAATATGGTTGCACTCTGCCTGCTGGTTACGGCCGGCGTAGCTTCTGCACAGGATTCCGGGGCGTTCAAGAGCGTCCATGCGGTCACGGACGTGGCACTGGATACGAATGCCGGTTCCGCGTTCTGGCGCGGTGCGGCTCCGGTTTATGCCGAGGTCGATGCGCAGGGGAAGATTGTTCCTGGGTATCGGACCGAGGTTCGGTCGCGGTGGACGAAGGAGAACTTGTACCTGCTGTTTGTGTGTCCGTATGAGGAGCTGAACCTGAAGCCTTCGCCCGTTACGAAAGCGGAGACGAATGAGCTTTGGAACTGGGACGTTGCCGAGCTTTTTATCGGGTCGGACTTCAAAAATATTCGGCGATATAAGGAGTTCGAGGTGTCGCCGCAAGGAGAGTGGATCGACCTGGATATCAATCTGGACCTGCCCGATCATACGGTGGGGTGGACCTGGAACTCCGGGTTTCAGGTTGCCGCCCGGATCGATCGGAAGGCAAAGGTCTGGTACGGAGCGATGCGGATTCCGTTTGCGGCGATCGACCCTCACCCTCCTGTTGCCGGCTCGCGCTTCCGGGCTAATTTATTTCGCAGCCAAGGGAAGCAGGCGATTGCGTGGAAGGCTCCGATGAGCCATACCTTTCATACGCCGGAGCGGTTTGGGACTCTGGAGCTGGTGAAGTAGGGGTACCCCCCTCCCCCCTACTTTAAGTCCTAAAGTCTTCCAAACAAACAATATAGGTCTGGACTTCGGTGTAGACCCTGGTGCAAAGAGGAAGCCCGGCTTGTGCCGGGCTTCTGGTCTCTCTGCTGTGTTAATTGTAGCAGCCGTGTCAAGGGTTTGAGGACTAGTTTGAGGGGCTGGCGATGGCTTGCCAGCCCCGGAGGTGAGTGTTTTTGGGCTGAGTTAGAAGGTGATACGACCTCTCAAACGAATCGAACGGTTGCTGTCGATTCCCTCCTGCTCATAGCTGCGGAAGAGATGCCCGAAGTCCGCGTTGGGGGAGTACTGGTCGGAGTCGGTAGGGTCGATCGGCAGGATCTTGGGCTGATGACCCGGAGTTCCGTTCACCGATTGATCCACCATGAGGTTGAAGGTTCCGACGTTGGCAAAGCATCCTTCGCAGCCGCCGCCATCTCCCTGGTCCGGAGAGAGCATGGGATGGTTGAAGACGTTATTGATGTCGGCACCAAGTTGAACAGAGATACGGTCATTGACGCGGAACGACTTATGCACGCCGAGGTTGACGCCGTACATGGAAGGCCCATAGATGGAGTTCCTGCCTGCGACTCCGGCCTGGGTGTAGAGGTTCGCCCCCATGCTCGGCAGACTAAAGGCGCTCGGGTTCCAGAAGAAACCGGAGGGTACGTTTGTCCTGGGGTTACCGTTCATCACGGCGCGTACCGAGGTGGCGTTGAAGTCACCCACGGCATCGAGCGTGCCTGAGGCGACATTACCCGGGAGAACCGGATCGCAGTCACCGCAGTCGTAGAACGGGGTGAAGCCAACGCCTGTCTTATAGAAGAGGTTGGTGGAGGCCTGCCAGCCGCCGATCACGGCGTCCGCCCATCTGGATGCTGAGGAGCCGTAGCGCTTCCCTGTTCCGAAGGGCAGGTCGAAGATGCCATAGGCCACGATACGGTGACGGGAGACGAACGAGTCCGGGCCGTAGTCGCTGTCGGGCTGGAATGGGTTGTAAGCATCGCCGCCGAGGCTGGAGTTTCCTACGTCCAGACCCGACGACTTCTGATCGAGGAAGGTATAGGCCAGACTGAAGGTGGCACCCTGGGCCTGACGCTGGAACTGCGCCTGGAAGGAGGTGGTCATGCTGTGGCCGACGTTGCCGAATCCGGTGACGTAGTCTCCAAGGGCTGGAATCTTAAGCCGGGCGTTGTCCTCGGGGGAGTAGGCGCAGTCGCCGTTGTTGAATGGATCGCAAGGTGTAACACCATCGCCGGTGGTTGTGCCGAACGGATTGTCGCTTGGCGGAATCATGTTGAGGTCGTGGCCGACGATCTGGCCCGACTGGTGCGAGCCGATGTAGGAGGCGCGGAGAGACGACTTCCAGGGAATCTCCCGCTCGACGGTGGCGTTCCACTGTTGGATGCGGGGATTTCTGAGGTCGATGGGAACGTAGTTGGCAGCCGGCACGTTGCCAAATCCCGCTAGCGAACCATTGCTAAGCGGGCTGGTGCCGGTTGTTTCGCCAGTCGTAGGCCAACCACTGAGAGAGTTGCCGGCAACGTTACGTTTGGTGCGTCCCTGATTGAAGGTGTTGGTTGCAATCGGGTCGCGGATGCCCTGAGCGGCCGAGGTGGGGTAGTAGAGGCCGTAGCCACCGCGAAGAACGGTCTTATCGTTGAGGCTGTAGGCCAAGCCAACGCGAGGCCCGAAGCCGTTCTTGTAGGTGCGCAGCAGACCCCTGCCAACGCCGAGGCCGGACTGGGATGCAAGGACATAGCCGAAGTTGACGATGTTTGGATCGAGATACTTCAGGGTCTTCGTCGAGGGAATGACGAAGCGTCCGATCTTGCCTGTCGTGGCGTCGTGGTAGTTCGGATCCAGATTGGCCATGAGATCGTTCTTGTCAATGAACGGAGTCATGAGGTCGTAACGCATCCCGAGGTTCAGGGTGAGGCGCGAGTTGACGCGGAAGTCGTCCTGCACGAAGTAGCCGGTCTCCCAGTTGTAGACGTTCATGGGCGGCCGGGGCAGATTGACGAAGGAGGCGGAGTCCGCGGGTTCTCCCTGGAGGAAGCGGGCGAGTGCATTTGCGCCGGAGCCGGTGTAGGTGACGAGTCCACGCACGTTGCCGCGGTTGACGGCGAATCCGTCGATGGCCTGATTGCGAACGAAGTCGGCTCCCATCTTGAGGCTGTGACGGCCGAGCGACCAGGTAAGCGTGTCTCCGAAGGTGATGAGGTCCTGGTCCGCAGGACGGTCGGTATTTCGGCCGCCGTTGCTGAAGGCCTGAAAGGCGCTGGAGCCGCTACCGAGGGTGACGGCGACGTGGCCATGGGTCTTCAACTCATCCGGCCCCACGACCGCGCCATAGGCAGCGATGTCCGCGGCAGAGAAGCCGATACTGGAGAGAAAGCCTGTGAGTGTGGTGTTGCTGTGGGTATAGAAGTGCTGTTTGTTGAATCCGCCACGAGCCTCATTGACGATATTGGGGGAAAAGACGTGCGTGTAAGAGAGCGAAATTGTATTGTTCCGGCGGTCCGTCTGGCTGAGACCCAGACCGGTGAAGACGCCGACCACGGGGTTGGTTGAAATGTTTTGCGCCGAAGCATGGTAGACGCCGTAGACGCGGTCGCGGTCGGAGAAGTTGTGGTCGATGCGCAACGTGCCTTCGTGCTGACCAGTCTGGCCGGGGTAGTTTGCGGTGTAGTGCGGAGCGATGGTTCCCGTAGAGGCCTTAATGCCGGCCGAGGTACCAACCTTGGGGAAGTAGAGGTCGATAAGTTTGGTCGTGGTCGGGTTGAGAAGGCGCTGGGGAATGCGGATGAACTGCTGACCGAGGCCGCCTACCGTGTCGGTCGCGATCTCATTGGGCGTCAGGATTGCAGAGCCGACTTGTGGCTTTGCCGAGTCGTTCATCAGCGAGAAGTCGCCGGTGAGGAGGGTCGGGTGTGGAACGCGGCTGGAGGTAGAGCTGGAGGGCAGGATCGATTTGTTGCGCTCGTAGGCGAGGAAGAACCAGGTGTTCTTCACCTTCGGGATGGGACCGCCGATGGAGCCGCCGAAGTCGGTGATGTTGAAGCGGGGCTTGTTGAATTTGGGCTGGTCGAAGGTGGGCGAGAAGTTGAAGAGGCTGTCCTTGTCGGCGAGCGACCAGGCGGAGAGGGCGGAGTTCTTGTTGTTGTAGAAGAGCGAGCCGTGGAAGTCGGCGCCGCCACGCTTGGTGGTGACGCGGATGTTGGCGATGCCGGCGTACTCGGCGCTGAAGGCGTTGGAGAGAACGTTGAGGTCGCCGACGGCTTCGAGCGAGGGCTGGCTGGCGGTGACCGAGCCGAACATGCCGCCGTTGGTGCGCTGGCCGTCGACGGAGAAGCTGGCGCCGTAGCTCTGCGCTCCGATGAATTTGAAGTTGCCGGGCTCGTCGGCCTGGGTGATGTTGGGATTGATGTAAAGGAAGGAGTAGACGTCGCGGCTGTCGCGGGGGAGATCGATGATGGCGCGGGAGCTCATGGACTGGCTGAGGGTCTGGTCCTGCGTGTCGATGAGCGGGGCGTCGGAGGAGACCTCGACGGTGGTGGAGTGGGAGGCGAGCTGCAAGGTAGCGTTCGCGCCTGCGACGTCAGAACCGGTCAGAACGATGCCTTTGACAACGGAGGGGCTGAATCCCTGCGCGGTGACGGTTACCTGATAGTGGCCGCTCTGCAGCGCCGCGGCCTGGTAATCGCCATGGCCATTGGTGGTGGTTTTCTGCGAGGTGCGGGTATCGAGGTCCATGATCTCGACCTGCGCGTTGGGGACGACGGCGCCACTGGAATCGGTGACCGTTCCGCGGATCGTGCCAAGGTCCGTACCTTGCGCGTACAGATTTGAAGTGCTTGCGACGAGGCCCAGGAGAAGGACTGCTAGAAGCGAAATCAGCTTGCGTGGCGTCATAAAAGATTCCTCTTGTTTCAGGATGGTTAAATGAGATACCACAACGAACGAACACAAAGCAAACAAAAAAAGCAATATAAAGGAATAATACGCAACTATCTTCTCCGGAAGGGGCTCCGGTGTGCTTTTCGTAGCGGGCACCGCTCCCGATAGCACCGCTTACGGGCAAAGAAATACATGCATTCCGCTCAACCATGGATACGGTTTCATTTGAGTTTATGCCGCAGGAACGTATGACACGCTTGACGCGGTTCGACGCTGCGGGTTAGAAACGGTTGAAACGGAAACTCTAGCTATGATGAAAAAGAAGATAAACAAAAGAAGAGAAATCACCTTATTGCTGGCGTTGGCTGTCTGCTTTGCGCCGCTGACGATCGTTGCGGAACAATTCAGCGTTGTTGGGCCTGGAGGCGGGGGGGCGATGTTCAACGCGACCGTCAGCCCGCACGATCCGAACGAGGTGCTGGTCTCCTGCGACATGACGGGGGCGTATATCAGCCATGACGGCGGGAAGTCCTGGCGGATGTTTAACCTGCGGGGGACGGTCAAGTTTTTTGCGTTCGATCCGGTACAGGCAAAGACGATCTATGCAGGCACGGAAGCGCTGTGGCGCAGCACGGACGACGGCGAATCGTGGAAGCTGGTGTGGCCGAGGCCGTCGACGATTCGCGGGGTGCGGATGAGCTCGGACCACGCCGACGAGACGATCGTCTCCGACCAGAATGATCTGGGGCGGATCGTTGCGCTGGCGATCGATCCGGCGGACTCGCATACGCTGGTCGCGGGGGCGGTCAAAGACGCGACGATCGTTGCGGGTGTCAGCCATGGAGGCAAGGCGGCCGTGTTCGTGTCGAAGGACGACGGAGCTACGTGGGTGAAGGTGCGCGACCTGGCGGAGGGTCCGCGAAAGATATGGATCGATCCTCGCTCCAGCAGGGACGACCGCGATCTTTATGTCGGTGGGAACTCGGGGATGACGGTGCGTTCTCACGGGCAGTGGATGGACCGGCCTGCGCCTAAGGGGATCGTTTTTAATGACCTCAGTGCAGGGTTTTCGGAGGCACAAGGGATCGTGATCTATGCCAGTTCAGATACAGGAATCTTCGTGTCTCGTGACGGCGGCGCTTCGTGGAAGGCTTCGCCCTTGCCAGGAAGCGGGGCGCGGGTTCGCGCGATTGCAACCAGCCTGAAGCATCCGGAATCCGCCTACGCATCGTACAGCCATCTTCAGTTGGATGGGACGACATGGATGGGCGTGGCGCGGACGCGGGACGGTGGAAGCAACTGGACGCTGGTGTGGAAGGAGGACAAGACACCTGCGCCGAACGTTCATGATGCGTGGATCGCGCCGCAGCTTGGAGTGGACTGGGGTGAAAATCCACTCGGGATTGGCGTGGCGGATCAGAATCCGGATCTTGCCTATGGCACTGACTTTGGGCGCACGCTGATGACGACCGATGGCGGCGAAAACTGGAAGGCAGCCTACTCCAGAAAAGTGCCGGGTGGTGCGTGGACGAGCACCGGCCTGGATGTGACCAACGCCTATGGCTACCTGTTCGACCCGTTCGATACGAAGCGGCGCTTTATTCCTTCAACCGATGTGGGTATGTTTCGGAGTGAGGACGATGGCCGGTCGTGGGCACACGCGATGAACGGCGTCCCGAAGGAGTGGACCAATACAACGTACTGGGTGGCGTTCGATCCTGCGGTTCGAGGAAAGATGTGGGGCGCGATGAGTGGGACACATGATCTTCCCCGACCCAAGATGTGGCGCACCCGTTCTGTAACGACCTATCGGGGTGGAATCTGCTTGAGCGTGGACGGAGGGCGGACCTGGAAGCGCTCGAATACGGGAATGCCGGAGACTGCGCCGACCCATATTCTGATGGATCCGACGAGCCCTGTGGGGAAGCGAACTCTTTGGGTTGCGGCGATGGGCCGCGGCGTCTACAAGAGTACCGACGACGGAGCAACGTGGACGCTGAAGAATCGCGGCATCACACAAAGTGACCCGCTGGCGTGGCGCCTGGCTCGCGCAAGTAACGGCACGTTGTATGTGGTGATCGCACGACGCAGCGAGAACGGAAGTATTGGAACGCCGGGCGATGGCGCGGTGTATCAATCGACAGACGGAGCGGAGACCTGGACTCCGGTGAAGCTGCCGGAAGATGTCAATGGGCCGAACGGGCTGACGATCGATCCACACGATTCGAACCGGCTCTATCTGGCAGCGTGGACCAGAGCAACCGGAATGCACGGTACGGGCGGAGGCATCTTCCTGTCGGAGGACGGAGGCAAGAGCTGGAAGCATGTGCTCGACCGCGACCAGCATGTCTACGACGTGACGGTCGATCCGCGCGATGCGGCTACGTTGTACGCGTCGGGGTTCGAGTCTTCGGCGTGGCGTTCGACCGACCGGGGAGAGCATTGGACCCGCATCCCGGGATACAACTTCAAGTGGGGTCAGCGCGTGATGCCTGATCTCAAGAATCCGAAGATGATCTACATCTCGACCTTCGGCGGCGGTGTGTGGCATGGAGCGGCGAGCGGCGATCTGAGGCGGGAAGACATCGCTACGCCGGAGATGGAGCCTGGGCGGTGAGGCCAGTTCCCTTCCCCGCCGCGCCTAAATAGGAAGGGGCGGGAGCAGGCCAGAGTAGCGGTTCTGGACGGCTTCCGCCAGTTGCATGGAGCGCGCCGCGTCGCTGAGAGAGCAGGTAGATGGGGTGCCTTGGGCGAGAGAGCGGAAGAATTGCTCGTACTCCCCGAGAAAGCCACCATCAACCAGCGCGTCTTGCGTGAGAGGATTTTGCGCGATGATGTTTTCTCCACTCCACTCGCGATCTCCCTGGTAGCCCAGAGGTGAGCTGTACGGTGAGCCGAGCGTCGCTTCGGCTGCCGCTCCCTCCGAGACGAGAAGATAGGATTCTCTGCGCAGGCCGGTGTTGAGCATCAGGGAAATTTCGGCTACGGCCGCACTTTGGAAGTGCAGACGCACGGAGTAGTCGCAGACGTTTGGACTGCCGTGCGGGCGAGATTCGACAGCGAGAGACACGGGATCGCCCATCAAAAAACGGATCGCATCAAGCGCGTGGATGCCTGTCTCGATGGCGAAGTGCGATTCCAGCCGGTTCGTCCGCAACATCTCTGCTCGCGCGAAGTGCACCGGATGGCCCTCGACCCATCGCTTAAGACGGAGGATGGACGGAATGGCGCGGCGGTTGAACGCCACAAAGGTGAACGTGCCGGACGCGACGGAGGCAACCTCCAGAGATGTGGCCTCGGCAAGCGAGACTCCGGGCGGCTTTTCGATGAAGAGCGGGATTCGCAACGGCAGCAGGGAGTGGACGAGATTTGCAGTGGCGGAGGGCTGGACTGTACAGACGATGGCATCGGGCCGGGCTTCGGCGAGCATCTCCTGAATGTTGTTGGTGGCGTGACGGTAGTGGAAGAGGTCGCGAAACTCGCGGGCGCGCTCAATTTGAAGATCGCAGATCGACTCCAGAGAGACGACCGATTGCTGGGCGAGTCGATGTAAGGCAGGGCCATGGGCGTAGCGGCTCCATTCACCGGCGCCGATGTGTGCGATTCGAAGGGGCAAACGATTTCCTCCTGGTTGCTGCTTCCATTACCGGTTTGCTGCGTTGCAAAGAAGCATTTGGACCGTGTCCCCGAAAGTAAAATTCTGAAGATTCTACCTTGTTTATTTCTTTATCTTTCGTTAGGCTTCTTTTTATTCCGGCTTACGCAACTACTGTATCTCGAATTTGAAGAGCAAGGAAGATGCCTCATGAAACGCAGGGACTTGTTGAAGAGCGCCGCACTGATGCCGCTGCTACCCCGTCTGCCCATGTTCGCCCAGGCCCCCGCGCCAGCTGACAGAACGAGGCATCTCTGGCAAGGTCACGACTTCGGAACGGTTTTTCCGGCGAAGGGCCGCTTGAGTCCCGGTCCCTTCGATATCGACCAGGACCAGGGCTGGCAGACGATTTTGTTTACGACGCCATCGGAAAAACCTCTGCGCAATCCTGGGCTTGGACTGGTGGGCTACACGTGGGAGGAGGGCGGCCCCTCGATCGCTGCGCGTGAAGGCCGCGAGACGCTGGAAGATCACGTGGAAAAGATGGCGCGGCTGCCCTTCGTCGATGTGCTCTATATCCGCTGCGACTGGCGCAATGTGCAGAAGCAGGCTGGACGTCTGGACCTGGATCCGGTGTGGGAACTGACGCTGGCGGCGGCGAAGAAGTACGGGCAACGCGTCGCGTTCCGCATCCAGTCGTCGAATACAGTGTTTCAGCCGGAGCAGTTGGCGCTGCCAAAGTTTTTACAGGAGCGCATTCCGCTGGTAAAGCTGACGCGCATGCCCGGCGCTACCCACATCGGAAGCGACACCACTGTCTGGACTGAGCCGCGCTACGATCATCCGGAGTACCTGAAGGCGTTCACCGAGTTGAACCACTTGCTGGCGGAGCGCTTCGACGGCAATCCGCTGATCGAGTGGGTGGACATGATGCATGTTGGGTTCTGGGGAGAGGGCCACGTCGGTGGCTATCGAAGCCCGTTTCCTGACTTTGCGACGGCTCAGCGCACGTTGAACAAAATGGTGCGCATCCAGATGGATATCTGGAAGAAGACGCCGCTGGCGATGAATACACAGCCGGACATCAGCAATACAGGAAATCGTGAGGCCATCGAGATTGCAGTTCGAGGCGGTGCGTGGTTGCGCTCGGACAGCATTCGCGTGGAAGAACCGATTCAGATTGAAGAATTGAC
>Ga0207678_10005985_pt1 | contig 10822 bp, 9 predicted proteins | sample KBSC63metaG_FD_184319 | JGI IMG/M metagenome (GOLD analysis project Ga0207678, IMG submission 184319) | Corn rhizosphere microbial communities from Kellogg Biological Station, Michigan, USA - KBS C6-3 metaG (SPAdes) (version 2) | ecosystem: Host-associated > Plants > Roots > Rhizosphere > Soil ...
ATCGACCACGTCACCGCGCGGCGTGAACACGAAGACCTGGTCCTGGAACAGGTCCAGCTCCAGTGCGTCCACGAGCTGGTGCGGATCCACCACCTCGCGTTCCCAGTCGAGCAGCTGCCGCAGCAGCATGAAGCGGTCCAGACCGGCGGCAGTGGCGCGCTTGCCCTCCTTGTAGGCCCAATGCGCCGCCACCCCGAACTCGGCAAAGCGGTGCATCTCGCGCGTGCGGATCTGCACCTCGATCACCCGCCCTTCCGGGCCGATCAGCCCGGTGTGCAACGACTGGTAGCCGTTGCCTTTGGGCATGGCGATGTAGTCGTCGACCTCGTGCGGCACCGGCGTCCACAGCGAGTGCACCAGGCCCAGTACCGCGTAGCAATCTTGAACGCGCTCGGTGATCACACGCAGCGCGCTCAGATCGTGGATCTGCTCGAAGCTCACCAGCTTCTTCTGCATCTTCCGGTGGATGCTGTAGGCGTGCTTGGGACGACCCGAGACCTCAGCGGCGAGGTCGGCCTCTGCCAGCTTGCTCTCCAGCTGGGCGATGCAGCGCTGGATGTAAGCTTCCCGGTGCGCGCGCGTCTCCGCCAGCGCGCGCGCCAGGTCTTTGTAGGCCTCCGGCTCCAGGATGGCGAAGGCCGTATCTTCCAGCTGCCACTTGAACTGCCAGACACCCAGGCGGTTGGCGAGCGGGGCGTGCACCTCCAGGGTCTCGGCAGCGAGGCGCTGCGCTTCGGCCCCGCTGGAGCGAGACAGCTGCTCCAGCCGCAGCGCCAGTACGATCAGCACCACGCGCACGTCCCGCGCCATGGCCAGGAACATCTTGCGCAAGGTCTCTGCGCGCTCTTCCTTCAGCCGATCCCAGCGCACTTGCCCGAGCCGTGCCGCGCCTTCGGCCAGCGTCGCCACCTCCGTCCCGAACGTCTGCGCGAGCTCGGGCGCCGCGACCGCCTGCGGCGGCAGTCCCGCCACCAGCAAGGTCGCCGCCAATGTGGCGGGATCGAGGCGAAGATCGGCCAGGGCCCGGGCGACGGCGAAGCCAAGATCGAGCGCCGCCGCGCTCGCACGTCCGCTCGCCGCACCGGGGCCGGGAGTCAGCCAGGCCAGCGTGCGCCGCAACAGCTGCTCGCCCGCCTCGTCCGTTTCCGGAAGGTGTCGCGACATGGCCTCGAGCAGCCGCTCCAAGGCGCTCGGCTCCGGCCCTGAAGGCGCTGGACCTGCCGGGTCAGTCGCTAGAAGGGGGCACATGTTCCCCGATCAACGCGCGGAGGATGTCACTCGTGGTCACGATTCCGAGCAGCTCCCCATCGCTGGCCGTGACCAGCAGCGAGTGGAACCCACCCGAGATGAACAGCAGAGCTGCCTGCCGGAGGTGCACAGTCGGCCGCACCGTCTCGATGTTCTTGGTCATCACGTCCGCGATACGGGTGACCGTGCGCCCGCGCTTGGGCGCCGCTGCGCCCTGCGGGGCGGCTGCTGCCCCGCGCTTTGCGGTTGCCTCGGAGAATGGCGGAACGAGCTGCGTCGACAACTTGAGAATGTCTGCGGGGCTCACCACGCCGACCAGCTTGCTGCCCTCGCTCAGCACGGGAATGTGGCTGATGCGCCCCTGCCGGAAGATCTCGATCGCCACGGCCACGTCGTCCGAGACGTCTGCCGTGATCAGATCCCCGGTGGTCATGATCATCGAGACGGGCTGGTCCAGCGCGGGCGTGAGAGCGCGCGACGCCGCCCCACTCGAGCCGGGAGCGGCCGAGTTGGGGATCGAGTTCGGGGGCTCGGAAGCGTCAGGCGGCAAGGGGGTGTGCATGGCGCAGCATCTCGTTTCCTACTTATTACTCCGGCGGAGTCATTGGGCAAGGGTCGATAACGCACCCGCTCCGCCAATCGCGTTTGACAGCCCACGCAGCCTGAAATACGCCGGCGATGATGCGGTTTCGTGGCGGCGTCCAGCGCTGGCTCGGTCGTTCACGTGCGCGCCCTTGCTCCATTCGCCGGGCGAGCGGTGGCGGCGGCAGGCCGATCGCCGCTGGACTGACGCTAGCGGCGTCTCTGTTCCTGCCGAAACTGCTGCTCGCGGCTGGCCGGCTCGGTCAAAACAATGACGCGATCGGTACCAGCAGTTATTCCATCGATCTCTATCAGGGTGCGGTCCTGGCAGGAAACCGCGTGATGGGGCTGAGCGGCGCTTACGTCGCGATCGCGGAAGACGTGGACGGTGACCTGCAGAACCCGGCCGCTCCGGCGATGCGTCCCTTCTTTTCGACCGAGTACTTCGATTACTGGTTGGGGCTCGGACTCACGTTTCCGGGGCGGCTCGCGAGCATCGACTTCTTCAACAGCGGCTCGCGGACGGGATTCCGCGGCGCCTCGGACGAACCGGTCTTCGTGACGCCCGCGCTGAATCTGCAATGGGGAACACTGGGTATCGGATTGACCCTGGAGATCCAGAACTACACGGTCCAACGCGGCGCAATTCCCGGCGCCATGGAGCTGGGAGCCGCCTCCTCGCTGGACGCGGTCCTGACCACGGTTCACGTGCAGTGCGCCAACTCCTTCTTCGACGGTCAATTGGTGCTGGGCGCCGGGCTGCGTTACCTGAACATGGATCTGGACGCCGCCGCGGGCAACGACCGCACCAGCACGCTCTTCGGCACCAGCGGGTCAGGGCTCGAGCTGGGCGCCGTATGGCGACCGAATCTGAGACCGTTTCGGCTCGGGCTGGCGTTTCGCTCCCCGATCGACACTCAACCGACCTTTTCTCGCACGCTGCTGCCGACGCCGGAGGGCGACATCCTGCTCGGTGACGAGAGCAACCCCTTGTTTCTGCCCGAGCGCGTGAGCGCTCCGTGGGATGTCAACGTCGGTACGGCGGTCCAGCTCGGTCGGCGGCCGCTCAATCCACTCTCGCAGACCATCGATAGTGTGGCGGAACGAGCGCGCCTGACCTTCCGGTTGCGCCAGCTGGAACGCGATGAAGAGCGCGAGCGACGGCTGGCCGCCGCCCAGAGCGCCGCCGAACGCGAGGCGGTCGAGAAGGAGCTATCGGCCGCGGAGCTGCAGGATTCGGAGCGCCTGCGCCGAGCCTTCGATGACGCGCGACGCGCCCTCGCCCTGAGCTCCGCGCAGGTCGAGCGCTTTTACGTGCTGCTCACGGCGTCCATGGTGATCAGCGGTCCAGTGAAAGACGGCGTGGGGGTCGAATCATTTCTCAATCAAGTGGTCAACCGCTCCGGCGGGCAGATCGTGTATTCGCCCCGGCTCGGAGTCGAATCCGAGGTCTGGGGAGATCGGCTCAAATTGCGGGGCGGGAGCTATCTCGAACCGAGCCGCTTCGCCACCAGCCATTCGCGCTTGCACGGCACCCTCGGAGGCGACGTACGCCTGTTCGGCTGGAACGTGTTCGGGCTCTGGCCGGACGACTACGTGTGGCAGCTCGGCGGCAGTTTGGACGTAGCGGCGCGCTACTTCTCCTGGGGCGTGAGCCTGGGGGGCTGGTATCCGCGCCACGCACGGGGCGAGTCGCTCTAGGGTATTTCGCACACGAACGGCAGCGCGGTGTCGCAGTCGCGGTCGTCCCAGTCGCCGGACTGCCGGTTGTTCGCGCCGAGCACCGAGATGGCGGTGCAGTTCTCGTCTTCGTCCGTGTTGTTGGGCTCTGTGGGTGCCCAGTTTTCGTAGGCGCCGCCCACGGCGCGCCCTCCCGAATCAGCAGATTCCCCCTGCCAGAACTGGAAGCCGTCGGGGATGGCGCCTCGACCGCGCCAGAGCCAGACGCCCTCGTCGCCGGAGTCACTGCCACCGATATAGGTCAGGAGCTCCTCGCTCGCAGAGGCCGGCACGTCCGCTGCTTCGATGCGCTCCACCAGGAAGGCGTTCTCCTCGGGGGTCTCGATCCATGCGAGCCGCATTCCCTGAGCCTGGCAGCGGTCGGCAGCCGCGTCGCGCACGACGCTGTCCGAACAGAACATGTAGCCATGCTCTTCGAGCGCGAAGCCGGCGCAGGTTCCGGCGCACGCCTCCCCTTCGTCGATTCGGCCGTCGCAGTTGTTGTCGATGCCATCACAGCGTTCGACGTTGTCTGCACAGTTGCCTTCCGGCGCTGCGTCGAGGCTGGGCGCCGCGTCGCCCGCGTCAGTGGGACCGGCGTCGACCACGAGGCTCATGCTGTTACCTGCTGCGCCGACGTTGGCTGCGCCCGCGAAACCAACCGCGCCCCCCTGCCCCTCCGAGGCGCTGGCGTCGCTGCCGATCGCCGCGGAGATCGGCCCCAGCGATGGCTGCGCGTTGCCCGCGCCCGCAGCAGAAGTCGCCCGATCCGGATCAAATGGCTGGAACAGGCCGCCGTTCTCCGGGGCTCCGCAGGCCGCGTAGACGGCGATGCACGCTACGCTCGCAAGCAAGGCTCGCTGAAGCATGGTTGGGGACTCTACGGCTCTGAACTCACAGCAGCAAGCGCGCTGAAATCACAGCCGGCGCCACGGCATACCAAAACAGAAACACTTCAGCGGCGCACGCGCGGAGCTGGTTCCGCTCAGGCTGATCGTGTCTGCGCCTGCTGCACGCTGTCGCTCGCAGCACTTCGTCGTGAACTTTCGCTGCGACAAACGCGACCTGCCGCGTCAGCCGCGTTGCATTGCGGCAAAGCTCCGCTCAACCTGCGGCTTCTTCGCTGTTCCGTGCACGCGGCACGACCAGGGCTGAGCAGGGAGCGTAACGCACCGTCACCTCCGCCACCGAGCCGAGCATCAGGCGGCGAAAACCGCCGTGCCCATGAGAGCCGAGCACCAGCAAATCCGGCGTGCGAGCCTGCAAGTGTTGCCCGATGCGTTCGCTCGGCGTCCCCGATTCGATGCTGATCTGCACCGCCACGCCGGTGGGTAACGCCGCGCTGGCGACGAACTCATCCAGCTCGGCGCGAGCGCTCTGCCGGATGCGCTCAAACAGGTCCGCGTCGAAGTGCTCGGAGGCATCGTAGAAGGGAGCCGCCCAGACGTACAGTATCTCCAGCTCGGCCCCGCTGCGGCGCGCAATTTCCCCCGCCGCCTGCAGCGCTCGGCGGCTCTGTTCCGAAACGTCCACGGCGACCAGCACGCGCCGCAGCGCGGGCTGGCCCTGCGCCGCGCCTCCTCGGGCGATCAGTACTGGACAGGGTGCCGCCCTCAGTAGCCGTTCCGATACGCTCCCGAGCAGCCAGCGCGAGAGGCCCGTACGGCCGTGGGTGGAGACGACCATCAGGCTCGCACCCGACTCGGCAGCGTATTCGGCCAGGGTCCCCGGCAACGTTCCGGACAGGACTCGGGTCTCGACCCGAATGCCTTCCGGCAGGGAGAGCGCCGGCAGGAGCCGCTCCATCGCGGCTTCGGCGCTGCCGACCGCCCGTCGCTGCAGCTGTCCCGCCAACGCCGGCTCCGCCGCCCAGAACGCGGGATTCGCCTGCCCCAGCTCCTCGACGATGTGCACCAGCTCGAGCGTACCGCCGAACAGCTTGGCGAACTGGCAAGCATGGCCCAACGCGCTGCGGGCCCCCTCGGAGAAGTCGACCGGTACGAGGATCTTGTCAAACATGTGCGGGCCCGGAGGTATGCCCGAGATCTAAGGCTGGCGCGACGGCCGCGCAACAGCGGCGCGCACTCAGTGAGCGGTCTCGCGCGCGCGGGGCGGGGGGCGGCCTCGCTCGCCGGGCGTCCCCCAGCTCATGTCCGCCAGCTTCCTTCTCTCCTCCAGCCCGAGCGTCTGCGCGTGCTGCAGCAGGCGCTCATGCATGGAGGCTTGCAGCTGCGTGGTCTGCGCGCGCACGACTTGCAGCGCGCTGCCGAGCTTCGCAGGCTCCAGCGGGTCCGCCACCAGCACCTGCTCGGCGTCCCGGCGCGCCTCGATCAACGCCTCGCGCTTGGGCCGCAGCTCTTCCCGCTCCTGCTGCGACAGCCACGGGAATGGCTCCCCGCGCCGGCGCGGCCCGCGGTGCCCGTCCCTGCGCGCCGGCCCGGCGGGGCCGCCCGCCATGTTCAGCGCCGGATCTGCCCAGCCGTGCATGCGCCACTGCCGGTGTTGCCAGAAGCGCGCCGTCGCGATCCCCAGGAAGAACAGGTTGAGCGCCACGGAGACGGCGAACGCGATCATTACCCAACGCCGGGTCATGGCTCATCCTCCCAGCCCGGTGCCAGGCCGAGCGCCAGCTCGAAATCGCTCCAGTCATCACCCTGGACCTCGTCGTCGTCACTCGGCGTATCGAGCGAAGCGGTCTCGCGAGCAGCGCTCTCGGCGGACCCGTCTGTCGCGAATTCAGCGCTGGCAGGAGCATCACTGATGGCGTTGATCGCCGCGCCCGAGCCCGAGTCGCCATCGAACACCGGCACGATGCCGCTGCCGACGATCAGGCCGAAGCCCGCGGCCGCACCCCAGGCCAGGAGTGGGGCGAGCGGGTTGCCGAAGGGCCACCACGCCGCCCAACCTTGCGGATGCCGCGCGGGCAGCGCCGCGATGCGCGCGCTCAGCGCCGCGCTGGGCAATACGTCCGGTGCCGCGTCCAGCACCGCCGCGAGCCGTTCGGCGCGCGACCACGCGAGCTGCGCTGGAACGGAGCCGTGCAGCAGCTCCCGCGCGGGCGCGCGCAGCGCTTCGGGCCAGCGCGCTAGCTCGGCGCCATGCACGTCGAGCAGCTGCTCGAAGCGCTCCAGATCGAGATCGTGCGCGCTCATGACTCCTTCCTTTCGGCGGGCGCGAGAGCGGCCAAGCTGTCGCGCAGCTGGCGGCGCGCGCGCGCCAGGAGCGACTCCAGTGCACGCACGCCAACGCCCAGGACCTCGCCGGCCTCTGCGTTGCTGAGCCCCTGATAGTGCACCAGGCCGATGGCGGCGCGCTGGCGCTCCGGCAGCTCGTCGAGCGCGCGCTGCACGGCCTCGGCAACCTGACGCTCGTGAAACAGCCCGCTCGGGCGATCGGAGCTGGGCAGATCATCCGGGGCGACTCCGGCGCTGCGCTCGCGCCGGCGCCGCAGTCGGTCGATGCACAGGTTGTGAGCGATGCGATAGATCCAAGTGGAAGGCTTGGCGTGGGGCAGGTAGCGCCCCGCGTGCTCCCAGAGCCGCAAGAACGTCTCCTGCGACACCTCTTCCGCCTCTGCGCGACTGCCGAGCATGCGGTACGCAAAGGCATGAATGCCCCGCAGGTGGCGATCGACCAGCTGCCGATAGGCGCGCACGTCGCCGCTCGCGACGAGCTCGATCAGGCCCACTTCATCCGTCGTCGAGCTCACCTCGAGCTTCTCACGCGCTTCGGCGCGGGTCTGTTCCCGTTGATCCACGGACATCGTCGTGCACAGGTCGAGCCAGGGTTGCCTCATCGCCAGGTCGGTCATCACGTTGCTCCACCCCGACACTACGGGGAACTGCCGAGTTCAACGGGCTCAGCCGGAAAACCCGTCGCGCTTTGCCGGAACGCCGGGAATAGCGGCCAACCGATGAGAACAACTGCCATTTTCGCACCGCCGGCGGCCCGGTTGCGGGCTTCAACGCGGTACGGGCTTCAACGCGGTACGGGCTTCAACGCGGCACAGTGGGGATTTGCACCACGGCGAGGCCTGGCGCAGGGACCTCCACCCGGCAGGCCGCATCGCCTTGATCCACGCGAGCCTCGCGCGGCTGTATCCGATCGGGATTGTCCCAGTCATTCTGAAGTTGCACGGCGCCCCCACCGAGCACCACCGCGCTCGCCTTGCCCATCACGCGCCGATCTTCGAGGCGCAACTCCACCGTCAGCGGCCGCTCGCGTTCGCGATGCACGAGGAAGGCGGACAGCACGCCGCTCTCCGGATCGAACGAAGCCGCAGCATCCAGCACGGGCACGCTGCCGCGGCTGCCCGCGGAGTACTCGGGAGCCTCGACGCGCGGCGTGAGCGAGAGGCCCTGAGCCGCGCCCGCGAACAGCACGAAGGGATGGTAGATGGTCTGTAGCAAGAGCGCGTCGCGCTTGGTGAGCACGGGCGCGATCACGTTCACGATCTGCGCCAGGCACGCGATCTTCACCAGGTCGGCGCGGCGCAGGAACGCGGTCAGGTACTGGGCGCAGACCAGCGCATCCTCCAGATTGTAGAGCTCCTCCAGCAGCGGCGGCGCCTCGCGCCAGGCACCGCGCGTGTGCTCGCCGTGGCGCGCACGGTACCAGACGTTCCACTCGTCAAAGGCAAGATAGACGCGCTTGTTGCTGCGCTTGAGGCCGCGCACGTAGCCGATCACGGACTCATAGTCGCCGAGGATGCGGTCGATCTCCACGCCCTCCGCCAGATAGGCCGCCGAGTCCTTGGCTGCATTCGAGCTGTAGCGGTGCGCCGAGATGTAGTCGATCGTGTCCCAGCAGGTCTCCAGCACCTCGCGGTCCCAGGCCAGGTAGGAGGGCATGCCGCGCCCCGAAGAGCCCGCGGCCACGGTCTCGATGTTCGAGTCCAGCTGCTTCATCAGAAACGAAGCCTGGAAGGCGCGCCGGGCGTACACGTCCGCCGGAACGTGCCCGGCCTGCCAGGGCCCGTCCAGCTCGTTGCCGAGACCCCAGAGCTTGACCGCGTAGGGGCTCTCCTGCCCGTGCTGCGCGCGAAGGTCCGAGTAGTGCGTGCCTCCGGGCAGGTTGCAGTACTCGACCAGCTGCCCAGCGCTCGCCGCATCGCCGGTGCCCAGGTTCACCGCCAGGAAGGGGCTGGTGCCGAGCTCCTCGCACCAGGTCATGAACTCGCCGATGCCGAACTGATTCGACTCGACGCTCTGCCAGGCGTAGTCGGGGCGGCGCGGGCGCGACGCTCGGGGACCCACCGTATCCTTCCAGTCGTACGCGCTGACGTAGTTGCCGCCGGGATAGCGCACGAGCGGCATGCTCATGCGCCGGAGCGCCTCGAGCACGTCGCGGCGGAAGCCCCGCTCATCGCTGCGCGGGCTCTTCGGGTCGTACACGCCGCCGTACACGGCGCGCCCGAGGTGCTCCAGGAATCCGCCAAAAATCCGGCGATCGATCGGCCCTACGTGAAACCCCGTGTTGAGGGTCAGGCGAGCAGACATGCGTCCCTCTGATATCATTGAACAGCGTCCTTTAACGGCAAGTATCCAAGCCGGGGCTCAAAGTCCATCCTGGAGGCTCTGCTGCCAGCGCCAGGCGTCGCGCAGCGCCTCACGGATGGATCGGCGCGCCCGCCAGCCCAGCAGGCGCTCGGCCTTTTCAACGCTGGCGTAGACCGCCGCTGCATCCCCCGCGCGCCGCGGCCCGATGCGATGACGCAATGCGACTCCGGTGGCCGCTTCGAAGGCTCGGATGGCATCCAGCACGGAGGTCCCCTGCCCCGTGCCAACGTTGACGATCTCATGGAATGCAGCGCGCGGCTCCCGCTCGATCCAGTCGAACGCCGCCACATGCGCGCTCGCGAGATCGCAGATGTGCAGATAGTCGCGCACACAGGTGCCGTCGGGGGTTGGGTAGTCGTTGCCGAACACCACCAGTTCGTCGCGCACCCCGGCCGCCGTCTGCACCAGATAGGGCGCGAGCGTCTCGGGCGTGCCCAGCGGCAGCTCCCCGATCTTGGCGCTCGGGTGCGCCCCGATCGGGTTGAAATAGCGCAGCGACACCGCGCGCAGCGCGCCTCCCGACACGACCACGTCCTGGATCAGGTCCTCACAAATCTGCTTGGTGCGCCCGTACGGCGAAGCAGCGCGCTGGATCGGGCTGAGCTCGGTGACGGGCAGCGCCTCGGGTTGGCCGTAGACCGTGCAGGACGAAGAAAACACGAGCGCCGGCACGCGCGCGCGCTCCAGCACCCAGAGCAGCGCCAGCAAGGAGCCGACGTTGTTGTCATAGTACTCGCGCGGCTGCCGCACCGAGACCCCGACCGACTTGTGCGCAGCGAAGTGGATCACGCCGAACAGCGGCGCCTCGCGCTCGAACACGCGCGCCAACGCCTCCCGATCGCGGCAGTCGAGCTCGTGCACCGGAAAGTCTCTGCCGATCAGCTCGTGCATGCGCGGCAGGATGCGCCGGTCGGAAGCGCAGAAGTTGTCGACCACGACCGGCAGATAGCCTGCCTCCGCCAGGGCCACGCTGGTGTGCGAGCCGATGTAACCGGCACCGCCGGTGACGAGCACCTTCTTCGCGGGCACGTTCTGCGCGGACCCTTTCTGCGCGGACCCTGTCATGCCGACTCCCTCGGGGTGCGGGGTGTCCCCGCTGAAACCGCGCGCCAGCCCGCCGGGATGCGCTCCAGCCGCCGCACGCCAAACGCCGCAGCGCCCGGCGACGATCCAGAAAATAGGTGCGGCGCGCGCCCCGTCTCGCGCTCGTAGCGCTCCGCGACTTCGCGCACGGCGTCACCCGCGCTCGAAAGCCCGAGCACCGCGACGGTGCCGCCGCTCCCGCCGCCCGTGATCTTGGCGCCGAACAGACCGCGATCGGGGCCGAGCTCAGCCACCAGCTCCACCAGCCGATCGGTGCCGCTGGAGCCGAGGCCACACTCGGAATAGCTTTTGTGGGTCTCGTACATGAGCGCGCCGAGGCGCTCCAGGACAGCCCGCTGAGCGCGCAGCCCTGCAGCCTGCAGCCCCGGCGCTTGCAGCAGCTCGCGAAACTCGCTGGCCCGAGCATGCTCGCACACCGGGTGTGCCGTGGCAGCCCGCACGCGGTAGGTCGAGCCCGGGCGAACGCGGGTGATCGGGTCGCTGATGCCCGCGAAGCGTTCGAGAAACTCCGCGCCCCCGATCCGCTCCGGCAGCAACTGACGGTAGCGCTGCTCGAACTCCGGGCGCGGCAGGCGCGCCAGGTAACCGCCCCACTCCGGATCGATGATGGT
>Ga0207678_10005987_pt1 | contig 10820 bp, 8 predicted proteins | sample KBSC63metaG_FD_184319 | JGI IMG/M metagenome (GOLD analysis project Ga0207678, IMG submission 184319) | Corn rhizosphere microbial communities from Kellogg Biological Station, Michigan, USA - KBS C6-3 metaG (SPAdes) (version 2) | ecosystem: Host-associated > Plants > Roots > Rhizosphere > Soil ...
TTTTGCCCTCCGCGGGCGTGGCGGAATTGGTAGACGCGCTGGATTTAGGTTCCAGTGGCGAAAGTCGTGGGGGTTCGAGTCCCTCCGCCCGCACCAAGAGGCTAGCGCGATAGAGTTTTGCGGGTTCGCCCGTATTCCGACACGACCGGCGCGTTAGGTTCAATGGTGAGCCAGTGCGATGTGGTTGTAAGTGCAAGCAGAGAAAAAAGTGAGTCCAATGCAAGTCACTGAAACGCTGTCCGAGGGTCTCAAGCGCGAGTACAAGGTCGTCGTTCCCGCCTCCGAACTTGATGCCAAGGTCAATGCGCGTCTGGACGAGTTGAAAGACCGCGTCCGGATCAATGGATTTCGTCCTGGCAAGGTGCCGGTGACGCACCTCAAGCGCATGTATGGGCGCTCCGCGATGGCAGAGGTCATCGAGGCGACCGTTCGCGACACCAACAATCAGATTGTCAGCGAAAACGGATACAAGCTCGCTGCAGATCCGAAAGTCACGCTGCCAACCGAGGAAGGCGCGATTGACCAACTGATCGCGGGCAAGAGCGACCTCAACTACACCATGGCCCTCGAGATCGTCCCGCCGATCGCGCTCGGGGATTTCAAAAGCATCAAGCTGACCAGGCTTGCCGCCGACGTGACCGACGCCGAAGTCGAGCAGGGCATCGCGCGCATCGTCGACCAGAACAAGCCCTACACGGTGCGCCCCGAAGGCGAGAAGGCCGCCAAGGACGATCGCGTTACGATCTCGTTTTCCGGCACGATCGATGACAAGCCATTCGAAGGCGGCTCGGGCGACGATGCCGTTGTCTTGATCGGGTCGAACACGTTCATTCCGGGCTTTGAGGATCAGCTGATCGGCATCAGCGCCGGCGAAACGCGAACGTTAAAAGTGACCTTTCCTGCGCGCTACATGAAGGAAGATCTTGCAGGGAAGGCTGCCGAATTCGTTGTCACTGCGAAGTCGATCGAAGCGCCGGGCAAGGTCACGGCTGACGATGATTTTGCCAAATCGCTCGGCCTGGAGTCGCTTGCAAAGCTGCGCGACGCGGTGAAAGACAGTATTTCGCGTGAGCATGCGGGTATGTCGCGCCAGAAGCTCAAGCGCGGGCTGCTGGATGAACTCGACAAGCTCCACAAATTCGAGCCGCCGCCGACGCTTGTCGAGGAAGAGTTCGACCGTGTCTGGAAGTCGGTGCTTTCCGAGCTGGAAACCGAGCGCAAGACTTTTGCCGACGAGGGCACGACCGAAGAGAAGGCCAAAGCCGAGTACCGCGCGATTGCCGAGCGCCGCGTGCGCCTCGGTCTGGTGCTCGCCGAGATCGGTGAGAAGAACAACATTTCCGTTACTGAGGACGAGTTGAGCCGCGCCGTTATGGAGCGGGCGCGTCAGTTCGCGGGCCAGGAGCAACGCGTGTGGGACTACTATCGCCAAAATCCGCAGGCGGTGGCTGCATTGCGGGCGCCGATATTCGAGGAAAAGGTCGTTGATTTTCTGGTCGAACTCGCGGGCGTAACCGACAGCAAGGTATCGCGCGACGAACTTTACAAGGAAGATGATTCGGTCGCCTGACCTGCAGGCGGCTTGCGCAAACCTTTGTGGGAAAATAGATGAGCTGGCGTGCTGGCAGGCTAGTCTAGCTGGCATGATTCGCGTCAAGGAGACGAAATGAGAGACCCTCTCGATACCTACATGAACTATCTGGTGCCCATGGTGGTCGAGCAGACCAACCGTGGCGAGCGGGCCTATGATATTTATTCGCGCCTTCTGAAGGAGAGAATTATCTTCATCACGGGGCCGATCGAGGACGGCGTCGCCACTCTCGTGGTGGCTCAGCTTCTGTTCCTTGAGGCGGAGAATCCGAAGAAAGAAGTCTCGATGTACATCAATTCGCCTGGCGGCGTGGTGACCTCGGGCATGGCGATTTATGACACGATGCAGTTCGTAAGACCGCCGGTGTCCACGCTTTGCATCGGGCAGGCCGCCTCGATGGGCTCGCTCCTGCTTGCCGCCGGCGCAAAGGATCAGCGCTTTGCGCTGCCCAATGCCCGCATCATGGTCCATCAGCCGTCCGGCGGGTTCCAGGGGCAGGCCACCGATATCATGCTGCACGCTCAGGAGATTTTGAACCTGAAGAAGCGGCTCAACGAGATCTACGTGAAGCATACCGGCCAGTCGCTGAAGAAGATCGAAGACGCACTCGAGCGTGACTATTTTCTCACTGCCGAAGCCGCCAAGGACTTCGGCCTGGTCGACAAGGTGATCGATAAGCGGCCCGAGGAGATGCCTTCCAAACCGGCCTGAGATCTTGCAGGCGGTTCCGCCCCCACGTCACCGAGTTAGACCGGGCGCTTTCGCGGCTGTGAGTGCGGCATTATCGTTAATAGAATCTTGATTATCTGGTCGTTAGCATGCTTCGCTTATGGTGTAGGGGAGAGACGGGAGTGCGGCCCCTCCCAGAATAAGGGCTGCCGTGCTGGTGTTTCGGTGCGAAACTTGCTTCGTTACGGAAGCGTGAGACGGAGAATGGAATGAGCAAAGTCGGCGGCAGCGATTCCAAGAACACCCTCTACTGCTCGTTCTGCGGCAAGAGCCAGCACGAAGTGCGCAAGCTCATTGCGGGCCCGACCGTCTTCATCTGCGATGAGTGCGTCGAACTATGCATGGATATCATCCGCGAGGAGAACAAGTCCTCACTGGTGAAGTCGCGCGACGGCATTCCGACTCCGAAGGAAATCCGGAAGGTTCTTGACGACTACGTGATCGGCCAGGATCACGCCAAGAAGGTGCTCTCGGTTGCCGTCCATAACCACTACAAGCGGCTCAACCATCAGGCCAAGCACAACGACGTCGAACTCGCCAAGTCGAACATCCTGCTTATTGGTCCGACCGGTTCGGGCAAGACGCTGCTGGCGCAAACGCTTGCGCGTATTCTCGATGTGCCGTTCACGATGGCGGATGCGACGACGCTGACCGAAGCCGGTTACGTCGGCGAGGACGTCGAAAACATCATTCTGAAATTGCTGCAGTCCGCCGACTACAATGTCGAGCGTGCGCAGCGCGGCATTGTCTATATTGACGAGATCGACAAGATTTCGCGCAAGTCAGACAACCCCTCAATCACGCGCGACGTTTCGGGCGAGGGCGTGCAACAGGCGCTGCTGAAGATCATGGAAGGCACCATCGCCTCCGTTCCTCCGCAGGGCGGCCGCAAGCATCCGCAACAGGAATTTCTCCAGGTTGACACGACTAACATTCTGTTCGTTTGCGGCGGCGCCTTCGCCGGACTCGAAAAAATCATTTCGGCGCGGGGGCGGTCGACCTCGATCGGCTTCAGCGCCAAGGTGGTGGCCCCCGAGGATCGCAAGCAGGGTGAAATCTTCCGCGAGGTCGAGCCGGAAGATTTGCTCAAGTATGGTCTGATCCCCGAATTCGTCGGCCGTCTGCCGGTTGTCGCGACCCTCGAAGACCTCGATGAGGCTTCGCTCAAGAAGATCCTGGTCGAGCCGAAAAACGCGCTGGTGAAGCAATACCAGAGGCTGTTCGAGATGGAATCGATCGATCTGACTCTGGCGGAAGAGGCGCTTGGCGCCATTGCCCGCAAGGCGATCGACCGCAAGACCGGCGCGCGCGGCCTGCGCTCCATCATGGAGGGCATCCTGCTTGACACCATGTTCGACCTTCCGAGTCTGGAAGGGGTCGAGGAGGTGGTGATCTCCAAGGAGGTCGTCGAAGGGACCGCCCGGCCGCTCTATATCTACGCCGACCGCAGCGACCGGACAGCGGAAACGGGCAGCGCCAGCGCCTGACCAACTCCCGCTACCGGGACGAATTATTCCGGAAAAAGGCTATCGATTCGGACCAATTGTGGGGTTGTTACCAGCAAGGGACTCGCTTTAACTGGAAAAAGCGAGGCTTCTTGCGCAGGGATTTGCCTCGCCATACGTATAGCGTCTGAAGGCGAGTGACGTACGAAAGGTCGTATCTGACTACCGACTGGGTAAGGAGCAATCTCCTTGCAAGCACGCCGGGCATTCTGCCCTGCGCCTCCGGGCCGTTCCTACCGGCACTGCCGTGCGATGCCGCACTTGCGGGTCAAACGACAGGGGCACAACAAAAGGACCAATGCCAATGACCAATAAGCCACGACCCCAGTTGCAACCCGGCGAAACCCGGGCCTATCCGGTTTTGCCGCTGCGCGACATCGTGGTGTTTCCGCACATGATCGTTCCGCTCTTTGTCGGCCGCGAAAAGTCGATCAAGGCGCTGGAAGAGGTGATGCGCTCAGACACCTTCATCCTGCTGGCGACGCAGAAGAACGCCTCCGACGACGATCCGGCGACCGATGCGATTTTCGAGGTCGGCACGCTGGCGAGCGTTTTGCAATTGCTCAAGCTGCCCGACGGCACCGTCAAGGTGCTGGTCGAGGGCGCCACGCGCGCGAAGGTTCTCAAATATACCGACCGGAACGACTACTACGAAGCCGACGCCACCGCGCTCGCCGATGACACGGGCGATCGCGTGGAAGCGGAAGCTATGGCGCGTTCCGTGGTCAACGAATTCGAAAATTACGTGAAGCTGAACAAGAAGGTGTCACCCGAGGTCGTGGGCGTGATCCAGCAGATCGAGGATTACGCCAAGCTCGCCGACACCGTCGCCTCGCACCTGGCTGTCAAGATTCCGGACAAACAGGACATTTTGGAGACGCCGTCCGTGACGCAGCGCCTTGAAAAGGTGCTCGGCCTCATGGAAAGCGAAATTTCTGTCCTGCAGGTGGAAAAGCGCATCCGGACCCGCGTCAAGCGGCAGATGGAGAAGACCCAGCGCGAGTACTACCTCAACGAACAGATGAAGGCGATCCAGAAGGAGCTCGGCGACGAGGAAGGTCGCGACGAACTCCAGGAGCTGGAAGACAAGATCAAGAAGACGAAGCTCTCGAAGGAAGCTCGCGAGAAGGCCACGCACGAACTCAAGAAGCTGCGTCAGATGTCACCGATGTCTGCCGAGGCAACGGTCGTGCGCAACTATCTCGACTGGCTGCTTTCGATTCCGTGGAACAAAAAGAGCAAGGTCAAAAAGGATCTGAATCTGGCCGAACAGATTCTCGACGCCGATCACTATGGCCTCGAAAAGGTCAAGGAACGCATCGTCGAGTATCTTGCCGTCCAGCAACGGGCCAACAAGCTGACCGGACCGATCCTCTGCCTCGTCGGACCTCCCGGCGTGGGCAAGACCTCGCTCGGCAAGTCGATCGCCAAGGCGACCGGCCGCGAATTCGTGCGCGTGTCGCTCGGCGGCGTGCGGGACGAGGCGGAAATCCGCGGTCACCGGCGTACCTATATCGGCTCGATGCCTGGAAAGATCATCCAGTCGATGCGCAAGGCCAAGACCTCAAACCCGCTCTTCCTGCTGGATGAGGTCGACAAGATGGGCGCCGATTTCCGCGGCGATCCGTCGTCGGCTTTGCTCGAGGTGCTCGATCCTGAGCAGAACCACACGTTCAACGATCACTACCTCGAGGTCGACTACGATCTCTCCAACGTGATGTTCATCACGACGGCGAATACGCTCAACATTCCGCCGCCCTTGATGGACCGCATGGAGATCATCCGGATCGCCGGTTACACCGAAGACGAGAAGGTCGAGATCGCGCGCAAGCACCTGATCCCGCATGCGATCGCGAAGCACGGCCTCAACGTCAACGAATGGTCAATCGACAACGAAGCGCTTTTGACCATGATCCGCCGTTACACGCGGGAAGCTGGCGTGCGTAATCTCGAGCGCGAGCTCTCGACGTTGATCCGCAAGGCAGTGAAGGAACTGATGACTTCGAAGAAGAAGTCGATCGCCGTCACCGCCACGAGCCTCGGCGACTACCTGGGTGTACCCAAGTATCGCTATGGCGAGATCGAAGCTGAGGATCTCATTGGCGTCGTGACCGGACTGGCATGGACCGATGTGGGCGGCGAGTTGCTGACCATTGAAGGCGCCATGATGCCAGGCAAGGGCAGAATGACCGTCACGGGCAATCTGCGCGACGTCATGAAGGAATCGATCTCTGCGGCGGCGTCTTACGTCCGCTCGCGGGCGGTCGCCTTCGGCATCGAGCCTCCGTTGTTCGACAAGCGCGACATCCACGTGCACGTGCCGGAAGGTGCGACGCCGAAGGATGGGCCTTCCGCCGGCGTGGCGATGGTCACGGCAATCGTTTCGGTAATGACCGGCATTCCGGTTCGCCGCGACGTCGCCATGACCGGTGAAATCACGCTGCGTGGCCGCGTGCTGCCGATCGGCGGCCTCAAGGAGAAACTGCTGGCCGCGGCGCGCGGCGGCATGAAGACTGTCCTGATCCCCGAGGAGAACGCCAAGGATCTGGTGGAGATCTCCGACACGATCAAAAAGGGCCTGGAGATCGTTCCGGTGACCCGCATGGACGAGGTGCTTGAGCGCGCTCTCGTGCGCAAGCCCGAGCCGATCGAGTGGGATGAGGCGAGTGCGAAGCTGGCGGCCGAGGCGGCCGCTGCCGAGCCGGCCGCCGACGAGGACGGCTCCGGACTGACCGCGCACTGACGCTGACGCACCAAACATGAGAAAAAACGGCGCCGAAAGGCGCCGTTTTTGCATGGGCTGTCGGAAAACTCGCGACGCTTGCGCGGCGGCCCAGGATAGCGATAAACGAGCGGTGAGGGCGGTTAGCTCAGTTGGTAGAGCGCCTGCTTTACACGCAGGATGTCGGCGGTTCGAGTCCGTCACTGCCCACCAAGTGTCCGCTCATGGTCCGAAGCGGACCCTTCAACTCGCTAATTTGAATCGATACGATGCCTCCCCTAAGCCTTGGGGCGGCAATGCGACGGCGCGAGTTCATCACGTTCCTTGGTGGCGCGGCAGCGACGTGGCCGTTCGTGGCGCGCGCGCAGCAATCGGCACTTCCGGTGATTGGTGTTATCGGTGCCGGAGAGCGATCCGCGTTCTCCGAACTTCTGGCGGCATTCCTTCTCGGTCTCAAGGATTCAGGCTTTATCGAAGGTCAGAACTTCGCGATGGAGTATGCGTTTGCAGGAGGGCGGTTCAATCAACTTCCCCAGCTTGCCAGCGACCTCGTACGGAGACGGGTCGCGCTCATCGTTTCTACCGGCGTTGGTTCTGGGCTTGCCGCAAAGGGCGCGACCTCAAGCATTCCGCACCTTTTTCTTAGTCAGGACGATCCGGTCAAGCTGGGATGGGTGACAAGCTTGAACAAGCCAGGCGGCAACTCGACCGGAGTCAGCCTGTTGACCACGGAGTTGACTGCCAAGCGGGTTGAGGTGGCGCGTCAGCTAATGCCAAAAGGGGCACCGCTCGCCTATCTCATGAACCCGCCCGCTCCAGAAGCGCCGCGATACTTGCAGGAGATCGAAGCAATTACACGAGGGCTTAAGCAGGAGCTTATTGTTGTCAAAGCCAGCAATCCTGAACAGATCGATGCCGCCCTGGCCGAAGTCAAACGACGGCAGGCCGGAGCACTCATCGTCAGTATTGACGGCTATTTCATTGGTCGCCGTGAACAGATAGTCACGTTGGCTGCACGTGATAGAGTTCCCGTAATTTATGACCGGCGTCTGTATGCCGCCGCGGGCGGACTTCTCAGTTACGGCGAGGATCTTTCCAGCGCGTACCGCCAAATTGGAGTTTATGCGGCGCGGATACTGAAGGGAGAAAAGCCAGCCGACTTACCCGTCGTGCAGTCGACAAAGTTCGAATTGGTCGTCAACTTGAGAACCGCGAAGGCGCTTGGCATCGATTTTCCGGCACAGGTGCTGGCACTCGCCGACGAGGTCATCGAATAAGATGACGCCGCCGTTGGGCCTTGGCAGACAATTGATTTGTGTATCGCGCATATCGGTTTTCGCAGGCAAACCGGATACTCCGACTTCACGCGCGGCGACCTCATCCGCAGGTCCGGTTAAAATCGCTAGATTCGGGTTCATAAGTGCCGACGGAGAAGAACGATGTCCGAACCAACGCGCCGCTTAAGCCAGTTCGCCTCCGATCTTCACGCGGAGCTGAGGCACCTCTCCGATTCAATAGGAACGCTGCTGGTCGACACGTTTCACTATCTGGCGCTGTTCGCGCTTGGTGCTACGACCGTGTGGTCTGCGGTCGATGCTTTCCTGGGCATGATGCATCGGGGGCACGCCGGACTTGGCGACCTCCTGCTCCTGTTTATCTATCTCGAAATCGGGGCGATGGTTGGAATTTACTTCAAAACGACAAGGCTGCCGGTACGCTACCTGATCTACATTGCGATCACCGCTTTGGCTCGCGTTCTTATTGAGCTCGTTAGCGCAGAGCATCGCACCGGGATGGATATCCTCATCGTTTCGGGCGCAATCCTTTTTTTGTCATTTTCCGTTTTGGTTCTGAGATTTGGATCAAGCAGATTCCCATCGAACGGATCGTTGGCTGATGCAAAACCGGGTAAACGTGCGCATCGCGGTACGTTAGCGCCCGCTAGATCAGGACAAGACGAAGTCTGATCCCCGCCGATAAGGCAGCATCGCTTCCCTAATTTGCCTATCTGGCCGATTGGACCTTCGGGCAATTTTTCCGTCGGCTTCGATGACGCAGAATCCAGTTCGTGCCGCTCGCGCGCACGACGGAACATCCCAAGTGCCATCGTGTTCGGCGACAAACTCCAGACTGTGCGACCGGCGACGAAAAGGTTGGGGAGGAAATAATGCAAAAGATCACACGTTCGATCATTCAGGCGTCGCTTCTCTTTGTGCCCATCCTGATTTTTAGCGCTCAGTCCGACGTTGCCCAGGCGCAAGACGGCTCGAAAAGAACGCGGGCTGCGACTGCCTGTGGCAAAGCGATCAAAAAACAATGCAGCGGGGTTCCCGTGCAGGCGAACAATGTCTTCGAGTGCTTTCAAAAGAATCAGGACAAACTTTCGAAACGATGCGGGGCATTGGCACTTAACGTTATTCGGACGTGTGACAGAGACGCGAGCATGCTTTGCCAAGGCGTCGTCGCGGGAAATCAGGGAAATATTGTCGGTTGCCTGACCACCGCCAAAAACAGGGTTTCCCCGCAATGCAATGCGGCTCTCGATGCCGCTGGTCTGCGCTAACGAAAATCACGGCGATCAAACGGCGACTGACGCACGGAGAAGAGTCGTGGAAAAGACGAGGAGGCGACTTCTGCAGGGCATCGCGGCAACAGGTTTTGCGGTTGGAACCGGCACGATGAATGCCGCGAGAGCTCAAGGGACGCAGCCCGATCTCGTTCTCCGCAACGGTCAATTCACGACGCTCGACCGAAGCAATCCCCAGGCAAATGCCGTAGCGATTAAAGACGGACGCTTCGTCGCGGTAGGGCAGGAGCGAGAGGTTATGGCCCTCGCCGGGAGCGGCAGCAAAGTCATTGACCTGAAGGGACGTCGCGCGATCCCAGGCCTGATCGACAGCCACACTCACATCATCCGTGGCGGGCTCAACTACAACATGGAATTGCGCTGGGACGGCGTACGTTCTTTGGCTGACGCCATGAGTATGCTCAAACGTCAAATTGCGGTGACCCCGCCACCGCAATGGGTGCGGGTCGTAGGAGGTTTTACCGAACGTCAGTTTGCCGAAAAGCGTCTGCCGACGATCGAGGAACTCAATGCCGTTGCGCCGGACACGCCGGTGTTCATTCTGCATCTTTATGATCGGGCATTGCTGAATGGCGCGGCCCTGCGCGTCGTCGGCTACACCAAGGACACTCCAAATCCCCCTGGCGGTGAGATCGTCAAGGACGCTGTCGGCAATCCCACCGGGCTGTTGTTGGCGCAACCAGCCGCAACGATTTTGTACGCGACGTTGGCCAAAGGTCCGAAGCTACCCCAGGAATACCAGGTCAATTCAACCCGGCATTTCATGCGCGAGCTCAATCGCCTTGGTGTGACTGGCGCGGTCGATGCCGGCGGCGGCTTCCAGAATTACCCCGAGGACTATCAGATCATCGATCAACTTCACCGCGATGGCCAATTGACGGTCCGCATTGCCTACAATCTGTTTACGCAAAAGCCCAAGGGTGAGTTCGAGGATTTTTCGAACTGGATCAAGATCGTGAAGCCCGGGCAGGGGGACGATACTTATCGCGCCAATGGCGCCGGCGAAATGCTCGTGTACTCAGCTTCCAGGTCGCGCGCCCAGAAATGCCGGCCGACATGGAAGCTGAACTCGAAAAGGTCATCCGCGTGCTCGCGGAGAACCGCTGGCCCTGGCGTTTGCACGCAACATACAACGAGACGATCGGGCGCGCGCTGGACGTTTACGAGAAGGTCAACCGCGATATTCCGTTCAAAGGCATCAACTGGTTTTTCGACCATTGCGAAACCATTGACCGGCGCAACATCGATCGTATCGCGGCGCTCGGCGGCGGCATCGCGGTCCAGCATCGGATGGCCTACCAGGGCGATTACTTTATCGAGCGCTATGGAGCAAAGGCCGCGGAGACAACTCCACCCATAGCCACGATGTTGGCGGCGGGGATTCCGGTTGGCGCCGGCACGGACGCGACGCGCGTTGCCTCATACAATCCATGGGTATCGCTTGCCTGGCTCGTGTCGGGGATGACTGTTTCAGGTACGCGGCTTTATCCGCCCGGCAATCGAGTCGATCGCGAAAGTGCGCTTCGGCTATGGACCGAGGGCAACACCTGGTTCTCAACGGAGCAAGGCAAGAAAGGCGCCATCAAGAACGGGCAGCTTGCCGATCTCGCGGTATTGTCAGCCGATTACCTGTCAGTGCCGGAAAGCGATATTGCGGACATTGTTTCGGTAATGACTCTGCTTGGC
>Ga0207678_10005991_pt1 | contig 10816 bp, 4 predicted proteins | sample KBSC63metaG_FD_184319 | JGI IMG/M metagenome (GOLD analysis project Ga0207678, IMG submission 184319) | Corn rhizosphere microbial communities from Kellogg Biological Station, Michigan, USA - KBS C6-3 metaG (SPAdes) (version 2) | ecosystem: Host-associated > Plants > Roots > Rhizosphere > Soil ...
TGTTTGCGGCGAAGTTTCGGGAGAGCGCGGCGCGGGCGTTGTTGTTGCCGAGACGACGGGCGGATGGGAGGACTCCACTGTGGCAGCAGAGGAAGCGGGCCTATGACTTGCTGAGTGTGGCGAGCCGGTATGCTTCGTTTCCGATTCTGCTGGAGGCGTACCGGGAGTGTCTGCGGGATGTGTTCGATATGCCGGCTTTGATGGAGACGCTGAGGGGAATTGGGAGCGGGGCGCTGCGGGTGCATACGGTGGATACGCAGACGCCTTCGCCGTTCGCTTCGGCGGTGCTGTTCAGTTATGTGGTGAATTACATCTACGACGGCGACGCTCCGCTCGGGGAGAGACGAGCGCAGGCGCTGGCGATCGATCAGGAACAACTGCGGGAGCTGATGGGCGATGCTGACCTGCGGGAGCTGCTCGATGCGAGTGCGATCGAGGAGACGGAGGAGCAACTACAGTGCGTCGCCGATGGCTATCAGGCGCGGAATATGGATGGGGTGCATGACTTGTTGTTGCGGCTGGGGGATTTGACGCGGGGAGAGCTGCTGCGACGATGTGTAACCGAAGAGGTTGCAGATACAGTCGCGAAGCTAATGCGGGTGAAGCGGGTGTTGGAGGTACGGGTTGCGGTGGAGGAGCGGCTGATTGCGGTGGAGGACGCGGCGCGGTATCGGGATGGGCTGGGAGTTGCGTTACCCGCTGGATTGCCTGTGGCTTTTCTGGCGACTGCGTCGGACGCTTTGGTTGATTTGATTCGGAGATTTGCGCGGGCGCATGGTCCATTTACCGCAGATGAGGCTGCGGCGAGATTCGGTTTGCCGATGGAGCGTGTGGAGGCGGTGCTCGAACGGCTGCTGCAGATGGGGCGCGTGGTGGAGGGCGGCTTCAGGCCGGGAGGCGTTCATCGCGAGTGGTGCGATGCGGAGGTGTTGCGAGCGGTCCGGAGAAAGTCGCTGGCGCGATTGCGTAAAGAGATCGAACCGGTGGAGCAGAGGACGCTGGCTCGATTATTTACGCGGTGGCAGGGTGTGGTGCAGCCGAGGCGAGGGCTGGATGCGCTGCTGGATGTGATTGAGAATTTGCAGGGTGCTCCGCTGCCGGGTTCGATTCTGGAGACAGAGATTCTGCCGGCGCGGATTGCGGGATATAAGACGGCGGATCTGGATACTTTGATCGCCGCGGGTGAGGTGATGTGGGTCGGGATGGAGCCGATTGGAGAGCGGGATGGGAGGGTGGGACTTTATCTGGCGGAGAAAGTGCCGGTGTTGTGGCCAGTGAGAACGGGGAACCGGGATGAGCCGCATGGCGAGCGGGAGGCGGCGATTGTTGATTATTTGCGTGGGCATGGGGCTTCGTTCTTTGGGGAGTTGCATGACGGCGTGGGCGGAGGGTATCCGGGCGAGACACTGGACGCTCTGTGGGGTTTGGTTTGGAAGGGGATGGTGACGAATGATGGAATGGCGACGTTGCGGGCTTATTGTGAGCGGCCTGCGGTGACGTCGCGAGGGAAGAAGGTCCATCGGCAAGGGACAGGCTTTCGGTCGCGCAGGACGACTCCGCCTACGGGGCAGGGGCGGTGGGCTTTGCAGGGCGCGGCGTCTGCGGAGGGGCGGTCGGCTACAGAGTGGAGTCATGCGGAGGCGCAGCAGTTGCTGACGCGGTATGGAGTGGTGTTTCGGGAGACGGCCCATGCGGAGAATCTGCCGGGTGGATTTTCGGCGATCTATGACGTGATGAAGGCACTCGAGGAGAGTGGGAAGGTTCGGCGGGGATACTTTGCGGCGGACCTTGCGGCGACGCAGTTCGCGTTGCCTGCTGCGGTGGATCTGCTGCGGTCGCTGCGGATGCAGCGGGATTCGGAGCGCGTGGAAATACTGCAACTGGCTGCGAGTGATCCTGCGAATCCTTACGGAGCTCTGTTGCGTTGGCCTGCGACTCCCGATGCAGGGGCGTCGCTGACGCGAAGTGTGGGTGCACGCGTGATTCTGTACGATGGAGCGCTGGCCGCTTATCTGCGGCGTGGGAATCCGAATGTGCAGATTTTTCTGCCGGAGGAAGAACCGCAGCGGTCACATGTGGCGCGTGGTGTGGCGGAGTTTCTGGTCGAACGGGTGCAGGCGCGGAGTGAAGAGGGGGAGGTGCGGGCCGGGACGTTGATCGCTACCGTGAATGGAGTGGCAGTGGCGGAGAGTGAGATGGCGCGTGCGTTGCTGGATGCGGGATTTGCCGCTGGGGCAATGGGATTCCATGTGCCGCATCGAGAGCGTGCTTAGAGCAATTTCTCAATCGAGTTAGGAGTGAACACTTGCAGGAAGCCTGTACAGTGGCTCTGGTGAAGAGCTTTACTGTGGCGGCGGCTGATCTTGCTGCTGTGGCTTGGCTTGTTTGCCGCCGCCACCACCGAAGATCTTCTGGAAGAAATTCTTCTTTTTGGGCTGGTTTGGTGGGGTGGCCTCGGGGGTGTTGCCATCGGGAGAGGCCTTGGGCGGGCCGCGGACGATCGGTGCTGGAGTTCCGGGCTGTGCAGGCTCCGGAGTGGTGTCTTTGTGACCGCCGATACCGAAGATCTTCTGGATGAAGCTCTGAGGACTCTCGCTCATCTGACTGCAGGTGTTGTGCGGCGCGGTGCCATCGAGGAAGGCGACGTTGAAAGAATTGTCGGGGCAGGTGGCGTCGGTGAGGAGGCTGGTGGTTTTGTCGATGCGGGCGGAGGTGACGCCGGCAGGCGCACTGAAGTTGTGAACGTCGGAGTATTGGGGAAGCTTGATGGCGCGGTTCATGAACTCCGCCCAGATGGGTGCGGCGGCGTCGGCGCCCTGGAGCTTGATGTCGGTGTAGTCGTCGTTGCCGACCCATACGATGCAGAGCAGGTTGGAGGTGTACCCGGCGAACCACGCGTCGTGGCTGGTGCCGGTTTTGCCGGCAGCCGGGGCCATGAAGCCGTGCCTGCGAGCGGCGGAACCGGTGCCGGCGTTCATGACGCTTTCGAGCAGCGACTGGGTGAGGGAGGCCACACGAGGGTCGAGGATCTGGCGGGCCTGAGGAGCAAAGTCTGAGACGATATCGCCGTCGGCGTTGCGGACGGAGGCGAGCATCCAGGGGTCGAGGTGAACGCCGTTGTTGGCGAAGACGGTGTAGGCGCCTGCCATGTCGATGGGCGTGGCGCTGTAGGTGCCGATTGCGACGGAGGGCGTTCCACGTGCGCTGGTGATGCCGGAGGAGCGAGCGAGCGCAGCTACGTTATCGAAGCCCACCGTCTGTGCAAGGGCTATGGTGGCGATGTTGAGGGAGTGGTCGATTGCATCTGTCGCAGTGACCATGCCGGGGAATTCGCCGTTGACGAAGTTGCCGGGAGCGTAGGGCTTGCCCTCGAACATAAATGTGGTCGGATCGTCATTTAGCTTGGTGAGCGCGGTGAAGACACCGCTATCGCCGAGAGACATGCCGTTGAGGCTGGTATTGTAAGCGGCGGCGTAGACGAAGGGTTTGAAGATGGAGCCGGTGGGTCTTTTGGCGACGGCGTGATTGAGCTGGGATGTGCCGTAGTTGCGGCCGCCGACGAGAGCAAGAACCTGTCCGGTGTGCGGGTTGATGGCGACGAGGGCGACCTGGGGATAGGTGATCGGGCCCTGCGGCTGTCCCTTGCGAGGCCGATGCAACTTGCGGACCATCTCGTCGACGTTCTTCATGCCGATTTCGACGGCGTCGGCGGCGGCGCGCTGGAGTTCGGGGTCGAGCGAGGTGTAGATGCGGAGGTTCTGACGAGCGAGATCCTGGTCTCCGATGCGCTGGACGAGTTGATCGTGGACGAGGTCGACGAAATAGGGAGCCTCGCTGGCGTCGATGTTAGGCGGGGTGAGGCGGAGTGGCTCAGCCTTGGCGTGGGTGGCTTCGCTGGCGGTGATGGCGTTGGTCTCGACCATCGTGTCGAGGACAAGATTGCGGCGGGCCATGGCGCGCTCTGGATGGCGATACGGGTTGAGGCGGCTGGGGCTTTGAATCATGCCGGCGAGTAGAGCGCATTCGGCTGTGTCGAGTTGGGAGAGATTCTTGCCGAAGTAGGTCTGGGACGCTTCGCCGAAGCCGTTGATGGCATAGCTGCCACGTTGGCCGAGGGGGATCTCGTTGGCGTACATCTCGAAGATCTGCTGCTTGTTGAAGCGAGCTTCGAGCTGGAACGTGATGAAAATCTCCTTGAACTTGCGGATGAGGTGTTTTTCAGGAGAGAGAAAGAAGCCGCGTGCGAGTTGCTGGGTGAGGGTGGAGCCGCCGCAACTCATGCGCCGGGCGAGAACGTCTTCGACGGCGCATTTGACGATACGGAGATAGTTGAGGCCGCCGTGCTGGAAGAAGCCGCGGTCCTCGATAGCGGTGACTGCCTCGACCATGCGCGGAGGGATCTGGTTGTAGGTGACGATGCGGCGCTTGGTGCGGGTATTGTCTTCGGAGAGCGCTGTGATGAGCTGGGGTTCGAGCTCGTAGGCGCTGAGGGGGGCGCCGTTTTCGGCGGTGATGCTTTGGACTTCGCCGTCTTCGGTCTTGATGGTGGCACCGTCGGTGGTGTGGTAGCTCTGAGGGCCGGGCTTGATGAAGATGCTGCCGCCGTTGAGCTGGAAGGTGCCGAGCTGGGGGTTGCTGTTGTAGCCGGCGTGCCGAAGGTCGGCAGCGATGGAGGCGGCTGTGAGCTTCTGTCCGTCGCGGACCTCTTTGGGAGCGGCGTAGATCTGAGAGACGCTGGCGAAAACGGGGCCGGCGGCGAGGCGGTCGTCAACCACATGTTGGTAATGGAAGTAGAAGGCGCCGAAGACGACGACGCCGAGAACTGTGCAGCCGAGCAGCGCGATGAGAAAGCCTCGCAGCAGCCGGTAACCAAAAGTTCCCGACTGAGCGGTGTGACGGGGATTACTGCCGTATTTGAGTTTGACTGGCAAGAGACTCTTTCGTTTGGACGGTTAGAGGCTGGCTGCGGGGAGCGGGTTGTGCAGGGCAGATGTTACCTTGGCGGCCACCTGATGGGCTATCTCGTTGATAGAGACATTCTGGTTGAGGTTCTGTAGGCGGTCAACGAGTTCAACGTTGCCTTCCGCTACTCCGCGTCCGATGTTGATTCGATAGGGGATGCCGACGAGATCGGCATCCTTGAACTTAACTCCCGCGCGCTCGTCCCGGTCGTCAAGGAGGATGTCGAGGCCAGCGGCTTCGAGGTCGGCGGCGACTTTTTCTCCGGCGGCGAGAAGGGCTGCGTCGCCGATGTTGGTGATGGTGACGACGGCATGGAAGGGAGCGATGGATGGGTGCAGAGCGTAGGCGTCTCCGCCATTTGCTGCGGCGGATGATTCGATGGCGGCGGTGAGGATGCGCTCGATGCCGATGCCGTAGCTTCCCATGATGGGGGTGACCTCTTTGCCTTCCCGGTTGAGGACGGTGGCTCCCATGGATTTGGAATATTTATAGCCGAGCTTGAAGATGTGGCCGATCTCGACGGCCTTGCCGAGACGGAGGGGGCTGCTGTCGATGGGGCAACCTTCGCCTTCGTTGATGTTGCGGATGTCGGCGATGAGGGTGGGGGTGAAGTCGCGGCCCGGGGTGACGTTCCGAAAGTGGTAGTCGAGCTGATTGGCCCCGGCGACGAGATTGGTGCGGCCCTGGAGACCGGGGTCCATGACGACGATCGTCTTGAGGCCTTCGGTGGAAGCGTCGCGGAAGATGCCTTTGATCTTGCTGAGTTCCTTGCCGGACTTGAGGCCGTTGAGAGAGCCGTTGGTCATGACTTCCGCGATGCCGACAGGGCCGAGGAAACCGGCGGGTCCACCGACGTGAATCTCGAGTTCTTCGGGAGTCATCGGACGTAGCTCCGTGGTGCCGGCAATGGAGTTGAGCTTGGTCTCATTGACCTGGTGGTCGCCGCGGAGGAAGGCAACTACAGGGCGGAGGGGTTCGGCTGCAGTGGATAAGCCCATGAAGGCCACGCACTTGATGTCTTGCGAGGCCTGGATGCCGAAAAACTCGGTGACGTCGGCGATGGAGGCTTTGCCGGGGGTATGGACGAGTTCCGGGGTGCCGTCGCCGGTGGCGGTAAGGTCTTCGATGGGTTCGAGGCGCGAGGTGGCTTTCTCTAGATTAGCTGCATAGCCGCAGGTGGGGCAGGAGGCGATGAGGTCTTCACCGGCGTCGGTGTAGACCATGAACTCCTGCGAGCCGGAGCCGCCCATGGCTCCGGAGTCCGCCTCGACGGCGACGAAGCTGAGGCCGCAGCGTTTGAAGATGCGGACGTAGGTGTCGTGATGTTTGGCGTAGCTGGTGTCGAGACCGGTTTCGTCCATGTCGAAGGAGTAGGCATCCTTCATGAGGAACTGGCGGACGCGGAGGAGACCGGACTTGGGGCGAGGTTCGTCGCGGAACTTGGTCTGAATCTGGTACCAGATCTGGGGGAGCTGCTTGTAGCTGCGCAGTTCCTTGCGGGCGATGTCGGTCATGATCTCTTCGTGCGTCATGGCGAGGCAGAGTTCGGCGCCCTTGCGGTCTTTGAGGCGGAACATGTTGTCGCCCATGCCAGTCCAGCGGCCGCTGGCCTCCCAGACTTCTTTGGGGTTGAGGGCGGGGAGGAGAAATTCCTGGCCGATTCGGTCCATCTCTTCGCGGACGATGGCGACGATCTTGTTGACGGAGCGGTTGCCAAGGAAGAGGTAGCTGTAGATGCCCGCGCCAAGCTGGCGGATGTAGCCGGCTCGGAGGAGGAGCTTATGGCTGGCGACTTCGGCATCTGCCGGTGCTTCACGAAGGGTGGGGATAAAGAGTTGGGACCAGCGATGCATGAGTTTGGGGTTGACCTTCCGGCTCTTCGAGCGAGGGTTATATCTTGTAGGACTATTCTAACTTCCGCGTAAGGAATTGCGGCGCAGAGTGCGATAGGAGTTCAGTTAGAGCAGGACGGCTGACGCTGCACACTGTTCCTATACCTGACTTGTTGGCAGAAGACTTAACCGGAGTCGAGAGGGCTGGCTCAGCTGATACCGGAGGCATCTTCGGCACGTCCAAGGGGTAGACAAAATTGCCCTGAAGGATGGCAATAGGGAGGATCAGAGTTCCCTATGCAGATGTACCGGTTTGGGCCGGAGATGATTTTTGTTATAGATTGCCTAGGAATGCCGGATAATGCTGTATTGCCGGTATTCGTGGCTCGCATTTCTACAGCTCTATAGAGATCGTCATATAAGAGCGAGAAGCACGAGGTCTGATGAACTACGCCTTTCTTCCCGATCTGTCTGCCTTGACGATTTTGGTCGTCATCCTATTTCTGCTCCACCGGAGACACCCGCAGGAGCAGGCCGATATCTGGCTGCTCGGCCTGTTCTTTACGCTGGTGGAGGCGACGGCCCATACCTTCTATGCGAGGGATGGCATTCCTGCACGAGTTCTGCACGTGATCGTGCTGGATTGCTATTTGCTTGCAGGGCTGATCTTTACGTGGGCGGCTGGAGATCAACGGCTGTCCCGGAAGGCCCGGTTTTTCTACATGGCCCTGAATGGGGTCCCGCTGCTGGGGGTTGCGACCACGTATGGACTGAATGTTCGCACGGCTGAACCGTATCTCCCATGGATCGCGGTCGGGCTGGTTGTGGGCGTCGCAACGTCGCTGTATATGCGGCGGAGCTGGCTGTACGCGGGGCTGTATGCCTGTGGTTGGCTGGCGATGGGCTTCCTGATTCGGCATGGTGACTACCGGCACGCCGTCTATTGGAGCCTTTGCTGCGTGTACTCGATCGCGGCCCTGAACTTTCATCATCGGCTTCCGCGCAAGAGCACAGGTCGGCTGGCGATTCTGGCTGGCTTTTTGATCTGGTCGCTGTGTTTTCTGGTGCATCCGTGGATCGTGATGTATCGCGAGTATGCGGACATTGCATCGCACATCTGGAACATGCAGAAGTCGTTGATCTCAATGGGAATGATTCTCGTGATGCTGGAGGAGCAGGTCGCTAACAATGAATGGCTTGCACTGCATGATGAGCTGACGGGGTTGCCGAATCGGCGGTTGTTCGGGGAGCGGTTTGCCGGTGCGATCGAACACTCCCAGCGCATGAAGAGCCGTCTTGCTCTCATCGTGCTCGATCTGAATGGATTCAAGGCGATCAACGATTCTCTTGGTCATCAGGCAGGAGACGAGGTGCTGCGGGAGGTCGCGAAGAATCTGAGCGAGAGCGTTCGGGCTGCCGATACCCTCGCTCGACTGGGGGGAGACGAGTTCACGCTGATCGCTTCGGACCTGCGAGACGAACATTCCGTGGATCGGCTTGAGGGGGCTATTCGAGATGCGGTCGAGAAGCCTATTTTGATCGATGGCCAGCGCATGGTGGTAACGGCGAGCATCGGCATTGCCATCTATCCGGACGACTCCGAGGATGCATCGAAGCTGCTGAGGATTGCGGATCAGCGGATGTATCGCCTGAAGCAGAAGCCGACACCGCAGCTCAACATAAAACCAGACCTGATTTCGTCTCGTCCTGCGTAGCCAGTTTTAGATGAGCTGCAGGCTCCAGAGGTCGTGCAGGTGGACGACGCCTTCTGTGTGGCCGTCCTCGCTGATGACGATCAGGGAGGTGATCTTTTTTTCTTCCATGAGGGCCAGGGCGGCGGAGGCGAAGGCGTTGCCGTCGATGGTGATGGGGTGGGGGTTCATGATGTCGCCGGCGGTGCGCTCGAGTGCGTGAGGGCCGTCGCGCTCAAGGAGGCGGCGGAGGTCGCCGTCGGAGATCATGCCTGCGAGATGGTTAGCTTCTTTTCCTTCGTGTTCGAGGACGGTGGTCATGCCTAGTTTTTTTCGCGACATCTCGTAGATGACCTGGGGCATAGGGGTGTCGGGAGAGACTTGGGGGAGAGCTTCGCCGGAGTGCATGAGGTCGCGGACGCGGGCGAGGCGCTTGCCGAGGCGGCCTCCGGGGTGAAGGTCGGCGAAGTCTTCGGCCTTCCAGCCGCGGCGTCGGCTGACTTCGAGGGCGAGTGCGTCGCCGAGGGCGAGCATGACGGTGGTGGAGGCGGTGGGCGCGAGGTTGAGGGGGCAGGCTTCGGTGGAGACGCTGGCGTCGAGGAAGACGTCGCTGGCCTGGGCGAGCGTGGAGGTGGCGCAGCCGGAGAGGGAGATGAGCGTGGCGGTCAGGCGTTTTACGGTGGGGATGAGGCGGAGGAGTTCTTCGGTTTCGCCGCTGGAGGAGAGGGCGAGGAGGGTGTCGTGTGGAGCGATCATGCCCATGTCGCCGTGGACGGCTTCGGCGGCGTGGAGGAAGTGGGCCTGGGCTCCGGTGGAGCGGAGGGTGGCGGCGATCTTGCGGGCGATGATGCCGCTCTTGCCGATGCCGGTGACGATGATGCGGCCGGGACCGTTGGCCGAGCGGACGAGGAGGTCGCAGGCCTGGTCGAAGGCGGCGAGCATGGTGGTGTCGAGGCGGCGAGCCAGTTCATCGAGGGCGGTGGCCTCGATGCGAACGAAGTCGGAGGGGCGAGCGGAATCGGACTGGGTGAGGTCTGGATTGGGCATGGCTGCTGGACATGACGATGCTAGCAGAGGGCCGGACGGTTTCCGTTCGTGCGAGCCTGGATGCGGCATCGCATCGAGTTTGGCTTGAGGGGGGTACCCCCCGGGGGGGGTATTTTTTGATAAGTCATTTATTTACAGTGATTTATCGCATTTTATTTTTGTAAATTCGTCTTAATAAAGGGCTTATAGGCAAATTCGTCTTTCTAAAAGGGTTATGGCTCGTCTCTGTACGTTAAATGAGAAAAGCCCCGGCTGTTAAGCGGGGCTTCAAATGGACTGCTTCTATTGTAGATGAACGGAAGAAACTAATCCGCCAAGTCCGCCATTAAAACAACTCGTTTGTTTTCAATTGTTTATGTGGATTCGATGAGATTGGGGGGCTTGACAACAATTTTGCGAACTTGAGGTTTGTCTGAGATATGAGAACAAGCAACGGCAAAGACGAAATGCGGGGTCTCTCCACTACACCACGATAAAGCCGTGTGGCTCCGGTCGAGATGACGATATTTTGTGGCACAGCGATGGCACAAACAACCGCAACAACAACTACTGCAACAACTGCAACAGCACACCACAACAGCGAGGCAGGTTTGCAGGTGGGGTGTCAGTAGCCTCCGGATTTGAGGTTGACCTTGCCTCGGAACATCCAGTAGACGATGGCGAAGTAGTTGATGACGAGGAGCATGCCGAAGGCCCACCAGTAGATGCCGATGTGAAGGGCGTACTGGCCGCTCTGGGCGTTGTGGACGGTGAGGTCGAGGGCATGGTCGGTGATGGAGGGTAGAAGGGCCGGGTAGAGCCCGGCTGCCGCTCCGGTCATCATCAAGCCAAGATAGACGGCGCTGGAGGCGAAGGCGCGCTTGTCCTGATGCCGGCGGGAGAAGTAGAGGATGCCGGCCAGTGCGAGGACGACTCCGACGGGGATGAGGAAGGCGATGGGGTGCGCTTCGTAGTTGTGCAGACTCTCGGGCCGGATCTTCATGGTGGCGATGAGGCTGAATCCGGTGAGAACGAGGAGGGGGAGCCAGAGTAGCTTGATGGCTCTGCGGGCGCGTGCCTGGAGGGCTGCTTCGGTCTTGGTGGCGAGGTAGAGGCCGCCGTGGACGGTGAGGGCGACGAGCGCGAGGACACCGCCGATGACGGTGTACCAATCCAGAATGCCGGGTGAGGGGCCGACGCGCCAGTTGGTCCAGAGGGGAAGGAAGAAGTAGGAGTCGGGGCCGATGGGGACGCCGCGGATGACGTTGGCGAGAGCGGCTCCGTAGAAGATGGCGAGCAGGGCGC
>Ga0207678_10005994_pt1 | contig 10815 bp, 9 predicted proteins | sample KBSC63metaG_FD_184319 | JGI IMG/M metagenome (GOLD analysis project Ga0207678, IMG submission 184319) | Corn rhizosphere microbial communities from Kellogg Biological Station, Michigan, USA - KBS C6-3 metaG (SPAdes) (version 2) | ecosystem: Host-associated > Plants > Roots > Rhizosphere > Soil ...
CGCTGGAGGCGACCGGACCGGGCTGCTGGAGGCGGGTGGCCGGCTTGGGGTTCTGGCCGGTCAGGCTGCCCCAGCCCGCCAGCGTCAGTTGCTGGCCGACCTTCGGGGTCGCGCGGCTCACCGACAGGGGCGTCACCGTGGTCACCGGGGAGTCGAGGCGGATCAGGGCCACGTCGTTCTCCTTGGCCTGGAGGACCTCGGTCGCCTTGCGGGCCACGCCCGACTCGGTGGCTTCGTCGGTCAGGCCCAGCGTCACCGTCGTCGGGTACGGGACCTTGCCCGACACCCGGTCGCGGTGGGCGTCGTGGAAGCAGTGGCCGGTCGTCAGGACCCAGGCGGGCGCGACGAGTGCGCCCGTGCAGTAGCTGCTGTACGTCGAGCCGTCCGGGCGCGGGATCTTCGTCATCGCGAGCTTCGCGACGAACCCGTACTGGCCCGGCGGGACGTCGGAACCGTGGGCGACGGCCCAGGCGGCGGGTGCGGTGGAGACGGTCAAAACGGCGGCGGCGAGCAGGGCGCGCAGGCGCATTCTTCCCCTTCGTCGAGTCGGTGGTCGACGTCCGACGTTAGGGCCGCCGCCGCGGGCGGGGAATTCCCTGGCCGGGCGTCACCCGGTGGTCCATCGGGTGACGCCCGGCGAGAGATCAGCCGGTGTGCGCCGCGATCCAGTCCGCGATGACGTCCACGCGCGAAGTGGTCTCGAGCTGGTTGTGCGGGCAGTCCGGCCCGCTCGACTCGACCGACACGAGCTGCCCGCCGGAGCCGCCCGCGACGAAGTACGGCGCACCCGAGTCGTAGACGCAGGCGCTCGTCGTCGACGTCGGGGCCACGCCGCGGACGCCGAGCGTCGCGGTGGCGACCTGGCCGATCTTCACGGTGCCCTGCTGCAGCTTCGTCGACGGTGCCGGGTTGACCGCGGTGAGGCTGCCCCAGCCGGCCAGCGTCAGCAGCTGGCCGACCGACGGCGTCACGCGGTTGACCGTCAGCGGCGTGATGCCGGTGACGTCCGCGTCGAGGGTCGCGATCGCGATGTCGTTCGGGCTCGCCTGGTAGACCGTGACGACGTTGCGGACCACCCCCGGCGTGCTCTGGTTCACCGTGCCGAGCAGCACGGACGTCGGGTAGGGCACCGGCCCGGAGACGCGGTTGCGGTTGGCGTCGTGGAAGCAGTGGCCGGCGGTGATGATCCACTTCGCCGCGATCAACGCGCCGGAGCAGGCGCTGTTGTACTTGCTCCCGTCGGGCTTCGGGATGTTCGTCATGGTGAGTTTCGCGGCGAAGCCGAACTGGCCCGCCGGGACGTCGGAGCCGTTGGCCACGGCCGAGGCCGGTGCCGCGGTGGCGAGCCCGGCGGCCAACGTCAACAGGGCAGCGGAAAGCACAGCGCGAACGCGCATCGGTGGATCCCCCTTGTCGGGCACCGGCGGTCGGAAGCCGGTGATCACTTTCGAGGGTAGCCACGGTGCACGGGCCGGAAAGCGCTGCTTGGAGCAAAAACCGGCCCCGGCGCGGGACGCCGGGGCCGGTTTGCCGGAAATACGCTAGTTCACGCCGACCAGGTCGACGACGAAGACGAGGGTCTCGCCCGGCTTGATCACGCCGCCCGCGCCGCGGTCGCCGTAGGCCAGGTGCGGCGGGATCACCAGCTTGCGGCGGCCACCGATCTTCATCCCGGCGACACCCTGGTCCCAGCCGGAGATGACCTGGCCGGCACCGAGGCCGAAGCGCAGCGGCTCGCCGCGGTCCCAGGACGCGTCGAACTGCTCGCCGGTCGAGTGCGAGACACCGACGTAGTGCACGGTGACGGTCTTGCCCGCCGTGGCCTCCGGGCCGTCACCGACGGTGATGTCGGTGATCTCGAGGTCGGCCGGCGCAGGTCCGTCCGGGCGGTCGATGAGGGGCTTTTCCAAGGTCATGGGCCTCACCGTACCCACGCCCCGAACGCTGCGCCGAACGGACTACGCCCAAGGAGGGGAAAAACGCGAAAAGTCTTCACACTTAGCCTACTGCTGGGTAGCGTGCGCTTCGTCACTTTTCTGGACTGAGGGGAGCCCGGCATGCGACGACGCATCCGCGCCCTGACCGTTACGGCACTGGGGGCCCTCGTGGCCGGGCTCACCCAAGTCGCCGTCACCGCGCCGGCCGCGCAGGCGGCCGTGTCGCCCGACGACTACTGCGGGGGGCAGTGCAGCGACATCCTCCCGCCCGGCGAACAGGGCAGTGCCACCCTCGCGGAAATCCTGACTCACAAGCTGTTCGGCACGCGCCCGGCGCACTCGGCCGACCAGCTCGGGAAGTACGCCTCGCTGGCGGGCGGCTACAAGACGCTGACCACCAGCGCGATCAACCAGTACTTCAACGACTCCTCGTTCGGCGTCCCGGCCGACCAGGTGGCGAGCACGACGAAGCCGCGTGCGGACGTCACCATCGTGCGGGACAAGGCCCTCGGCGTCCCGCACATCACCGGGACCACCCGCGCCGGCACCGAGTTCGGCGCCGGGTACGCGGCCGCGCAGGACCGGCTGTGGCTGATGGACGTGCTGCGGCACGCCGCCCGCGGCCAGGTCACCTCGTTCGCCGGCGGCGCCGAGGCCAACCGCGAACTCGAGCAGCAGTTCTTCGCGAACGCGCCGTACACCGAAGCCGAGCTGCAGCAGCAGATCGACCGCACGGCCGCCAGCGGCCCGCGCGGCGCGCAGGGCCTCGCCGACGCGCAGGCCTACGTCGAAGGCATCAACAAGTACATCAGCGACTCCTACAACGGCCGGTACTTCCCGGGCGAGTACGTGCTGACCGGGCACGTCGACTCGATCACCAACGCCGGCTCGATCGACCCGTTCAAGCTGACCGACCTGGTCGCGCTCGCTTCGCTGGTCGGCGCCGAGTTCGGCGCGGGCGGCGGCGGCGAGGTCCAGAACGCCATCGCGAAGCTCGCGATGCAGGAGAAGTACGGCGTCGTGCAGGGCGAGAAGGTGTGGCAGAGCCTGCGCGCGGAGGACGACCCCGAGGCGGTCAAGACGCTGCACGACGGCCAGACCTTCCCGTACGGCAAGACGCCGGCCAACGCTGTCGGGCAGGCCATGCCGGACAAGAACTCGGTGACGCCGCAGCCGCTGGTGTTCGACAAGACCGGCTCGGCCGCGACCGCCACGCCGTCCACTGTGGACGTCGCCGCGCCCGCCGAGCAGGAGCCGGCCCGCGGGATGTTCGAGAACGGCGTGCTGCCGGCGAACATGCTGAGCGAGAAGCACGGCATGTCCAACGCGCTGCTCGTCTCCGGCGCGAAGACGGCCAGCGGCCACCCGGTCGCCGTGTTCGGCCCGCAGACCGGGTACTTCGCACCGCAGCTGCTGCTCCTGCAGGAACTGCAGGGCCCGGGCATCAGCTCGCGCGGCGCCGCCTTCGCCGGGCTGAGCATGTACACGCTCCTCGGCCGCGGCCAGGACTACTCGTGGAGCGCGACGACGTCGGCGCAGGACATCATCGACACCTACGCGCTGCAGCTGTGCGACCCGAACGGCGGCACGCCGACGAAGGACTCGAACTACTACACCTTCCAGGGCAAGTGCATCCCGATGGACACCGTCGAGGTGAAGAACGCCTGGAAGCCGACGGTCGCCGACGGCACCGCGGCCGGGTCCTACACACTGCGCAGCTACCGGACCAAGTACGGGCCGGTGCAGAGCCGGGCGACCGTCGGCGGCAAGCCGGTGGCGTACGCGGCGCTGCGGTCGTCCTACTTCCACGAGGTCGATTCGCTGATCGGCTTCCAGGAGCTGAACGACCCGACGTTCGTCAAGTCCGCGGCGGACTTCCAGCGGGCCGCGCAGGACATCAACTTCACGTTCAACTGGTTCTACGCTGACTCCAAGGACATCGCCTACTTCAACTCCGGCGCCAATCCCGCCCGGCAGTCCAATGTGGATCCGAACATGCCGGTGTGGGGCGACCAGGGCCACGACTGGACCGGCTGGAACCCGGCGGGCAACCTGGCGAACTACACGCCGGCGTCGCAGCACCCGCAGTCGATCAACCAGGACTACTACGTCAGCTGGAACAACGCCCAGGCCAACGGCTACGCCGCGGCCGGTGCGGACAAGTCGGCCGTGCACCGCGTCGACCTGCTCGACTCCCGGGTGAAGCAGCTGATCTCCAGCGGCACCAAGGTCACCCGGGTCAACCTGACCCAGGCGATGGCGGACGCCGCGCTGGCCGACCTGCGTGCCGAGCGCGTCCTGCCGCTGCTGCTGCAGGTGCTCGACAAGACGCCGACCACCGGTGCGGCGGCGGACGCCGAGGCGAAGCTCAAGACGTGGCTCTCGAACGGCCACCTGCGCAAGGAGACTTCGCCCGGTAGCAAGGCGTACGCGGACGCCGACGCGATCCGCATCTTCGACGCCTGGTGGCCGCTGCTGGTCCAGGCCGAGTTCAAGCCGGGCATGGGTGACGCCGCCTACAACGCCATGACCGGCGTGCTCGGCATCAACGAAAGCCCGTCCGGCTGGCAGAACGGCAACGGCCAGCACGCCGGCCAGCCCCACAAGGGCTCGTCGTTCCAGTACGGCTGGTGGGGTTACGTCAGCAAGGACATCCGGCAGGTGCTCGGCCAGCCGGTGGCGGGCCCGCTCGCGCAGACGTTCTGCGGCGGCGGCGACGTCACCGCGTGCCGCCAGGCGCTCGTCGACTCGCTGACCACCGCCGCCGGCCAGGCCGCGAACACCGTCTACCCCGGTGACGCGAACTGCTCGGCCGGTGACCAGTGGTGCGCCGACTCGATCGTGCAGAACCCGCTCGGCGGCATCACGCAGGACAAGATCAGCTGGCAGAACCGCCCGACGTTCCAGCAGGTCGTCGAGTACGCCGCGCACCGCGGGGACAACATCGCCAACCTGGCGGCGGCGAAGACGGTCAGCGCCACGAGCGCCGAGACCGGTGCCTACAACTCGCCGGCGTCGAACGCGATCGACGGGAACGCCTCGACCCGCTGGGCCAGCGACTGGAGCGACAACCAGGCGATCACCGTCGACCTCGGTTCGGTCCAGCAGGTCTCCCGGGTGCTGCTCAGCTGGGAAGCCGCGTTCGGCAAGGGCTACAAGATCCAGCTCTCGCCGGACGCCGTCCACTGGACGGACGCGGCCGTGGTGACCGACGGCGACGGCGGACAGGACAACGTCTCGTTCGCCGCGACGACGGCCCGGTTCGTGAAGCTGCAAGGCGTCCAGCGCGGGACGAAGTACGGCTACTCGCTGTACGAGTTCGAGGTGTACGCCCACTAAAACCCGGCCGGGCACTCGCGGACGCGTGAGTGCCCGGCCTCCCCTTATCGTGAGGTGCATGGACGACTGGACGCCTCGCACCAAGGCCATCGCCGCCGGCCGGCCGCACGGTCCCGGCGAGCCGCTGAACACCCCGCTCGTCGCCACCAGCACCTACCAGGCCGGTGGCGACTTCGTGTATGCGCGGGGTGACGGGACGCCGACCTGGCACGCGCTCGAGGAAGCCGTCGGAGCCCTCGAGGGCGGGCACGCGACGGCCTTCGCGTCCGGGGTCGCCACCCTGTCCGCGGTCCTGGACCTGCTGCCGGTCGGGTCGCGGGTCGCCGTCCCGACGTTCAGCTACGCCGTGACGCGCGGGGTGCTGGCCCACGCGCAGAAGCTCGGCAAGCTCGCCGTCACCGAGCTCGAACCCACCGACACCGATGCCTGGGTCGCCGAGGCCGCGACGTCCGACCTGGTCTGGCTGGAGTCGCCGACCAACCCGACGCTCGACGTGATGGCCATCGAGCGGATCGCCGCCGCCGCGCGCGGCCGGGTCGTCGTCGACAACACGTTCGCGACGCCGTTGCAGCAGCGGCCCCTGGAACTGGGTGCGGACGTCGTCGTGCACAGCGCGACCAAGCTCATCGGCGGGCACAGCGACCTCCTGCTCGGCGTCACCGTGGCCAAGGACCCGGCCGTCGCGGCCGAGCTGCGCGGTGCGCGGACGCGGGTCGGGTCGACGCCGGGTGCCCTCGAAGCCTGGCTCGCCCTCAGGGGGCTGCGGACCATGCCCGTCCGGCTCGCGGAGCAGTCCCGCACCGCCGCGCTGCTGGCGGAGCGGCTCGCCGGGCACCCCGCGGTGCGGCGGGTGCGCTACCCGGGCTTCGGCATGATGGTCGCCTTCGACCTCGCCGACGCCGAGACGGCGGACCGCTTCTGCGCGTCGGTCCGGCTGATCCGGTCGGCGACGAGCCTCGGCGGCGTCGAGAGCCTGGTCGAGCGGCGGGCGTGGCTGGCGGGCGAAGAGCGCGTCCCGCCCGGGCTCATCCGGTTCAGCGTAGGCCTGGAAGATCCCGACGACCTTTGGGACGACTTGGTGATCGCCCTACCGGAGTAACGCGGGCCGCCGAATCGTCGATAGTCGCTTCATCGCAGGTCAACGCGTTGGGAGTGCATCGTGGGCAGAACGCTGAGCCGGGTCGCCGGAGTCGTTTTCGCAGGTGCGCTCGCCACCTTCGCCGCCACGCCCGCCGCGCTGGCACAGACGGAAACCAGCACGTCACCCACGGAAACCACGACGTCCACTTCGGAGTCGACGACCTCGAGCAGCCCGACGAGCACGACGACGCCTTCGTCCACTTCGGTCACTCCCACGACCACTACGTCGCCGAGCACGGGCGGTGACGTCAAGACCACCGAGAAGAAGGTCGCGCCCAAGGCCGAGGCCGTGCCGGACAAGCCGGTCCAGGAAGCGCCGAAGGGCGAAGAGCCGCAGCAGGACAACGTCGGGCACGGCTTCGTCGGTCTCGGCGGCGAGGGCCTCCTCGTGGTTTCTTGTGCGGCCGGTGCGCCGGGCAATTTGGCCACCCAGTACCTCAGCGTCACCGGTGGGCCGGACCAAGACGAGGCCAACGGTCTTTGGAACTACACCGTGCGCGTCGTCGACGCCCCGGCGGGCACCACGACTGCGAAGTTCAGCTGGACCTGCGGTGGTGTCGAGGGCAACGGCATCGTGGAGTTCGAGCAGGAGCAGCAGCAGCCGCCGACCTCGACCGGCACCAGCACGAGTGCCCCGGCGTCGAGCACCGCACCGATCACCACCGCGCCGATCACCACCGCGACCAGCTCCGCGCCCGCCGGCAACGCCGCACCGAAGGCCCAGGTCAAGGTCGCGCCCAAGGGCGGGGTCGAGACCGGCTTCGGCGGCACGGCCTGGTGACGCTCCGCCGGGCGGGCATTGCGCTCGCCCTGGTGCTGGCACTGGCCGGGTGCGGCACCGCCGAGCCGCCGAAGGCCGTGGCGCCCGCTCCGGCGCCCGCTTCGGTGCCGGTGACCGTGCCGTTCAAGGGCCTGCGCCCGACGTCGGTGAAGATCCCGAAGATCGGCGCGGAGTCCAGCCTGCTGGCCGTCGCCGTGAAACCCGACGGTTCGATCTCCGTCCCGTCGGTGCACGCGCCGATGCAGGCGGCCTGGTACAAGCTCTCGCCGGTGCCCGGCGACGTCGGCCCGGCGATCGTGCTCGGACACGTGGACGGCGACAAGAAACCCGGTATCTTCTACAAATTGAAGGACCTCGCACCCGGCGACGAAGTCGACATCGACCGCAGTGACGGGCGCAAGCTGAAGTTCGTCGTCGACCGCGTGGAACAGGTCCCGAAGGAAACGTTCCCGCGCGACGCCGTCTACGGCAACAGCAAAAAACCGGAGTTGCGGCTGATCACGTGCGGTGGCGCGTTCGATCACGCAGAGCACAGCTACCGGGACAACATCATCGTTTACGCGAACCTGGCCGGCTGATCCACACCGAAAGCGTCGCGTTCGACACTGTCCCATGTGGATTCCACAGCGGTCGAACGTTACCGGTTTCCGCAGTGGTTTTCTTCACGTCGAATTCGTTTCCGGTATATACCAGTTGTAGGGCAGGATGTCCGAGTCGCCTGATCTTGTGCTTCGCAGCACCGGGCGGCTCGCGTAGTGGGGGTCATTGCGCGTTTCCTTCCCTTGGAGTCATCTTGAAGAAGACCCTGGGCCGTCTCGCGGGCGCTGTGCTCGCGGGGGCCCTGCTCACGCTCACCGTTTCGCCGGCCGCGCTCGCGCAGGAGGCTCCGGTCACCTCGACGACCGAAGCCGCGCCCACGGCCACCACCGGGACGCCGACGACGACGGGGACGCCGACGAGCACCCCGTCCTCGGAGCCCACCTCGCAGCAGCCGACCACCGGGACGCCGACGTCCCAGCCGACGTCGACCGGCACCGGCACGCCCACCTCGGGCAAGCCGACCCAGAGCACCACCACGCCGTCCACCGAGCCGACCGACCCGTTCCCGCACGGTGACGACTACATCGACGACTTCGCGTACGCGTGGGAGTTCGAAGACGGCACCGGCGCGCTGGTCATCGCCTGCGCGGCGGGGGAGCCGCGGAACATCGTCGCCAACGACTTCACCGTGGCCGCCGGCCCGTTCCAGGACGGCGCGGACGGCCGCTACTGGGGCTTCGACATCCAGCTCAACGAGGGCAAGCACCTGGGCGACGCGACGCAGGTCTCCTGGACCTGCGAGGGCAAGCCGGTCACCCGGCCGGTCGGCCACGGCGGCGGCTCGGCCACCGTCGGCGGCCAGGTCAAGGTGACCCCGAAGGCCGGCGGCGTCGAGACCGGCGGCGGCGCGACGGCCCGGTCCTGACCGCATGAACAAGCAGTTCCGCCACGGCGGCCGCGTCCTCGCGGCCGCGCTGGCGCTGTCCTTCGCACTGACCGCCTGCGGGTCTTCCGACCCGCAGGCGGCGGCCCCGTCCTCGTCCGCACCGGCCCCGCCGCCGGTGACCAAGCCGTTCGCCGGCCTGCGCCCGACGCAGCTGAACATCCCGAAGATCGGCGCGCAGTCGTCGCTGGTCTCGGTGCTGCCGAAGGCCGACGGCGGGATCTCGGTCCCGTCGGTGCACACGCCGATGCAGGCGGCCTGGTACAAGATGTCGCCGGTGCCGGGCGAGACCGGACCGTCGGTCCTGCTCGGTCACGTCGACGGCGACAAGAAGCCGGGGATCTTCTTCAAGCTCAAGGAGCTGGTCCCGGGCGACGAGGTGGACGTCGACCGCAGCGACGGCAAGAAGCTGAAGTTCGTCGTCGACCGCGTGGAACAGGTCCCCAAGGAGACGTTCCCGCGTGACGCGGTGTACGGCAACAGTGACAAGCCGCAGCTGCGGCTGATCACCTGCGGTGGCGCGTTCGACCACGCCGAGCACAGCTACAAGGACAACGTCATCGTGTACGCGAAGCTAGCCGACGCCTGAGCCCGGGTACGGGAACTCCGGCTTCAGCTCGGTGCCCGGGCAGACCCAGCGGCGCATACCCGCGTCGCAGACGGCATACCCCCAGTTGATCAGGTTGTCCTGCACCTTCTCGGGCAACCTGGTCAGCCGGGTCTTCGTCTCGGCGAGCCGCCGGGTCTGCTCCACCGGCGCCGGCAGGGCGTCCGGCAGTTCGAAGTTTTCGATGTCGCTGTAGGTCGCCCAGTACGTCCCGGCGAACGTCTTGTCCTCATAGGACTTGAGCAGTGAGCCGGTGCGCAGCTCGCGGACCTGGTTGTCCATCACGGTCAGCACGCGCAGCAGCTGCATCGGCCAGTTGTGCCTCGGCTTGGCCTCGTGCTTCATCTTCTTGCCGGCGTCGCTGACCAGGACGGTCGCCCGCTGGTTCTCGATCGGGTCGAGGCCGAGGTTGTCGTACACACCCGCGTCGCTGAGCACGATCTTGCGGCCGGGCTCGTGCGGGTCGGGGATCACCACCGGCGAGAGCACCGGCGGGAAGGCCGACGACGCCGCGACCGCGGTGGCCAGCGGGATCTGCCCGTGCGGGCCGTTCTGCCGGAAGAACCACCACAGTGAGCCGTCCTGCAGGCTGGTCGCGGTGAACACGAAGTTCGGCCCGGCCGGGTCGAGGTCCGCGAGGCAGCAGTCGCCGAAGAGGTGCTTCGCGTACCGGCGCGCGAGTTCTTCGCCCGCGCTGCGCCAGGGGATGCACATCGCCTTGAGCGTGACCGGGATGTCGAGGTTCGTGCGGGCCAGCTTCCGCAGCGGCTGCACCACCTCCTTGCCGAAGTTCTCCGCGACGCCGTCTTCGCCGAACCACAGCTTGTTCCACGCGTGCGCCAGCACGCCCGCCGCGATCGAACCGCCGGAGACGCTGGAGACGGTGGTCAGCTTCGGCAGCCAGCCGAGCTCGTTGAGCCGCCAGAGCGCCCCCGCGTGAAAGAGCATCGCCCGGTAGCCACCGCCGGACAGCGCGAGCCCGACTCCGTCCCGTTTCGCCGCGTCCACCTGGGCGAGTCTAGGACCGCAGCAGCGGGGTGAGCAGCGGGCGCTGCCCGGCGGGGACGTATTCGGCGTAGTTGTCGTACAACGCCTGCTTGGCGAGGTGGGCCGCACCGGCGCCGTCGGCCGCGCGGATCGCGTCGAGCACCTCCGCGTGGTGTGCGAGCCAGGCGCGCATCAGCGACGTCCGGTTGTTGGCGTGCTCGAGTTTGTCCTCGATCAGTTCGAGCACGACCCCGCGCACGACTTCTTCGCTGATCACCAGCAGCGGGTTGCGGGAGATGCGCGCGATCACCTCGTGGAAGGCGACGTCGGCCCGGCTGAACTCGGCATACCCGCGTGAGACGCCTTCGCGCATCGACTCCAGGGCCGCGTCGAGGCCGGTCAGGTCGGCTTCGGTGCGGAGCTCGGCCGCGAGCAGGTGGGCCGAGCCGTCGAGGATCATCCGGAACTGCAGGAGCTCGGCGAGCCCGACGCGGTCGGCACGCGCGAGCCGGTGCATCGAGCGGTGCAACGCGGCGGGCGA
>Ga0207678_10005996_pt1 | contig 10814 bp, 8 predicted proteins | sample KBSC63metaG_FD_184319 | JGI IMG/M metagenome (GOLD analysis project Ga0207678, IMG submission 184319) | Corn rhizosphere microbial communities from Kellogg Biological Station, Michigan, USA - KBS C6-3 metaG (SPAdes) (version 2) | ecosystem: Host-associated > Plants > Roots > Rhizosphere > Soil ...
AGCCGCAGGCAGTTCCCGGCCCCGACGGCGCGCCGCCGCCATGGAGCGGTGAGGACGGCGCCTCCGGCCATCCCCTGATGACCGCGACGGCGATCCGGCAGGCGGCGGCGAATTTTCCCAACTGCGTGGCTGCGATGTGGCCCGATGCCGCACGCCGCAACATCACCCAACAAAACTTCGAGCGCTTCACGGCGGGGCTGGAGCCCGACCTGCGCATCATGGACCTGATGGATTCGCAGCCCGAATTCACCAAGGCGATCTGGGACTATCTCGACATCCTCGTGAACGACAATCGCCTCGCCAAAGGCCGCGAGATCCTAGCCAAGTACAAGCCGCAATTCGACGCGGTGGAAAAGGCCTATGGTGTCGACCGCTACATCGTCGCGTCGATCTGGGGCATCGAATCGAATTACTCGACACAAATGGGCGATCGTAACGTGCTGAATTCCACAGCCACGCTCGCCTGCATCGGCCGCCGCCAGGCCTATTTCAGGGATGAGTTCCTCACTGCGCTGGAGATCCTCAACCGCGGCGATCTTCGGCCCGAGCAAATGCGCGGCTCCTGGGCCGGTGCATTCGGCCCGACGCAATTCATGCCGACCGCGTTCAAGCGCTACGCCGTCGACGGCGACGGCGACGGACGCCGCGACGTCGTCGACAATCCGGCAGATTTGATTGCCTCGACCGCCAACAATTTGAAGAAGGACGGCTGGCAGACCGGCCAGACCTGGGGCTACGAGGTGGTGCTGCCGCAAGGCTTCAATTTCATGCTGGCGGACAAAGCCAAGGCGATGCCGATCGCACAGTGGCAACAGCAGGGCCTGAAGCGCGCCGACGGCAAGCCGTTCCCGAATCCCACCGAGAAAACCTATCTGCTGGCGCCGGCCGGTGCCGAAGGGCCGGGTTTTCTGATGCTGCAGAATTTCCGGGTGATCATGAAATACAATCCGGCGGAGGCCTATGCGCTGGCGATCGGCCACTTCGCCGACCGCTTGCGTGGCGGGCCAGCGTTGGTACAACCTTGGCCGCGGCAAGAGCGCGTGCTGTCGCGAGCCGAGCGGCTGGAACTGCAGCAGCTCTTGGCTCAGCGCGGCTTCTACCGCGGCACCCCGGACGGCCAGTTTGGCGGGCAGACCCGCGAGGCATTGCGCGGCTTCCAGGCCTCGATCGGCGCACCTGCCGACGGATTTGCCTCCTCCGACGTGCTGGAGCGGCTACGCGGGCGGTAAAGCATGTTCCGGAAAAGTGGGAACCGGTTTTCCGAAAAAGATCATGCTCAGACCAAGAGATGAGACCATGACCCGATCCAGCCGGATCGGATTATGGTCCGGGCGCGTTATGGCTCGAAACTAACCCTGAAAACAACAATTTGCCGGCACCCTTGACGGGTGAGCCCGAAGCCCGGTTTATGACGGAATATCTGCCCGCTTGCGGCCTGATTCCGCTATTATGGCTGGGCACCTCACGATCGATTGCGACCGAGCCGGATGCCGAAGCCAAAACCATTTTTGCGCGTGTTCACCGAGAGCGGCCCGCTGGTCGCGCTGGCGGTTGCGATCGCGCTGTTGATCGGGATCGTGGGACCCGCCTCCGCGCAATTCTTCAATTTCGGCAATTTCGGCGGGCCGCCGTCGCGCCCGCCGCCGCCGCGCAACGGTGGCGGCGGCTGGTTCGGCGGAGATTTCTTCGCGCCATTCCAACAGCAGCAGCAGGCCCCGCAGGCCCAACGGCAGGATTTCTCCAGAGCGCCGGCGCCTGCCAAACGTGACACGGTTCCGGAGCGAAACGTGTTGGTGCTCGGCGACGCCATGGCGGACTGGCTCGCCTATGGCCTGGAAGACGCCTACAGCGAGCAGCCCGATATGGGCGTGATCCGCAAGCACAAGACCGTGTCCGGCCTGATCAGGTATCAGCCGAAGGGCGAACCGGCCGATTGGGCCGCCGCCGCCAAGGGCATCCTCGCCACCGAGAAGCCGGACGCCATCGTCGTCATGCTCGGCCTCAACGACCGGGTGGCAATGCGCGAGCCTGCCGTTGAGAAAAAGAGCGACAAGGACAAGAAAGACGACAAGAAGGACGCGCGTAAGCCGGATGCCAAGCCTGGGGACGCAAAACCTGGGGACGCAAAGCCCAAGCCGGAGGGCACGACAGACGCCGCTGCAAAGCCCGACGCGAAGCCGGTTGATACCGAATTGTCGCCGGACGACGCTGCCGACAACGATACGCCGGCCACCACGCCGGAAAAGAGCGCGCGTTCGCCGAACGGTCTTTATGAGTTTCGCGAGGAACGCTGGGTCGAACTCTACAGCAAGAAGATCGAGGAGATGATCGGCGTCCTGAAATCCAAGGGCGTGCCGGTGTTGTGGGTCGGCCTGCCGGCGATCCGCGGACAGAAAGGAACTGCCGACATGCTGTTCCTCGACGCGCTCTATCGCGACGCCGCAGGCAAGGCCGGCATCACCTATGTCGACATCTGGGATGGGTTTGTCGATGAAGCCGGCCGCTTCCTGCAAAAGGGTCCCGATTTCGAAGGCCAGATCCGCCAGCTGCGTTCCTATGACGGCGTCTTTTTCACCAAACCCGGCGCGCGCAAGCTTGCGCATTATGTTGAGCGCGAAGTGACGCGTCTGCTGGCTGCGCGTTCAGGCCCGATCGCACTGCCGACGGAGCCTGCAACGCCCGACGCCAATGCGGTGCCGGGCCAACCCGCGCCGCGGCCGCTGGCCGGACCGATCCTGCCGCTGGTGGCGTCTTCCGTTGGAACCGATCAATTGCTCGGCGGACCCGGCTCGCGCCCCGCCGCAGTTGATGCGTTGGCTGCGCGAACATTGGTGAAGGGCGAACCATTGGCGGCGCCCGCCGGCCGCGCCGACGACTTCGCCTGGCCGCGACGCGAGATCGGCCGCGAACAGGCCAAGGGTGAGACACCGGTTGCGTCTACCGCACCGGACGGAGTCTCCGTGACGTCACCTGGACAGAAGCAACCGCTGCTGCAACTGAAAAAACCAATTCACCCGGTTCAGCCCAACACCCCGGCTCAATCCAACGCTCCGGCTCAGCCCAGCGCGCCGGTTCAATCCGGCACGCCGTCGATCCGGGATTTCTTCGGCTTTGGCACGACGCCGCGGCAACCCGCGCCGCCGCAGCGTGCGCCCGGACCGCCGCGCCCGCCGGGCAGCATCGGACGTTCGGCGGAAGTCCCGCCGGGTAACTTCTTCAATTTCGCGCGATAGGCTCTATGGACCCCTCATGGTGAGGCGCGCCTGTTGGCGCGTCTCGAACCATCGAGCCCCGATGCCGTCATCCTTCGAGACGCGGCCAAGGCCGCTCCTCAGGATGAGGTTCAGCCGTAATACCGCCAGCGCGGCGGTGGGCGGCGCGGCTGGCGCGTCATTAACAGCGCCAGCGCAAATCCGACGCCGCCTGCGACCAAGAGCGCACCGAGCGGATTTTCCTGCACGGTTTTCGCCATCGCCTTCTGACCGCTGCGGATGGTGTCTCCGCTGTTGTCATACGCATCCTTGGCATAGTCCACGGCGGCATCGGTGGCCTCACGCGCGGCATCCTTGGCCTGGCCGTAGAGATTCTGCACCGCGCCGGCCGCTTCACGCGCACGTCCCTCAGCTTGCGTTTTGGCATCGCCGGTCATGTTGCCGACAGTGCCTTCGACCTTACCTGCGAAATCCTTGGCCGAACCGGCGATCCGATCTTTGTCCATCGCGATTACTCCTGTTTCAGAGGAGGTAACCGACGAGAGCGGCTAGAGTTCCTGTGGCTAAAGAATGAGCCCGCCATCGACCACGATGGTCTGGCCGATGACATAGGACGCGAGCGGCGACGCCAGGAACAACGCGGCGCCTGCCATGTCGGCGGGTGTGCCAAGACGCTTCAACGGGATTCGTTCCAGCGCGCCTTCGAGCCGCTTCGGATTGGCCGTCGTCGCCTTGATCATCTTGGTATCGACCAGCCCCGGCGCGATGCCGTTGACGCGGATACCGTTCTCGGCCCAGGCCTCCCCGAGCGTGCGCGTCAGCCCGACCGCGCCGGTCTTGGAAGCATTGTAGGCGGGATTGCCCATGGTCGAATGATAGGCCGCGGTCGAACTAACGATAATGAGCGAGCCTTTGGCGGCACTGAGCATCGCATGGAATTTCGTCGCGCAGGCCATCAGGCTCATCAGATTGACTTCGAGCACCTTGCGAAAGCCGTCCATCTGGAATTCGCCGCGCCGGTAGATCACCACGCCCTGCGCCAGCACCAGCACGTCGAGCTTTTCGAACGGCGGGTTGAAAGTCTCAATCGCCTGCGGATTGCTGACGTCGAGCTGCGCATAGTCGAGGCCCTCGAGATGCGAACCTTCATCTGCCGAATAGTCGGCGGCGCTTGCGCGGGTGCCGCAGACCGCAACGCGTGCGCCCTTGGCGCGGAACGCCTGCGCGATGCCGTTACCGATGCCGCTGGAGCCGCCGACCACCAGCACTTGCTTGCCGCTGAAATCCAGTTCGTTCATCGCCCGCGTTCCTTCCACGACCTTGTACGTTTGACCTGTCTGCGGATCGGTGCCAGCCTTGTCAATCCTGCAACGCGATCGTTCCGCGAGCTCATCATGTCAGAATTCAAACAGCTCAGCCGCTCGGTCAAGGGTCTGAGCGTTCTCGTCACCGGCGCCGCTAGCGGCATGGTCCGCGCCACCGCGCGGGTGTTCGCCGCCGAAGGCGCCAAGGTCGCGGTCACCGACATCAGCGCCGAGGCGACGCAGTCTGTTGCCGGCGACATCACGGCAAAAGGTCAAACCGCAAAAGCCTGGACGCTCGATGTCGCCAACCGTGACAACATCGCTTCTGTCGTGGAAGAAATCGCCAAGCATTTCGGCGGGCTCGACATCATCGTCAACAATGCCGGTATCTCCGTGCGCGTCGCGATCGACGATGACGGCTATGACGAGGCATGGGCGAAGGGATTGGCCGTCATGCTGACGGCACATCAGCGTATCATCCGCGCCGCGCTGCCTTACCTTCGGAAATCGAAATCGCCGCGCATCGTCAATATCGCCTCCACCGAAGCGCTCGGTGCCACCGCCCTGCACAGCCCCTACTCCGCCGCCAAGGCCGGCGTGGTCGGCCTGACGCGCTCGCTCGCGGTGGAACTCGGCCGCGACGGCATCACGGTGAACTGCATCTGCCCGGGGCCGATCATCACGGGCATGACGGCGCGGATCGCCGACGAGCACAAGGCGATCTACGCCAGACGACGGACCGCCCTCGGCCGCTACGGCGATCCCGAAGAGGTCGCCCATATGACGCTGAGCCTGTGCCTGCCGGCCGCGTCGTTCCTGACCGGCGCGGTTATCCCCGTGGATGGCGGCCTGATGGCGCGAAACGCGTAAATCCTTGTCATTGCCGGGCTTGACCCGGCAATCGATCTTCTTCGTGAGAGACCTCTTGCGAAGATCGATGGATGCCCGGATCGAGTCCGGACATGACAGATGTGTGCGCCGCACGGTCTCTGTCACGTTGACACCGCGTCGTCAGGGAGTAGTTTTTTACGCAAATCGAGCGGGACAAGCCGCCCGCCGCTTGAGGAGGAACGCCATGACGGTCACGATCCGGCAGCTTCACCCGCATTTTTTCGGCGAAGTTTCAGGCGTCGATTTGCGTAACCCCCTGACGCCGCAAGAGGCGGCCGACATCGAAGCCGGCATGGACAAGTACGCCGTGCTGCTGTTTCGGGGGCAGGACATTACCGACGACCAGCAAATGGCGTTTGCACTGAATTTCGGCGAGCGCGAAAATCCGCGCGGCGGCAATGTCGTCAAGCCGGGGGATGCGCGACTCTCGACCGGGCTCAACGATGTCTCCAACCTCGGCAAGGACGGCCAGCCGCTACCGCGCGACAGCCGCGTCCATCTGTTCAATCTCGGCAATTGCCTGTGGCATTCCGACAGTTCGTTCCGTCCGATCCCGGCCAAATTCTCGCTGCTGTCGGCGCGGGTGGTAAATCCGAAGGGTGGCAACACTGAATTCGCCGACATGCGTGCGGCCTATGACGCGCTCGACGACGAAACCAAGGCCGAGATCGAGGACATGATCTGCGAACATTCGCTGATGTATTCGCGGGGATCGCTCGGCTTCCTGGATTACACCGACGAGGAAAAGCAATTGTTCAAGCCGGTGCTGCAGCGGCTGGTGCGGACCCATCCGGTGCACGGGCGAAAGTCGCTGTATCTTTCATCACATGCCGGCGCCATCAAGGGCATGACCGTGCCCGAGGCGCGGCTGTTGCTGCGCGATCTCACCGAGCACGCGACCCAGCCGGAATTCGTCTACGTCCACAAATGGACGCTGCATGACCTCGTGATGTGGGACAACCGCCAGACCATGCACCGCGTGCGGCGCTATGACCAGTCGCAGCCCCGCGACATGCGCCGCGCCACGGTGGCGGGAACGCAGCCCACGGTCGCGCAGCAGGCGGCGGAGTAAGTTGCTCTCGTCCCGGCCTTGAGCCGGGACCTATAACCACCGCTATAGATTGTTCTAATACGCTGGAGCTCCAACTCGGGTTAACCACGAGGGCCTGTGGTTATGGGCCGCGTGAACTCAGGCTACGCGTGCCCGGCTTCGTTCGACAGCATGCCGAGATCGATCCCGATCTTGCGCAGCGCGCGCTGGTATTTTTCGTCGACGTCCGCGCCGAAGATCAGATCGGCGTCGGCGTCGCAATGCAGCCAGCCATTGTGCTGAATTTCTTCTTCCAGTTGCCCGGGCGCCCAACCGGCATAGCCCAGCGCCAGGATCGCGTGCTTCGGACCCGCGCCACTGGCAATCGCCTTGAGGATGTCGACGGTCGCGGTCAGGCAAATACCGCTGTCGATATTAAGCGTCGCGTCCTTGATGAAGAAATCGCTCGAATGCAGCACGAAGCCGCGGCCGGTATCGACCGGGCCCCCCTTCAGCACCTTCATGGTCTCGGCGTTTTCCGGCAGCTTGATCTGATCGGTCTTCTTGATGATATCGAGCTGCACCAGCAATCCCGGGAAATCGATGCTGCCCGCCGGGCGGTTGACGATGATGCCCATCGCGCCCTCGGACGAATGCGCGCACATATAGATGACCGAGCGTTCGAAGCGCGGATCGCCCATGACCGGCATCGCAATCAAGAGCTGCCCGTCGAGATAGCCGTCGTCGGGCGAATTGTGGCCCATGCCGGCGGCTTTGCGGCGAATCGACTTCGGTATTTTGCCTTCAGGGCTCATCCGCAAAGGCCTCTCATGCTGATTCATATCCTGATATCGGGTGGCGGTTCTGTCAATCAAGCCAGGAGTCTGATTAAGATTATCACCATCGTCGCATTCGTTCCGGGATCACAAGCAATTCAATGGTTTGCGCTGAAACCAGCCTGTAAAGACTTCTTATGACTGTCACAGTTCCCATGCGCGCCGCGCTCGGCGCCGCCGTCACCCTGTCGATCGTTTGCGCCGCGATGGAAGTTCGCGCCGAGGATTCCTCCCCGTGGCAGCGCGACGCGCATTCCGCGGTCCGCTTGCTGGCGGGATCGCGCAGCGGCGCAGTGCTGCTCGGCGGTATTTCCATTCAATTGCAGCCGGGATGGCATACCTATTGGCGAACGCCCGGCGATTCCGGAGTGCCGCCACATTTCGACTTCTCCAAATCGGACAATGTCGAAGCTGTGACCGTGATGTGGCCGGCGCCGATCAAATTCGACGATGGTGCCGGCGGAACAGCGCTTGGCTACAAGCAGCAGGTCACGCTGCCGTTGCGGATCGTTCCGAAGAGCGCCGACAAGCCGGTGACGCTGCGCGCCGATATCAACTACGCAGTGTGCGACAAGCTCTGCATTCCCGTCGAAGCCAGCGCCGAGCTTGCTTTTGCCAGTGTCGCGAGCACCGAGGACAGCAATCTGTCCGAAGCACTCAACACCGTGCCGAAACCCGCCAATGTCGGCGATCCCAATCCACTCACCATTCGCGACGTCAAGCGCGAGGGGAAAGCCAACGTGCTGGTCGACGTGTCGGCACCCGACGGCAAAGAGGTCAGCCTGTTCGTCGAAGGGCCGACACCGGACTGGGCATTGCCGGTGCCAAAGCTGCTCGAGCACAGCCCACCCGGCGTCAAGCGCTTTGCCTTTGAACTCGACGGCCTGCCGCCGGGCGCCAGTCCCGATGGCGCCGCGCTCAAGCTGACGCTGGTGGGTGGCGACCGAGCCTATGAGTTCAATATCAATTTGAATTGACCCATTCCGTCGTCCCTACGAACGCCCAACCGAATCTTAACGAATCGTTGATAGATCGGGGCGTCGCCGCCGCCTCGCGGCGTTTTCGAGGACGTCCCGACGTGGCCGTGATGGACACCGAATCCGCAACCGCTTCGCCTGACGGCGCGATCGCGCGCCTGCGGTCACGGCTTCGCGGGGTTTTTGGCGGCGCGGGCGAAGCCTCCGTCACCAAGCGGCTGGCCGGCACGATCTTCATCATCCGCGTCGTCAGCGCGGCGCTGGCGTATTTCTCGCAAATCCTGCTCGCACGCTGGATGGGCGGTTCGGATTACGGCGTCTATGTCTACGTCTGGACTTGGGTGCTGCTGCTCGGCAGCATGATGGATTTCGGCATCTCGGCGTCCGCGCAAAAGATCATTCCGGAATATCGCACCAGCGGCGAACACGCGTTGCTGCGCGGCTTCCTCGCCGGCAGCCGCTGGATGACGTTTGCGGTGTCGTCCGTGGTCTCGTTGCTATTGGCTGGCGTCGTGAAAACGCTGTCGCCGTGGATCGATGCGAATGCGATCGTTCCGCTTTACATCGGCTGCCTGACGCTGCCGGCCTTCGTGGTCGCCAACACCCAGGACGGTATCGCGCGTTCGCATGACTGGATGCGGCTGGGCCTGATGCCGCAATTCATCGTGCGGCAGTCGCTGATCATCGGATTTACCGCCGGCGCGTTTGTGCTCGGTTTCCATCTCGGCGCCACCGCAGCGATGCTGGCTAGCGCCGCCGCAGTTTGGATCGCGATGATAGGCCAGATGATCATGCTGAACCGCAGGCTGCGCGGCCATATCGAACCGGGCGCGAAGGCCTATGATTTCCGCGGATGGCTGGCGGTCTCGCTGCCGATCCTGCTGGTCGAAAGCTTCTATCTACTGCTGTCCTACACCGACGTGCTGGTGCTGCAGCAATTCCGCTCGTCGGAGGAAGTCGGCGTCTATTTCGCCGTGGTGAAGACGCTGGCGCTGGTGTCCTTTATCCACTACGCGATGTCGGCAACAACAGCGCATCGTTTTGCCGAATACAACGCGCTCGGCGACAAGGACCGCCTCTCGGCCTATGTGGCGCATGCGATCCAATGGACATTCTGGCCGTCGCTCGCCGCTACCATCGTGTTGCTGGCGCTGGGCAAGCCGCTGCTGTGGCTGTTCGGGCCGCAATTCGTGATCGGCTATGACATCATGTTCATCGCCGCTGTTGGGTTAGTGGTACGCTCGGCAATCGGCCCGGTGGAACGGCTACTCAATATGCTCGGCCATCAACACATCTGTGCACTCGCCTACGCGCTGTCGTTCGTCATGAACGTGGTGCTGTGCGTAGCCTTGGTGCCGCGCTACGGCGGCCACGGCGCCGCAGCCGCGACCTCGATCTCGCTCGCCTTCGAAACGGTGCTGCTGTTCTGGATCGTCCGGCAGCGGCTCGGCCTGCACGTGCTGGCGTTCGGGAAGCGCGCGATCTAGCTCTTTACTTTGACGCGTTTTCTTCACGCGAACCGGTACCCACTTCGCTCGAAAACGCTATGGCTATTCCTGCACGATCAGTCGTTTCAGCGAGAACGCAAGCGCCGTCGACAGGAACAGAAAGCCTGACAGGACCATCAATCCGGCATTGAAGGAGCCCGTGGCGTCCTTCAGGAATCCCATGATCGATGGTCCGACGAAGCCGCCGAACACGCCAAACGTATTGATGAAGGCAAGGCCGCCGGCGGCGCCGATGCCTGAGAGAAAGCGCGTCGGAATGGTCCAGAGAATGGCGCGCGCGGTGTTGGTGCCGACCACCACTGCGGTCAGGCCCAGGAAAGACACGATGAAGGAATCCGCCCAAACGGCAACCACCAGGCCGATGCCCGAGACGAGGCAGGTCAAGGCGAGGCCTGTGATCTTGCGTCCGCTGCGGCCAACGGCTCCCGCCCAGTAGATCATCACGACGCAGGCGATCAGGCTCGGAATCGCCGTCAGGAAGCCGATCGCGAAGTTCGAGAAGTGTTGCGCCTTGACGATCAGCGGCAGGAAAATCGCCACGCCATAGGATCCGATCGTAAACAGGAATTGCACCATCGCGAGCACAAGCACGCGGCTATCGCGCATGCTCGCCCACAGATCGCGCTTCTCGCGTTCCTTGGTCTCGGCCGAGAGGCGTGCCTGGACGGCCTTCTTTTCTTCGTCACTAAGCCAATCGGCCTGATCCGGCCTGTCGACCAGCAACAGCAGAAGCAGGAATCCCAGGATGATCGCCGGGGCACCTTCGATGATGAACAGCCACTTCCAGCCGGCCAGCCCCCATATTCCGTTCATCTCCATCAGGAAGCTCGAGAGAGGACCGCCGACCACGGTAGAGGCGGGAATCCCCAGCAGGAACCAGGCGAGAATGCGGGCGCGATATTCGGGAGGAAACCACTGCGACAGATAGAATGCGGCGCCCGGAAAAAATCCGGCCTCGGCTACTCCCAGCAGGAAACGAAGGACGTAGAAACTTGTCGCCCCCGCCGTAAAGATCATCGCGACCGAGATGATCCCCCACGTGACCATGATGCGCGA
>Ga0207678_10005999_pt1 | contig 10812 bp, 10 predicted proteins | sample KBSC63metaG_FD_184319 | JGI IMG/M metagenome (GOLD analysis project Ga0207678, IMG submission 184319) | Corn rhizosphere microbial communities from Kellogg Biological Station, Michigan, USA - KBS C6-3 metaG (SPAdes) (version 2) | ecosystem: Host-associated > Plants > Roots > Rhizosphere > Soil ...
CGCGCAGCAGCCGGTCGACGGCATCGACATGACCTACAGCTTCGCCGACCCTCAAGCGCCGGATCGCCGCACGACGCAATATTATGAGATGCTGGGCAACCGGGCCCTCTATGATCATGGCTGGCTGGCCAATACCCGTCCCGAACGCAAACCGTGGGAAATGGGTTTTGGCGCCGACGCCAACGTGAACCTCGCCCCTGGCTACCGCTGGGAACTTTACGACCTCGCCGCCGACTTCAACCAGACACGGGATCTGGCGGCCTCGCAACCGGCCATCCTGGCCCGGATGCGCAAGGCGTTTGATGTTGAGGCCGCGCGCTACAAGGTCTTTCCGATCAACGACCGTACGGACGCCGCGCGATCGGGCCTTTCGGCGCGCGCCTATGTCAAACCGCGGAGTAGCTATATATTCTGGGGCAAGGATATCAGCCTGCCCTCCGACGTCGCGCCGCCGATCACCGGACGCGCCTTCAGGCTGACAGCGGATGTCATAGCGGGAAATGGCGTGATCGCCGCACTCGGCAGCTTTATGGGCGGGTGGAGCTTCGGCATCGAGGACGGCCATCCTGTGGTCCGCCATGCGCTGACCCCTTTGCCGGAAGATCAATTCCGCCTCGCGGCGCCCACCGTCCTTCAGCCGGGATCGACGGTTCGCCTCTCCTTCGACTTCGACTATGACGGCGGCGGATATGGCAAGGGTGGATTGGTTCGCATCGCCGTCAATGGCGCGCCGGTCGCAGAACGGCGGCTGGAACGCTCTCTTGTCGTGCAGGAGGCACCGGGCGAGACATTCGACATTGGCCTGGACAGCGGCGGCCCGGTCAATGAGGCGGCTGGAGCGCCGGATCGCTTCACGGGCGAAATCCGCAGGCTGGAAGTGACGCCCGGACCGCCGGGCGCGCGGCGGCAATAGGGATCGACCGGATCATGCGCCTGCCTGCATCACCGCCCCCAGATCCGCGCTGTAGGTCTGATGCGCCAGCAAGCCGCCATCGGCAGGAATGATGGCGCCGGTGATGAAGGCAGCCTCGGCCGATGCGAGAAACAGCGCAAGCCAGCCAATATGTTCAGGTTCGCCAAGATAGGGCGTCAGCGTATGTTTTTCGAAGATTTCCAGCGCTTCCGGCGTGACGTCGCGCCTGGCCTTGGACGACAGGACAAGACCGGGCGTGATGGCGTTGCAGCGTATATTCTGCTTGCCGTACATGGTCGCGACATATTGGGTAAAGCTGTTGATCGCCGCCTTTGAGGGACCATAGGCAATGCGGGTCACGTCCCCCTTCACGCCCGAACCGGACGAGATGTTGACGATCGACCCGCCGCCGCGTTCCAGCATATGGGGCAGCGCCATTCGCGTGCACAGGAAAACGCCCCGCGCGTTGACATCGAAAACCCGTTCCCAGGTTTCGACGCTCGTGCCGAGAAGATCCGTATCGTCGGGCAGGACGGCGACGGCATTGTTCACCAGAATGTCGATCCCGCCAAAGGCCGACAGCGCCGCGTCGATCATCGCCCGAATGGATGCCTCGTCACCCTGGTCGAACGTGCAGGCCACCACCTCCCCGCCTTCTGAACGGATGAGGTCCGCCAGGGCGTCGCCGTCGCGGCCCGTCCGCGTGGCGACCAGGACCCGCGCCCCTTCACTGGCCAGCAACCGCGCTGTAGCGCCGCCGATGTTGAGACCGCGTTCGTTCAATCCAGCGCCGGTGACGATGGCCACCTTTCCGCCGACGCGCGATGATTTGGCGACGCCCATTCATGATCTCCTTCGGTCTCTCCAACGATCGGGACAATAGGCCGCCATGCGTGTCCGGCGCTCGTCCATTCAGACATCGCCGATGGAAAGCGCCCGCCGACGGCCCGTTCAGACCCAGCGGACGCCATACCGGTCGTCAGCTCTCCCTGGGACCGGGCACCTGCCCGGCCGCGCTTTGCGGATCTTCGGTCGTCATACCGGACCATTTGAGCGCGCCCATCATGCCGCCGTCGACCAGCAGGTCGGTGCCCGTCACGAAACTCGCTTCGGGACCGCAAAGCCAGGCGACGGCCGCCGCAATATCCTCCGACACGCCGATCCGGCCGACGGGCACATTGGACACCGTTTTATCCACGGGCGCTCCGGCGTCCCGCTCGAAATGGATCATGGGGGTGGAGATGATGCCGGGGCTGACGGACAGGATCCTTGCGCCCTTTCGGCCCCATTCGGCAGCGGCGGCCTGCACGCGCAGCTGGTTCGAACGCTTGGCAAGCCAATAGGCGCCCAGGCCCGTGTCCCAGCCAGGAACGGTGCGCACGCTCGCCAGCATCTCCTCGGCCGATCCCAGGGCCAATATCCGCTCCACCTCCGGCGGCACCGGCGCATAATAGGCCGCGTTGCTCGACATGACGACACCCACGCTTCCCTCCACCGCGATGGGCAGGAACGCGTTGATGACGTTGATCGTGCCCAGCAGATTGACGGCGTAGATCTTTTCCGGCGTCGCCATGCGCGGGGATACGCCCGCGGTGTGCACCATCGCATGCAGCCGCCCGATCCGCGTCGCTTCCGCCACCAGCGCGTCGATCGAAGCGGGATCGGCCACGTCCACGAGCGTGGGCGTCACGCGATAGCCTTCGCGTTGCAGATCGCCCGTCACCTGCTCCAGCACGTCGGCGCTGACGTCCGCGACCAGCAGATGCCGGCCCGCGCCAAGCCGGCGAGCACATGCAACGCCAAAACCCCGAACGCCCACGACCACAGCCACATCAGTCATTCGCCATCTCTCTTTGAAAATATCCGCCTTGCAGCATCTCGCCTAGCAACCGCCGGACCGGCGGCATCAGCCGTTCGGACGACAGGCCCGCAATGAGGCCGGTTGTCCAACCAGACGATGATCACAGGCAGGCTGCCTTCTATCATGGGCTGAAAACAGCCTATGGATGGACGGCATATATGACAGGATCAGGCGACAAGCCGGTTGCGGTAGTGACGGGAGCGACATCGGGCATCGGGCTGGAAACGGCGCGCGCGCTGGCGCGGGAGGGGATGCGGGTCATTGCGCTGGGCAGGGATGAGGCACGGATCACCAGCGCGGCGAAAGAATTCGAAGCCGAGGGCCTGACCGCGCAATGGGTGAATGCCGATCTCTCATCCATCGCCCAGACCCATGCCGCGGCCGCCCGCATCGCGGAAATTGTCGACCGGATCGACATATTGGTCAACAATGCCGGGGGCCTGCTCGACACAAGGCATGTGACAGCCGACGGGCTGGAAACGATGTTCCAGGTGAACCATCTGGCGCCCTATATCCTCACGCTCGATCTGCTTCCCCAACTGAAGCGTTCGTCCGTTCCCCATGTCATCACGGTATCCTCGATCGGCCACAGCATGATCGACGATCTGCATTGGGACGATCTGCAAATGGAAATCTCTTTCCTCCCGATCACCGCCTATGCGCAGAGCAAACTCGCGAACATCCTGTTCACGCGCGAACTGGCGGCACGCCATGCGGCAGACGGCATCGTCGCCAGCGCCGTCCATCCGGGACTTGTCGCCTCACGCTTTCCCGAAAGCGCGGGCGTAGAGACCCGGACCTATTATGCGGCGGCGGAAAAGAGCGGGGAGGCGCTGACATCGGCGCAGGGCGCGGACACGATCGTCTGGCTGGCGATGGACCGCGATCGCGCCCTGCCATCCGGCGGCTATTTCCATGAGCGCAAACGCGTCGAACCATCGCCAGCGGCGCAGAGCGAGGAAGGGGCCAAGCGGCTCTGGGACATCAGCGCGCGCCTTTCCTCGCTTGAGACGGCAGGATGATGCCGCGTGTTCCGCGCCACATCATCTCTGCCCCGAACGCATGGCGACAACGCGCCGGAAGTTAGGCGATGATCCGCTTCGACGGCAGGGTCGGCGTCATCACAGGCGGCGCTTCGGGTATTGGCGCTGCAGTTGCCCGGCTCTTCGCAGCCCATGGCGGAACGGCCGTGATCGCCGATCTGGACGGGACACGAGGACAGGGCATCGTCCAGGACATCCAGGCGGCGGGCGGCAAGGCCGACTTCGTTCCCTGCAACCTTGGCGATGCGGCGATGATAGACGGGATGATCGACACAGCGCTGGCGCGCCATGGCCGGATCGATTTCCTGCACAATAACGGCTATGCCCCGTGGAGGGGCGAGGATGCCGGTGCGCTGGCGGCCGACATATCCGACGGCCAATGGCAGCATACCATGGACCTTGGCGTCACATCGGCCTTTCGCGCCGTTCGGCGTGCCATTCCCGTCATGACGGCCCAAGGGGGCGGTTCGATCGTGAACACATCCTCTATCGCGGCTTTTCACGCCGAACCGCGCATCGGCGCCTATGCGGTGGCCAAGGCGGCATTGTCGCAGCTGACGCGCGCCGTCGCGGTCGAATATGCTGCCACGGGCATCCGCTGCAACGCCGTCTGTCCGGGGGTCATCCAGACGCCGCTGATCGACGGGGCGCCCCTTGACCCGGATTTCATGCGGACGATCCCCATGGGAAGGCTGGGCACGCCAGAGGAGATCGCCCATGTGGTCCTGTTCCTGGCATCCGATCTTGCAAGCTATGTGACGGGCGCCATCATCGTCGCCGATGGAGGGCGGACCATCTGAACAACCTGCCGCGGAACCCCATATCCGGGTCAGGTGTGGACATAGCCCTTCTTGAAATGCGCTCCGGTCAGGAAGGTCGTGCCACGTATCCCAAGGCCGTCCGCAGCATTGATGACTTCGCCAGTAGTCGTCGCCGCATTGCGGCGGGACGCAAGGGCTACGAAAAGACCGGTATAATCCGCCGGGTCGTCGCATTTGAGCGGAAAAGCCTGAAACACCATATCGGCAACTTCCTGGGTCTGCGGTGAAAATACATAATCCTGCGGTGCCAATGCCTTGCTGCCGCGCAGGTCGGTCCGCATTGGGCCGGGGCCGACGGCGTTCACCCGGACCTCAGGCGCGAGCTGATAGGCCAGTTCGCGGACCAGGCCGACGACGGCATGCTTCGAGGCCGTATAGAAAATGCCGCCGCCGCCGGGAATGAAGGATGCGGAGGACGCCGTGAAGACCATGCTGCCCTTGGTCTTCCTGAGTTCTGGCGCGGCTGCGTAGGCGGCGAGTATATAGCCTTTGACATTGACGCCCATCACCTCGTCGAACGCGGCGTCCAACTTGTCCTCCGGCAGGTCGAGGAGCATGGCGGGCAAATCCATGATGCCGGCATTACCCACCAATATATCGAGCTTCCCGAACTTCTCGACGGCGAGCGCCACCGCCTTCTTGTTGTCGGCGATCGAGCGCACGTCGCCGACGACGGTGGCGACGTCATCGCCGAAATCCTTTTCGAGCGCGCTGGCCTTGTCAGGGGAATATTCAAGGACGACGACGCGCGCGCCTTCCTCCAGGAAACGTTCGACCAGAGCCCGCCCCAGTCCGGAGCCGCCACCCGTGATCAGCGCCACATCGCCTTCAAGCCAACCCATCGACCTTCTCCCGTTCAACGCAAGTTTCGCTTGGCGCGCCGGCCTCGCCACGCCTGACGGCGTCCGGAGCAATACCGATTATGCAGCGGGGAAGTAGCAGGGCGAGCGGCCCTTGACCTAGTCTGGTCAGACGTCGCCCCGCCTGGCATCCTTTTCCTACATGATTGTCTTTCCTGTCACTGTTCCAGAGGCCTCCATCATGAGCCAAGAACCGAGCCTTGCGCCGGAATTCGGCCCTGTCCTGCAAGGACTTGCCCAGACACCTCCCATTCCGACGCTCCCGGTCGAAGCCGTGCGGGCCATGTTCGAACAGTTCAATTTCGGCGAGGATGAGGCACTTGCAGAAGTGCGCGACCTGCAAGTCGAAGGCGCGGCAGGACCGATCGCCGCCCGCTTCTATCGCCCGCTCGGCGATCCGCGCGGGTTGATCCTCTTCTATCATGGCGGTGGATGGGTGGTAGGCAACCTCGAGAGCCACGACAAGGCCGTGCGCGCCTTGGCAAATCGCTCGCAATGCGCCGTTCTGGCGGTCGATTATCGCCTTGCGCCCGAACATGTCTTCCCCGCTGGTCTGGAGGATTGCTACGCGGCGCTGCAATGGGCGGACCGGCACAAGGGCGAACTGGGCCTGGGCGACATCCCGCTGGCCGTCGCGGGCGACAGCGCCGGTGGCAACCTGGCAGCCGCCGTCGCTGTCATGGCACGCGACCAGAAAGGGCCCGCACTGGCGGCGCAACTGCTGATCTATCCCGCGACCAGCGGTGGTCAGGATAGCCCGTCCTACACCGAAAGAGGGACCGGCGGCCTGCTCACCGCAGCCGACATGATATGGTTCTGGAATCATTATGCGCCGGAGGGCATGGACAGGAACGATCCCAGGATGTCGGTTCTTCTGACCGAGGATCTTCGCCAACTGCCTCCGGCGGTGCTGATCATAGCGGAATTCGATCCGCTTCGGGACGAGGGACTTGCCTATGGCCGAAAACTGGCGTCAGCAGATGTTGCGGTAACCGTCCACCATTATCGCGATCTGCCCCACGGCTTCATGACCTTTTATCAGATATCGCCCGCCGCAGCCGGCGCGCTGGACGAGATGGCCGCCAGCCTGAAGAGCGTTTTCGACGAGGAGTTGAGAGTTTCATGACCAGACAAGCAGTTATCACCGGGGGTGCGCGCCCTGACGGCATTGGTTGGGCCGCCGCGCTGGCAATGGCAGACGCGGGATATGAAGTCGTCGTAACGGGCGTTTCCGATCAGGAGGTCAGCGGCGCGGCGAGCCATGCGGGCATCAGCGCCAAGGTGCTGGACGTCCGCAACGATGACGCGGTCAAGGCCTTCTTCTCCGAGTTCGATCGGATCGACGCGCTCGTCAACTGCGCAGGGGCCGCCGATCCCAGCAGCGAATTCACGCCCGAAGGTTTCGCCCGCATCCTTGACATCAATCTGACCGGCACGCAGCGCTGCTGTCTTGCGGCGCGCGATCTGCTCGCGGCGGCCAAGGGTGCGATCGTGAATGTCGGTTCGCTCTATTCCACGTTCGGCAGCGCCGGGACGCCTGCCTATTCCGCCAGCAAGGGCGGCATAGTCCAGCTGACGAAATCGCTTGCCGTGGCATGGGCGCCGGACATCCGCGTGAATGCGGTCGCGCCCGGCTGGATCCAGACGGGCATGGCAAAGCCGGTGTTCGAGAACAAGCAATGGGCCGACATGCTGCTCGCGCGATTGCCGATGAAGCGTTTCGGCGAACCTGGAGATCTGGCCGATCCGATCCTCTTCCTGTGTTCGGACGCGGCGCGCTACGTCAATGGGGTGCTGTTGACGGTCGACGGCGGCTACAGCTGCAGCGGATAGAGCGATCCGAAAATCGCGGAAAACAAGAAATGCAGAACAGCAATCTGATTCAATCAGATCGCTGTTCTGGTCGTTGGAAGGGGGCGGATCAGGCGGCCGGCCCGCCCGTAGCGAGCCATTGCAGGGCCGCCTCCTCATTATCGAAATATTCGAAGCGGTCGTCCTTCAGGAAACGGCGGTTCTGCATCTTGAGCAGGGTGGAGCTCATGACCATGGCCGTTCGCCCCAGAAACACGTGATCCTCCTTCTGCGCCAGACGGGCCAGGGCATCGGCGACCTCAGGCGTGCGCACTTCGCATAGGGAACCGTCCATCAGGCAATCATGGTGAGCGCCGACAATGGACCGAACGTGCTTCACGTCCCGGGCAAATTGATCGACGACCTCAAGCGTCCAGAAACCATAGGACGAAAGACGGACAATATTCAGCTCATGGTCAAAATCTATGCTGTAGAAGCCTTCCAATATCCTCATAGCATCCGATCACTTCTGCGTCGCACCATGGCGGTGACCTTACCTCTGCCTGAATGCAGGCCTAATCACCGAACGGCAAGCTGATAATGATCGCGTTTGGCCCTTCTTTCGCCGAACGCCATGCCGCCTCCAATGCTTCGCGCGCATCCTGCGGCGCGACCGGCCCGGTGCATGGCAGGCCAAAGCCGCGGATCAGGTCGGCCAGGGAACCGCCGGCTTCGCGAAAGTCCATGCCGGCATAGCTGGGCGCGTTGCGTCCCCCCACCGGTTTTGCGCGTTCCGCATAAGCCCGGGAAAAATAGCGGGTCGACCCATAGCCGCCATTGTCCAGGATCACGAATGTAATCGGCAATCTTTCCACCACGGCGGTCCAGAGGCCGTGGAGACCAAAGCGCAACGCGCCGTCCCCCAGCACGCAGGTGACCGGCCCGCCCGAACCCAGCGCAGCCCCCACGGCCGCGCCGGTTCCCCAGCCCAGCGAACCCCCCGTTGCCCCCATATATCGTCCGCCATCGCCCGATCGCAGCGCTCCCAGAAGGGCAACCGATCCCATGACGGCTTCGTCGACCACCCAGCCGTGATCCAGCGCGTCGTGAAGCGCGCCAAGTGCGGTTCCATAGGATGCCAATGTCTCGGCAAAGGGATTACCGGGCGGCAATCGGGCCGCCTTCGCCTCGTCGATGAAGGCGCGCCTCTGCCGCATCAGCGCATCATCGGCATCGGGCACCGCCTGGAGCAGAGCGGCCAGCAAGGCCGAAGGATCGCAGGCGCAGGACCAGTGGGCGACCCTTGTTTCCTCAAGCTTCGCATGATCGGCATTGACGTGGGCGACGAATTCGGCCCCTGGGAAATAGGGGTTTGGTCGCGGATGCCCCTCCGGAATGAAACGTCCCCCGACCACCAGCACGAAATCCGCCCGCGCCTCTGCGACGCTGCCGTAGAGTCCGGTCATTCCTCCCAGGAAATTCGGATGGCCGGGCGATATGGCGAGCCTGTCGTTGAAGCCCGGCTCCGCCGCGACCGCGATTTGATGCCGCTCGGCAAGCGCGGCCAGCACATCCGCACCGCCATGGCGCCGCACCTGGCCGCCCGCGACGATCAGGGGCCGGCGAGCCTTTGCCAGCTTCTCTGCAAGCAGGCTTATGTCAGGCGCGCCTGACGGCAGGCGGACCGTCCGGGGTACAGAAATGACGGGTCCATCAGCCTCCAGCACATCTTCCGGCAGGGAGACGAATGCCGGCCCTGTCGGTACGCCTCTTGCCGCACGACTGGCGGCCGCCAGATGATGATAGACCGGCATGCCCGGCGCGAGTTCGCGGGCATGGCGGCAGAAGGGCGCGACCAGGGGAACAAGATCCCCCTCACCGATCGTGCCTTCACGCGTGCGGGCCCAGGCCGCCTGCTGGGACGCCAGCACCAGAATGGGACTTTCGTCGCGCCAGGCATTGTACAGATTGGCAAGAGCATTGGCCGTGCCGGGCACCATGTAGATATAGGCGGCCCCGGCCCCGGTCACCCGCGCATAGCCGTCAGCCGCCGCGATCGTCACTGATTCATGGATCGTCGGAACCACTTTGACGGGAGAATCCGCCAGTTCCTGCAAAAGCGATACGAGCGAACTTCCCGGAAGACCGAAAATGTGACGGAATCCGCTCTCCTTCAGGAAACGGACAACCTCTCGGGCTCCCAGTTCCTTCCTCTCCTGCTCCAGACCCACGCTTCCTCTCCCGGGGATTTTTTCGTCTTGCAGGCGGGCGGGACTCTCCCCGCCCCGCCCCGCCCTGGATCAGGCCTTTTCCTTCAGCATGTCCAGCGCAACATCGACGATCATGTCCTCCTGTCCCCCCACCATCTTGCGACGGCCGAGTTCGACCAGGATCGTGCGGGTGTCGAGGCCATAGGTTTCGGCCGCCTTTTCCGCGTGGCGCAGGAAGCTGGAATAGACCCCTGCATAGCCCAGCGCGAGCGTTTCGCGGTCGACGCGCACTGGCCGGTCCTGCAAGGGGCGAACCAGATCTTCCGCCGCATCCATGAGCGCGTTGACGTCGCAGCCATGGTTCCAGCCCTTGCGGTCAGCCGCGGCGACGAACACTTCGAGCGGCGCATTGCCAGCGCCCGCACCCATGCCGGTCAGCGACGCGTCGATGCGGACCGCCCCGCATTGCGCGGCCACGATCGAATTGGCCACGCCCAACGAGAGATTGTGATGGGCGTGGATGCCGCGCTGGGTTTCGGGTTTCAATACCCGGTCATAGGCCTCCAGCCGCGCCTTGACGCCATCCATGTCGAGCGCGCCGCCGCTGTCGGTGACGTAGACGCACTGGGCGCCATAGCTTTCCATCAGTACTGCCTGCGCCGCCAGCTTTTCCGGATCGATCATGTGGCTCATCATCAGGAAGCCCGAGACGTCCATGCCCAGATCGCGCGCGATGCCGATATGCTGCTTGCTGACGTCGGCCTCCGTGCAATGGGTGGCGACCCGCACCGATCGCACGCCGATATCATAGGCGCGGCGCAGTTCATCGACCGTGCCGACGCCCGGCAGGATCAGCGTGGTGAGGACGGACCTGTTCAGCACCGATGCGACGGCCTCCAGCCATTCCCAGTCGGTATGCGCGCCAAAGCCATAGTTGAAGCTGGCGCCGTTCAGGCCATCGCCATGGGCCACCTCGATCGCGTCCACGCCGGCATCGTCAAGCGCCTTGGCGATCGCCTTCACATGATCGATGCCATACATATGCCTGATCGCGTGCATGCCATCGCGCAGGGTGACGTCCTGAATGTACAGCTTCTCGCCCGCTTCGACGTTGAATTTCGCGCTCATCTCTTAATTCTCCGTCTCGGCGAGCGACCCGGTGGCCGCCGCCTTCTTGCCTTCAGCAATGCGCTGCGCCAGCAGCTCGCCGGTCGCCTTAGCGGCGGCGGTCATGATGTCGAGATTGCCCGAATAGCTGGGAAGATAATCACCTGCTCCTTCGACCTCGAGCAGGATCATCGTCTTGATGCCGG
>Ga0207678_10006002_pt1 | contig 10810 bp, 8 predicted proteins | sample KBSC63metaG_FD_184319 | JGI IMG/M metagenome (GOLD analysis project Ga0207678, IMG submission 184319) | Corn rhizosphere microbial communities from Kellogg Biological Station, Michigan, USA - KBS C6-3 metaG (SPAdes) (version 2) | ecosystem: Host-associated > Plants > Roots > Rhizosphere > Soil ...
CGGCAGGCGGAGATCGATCAATTGATTGAGGAGCACGCGCAGAACTGGCGAATCGAGCGTATGCCGGTAGTGGACCGCAACCTGATTCGCACGGCAGTTGCGGAGATGCTTGGATTTCCCAACACTCCGGCGGCGATCATCATTAACGAATCGCTGGAAGTGGGGCGGCGCTATGCGGCTCCGGAGTCGATCCATTTCCTGAATGGGGTGTTGGATGCCATCTCCCGGGACCTGCTGAAGAAACGGCTGGCCTGAGCCCTGGCTTCATCCAGAGATTATGCCCTGCAACCGCCTGTACCTCCAGAATAAGAAAAGCCCTCTCGACCGAGAGGGCTTTTCTGTGGAGCAAATGGACGGCAGTCTAGGAGATGCTCTTCCTCGGACGCTGTACCAGCAGGTCGGGGACGGCGGGGTTGCCGCTGGCGTCAGGCAGCTTTGGAGCGATGGTCTTTGTGGGATCATCCTTCAGCGTGCTGCGGTCGATGAGGTGAACCGCATTGTCGCCCGAGGTTCCAATGTAGAAGGTGGAGTTGTCGGAGCTGATGACTCCGGCTACGGGCGCAACCGCTGTGCCGGAGAGCTGGATATTTCCCAGAGTGCCGGGGCCATTGGCCTGGGGAGTGTAGGTCGGCAATACACTGCCGCTGCCGAGATAGGTCACGAAGGCGATACTCGAGTCCGATGCTGGGACGACGCCGGTGATGGATGTGGCAGTGACACCGGGAAGCGCGCTGGTCAATACCGGGGCTGCAGTGAACTGCTGGCCGGTTGCAGGGCATTTGCCGATGGGAACACCGGGCTGCGTACTGCTGGTGGCCGCGTCCGAATGCGAGAGCACAAGATCGGTGAGGGTGGCAGCCGGAGTAACGGTCGCACCGAGGATATGGATGCCGTCATTGGTTGCCACGATGCGATCAGTCTTGGGAGCTACGACACCGGCATCTGGATAGAACTGATTGGTGGTCGTGGGGAGTCCGTTGACCGTAGTGGTGCTGGTAATGGGGCATTGGCTTCGGGCTGTGGTCGTGTCGCCGGCCAGGAAGGCTCCGGCGCTCGGCACAGTGACCGCAACATCGGTTGCAGGAGTGGAGAGAGGCGCGGTTGTCCAGCCGGTGAGAGCGGAATGGACGAGCAGTTGATTGGTCGTCGTAGTGACGTAGACGGTCTGGCTATCGGGTGAAAACTCGGCGCGAGTCCCAGTACCGCCGATCTGCGACTGTATGGCAGAGGTGGTGGAGCTGCCTCCGCCTGCGGAGTAGAGATAGATCAACTGCCGTGAAGGATCGGTGACGACCAGCGTTGTGTTGTCTGGAGAGACGGCCAGAACCTTGCCCATGATAGTTGGGTCCTGGGAGGCCAGACTGTTGGTAAGCGCGTTGAAGGTCATCAGCTCGGTATCGCTTCCCATGTAGATGGTCGAACCGTCGTTGCTGATGACCATTGAGTTAGGCACGTAGGGAAGACGGATCGGGGAGCCGATCACGGTGGTGGTGAAGTCGACAGGCACGATGTATTGCGATTTTGTGCTGGCGATATAGAGTGCCGTGCTGCTCTTGCCCGGGGATGTCACGTTGATCTCGTTGGAGATGATCGGGGTCCCGTTGCCGTAGAGGCCGATCTGATTGAACGGCGAAGGATTGCACGAAGGCGGCTGGCAGATGGCCGTGATGCCCGCTGTTCCGGGGAAGAGCGGCGTAATGGTGGAGTTGCCCGGAATGGTGGGCGGCGTGGTGGAGACGAACTCCAGCGTGAGGCCCGTCAGAATCTTGTTGTTCGTGTCCCTGACCACGGCGGTGAGAGGCTGCGGATTGTTGGGATTCACCGAAACGCTCGTGCTTGTGCTGTTGGGAACGCTCAGTGTGATCGATTGGGGCGGGCAGGTGGAGAAGAAGCCCGCCGAACTGCCTGCATTGGAGAGGTTCGCGGTAATAATAGTCGAACCGGGAGCCTGAGCCGTGGCCACGCCGTTCTCGTCGATGGTTACGATCGATGCGGCCTGTGGCGTGTAGGTGAGGTGGCCGACACGGCAACTGATGTTGGTCTGGGTCGCGCCTGTTCCGGCATAGACTTTCGCGGCCAACTGCCCGGTATCGCCCTGGGAGATGCAGGAGTTCGACACGTACGCCGTGCTGGTCGGCAAGGGAGTGGTGCAGCATCCGTTCGCTGGATTGATGGTGCAGCTTGTCTGTGAGGTCGAATAGGCGGCGGGACTGCAATTGGTCGATGGATCGGTGGCGCAGTCTGTCGATGGCGGACCGAGCACGACATTGGTGACGGTGGGGTGCACGTATACGGGAAGAGAATTGCTGCTGGCGCCCTCGCCGCTGGCGGTGATGTATGCCGTGCCGCTCTTAAATGTGGGATTGCAGATGGTGTAATCTGCGACGCCGGCGCCTGAGTTGCGGTTCCATGTGCCTGCGCAGAGCCGTCCGGTGGTGGGCTGGACGTCGGCGATGGTCATATCGGTCGTACCGTATTTATACGAAGTGACGCTGACCGCACTGCCTTTACAGTCGACCGCAGATGGCGCGGCGATCTGTCCGATCAATCCATAGTTGAGCGAGACGCCGTAGACTCTCGGCGAGAGGGTGATGCTTTTTACTTGTCCGACGAGGGGGCCCGAGTCGCCGTTGCAGAACGTGATATTGCTGCTATGCTTCGCGCAACCCGAGATGGAGATACCAAAAGGAACCGTAAAAAGTAGAAGAACCGCTAGACAAACAAACCGACGCATTGAACCTCCCCGCACAACCGGAAACTCCAGTTGTACGGTCTCACCGCACTCTGAATTACCGAAGCACCAGTGTAAAAGGTGGGTGGACGGGAAGCAAATGAGGGCTGTGCAGAGAGGCTGCGCGCAATCCGGCGGAAGTTAGTCCTCGACAAATGATTGGAGCCGGGCAAGCGCCTGGTCCCACTGCTGCGAGACGAGATCAAGATATTCTTTGAGTTCATCCATCGGTTTCGGATTGAAGGCGAAGAGACTTTCGCGTCCACTGCGGACACCTTTGACGATCCCTACGCCTTCCAGCACCCGAAGATGCTTGGTCACAGCCTGACGGGTTAGCCGCGTGCCTTCGGTCAGTTGAGAGATCGAATGCGGCTCCCCGTTGCTGAGCTTCACCACCAGAGACAGCCGGGTCTCGTCACCAAGTGCGGCAAACACCGGCGCGCGCCTCTGAAGCTGAGCGCCCGTACCGCTATGGCTTCTGGATGACATAGTTCTCGATGTTCTGCATCTGCTGTGCCCAACCGTTGTCATTCATGCGGAACGCCTCAGGGCGGCGATCTGCGGGAATCTTATCGAAACCGGATTCGCTGAGCAGGAGCAGGGTGCCGATAGGTGTCTTTTCGAGCCTGAATTCGACCAGGGTAGATGGTTCGCGCGAGTAATCAAGCTTTTGGTCGATGGCATAAGGATGCCAGGTAAAGGAGAACAACCGCTCCGGCTCCATCTTCTGAACGACCGCCTCCCATACAAGATGTTCGTAGCCGGGATAAGTGATCTGCCCACGCGAGACCTTGCCGGGGATAAACGGACCTTCGAGTTTCACTCGAAACCACTCCCCGAACTCGCGGTAGTCAGTCAGTGCGCGCCAGACACGCGAGATGGGAGCCTTGATTTCAATGCGCTTTTCAATGCGATCAGCCATAACCTGCAACCTCCAGGTTGCAGGTTAGCGCAGCGTAGAGAAATGTGCAACTACAGGGTTGCGTAATCTCCGGCTCATTTTTCCGGCATCTCGGTTTCAAACCAGTTGAGGGCTCGCTCAAGCACATCTCGGCGATGGTCGGGGCTTTCGAAGCGGTGGCCTTCGTCGGGGTAGACGACCAGTTGGGTTTTGATGCCCTGAGCGCGGAGGGCATGCCAGAACTCGAAGCTCTGCGGCGCGGGGCATTCGCCGTCGCGGTCGCCGACGACCAGCAGCGTTGGGGTCTTTACGTTTTTTATGAAGTTGATGGCGGAGCTTTTGGCGTAGATGGCCGGATCGTCGTAGACCGACTTGCCGAAGAAGGGAATCATCCACTGGTCGATGGAGTTTTCTCCGTAATAGCTCTTCCAGTTGCTGATACCCGCGCCTGCAACGGCGGCTTTGAAGCGCGTGGTCTGGGTGACGGCGAACATGGTCATAAAGCCGCCGTAGCTCCAGCCGGTGATGCCTTCGCGGTCTTTGTCGATAGGGAACCGCTTTTCGAGGACATCCATTCCGGCGAGGATGTCGCGAAGATCGCCGTAGCCGAAGTCTTTGATGTTTGCCTGGGTGAATTTTTCGCCTTGGCCGAAACTGCCACGCGGGTTGGGCATGAACACGAAGTAACCGAGCGCGGAGAAGGGTACGCCGCCGTAGCCGACGCCGGGCCAATGCGGAGTGACGGCCGCGGAAGGACCTCCGTGCACGTAGACGACGAGCGGGTATCGCTTGGCGGGGTCGTAGTCGGCGGGGTAAAGAAGCCAGCCCTGCATGTGGAAGCCCCGGTTGGTCCATTCGACGTTTTCGGATTTGCCCCAGAGTGGCTTCAGATCATCATTGAGATGGGTGATCTGTTTCAGGTGATTGATCGGGCCGGCCCAGACCTCGGGGGTCTCTTCAAATGAGGTCCGGACGAGGGCGACGTTGTGAGTTTTGGAGGTCGAAACGCTCATCACCAGCTCCGATGACCAGATAGATTCGGGGAAGGTTTGGTTCAGGGCCGCAACATCGTGTCCGGAACTTACATCGAGCGCTGTGATGTGGGCGCTTCCGCCAACATGTTCTGTGAGGCCGAGGATGTTAGGCGAGAGCCAGTGAATGAAAGCTACCGACGCTGCGCGGCCGGGGGTGAGGTTCTGGGGATCGCCGCCCGTCGATGGAATGAGATAGATATCTCCCCCGGTAGAGCCCTGGTCGCTCATTAGGCCGCCGATGAAGGCGATCTGTTTGCCATTGGGCGACCAGCGTGGGACGGCAATCTGAAGACCGTGGAGCGAGCCGGAGACCTGGGAAGGATTAAGAATGGACGTCGGTGGGGTGGTGGAATCCTCTAGCAACTGCACATAGAGCTGGGCGACCCACCAGTTGTTTTCACCGGGAGGATTGGCGGCAATATAGGCCAGATGTTTGGAATCGGGCGACCAGTCGAACTCGTAGACGTGCAGATTTGCCGGGGTCACCTGCGAAAAGGTTTGGCTCGCGACATTGACCACGCCGACTCGCTGAACTTCGATGCCATCCTCGCCGATGACGCCGCTCCAGGGTTTCATGGCTGCCAGCGCTCCGGCCTGGCGGGTGGCGTTTTCGACGAAGAGGAAACCAATAGAGCGGCCATCGGGCGACCAGGCGGGCATGTCGATTTCGCCGGTCACGTGTGTTAGCTGTTTGCAGCGGCCGGTCTTTTTCGACCAGATGAAGATCTGCTCCTGGTCGGGCTTGTCTCCCTTTGCGGCGCAGGTGGACTCGAAGGCGAGCCATTGGCCGTCGGGCGACCAGGTGGGAGCTTCGTTCGAGCAGTCGGTGGCCTCGGCCTCAGTCCTGAGGGTGGTGTCGTTTGCAGGGTTGGCGATGTCCGTCAGATGGATCTGGGTGCCGTCGGAGGTTTCGACCGACCATGCCACCTTTCTTCCGTCAGGGGAGATGGCCGCCTCGCTGGGATGTTTGGTCTGGCCGAGCATCTGGATCAGTGCGCCGATGCGTGCGTCTTGATGAGGCGCTGCATTTGCGGTCTGGGCGGAGAGCGGGCAGATGGCAGAGAGAGCGAGAACCAGGGAGGCCGCCGAGAAGCGCAGCGGAATATGGGCATAATTCATGCGAAAAGGCTAGCATGGGCGATTTCGGAGGCAGCGCGCCTGCTTCTTCGATCCATGTGTTTAGAGGTGGGTTCCACGATGGTGTACAGATACCCTAACTGCAGATCCTCTCCCGCTGCGCGGAAGGATGACAACAAAAGAACGGATGGTTGAAACAAAAAGTCTGAAGGAAGACGAGAAGAGGAAGCCGCTTTATTAGACATATTCTTCATAGGCATATAATTTATATGCCTATGAAGAATATGTCTAAATCCGGGATGCCTTCCGGTGCACTGGTTATGCTCATCTTGCGGGTTCTACGATCAGGTCCGATCCACGGGTATGCTATCGCGCAGCGCATTCATGCCCTGTCGACCGAGGTGCTACAGGTGGAAGAGGGCGTGCTTTACCCTGCTCTGCAAAAGATGCTGCTCAAAGGTTGGGTCACTGCCGAATGGGGCATCTCGGAGACGAACCGCAAGGTGCGCTTCTATTCGATCACTCCGGCTGGGGTCCAGCAGCTCGATGCGGAAATCTCCGATTACGACCGTGTCACAGAAGCAATTCAGGCCATATTGCGTACTGCCTAAGGAGGCGTTGTGGGTTCACTCTTCCGCCGTCTGCGTTATCTGTTGAATCGTCGCCGTTTCGATCGGGAGCTTGAGAGCGATATGGAGTTTCATCGCGAGATGATGGCGCGGGAGGGACGAAGAGACTTTGGCAATATGCTTCGCCTCCGAGAGCAGGCCCGCGATGCGTGGGGATGGACCTGGATCGAGCGTTTAGGGCAGGACCTGCGTTATGCGCTGCGAATGCTGATGCGGTCGCCGGGCTTCACGGTGACGGCCGTTCTGGTGCTTGCGATCGGCATTGGCGTGAATGTCACCGCATTCAGCCTCTTCAACATGATTGCGCTCAAGCCATTGCCGGTTCGCGACCCCGGTTCGCTTGTGCTGTTGCAGAGGCGTTCGCCGGAGATCATCCAGAGCGAGATGCCCTATCCGTCGGTGATCTTTTATCGCGATCACGCTAAAACGTTGTCAGCCGTGATGGCGGTGATGGGTGTTCCGCCAATGCATCTGGACGGCAGTGCGGAGCCGGTGCGTGCCGACTTCGCTACGGGAAACTACTTCAGCGAACTGGGAACGCGGGCCGCTCTGGGCAGGCTCTTCGATCCGGCTACGGAGAGCAAGCCGGATGCAGCCCCGGTGGCTGTGCTGAGTTACGGCGCGTGGCAGCGGCGCTTCGGCGCGGACCCATCGCTGGTGGGACGGACGATTCGTCTCGACAATAAGCCTGCGACTGTGATCGGCATCCTGCCATCTACGTTTGCCAGTCTGGGAGGCGAGATCCCCGATATCTGGCTGCCGCTGGCGCAACAGCCCTACTTCATCGAAGGCAGCAAGGTGCTGACCGATAGCTCGGCTTCGAGCGTTCGTATGTGGGCGCGGCTGGCTCCGGGTGTCACCGCAAAGATGGCGGAGCAGGAGCTGCTGATGCTGACCAATGAACTGCGCCGCCAGCATCCTAAAGAGATCTGGGACAACGAATATATACGCAGCGATCCTAGCGGTCATTTGCGGGTAATGACGCCGGAGATGTATCAGGTCGCCACAATGGTCGCGGTGCTGACCCTGCTGATTCTGCTGGTGGCATGCGCCAATCTGGGAGGGTTGTTGCTCGCGCGTGGCGTTACGCGGGAGCATGAGATGGGAATTCGGATGGCCATCGGCGCCAGCAGGAAACGCATCTTCCGGCAGTTGTTTACAGAAAGCCTTTTGTTAGCTTCGCTGGGTGCGATTGCAGCGGTAGGGTTCAGTTATGCGGTGCTGCGCGTGACCCTGGTCTGGCTCGATGCTCCGCAGTGGCTGAGTCCCGTGCCCGATTGGCGTGTCCTCATTTTTTTGATCGGCACGGCGCTGGGAGCTGCTATCTTCTTTGGGCTGACGCCGGCCCTGCAGATTGCGCGGCAGCGGCAGAGAAAACCAATCGCGCGTCAGGTGCTGGTTGGCGCACAGGTGGCGGCGAGCTGCATCCTGCTGATCGTGGCGGGGTTGCTGGTGCGGGCCATGCACCATACGCTCTATACGTCGCCGGGCTTTGGATATGAACATGTCTTTTCTATTGACCCGCAACTGGGGGTGCACGGCTATACGCCAAGCTCTGCGCAGGCATATCTGACCCGGATGGAGAGCCGATTACGCGCTGCACCGGGCGTGACCTCGGTATCGCTGGTCAAACTGCCACCCATGGGTCATACCGTTTCGCGCACCGACGTCGAAATCGCTGGGCGAAGTGTGGCGATTTATCCGAACTGGGTCGAGCCGGGCTTTTTCCAGACGATGAATATTCCGCTTCTACTGGGGCGCACGCTGCTGCCGGGGGAGAAGAATGCGGTCGTTATCAGTGAATCGTTCGCTCGCAGGCAATGGCCGGGACAAAATCCCCTGGGCAAACAGTTCGATTCCAAGGATGCGGGAAGCGGACCGCGCGACACCGTCGTCGGGGTTGCAGGAGACGCCCGCCTGAACGCGCTCAATGATGACGATGCGGTTGAAGAGTATTGGTCGGCGCACGTAGACGATATGCCGGGCATGTCGATGGTGGTGAAGATGTCCGGCCCGACGGAGACTTTTGTTCCCATGGCCAAAGGCATCGCAGAGAGTCTCGATCCGAAGATATTTCCGGAGATTCGCCCGCTCAAGAGCCTGTATCACGACACGGTCTCGAGAGTGGAGCAGCTCGCCATGGTTGTGAGCCTGATCGGGCTGGTCGCGGTTCTGCTGGCAGGCGTGGGGATTGTTGGGCTGGTGGCCTACAGCGTATCGCAGCGGACCAAGGAGATTGCGATCCGGCTGGCGCTGGGGGCGGAGCGGGCACAGGTCCTGGCGGCGGTGTTGCGCCAGTTCGCGTGGCCGATGACGATTGGATTGATGGCAGGAGTCGGTGTGGCGGCGGCCGCATCGAAGGTGTTGCGAAAGGTGCTGTTTGGGGTCAGCAATCTTGATCCTGCAAGTTATGCGGGAGCAATTGCGGTCCTGGTCGGGATCGTGGGCGTCGCGGCGTTTCTTCCGGCCAGACGGGCTCTGCGGCTGAACCTGGCGAAGATTCTTCACTATGAGTAGCGATTCGGGAGATCGCTCAGGTCGGCAGCTTCGATTGGCAAGAGGATCGCCGGATTGGCCACAGGTTTTGGGGTTGCGACTGGCCTGTTTCTGCCCCGTTTCTGTACGTGGGGAAAATGTTGACGAAATTCTGGAGAGTTGCTATTGTTAGAAGGTTCCGCGAGTATCCGGATTGCGCTGTCAGCTAGCGTTGGCGCGCAGATGGGGTGGAGACATACCCCGCGCAGGCAGAGAACATCCGCTTGGGTTACACTGGATACAAGAGATTTCACCGCAGGACATTCCTGAGTTCGATTCGGAGTGTCGTAATCTGCGGCCTTTCGCAATCGTGCCTGCGACACCCTCCACCCTGGATGGGCTATGCGGGCCGGAACAGCGAAACGGAGTCGGCTCTTCCTTTTAGGAAATACGCTCGGCCACCGTCGACTGTTTTCGTCTGGTAATGGTTTTACAGACGCGAAGCAGGGAAGATCTTCGCAAGAGGCGCTTCAGCGTCCTCATTCTTTTTGTGTGTACTGCACACATTGCGAAGCCATCCAACCTTCTGCGCGCCTGACAAAAGTTAGGTTGCAATACCAAGGAGTTCGAGTGCCTACGTTTCATCAGCTCGTCAAGCAGGGCCGCACGCCCACCCGTTATAAGACCGCCAGCCCCGCTCTGCAGGGTTCGCCCCAGCGCCGTGGCGTCTGCACCCGCGTCTACACTCAGACCCCCAAAAAGCCGAACTCGGCGCTCCGCAAGGTCGCGCGTGTTCGCCTGACCAACGGGATCGAGGTTACGACCTACATTCCGGGCATCGGCCACAATCTGCAGGAGCACTCGATTGTGCTGATCCGCGGCGGCCGCGTGAAGGACCTGCCGGGGGTTCGCTACCACGTTGTGCGTGGAACCCTGGATTCGGTCGGCGTTGCCAACCGGAAGCAGAGCCGCTCGAAGTATGGCGCGAAGCGTCCGAAGGCTGCCGCTAAGTAAACGCTGCGGTTCGCCGCATGAGTTTTTAGATTTTGAATTTACCAAGTTCAGGTCTTGAGAAGTCGACAGTCCTGAGCCAGGGTGAGAAGCCCTGAAGGAAGACGAGAAGAACAATGCCGAGAAAAGGCTATATCGCAAAGCGTGAAGTTGCACCGGACCCGGTGTATAACTCGACCCTGGTCACGAAGTTTGTCAACTCAATGATGTGGGGCGGCAAGAAGTCGACCGCGCAGGGCATCTTCTATACCGCCATGACCAACCTGGAGCAGAAGGGTGGCGACGAGGCCCTGAAGCTGTTCAAGAAGGCCGTTGAGAACTGCAAGCCTTTGCTCGAAGTCAAGAGCCGCCGCGTTGGCGGAGCGAACTACCAGGTGCCGATCGAAGTCAACCCGGAGCGCCGCACTTCGCTCGCGATTCGCTGGCTGGTGACTTACGGCCGTGCCCGCGGCGAGAAGGGCATGGTGGAGAAGTTGACCGCCGAACTGCTCGACGCCGCCAATGGCCGCGGCGCCGCCATGAAGAAGAAGGAAGATGTCCATCGTATGGCTGAGGCGAACAAGGCGTTCGCTCACTATCGCTGGTAAAGAAAGAGCTTCTCGGCAAGAGGGCTTTGTCTTCAGGTTTTTGGAATCAACGTAGTTTTACCGCGAGCGAAGCTCGCAGATGAGAGATTGACCGTGGCACGCACTACACCGCTGAATCGTTGCCGAAATATCGGAATTATGGCGCACATCGACGCCGGCAAGACGACGACGACCGAGCGCATCCTCTTCTATACGGGTATCACGCACCGTATCGGCGAGGTGCACGAGGGCACGGCGACCATGGACTGGATGGAGCAGGAGCAGGAGCGCGGCATCACAATTACCTCCGCCGCTACGACCTGCACCTGGAAAAACATCCGTATCAATATCATCGACACCCCTGGCCACGTAGACTTTACCGCCGA
>Ga0207678_10006004_pt1 | contig 10807 bp, 11 predicted proteins | sample KBSC63metaG_FD_184319 | JGI IMG/M metagenome (GOLD analysis project Ga0207678, IMG submission 184319) | Corn rhizosphere microbial communities from Kellogg Biological Station, Michigan, USA - KBS C6-3 metaG (SPAdes) (version 2) | ecosystem: Host-associated > Plants > Roots > Rhizosphere > Soil ...
TGAAGATCGTGCAGGCGTTCAACCAGCAGGGCCGCGAAACCTCACGCTTCACCGACTCCGTCGAGCGCGTGTTCGTGACCGCCAAGCGCCGCATCCTGCTGCGGGCGATCATGACCTCGATCGTCATCTTCCTGCTGTTCGGGTCGATCACCATGATCATCTGGCAGGGCGCGATCGACGTCACCGCCGGCCGGATGAGCGGCGGTACGATTGCCGCTTTCGTCCTCTATGGCGGACTTCTCGCCGGAGCGTTCGGCGCATTGTCCGAAGTCTATGGCGACCTGCTCCGCGCATCGGGGGCGTCGGAGCGGTTGGCCGAGCTGCTCGATGCCGAGCCGGAGATCCGCGCGCCCGCTCAACCCGCGACACTGCCAGCGCCGGCACGCGGGGAGCTCGCCTTCGAGCACGTCGCGTTCCACTATCCGACGCGGCGCGAGACATCCGCGCTCAACGATTTCACCCTGGCCGTGAAGCCGCGCGAGCGGCTTGCCGTCGTGGGCCCGTCGGGCGCGGGCAAGACCACCATCTTCCAGCTCGCCGAGCGCTTCTACGACCCGCAGTCGGGGCGGGTCCTGCTCGATGGCGTGGACCTCAAGGACGCCGATCCCGCCGACATCCGCCAGCGTATCGCCATGGTGCCGCAGGAAACGACCATGTTCGCGGCGAGCGCGCGCGACAACCTTCGCTATGGCAATTGGGAGGCGGGCGAAGACCAGATCTGGGCCGCGGCCCGCGACGCCAATGCCGAGGATTTTCTGCGCGCGCTGCCCGACGGGCTCGATACCTTCATGGGCGAAGGCGGAGCGCGGCTATCGGGTGGGCAGCGCCAGCGCATCGCCATCGCCCGGGCGTTGCTGCGCGATGCGCCATTGCTGCTGCTCGACGAAGCAACCTCGGCGCTCGACGCGGAGAGCGAGCGGCTGGTCCAGGACGCGCTCGACCGCCTGATGGCCGATCGGACGACGATCGTCATCGCGCATCGCCTCGCTACGGTCCGCGCCGCCGACCGGATCGTCGTCATGGAGGACGGCCGGATCGTCGAGGAAGGCACGCACGCAACGCTCAATGCGCGCGGCGGACTCTATGCGCGGCTCGCCCGCCTCCAGTTCGAGGATCGCGCAGCCTAGCTTTTCGCGCTGCCCGCCGGTGGAGTCTTCCGCCCGGTACGGCGGCGGGCCGGAGCCTTGCGCGGAGCTTTCGCCGCGCCCGATGTCTTCGAAGCACCCGTCGAGCGCTTCGCGGTCGAACGCTTGGCCGCGGGCTTCGCGGCGGTCGAACGGCTCGCGGCGCCAGTTGCGGCCTTAGCCCGTGTCGAGGTCGAGCGCTTCGCCGTCGAGCGCTTTGCCGTCGAGCGCTTGGCGGTGGCGCGCTTGGCGGTCGACTTGCGCCCGCCGCCAGAGCTCGCGCCCGATGCGGAACCACCATCGTCGCCCCACTTGCCGCTCATCACCCGCTGCGCCGCGTCGGCGACGGCTTCGGCGATGATCGAGCCGAGCTTGGTCGCGCTCGACATCATGTTGGTCGCGGCCTGCGAAGCGCTGTCGGCCGCGTCGAGGCCCGCGTCGCGGATCGCCCGGCGCGCCTTGGGGCTGGCGCTGATCGCGGCGGCGGCGGCGGCAAGACCGGCGGCGAGCATCTCCTTGCTCATCGCCGCCTTGGCGAGCTTGTCGACCGTCGAATTGCCCGACGATCCCGAAGAGGAACTCCTGCGTGCGGATTTGGCCATTGCTTCAATCTCCCGTCATTCGCGCGAATTAAGCACTTGAGACCCGTAACGGTTCCCCAATGATAGGCCGGAGACTTATCAATGGACAGTATCCCGATATGTTTAAGGGGGCGCCGGGCATGTTGGCAGCCCGGATATGTTAAAGGGCACCGCCGCGTCTCGCAGCGATGCCCTTCGACATGGTCAGCGGCCGAAGGTGTGGCCGTCCGTCAGCGCTTAAAGCTTACGAACACCCCTCTCCGACCTCTGTGCTGAACCATGAGACATCGGATCACCTCCTTTCGCTGCGTTGAAGCCAAAGCGAAGATGAGTCTTTCCGAAGACAAACGCAAGACTTGTAATGCGGTGAACATTCGGCATGATCTTGCGCTTCGCAGCGCCGGGCAGGTTCAGCTCCGGCAATCCTCGATCACCCGCGCAATCTCCGACCACGTTGGTACCACCAGCGCCGGGGCGGTGCCGACGCTGAAGGCGGCTCGGCCGCGGCTGAAGGCGACGGCGTCGAGGACGGCGTCATAGGCGGCGAAGTCGGCGGTCAGCCGGTTGGTGGCGGGGTTGAAGCTTGCCGGGGCGCTGCGCGATTGCGAGCTGGTCCAGATGGCGATGAACGGCGCGGCCCCGGTCGCCGGCTTGGCGATGGCCACGCGGCGGGTCGAGCGGGTGCAGCGGATAGTCAGTTGCGGCTGGGCCGAGGCATTGACGAAAGTAGCCTCGCTGCCGTCGGCGACCGCCGTGTACGTCCAATTGCCGCCGATCGGCACGGCGGTGCTGTAATCGACCGCGGCTTGGGCTTGAAGAGAAGCGGCGGGAACCAGCGCGAGCGCCGCGAACTGAATAGAACGCATGAACAATCCTAGCGGCTGAGCTTGTCGACCTTGGCCTGGAGCGCGGCAAGCTCGGCCTTCAGCTCGTCGACTTCATTGCCGGCGGACCTCGGCTCGGCCTTCTTGCCGGTGAAGACCTGCGCCGCGCCCTCGAACATCGCCATGTTGCGCTTGGCGATGTCGGCCAGCACATTCCCGCCGAAGGCGTCGCGCACCGCGCCCTGGTTGCGCTGAAAGCTGTCCATCGCCGCCTCGAGATATTGCGGAACGAAATTCTGCATCGAATTGCCGTAGAGGCCGATCAGCTGCTTGAGGAAGTTCAGGGGCAGCATGGTCTCGCCGCCGCGCGCTTCCTCGTCGACGATGATCTGCGTCAGCACCTGGCGCGTGATGTCCTCGCCGCTCTTGGCGTCGACGACCTCGAACTCGCGGCCTTCGCGGACCATGTGCGCGAGCCGGTCGAGGGTGATGTAGGCCGAGCTCTCGGTGTCGTAGAGGCGCCGGTTGGCGTATTTCTTGATCGTCACCTTGCCGGTGGACTTGGCCATGGATCGCTCCCAAACTCTTGGGAAATGGCCCTACTCCCGGAACATAGTGCGCTGCAACATGAACGCGCGCCGCGGCCGTTGCCGCTGTTCCTCGACCTCGTCCGGCGGGCGGCTTCGGACGACCCGTCGCTGGCGCGCGACGCACTGGCCGGGCTGCGCGTCTACGAAAGCGCCGAACGCGCGGCGCCGCAGCCACCGAAGCCCGAGATCGCGCGGGTCGCAAGCGCGTGCCTGCGCGATCACGGCGGAAGCGGGCCGCCGGCGATCCTGATCCCGTCGTTGATCAATCCGCCGCGGATTCTCGACCTCGACGCTGAGGTTTCGCTGGCGAGCGCGGTTGCCCGGATGGGTCGCCGGGCGCTGCTGCTCGACTGGGGACCGGCGGCCGGCCGGGCCACGCTGGACGTCGCGGGACATGTCGAGCAGCTACTGGTACCGCTGCTGCGCGAGATCGGCGAACCCGCCGCGCTGGTCGGCTATTGCCTCGGCGGGACGATGGCGATCTCCGCCGCCAATCTCGCGCCATGCGAGCGGGTGGCGACGCTCGCCGCGCCGTGGCATTTCGCGGGCTATCCCGACGAATCGCGCGCGGCGCTGAAGGCGATGTGGTGCCACTCGGAACCTACCGCAAAAGCGCTCGGGGCATTGCCGATGGAGGTGCTCCAGGCGGCATTCTGGTCGCTCGACCCCGCGCGGACGGTGACCAAGTTCGCCGCTTTCGGAAAGCTCGATCCGCGAAGCGCGGAGGCGCGCCGCTTCGTCACGCTCGAGGATTGGGCGAACGCCGGCGAGCCCCTGCCCTATCCGGCGGCGCGCGAACTGATCGTCGACCTGTTCGAGTGCGACCTTCCCGGCCGCGGGGAATGGCGAGTGGCCGGCAAGGCCATGACCGACCGTTCCGCGATGCCGATGGTGCACCTGGTCGCCGCTCACGACCGGATCTCGCCGCGACAGGCGGGCCCGGAAGACGACAACCGGCTGATTCAGGCAGGCCATGTCGGGATGGTCGTCGGCTCCGCCCGGGCCGAGCTGCATCGCGCCCTGGAGGCGTTCCTCACGCCTTGCCGGTGAGGACTCCCCTCGCTAAGTCGGCGCCCACGCACCCGTAGCTCAGCTGGATAGAGCGCTGCCCTCCGAAGGCAGAGGCCACAGGTTCGAATCCTGTCGGGTGCGCCAGCTTCGGAACCGCCGTCTCCCGCCCTCCGTTGAGCGCGCGCATGGACCAGCACGTTGCATCGCGGCCCAAAGCCAGGGAGCTACTGATCAAGCCGCCGCCGGCCGCCGAAGCCTTCTATTCCGAAGTGCTTCAGCTGATGGCGGACTCACGGATCCCGTTCCTCGTCTCGGGCACCTATGCGCTCGCCAGCTACACCGGCATCGACCGTCCGACCAAGGACGTCGATGTCTTCGCCAAGGCCGGCGATGCGCTGCGCATCCTCTCCTTCTTCCGCGACCACGGCTTCGGCGTCGAGACGGTCGACGAGCGCTGGCTCAACCGAATCACGCGCGGCGACCTGTTCGTCGACGTCATCACCAACATGCCGACGGTCACCACCCACGTCACCGACCAATGGTTCGTCGGCGCTCCGCAAGCCGAGCTGTTCGGCGCCAAGGTCCGCCTGGTCCCGCCGACCCAGTTCATCTGGTCGAAAATCTTCGTCCAGGACCATCACCGGTTCGACGGTGCGGACGTCGCGCACATGATCCTGAAGTGCCACGAACGGATCGACTGGCGGATGCTCCTCTCGCACATGGAGCTGTACTGGGAGGTGCTGCTGATGGCGCTGCTCAACTTCCGCTTCGCCTACCCGAGCGAGCGCCACGCGGTGCCGCGCTGGCTGATGGACGAGCTGCTCGGCAGGCTGCACGAACAGATGGCGGTCATGCCGCCGGGCAAGAAAGTCTGCCGCGGCCGCATCTTCTCGCCCCGCGACTATGCGATCGACGTCGAGCAATGGGGCTTTTCCGAGGCGGTCGGCAACCTCCAGGAGCAATATGGAGAGTGAGGGCGGCAAGCTGCGCGTCGCGGCCATCGGCGACCTCCATGTCATGGAGGATAGTGTCGCGCCCTATCGCGAACTGTTCACCGAGATCGCCGAGGAAGCCGATGTGCTCGTGCTGTGCGGCGACCTCACCAACTTCGGCAAGACCAGGGAGGCCGAGATCCTTGCCGAGGACATCCGCTCCTGCGCTATCCCGGTGCTCGGAGTGCTTGGCAATCATGATTACGAATGCGGCCAGCCCGAAGAAGTCGCCCGGATCCTGCACGAGGCGGGGATGACCGTGCTCGACGAGCAGGCGGTCGAGATCGACGGCGTCGGCTTCGCCGGGGTCAAGGGATTCATGGGCGGTTACGGCCGCGGCGAGCTCGCGGCGTTCGGCGAGCCCATCGCGAAGGCGTTCGTCGACGAGGCGCTGAACGAGGCGCGCAAGCTCGAGAACCAGCTGCGCACCTTGCGCACGAAACGCAGCGTCGCAGTGCTGCATTATTCGCCGGTCACCGACACCATCGCGGGCGAGCCCGAAGCCATCTTCCAGTACCTTGGATCGCAGCGGCTGTGCGATCCGATCGACCGCTTCGACCATGTCAAAGCGGTGTTTCACGGGCACGCGCACCACGGCACCTACGAAGGGCGCACCCCGCTCGGCAAACCCGTCTACAACGTCGCCCAGTTCGTGCTGAAGCCGCTGTTCGGCAAACCCTACGCGATCGTCGAGGTCTAGCCTTCGGCTGCGACGAGACGGAGCGATTCAGCGCCAGTCCGACCTGCCAGCCTATTTCCGAGTCCAGAACTAGAGATTAACGGCGGACCATCGATCAGGGGAGCGCGCGATGGATACCTTCCAGTTTTTCGACATCCTGCCGTTTGTCGGCGTCGGCTTTGCCGCCCAGGTCGTCGACGGAGCGCTCGGAATGGCGTTCGGGGTGCTGTCGAACACGCTGCTCATCAGCCTCGGAGTTGCGCCGGCGGCGGCGTCGGCCGGAGTCCACACGGTTGAATCCTTCACCACCTGCGTTTCCGGAATCAGCCACATCGCCCATCGCAACGTTGACTGGAAGCTGCTCGCCCGGCTGACCATCCCCGGGATGATCGGCGCCGGGCTGGGTGCCTACGTCCTGACCCACATCGACGGCGCGACCGCCAAGCCGTTCGTGCTCGGCTATCTGACGCTCATCGGCTTGTTCCTGGCGTGGCGCGGGTTCCGTTATCCGCCGCAGCACAGGCCGCCGCGGGTGATCGAGCCGCTCGGCCTCGCCGGCGGCTTCCTCGACGCGGCGGGCGGCGGCGGCTGGGGCCCGGTGGTCACTGGCAACCTGCTCGTCCAGGGCGCCGAGCCGCGCAAGACCATCGGCACCGTCAATACCGCAGAGTTCCTGGTCACGCTGACGGCATCTATTACCTTCGTGGCGGCGCTCGGCTGGGCCGCGTTCACGGTCGCGACGCTGGGCCTGCTGATTGGCGGCGTGCTTGCGGCGCCGCTCGGCGCATGGCTGGTCAAACGCATTCCCGCCAAGCCAATGCTGATCGCCGTCGGCGTGCTGCTGACCCTGACGAGCCTATACGGCGTGTATCGCTCGCTGGCCTAGGCGGGCTCGGCGACTTTCTCCGCTGCCGGTTGTCGCTCCTTCGCCGCCTCCGTCTTGAGGACGATCTTGGTGTATTCGTCCTGCTCGTCGTGCCAGTGGCGGTACATCTCGGCCGCCTGCTCGAGCGGCGCGTGGTGGGAGATGAGGAAGGTCGTGTCGATCTTCCCCTGCTCGATCAGGTCGAGCAGCGGCTTGGTGTATTTCTGGACGTGGGTCTGCCCCGACTTCACGCTCAGGCCCTTCTCCATCAGCTGGCCGAGCGGGAATTTGTCCGCGAACCCGCCATAGACGCCGGGGATCGAAACCCGCCCGCCCTTGCGGCAAGCGAGGATCATCTGGCGCAACGCATGCGGCCGCTCAGTGCCGAGGAAGGTGTGCGCCTTCACGGTGTCGGCGATATTGTCGATGGTGAGGCCGTGGCTTTCCATCCCGACGCAGTCGATGCAGGCGTCGGGACCGATCCCGCCGGTCATCTCATCGAGCGCCTCGCGCACGTCGACCTCGCGATAGTCGAGGATCTCGGCGCCGAGCTGCTTCGCCAGCTCGAGGCGGTGCGGGTAATGATCGATCGCGATCACGCGGTGCGCGCCGAGGATCAGCGCCGACTGGATCGCGAACAGGCCGACCGGGCCGCAACCCCAGACCGCGACCGTGTCGCCTTCCTCGATGTCGCAATTCTCCGCCGCCATCCAGCCGGTGGGCAGGATGTCGGAGAGGAACAGCACCTGGTCGTCCTCGAGATGGTCGGGAACGACGATCGGCCCGATGTCCGAATAGGGTACGCGGACATATTCGGCCTGCCCGCCGGCATAGCCGCCCGTGAGATGCGCATAACCGAAGGCGGCACCCATTGGATGGCCCATCAGCAGCCGCGAGGCATCCGAGGTTTCGGACGGGTTGCTGTTGTCGCACGCGCTGAATTGCTGCTTCTTGCAGAAGAAGCAGTCGCCGCAGCTGATCGTGAAGGGCACGACCACGCGCTGCCCTTTCTTCAAGGTCGATTTGGGCCCGGTTTCGACGATTTCGCCCATGAATTCATGGCCGAGCACATCGCCGGCGCGCAGCGTCGGGATATAGCCGTCGTAGAGGTGCAGGTCGGAACCGCAGATGGCGGTCGAAGTGACGCGAAGGATCGCATCGCGCGGGTTGACGATCTCGGGATCGGGGACAGTCTCGACGCGGACGTCGTGGCGGCCATGCCAGGTCAATGCGCGCATCGTCGCTCTCCTAGATCCGTGGCTCGGTCGGGGATTCGCTCGCCCGGCCCGAGGGCGAGGCGTTGGTCGTCACTTCACCCGTTTCCATCAATTGCTTGAACCGGCGCAGGTCGCGCCGCGCCTGGATGTGCGGCTCGCGCTGGAACAGCTTGGCGATGTCTTTGCCGAGAATGCCGCCGGGCGGGTCATAGCGCATGACCAGACGGACCATCGTGCCGCGGCCGGGGCCGGCGTCGAGGAATTCGACACGGCCTTCAGTCGTGATCCCGGACTCGGGCTTGCTCTCCCAGGCGATTGCCTCGCCTGGTTTCTCTTCCGTGATTTTCGTGACCAGCTCGATCGAGCTTCCGGCCGGCGCCTTGATCGTCCAGCGCGAGCGCTTGGCGTCGAGCTTCTCGACCCGTTCCACATTCTCCATGAAGCGCGGGAAGCGCGTGAAATCGCGCCACTCGGCATAAAGCTGCTCGCGCGGCTTGCAGATCGTCACCGTTTTGCCGAACAGGTCGGCGTCATAACGGCTGGTGCCGCGCCGCCAGACATGATCGGGCGCGTCGCTGATCTCCTCGATCGGAGCGCCGCCGCTTCCGGTCCGTCGCGCCAGCAGAAAGGCGGCGGTGCCCGCCGCGGCCGCGACTCCGGCGCCGATCAGGGCTCTCTGCGTCCCTCGACTCACGCTCCTGTTGTCCGCCATCATCGCCTCCGTTCGGTCGATGAGTGAACCGCCGAGCGACGGGGGCGTTCCTGAAGCCACGGAAGGAGCAGGGCCAATGAGCCGAATGCCGGCACTGTTCATCGGACACGGCAGCCCGATGAATACGCTCGAGCTCAATGGCTACACGCGCGCATGGCGCTCGCTGGGACAGCAACTGCCCAGGCCGCGCGCGCTCCTGGTCGTGTCGGCGCATTGGTATTTCGGCGCGACCGCGGTGACGGCGATGGCCGAGCCGCGCACGATCCATGATTTTTACGGCTTCCCGCCGGAGCTGTTCGCGTTTCACTATCCCGCGCCCGGCGACCCTGAGCTAGCCGCCGAAGTCGTCGAAACCGTGAAGCCAATCTGGTGCGGCCTCGACGGCGATCAGTGGGGCCTCGACCACGGCACCTGGAGCGTGCTCGCGCACCTCTATCCGGAGGCCGACATCCCCGTTGTCCAGCTATCGATCAATGCGCTCAAACCACTCGATTATCATGTCGACCTCGGCCGCCGGCTCGCGCCGCTGCGCGAGCGCGGGGTGATGATCCTCGCCAGCGGCAACGTCGTCCACAACCTCCAGCGCATCGCCTGGAACCAGCCCGACGCCGGCTTCGACTGGGCGCAGCGGTTCGACGACTCCGTCGTGGAGCAGCTTGCTGCCGATCCCGGCGAAATCCTCAAGGTCGCGCAGCATCCCGACTATGATCTCGCGGTGCCGACGCCGGACCATTTCATTCCTTTGCTGTACGTTGCGGGACTGGCGGCGGGGTCGGGCGAAGCCATCGAACCGCTCGTTCGGGGCTATGCGATGGGGTCGCTGTCGATGACTTGCTACGGTGTCGGGACCGATGCGGCGTGCAAGGTTGGCGAAGGCGCGGCGACGGTGCCGGAAGGCGTGCCTCCGGACCAGACCAACATCTAGGCCGCTGGCCAGCCTTCCAGAATCTCGACGAAGCGCGTGAGCCACGCATTGGTCTGGTGGCCGTCGACGACGCGATGATCGATGGTCAGCGTGACATAGGCCATCGGGTGGATCAGCATCGCATCGCGGCCATTCACCGTGCGCACGACGACCCGCTTCTCGAGCTTGCCGATGCCGAGGATCGCCGCCTGGCCCTGATGCAGGATGATCGGCGCGGCGAGCAACGAACCCGACACGCCGTGGTTGGAGATGGTGAAGCTGCCGCCGGAAACGTCCGACCGCTCGAGCTTGCCGTCGCGGGCACGCTTCGTGAGGTCGTCGAGCCTGTCGCCGATCTGCTCGAGAGTGAGCGCGCCGGCGTCCTTGACGACGGGCACGACGAGGCCCTTCTCGCCGAGCGCAGTGCCGACGCCGATGTCGATCGTCGGCGCGATGGCGATGCGGTCCTTTTCCCAGCGACCATTGATCGCCGGCGCGACCGCCATCGCCTCGGCCGCGGCCTTGACGATGTAGGGGGTGTAGCTGAGCTTTGCGCCGCGCATCGCAAGCGCCGCTTTGTGCGCTGCGATCGCCGTGAAATCCGCTTCGAACACCGCGGTAACGTGCGGCGCCTCGCTGACCGCGCGGACCATATTCTCGGCGATGGCGAGGCGCATCCGGTCGTGCGGGATGTCGCCGCCGGCGAGCGGGCGCGGCTGAGCGGTTGTGGGGTCACCCACGCTCACGGTCGTGGCCTGGGCAACGGCGCGGTCGACGTCCTCGCGGGTGACCCTGCCGTCGCGTCCGGTGCCCTCGATACGCGAGGCGTCGATGCCATGCTGCTGGCAGGCCCGGCGGACCGAGGGGGAGAGCCGAGTCTCACTGTTCCCCTGCGAAGGCCGGGGTCCAGTCGCGCGCAGCGCTCCATCTCCAGCATCGGCAACTCGCGCTCTGCGCTCGGTCTGGGCTCCTGCCTTCGCAGGAGTACCATCGGTCTCGATCCTCGCCAGCACCGCGCCGGGCACCGCCTCGGCGTCCGTGTTCAGCACGATCTCCGCCAGCACGCCCGCGGCCGGCGCCGGCACCTCCTGAGTCACTTTGTCGGTTTCGAGCTCGACCAGCGGATCGTTCTCCTCGACAGCATCGCCGACCGCCTTGAGCCAGGCGCGAACGACCGCCTTGGTGCCTTCCTGTTCGTCAGGGACGCGGACTTCGATCACGTCAGAAGCTCATCAAACGGTCGATTTCCGCCCGAATGCTCACTGGCGACGGAAGCGCCCATTCCATCAGCTTGGGATGATGGGGGCT